>Ga0224514_10000055_pt1 | contig 43320 bp, 35 predicted proteins | sample SF_May12_sed_USG_3_FD_169107 | JGI IMG/M metagenome (GOLD analysis project Ga0224514, IMG submission 169107) | Sediment microbial communities from San Francisco Bay, California, United States - SF_May12_sed_USGS_24 | ecosystem: Environmental > Aquatic > Marine > Sediment | place: USA... | reverse complement strand
AGAGCCACCTTGTAATTACCCGTATCATACTGGCGTATCGATGCCGGAGTTGAACCATTTATTGTGATGGTATCTGACCAAACAAGCTTCTGCCCTACCCAGAACTGGGCCCCTGAATGGCCACCCTGCCCGATTTCTTCACCTGTCGCAACATCAACGAAGGTAACATTGATGTTGGCATGATAACTGAGGGCCGTCTGATTAACAAAGGGAATCTCCTCAAGCAGTACGGGTAGGGTCAGTGAGGTGCCATATGTCGGCTTGTCCCTGTCCCATGTGGCAAACTTATGCGTCCAGGTGCATGGACCGCCACCGCAATATTGCTCACCAACGCTAAGGTGATAAGCGATCTTAACACCTTCGGGAAGGGTCACATTGGCAGGCGGCGCCCATGTGATTGTCGGTTTGCCATAGTCAGCAGCACCGATGGTGGTTGTCGCTGCAAAAGTCGTCTGGGTAAAGGTAATCAACTCTGCATCATAGGCAACACAGGCCGCCACTTCATCTCTCCGCGGAGTCGTACCACCATGAAGTCCCTGACATTCTTTAGGCTCTTCAGGCCAGGAAGCCGGTGTCAGCAGTTTAGCTTTTGCGTCCTGCATACCGGTAAGGACTTTCCTTGTAAATACCTTGTTCGCTACGGGTGAGCCGGCGCTATTTTTAACAACAACTTCGTAAGTGCCCGTCTTAAAGTCACTGATGATAGGCATACCGGCATAGACTTGGATTGCTCCCAAAATGGGATCAGAATCGTTATCAATAGTAAATCCACCCGTCACCTCGGAAACGGAGAATTCATCACAACCAACATTCTGCTCACACTTGGCTGCCCAGGGGCTTACAGTGAAGCAGATTGAATCGGGACGAGCACCACCACCCCATTGCGGGAAGCTGGTAACATTAACCATAACGGCCGTTTTGTTTGCCGGAGATCCCGATGCAGTAGGATAGGTAAGATCCACTGTAGTACTCATGGGAGTGAAAGTGGTCGGCATTATCGTTGATGCAGCAACAAAGTTTGCCGCATAGACAGGATCGGCAAAACAGGTCGTTGCATCAAGAATATCATACTCCTGGCCCGAGTAATCCGAAGTGTGACCCGGTATGGTTCGTGCGTAAACATTACCGGGCCGTGTCTGGAATTCAAATATCTCGACGCCCGCGATCTTCGCCAGTTCCGTATCTGTAAAGAAACCGAAAAACTGCATAAGTCCCGGATCAACTCCAGTCGGATCATAAGTAAGAGGATCAAATTCCGTCGGTTCAAACCATCCTGTTTCTCCCGTGGAACCCTTTACTCGACCAGTATCTGCGGCCCTATCCACAGCATAAACATCAACCGTAAAAATGGTATATGCAATCGCCTGCGGGACATTCAGAGGGTACGAAGGCGTAAGGGTTGTCCCCTTCTGGAAGAGTGCCGGCAAAACGGGGGGAGTATCCGCCAATATCAACTTGGCCGCTTCAACGTTGGCAGGAACTAATGATGTCATATTGTCAAGTGCCGTATGGATATCATTTAAGCCGGAGTTGAGTGTTGTCATTACACTGTAAGCTGCCATACCCGGCGGAGGACTAATAGGATTACCGGTCAGGTTATAAAAGGTAATTCCCGGTGCAAGTGTACTGTATAACTCGAAAGGATTAGTGGTTATTCCGGCAATGTACTGGTTTGAGAAGAAATCAATATAAAAACGTGGAATATTACCATCATCGATAAGTTCCAAAAATACCTTTTCTACCAGGGCTTTCTTTCCGGCATCTGTCGTAACATCAATACCTGCAATACTGTTTAACTGTGTTGTCGTTGAAGCTGCATCGAGATCACGGGATACGGTTTCATCGGAAAGCAGTGTCCCTGAAGCGCTGTCGACACTTGAATTATCACCATATCTCGTCCCGCCATTTAGCTGGTTTATATCAGTAATGGGATCGCCATTGGCATCTGTCGGAGCCTCTACAATAACCGAGGGAATCACAATTGCCCCTGAAGCAACAAGGCTTTCTATGGCTGCTTTAATAGCGCTTATAATGTCGCTGACGACTGTCTGGTCTATATCCTTTCCTTCCGTAGCTTCGAGAACGGCATTAACTATGGTCTGAACGATAACCGTTGTCTGTGGAGAAAGGTCTCCACCCGTAACTGCGGCAGAGCCTGACGGCACGGTAATATTGGTCATCATATCGAGCGCCTGTCCATCAAGCAACTTAATGAACCTCACAATATAATCAATGCCATCCCGAAGATTTAAACATTCATAAGTTGGATTACCTGTTGCACTATCATAACCGGTAAAACTGCACGTCTTTCCCGTATCTTCAAGCTCACCATCAGCGCCGATAACGTAGACTTTGATAATGGCATTGAGGAGAGCCGATGAATAACCATCAAAGGAAGGTGACATCAATTTGGACATGCCCGGTTTATAACCCATAGCTTTGGAAACAGCATCCTGGTCTGAACCAACCAAAGATGACAGAGAGACTTTCCCTGAAACGGTTGAATCACCATCATAGGAGGTTCCACCGCCACCACCACCACCACCGCCGCCGCCTCCACCGCCGCCGCCTCCACAAGCGCCAAGGAAAAGCGTCAGTGACAACGCAAGTAACAGGGTAATAAATAAATCAACGCCCTTTTTAGTCTTCCCTTTCATAACCGTCCCTCCTGCAATACTTAATGGTTTGACATGAAAATCCCAAAACCCTGCCATATGACGTAAAAAATCCAGCAAACCAGCCATATGGCGAAACAAAAATTTAAAAGCAGCCACCTCTATTTTTAAAACAATGGTTTTAAAATGGAGGAAGTTAGCTTGTTTTTATTAATGATATCATGTGAAATATAAAGGTCAAGAAATCATGAAATTTATTTTAAAGCAAAAAGCAAGCCGGATGATAATATTGTTTAGTTCTCAACCTCTATTTAGCCAAACAATTTAAATATCAATAAAAACGATGGCTTCTCTTGCTTAGTATCAAAAAAATGCCGGAAAGCCGATTATTATAATCAGCCCTCCGGCACCTGATAATTACATATTTACTCTCAGACTATTTATAATGATTCACCCAGATGTCATAGTAACCGGTCGATGCATCATACTGCCGCCAGATAACGAGTCCATTATCAAAAGGATCCCTGGCAACTTGCGGCTCATAGGCATCGCCGCTTCTCCTTTCCAGCAGGGCAGTGCCGGTACAGCATTTCTGACCATAGATACTGTTATACTTACCATCATGCTGATACCATACAGTCATTGCGTTGCCGGAATTTGCAATTTGCGGGCTGGATGCGCTGCCTGAACCGGAATCAAGTTTCGAAGCGGTGCCATAAGATCCAGAACTCAAATAATAGTTGGTCCAGATATCATAAACTTTATAGGTAGTATCATATTGATGCCAGACAATCCTGGCAGCATCATAATTGTAGAAATCAACCTTGGGCGCATATGCAGAACCTGCATTGTTCTCCAGCAGTTTCACTGCTCCCCAGCCGCCATCTTTACTATAGTAACGGGCATAGATATCATAGAAGAGGGTCTTCGTATTATAGTGTTGCCAAACAACCATGGCGTTTCCATTGCTATCGAAGGCAACATCGGGATTATAGGCATTTCCAGGCATGTCTTCAATAAGTATTGGTTTATCGAAGGAGCTGCCGTTATAATAACTGGCCCAGATATCATAGTATCCGGTTGATACATTTTGTTGACGCCAAGCAACCATTCCATTTTTACTGCCATCCTTTGCTACGACAGGTTCACTTACACTTCCCTTGTTGCTCTCAATAACACTTTTCTGACTGCAGCAAGCGCCACCATAGAGACTGTCGTAGGAACCGTCATGCTGATACCAAACGATAAGAGAACTGGAATCATTGGCAATAGCAGGTGAGTAAGCATGCCCCCCCAGCGTATCATACGTTTCTGCCGTCGACCACGAACCGGAAGGCGTACAAAAGTTAGTCCAGATGTCATAGGTTTTATTCTCAGGATCATACTGATGCCAGACAACCCTCGCATAGCCATTGCTGTAAAAGGAAACTTTTGGCGAATAAGCATTGCCTGCATTAGTTTCAATAAGCATTGCCGTTCCCCACCCGGACCCTTTAGTGTAATAGCTGGCATAAACGTCGTAGTAGGCAGTCTTCGCATCATACTGTCGCCATACAGCTATGGCATTACCATTTGGACCAAAGGCAATATGAGGGTTATAAGCCGATCCGGGATTCGATTCAAGCCTTATGGCTGTCCCCCAGGTTGGACCTCTTGTTGTAAAGCTCCAGACAACAGGGGAAACCATGACGTTGTCCGCAAGGTCCGCTACGCCTGCACGAATTGTCGCAGAATAGGTAGTTGAAGCATCCAGTTCAAGAGCAGGCAAGAATGTAGCGGTATTGGTGCTTGTATCGTAACCTAGACCACCGGAGACATTACCGAATGTACTGCTTAGGTTGAAGAATAGGGTCGCATCATTAATTGCCTCTGAAAAATGGATGACTACATTCGTGTTGGTGGCAACATTTATTTCACCCTTTTTCGGTGTCATCGAGGAAACAGTGGGAGGCGTCAAGTCAACCGGTGCAGCTGTTTCAAAGCTCCAGATGAAATCACCGGCCATAGAGATCCCATAATTATCTGCAACAGATGAACTGATTGTCGCTGTATAAACGGTGGAATCATTCAGAAATGCAGAGGGTGTAAATGTTGCCGTTTTACCGGGCCCGTCATAAGTAACAGTACCGGAAACACCGGCAATGGTAAATGTAGAGTCATTGACACCGGTCACAGCTTCAGAGAAGACCGCCTTAATCGCCGCGCCAGTATCGACATTGGTAGCATCCCTGGCGGGAGATACTTTCACTACGTATGGACGGGCATCTGTCTTAAACCGCCATGCATGTCCGGCCGACATTTGATTGCCTGCCAGATCCTTCACATGGGAAGCAAGAACTGCATCGTAGATGGTGCCATAAGAAAGTGACGACGCCGGGGTAAAGGTAGCAATATAGTTTACTGCATCATAGATCGCATCGCCTGATACACTCCCATTCACACTGCTTAAGCTCATAAAAACAGTACTTTCGTCTATATCTTCAGAGAAGGTAATGGAAAGATCAGTATTTACGGGTACATCTACCGTTTTATCGGCCGGACTTTCAGATACAACCATGGGGGCCGTCAGATCAGGTTCTGCCATTGTTGTAAAAGCCCAGGCATAATCCGCTCCCAGCGTGTTTCCTGTGAGGTCTTCAATCTTTCCGGAAATGACAGCCTTATAGTCAGCGTTGTAGCTGAGTTTTTTTGAAGGAATAAAGGTTGCGCGCTTAGTTACATAATCATATTCCACAACACCTGACACCGGAAGACGTCCACCATAGAGGAAGAACAAAGAAGAATCGACCCCCTTAAGCGGCTCCGAGAATTCGACGGTAACGACAGAGTCGATAGCAACTCCTGTGGCGCCTGCCGCAGGGCTTGTTAAAGATATGGCAGGTGGACCTGAATCAGGAGGCGGAGCAGTTGTAAAAGACCATGAGTAGTTTTTCTCCATGAGGTTTCCGGCATCATCTGCAATTGAGGCACCGTCGATTGCAGCCGTATAGACCACTCCGGCAGAAAGTGGAGTGGAAGGAGTCAGTATAGCCGTATTGGTGAGTGGGACATAGCTCACTCCGGCAAGCACAGTCTCTCCCTTGGCTGTTGTTAAAGTAAAGGAGAGATCACTTACACCAGTGATATTTTCAGTAAAAACAGCCGTAACGCTTGTGCTTGTTGAAATTTTCAGTGCAGCGCTGACAGGCGTAGTAAACTTCACTGATGGCGGAGTTACATCCGTAGCCTGTGTTGAAAAGGACCATGAGTAATCAAGGCCCATCAGGGTCTGGTCTGTTCCCTGTCCAAAATCTCCCACTACTGCTTTGACGGTAGCCGTATATGTCTTAAAAACAGCCAGGTTGGCAGTCGGTTTAAAGACGGCCGTCCTTGTAATATAGTTGTAGTAAACACTTCCGCCCACATTAGAGGCGCCATTTTTTAAGGTAAAGGTCAACGAATTGATCGTTTCAGGGTCCATGATGCTGTCAAACCTGGCTTTGATAACGGTCCCCTCACTTACATCGACAGCGCCATCGACAGGCCATGTTTTTTCCACTGTCGGCGCTGAAGCAGTCGCCTCTGTCGTAATATCAATGGTAACATCAGTAAGAACATTACCTGCCATATCACGCGCACCACCCAGGGTAATTTTATAGCCCTGTGAAAGCAGCAATTTAGCGCTCGGCAGTATCTCATAAACAAACCCTTTGTTAGTTAATTCATGGCGACTCTGATCAAAACCTATAAATCGAATGGTAGGTTTGTCTCCAATACCGGGAACAGAAGAAACAGTCATCGTCTTGAAATCAACGAGTTCATCAACTTCTATCATGAGAGGTTTGCTTACAGGCGTATCAGTCGTAGGCCCGAAATAATTAGCATTAGGAGATTTCTCATCAAGCAGGTCTGCCGTAAATGATCCCGTCACTACAGCAGCCAGATGCTTTCCAAATACATCCTGCACCCCGGTACCAACGGTAACAATATAGAGCGTCCCCGGAGAAAAATCGCTTTCAGGCTTAAAAACAGCAGAAACAAGGTTGGGAGAAAGAGTCCATTTACCGGCCATAACATTTCCGGAGCCGTCAGCAACGGTTATATAACCATTGACTGTCTTTCTGGCTATTGCATTATTAAATGTAATCCCCAGATTACGATTCACCTGAATGGCAAGGTCAGCGCCTCCAAAAGTGCCATCACCATTCGGATTCTGCCCGAACATTGTATCTACTTCAGGATCAACATCACCATCATAAGCAGTCAGGTTATTGTCATTTACAACGCCGGAAAACTTTCTGACAAAAGCCTGTATGGCCACATACTGCTTTCCACCTGTAATGGAGATATCATTTTTTGCAATTACCGTGTAAAGACCCGCAGGAATAGGGTCTCCATCATTGTAAGGGAGGCTTCCGTCAGGATTTATATTCAAAGCGGCATTCGTCAAAACACTAAAAGAGTAGCTGCAATCCAGGCCACTCATAACTTTGGCAACAGGAAAATACCATTCCGGATGGCTTGCATTGTAAAGACTAATGTCTGCTCCCTGCAATTCCGAAGGGCACACACCAAGCGCCTTAACTGACTTAAAGGCCCGTTTTTCGGACACAGTTTCTGAAAGCGTTACCTTACCAGAGACGGTCGTTGAAGAATCACCACCGCCACCACCGCCTCCCCCTCCTCCTCCACCGCCGCTACAAGCGCTGACGGAAAGAATAAGGAGCAAAGTGCAGAGACTTTTCCAAGATCTTGCCAGAACACCATCCTTAAAAATCTTCATCTAAATCCCCCTCAATCAAAATTCAATTATTCTAAAATAAAAAAAACCGGGCCCAGTAATATCACTATAAATACTGGCAACCCGGCTATCTTACGGACAAAGCAGAAATATCGGAGAAAAGACCCGTGGCTTTCCGTCCCGCCTTCACAGGCAGTTTGGCACCTTACAAGTATAAACGACAAATGCGTGTTGAGTTTAGCATCAGGACATCTCAATTGTCAAGAACAATAGAAATCAAACCCCCGTATGACCAAATCCACCGCCCCCTCTTTCAGTCTCATCATGAATATCAACTTCAATCCAGCTAACCCGGGAGACTTCATGAACAACCATCTGGGCGATCCGCTCTCCTCTTCTGACAACGAAGGGAGCTTCTCCAAGATTTATCATAATGACCTTTACTTCACCACGATAGTCCGCATCTATCGTTCCCGGGGAGTTGACAAGAGCAATGCCATGCTTTACTGCCAGTCCGCTTCTCGGCCTGATCTGGGCTTCGAAACCGTCGGGAAGGGCAATGGAAATACCGGTCGGGACAAGCGCTCTTTTCATGGGCTCAATGACGATTTCACCTTCAATATCGGCATAAAGATCCATACCGGCAGAATGAGGCGTCATATAAGCAGGCAGGGGATTATCGTTTTCCGGCCTGATCCTTTTTATTTTTGCTTTGATCTTCTGCATAAGTGAGGGAAAGGGGAAAGCATTTAGATTATGACTTCACTTTGAGGGCTTCCGCCTGGAAGTGCGCCGTCAGGGCATCCAGTATTTCATCGAAATCCCCCTCCATAACCTGGTCGAGCTTATGAAGGGTAAGACCGATGCGGTGATCGGTCACCCTCGACTGGGGGAAGTTATAGGTCCTTATCTTTTCACTTCTGTCACCACTTCCTACCTGACTTTTCCTGTCCTTCGATATCTCGGCTTCATGTTCTTCCACCTTCAGGGCAAGAAGGCGTGACATTAAAACCTTCAGGGCCTTGGCCTTGTTTTTATGCTGAGATTTTTCATCCTGGCAACTGACAACAATTCCTGTAGGAATATGCGTAATCCTGATCGCCGAATCCGTCGTATTAACGCTCTGCCACCGGGGCCGGATGACCTGAAGACATCAATTTTCAGTTCACCGGGGTTAATGTCAACATCGACTTCATCAGCCTCAGGCAGTATTGCCACAGTAACGGCTGAAGTATGAATCCTGCCCTGGGCTTCCGTCTTGGGCACCCTTTGAACCCGATGGACCCCACTTTCATATTTCATGCGGCTATACACCTTGCTTCCTGAAATAGACACAATGACTTCCTTGAAACCACCGGCGTCGGCAAGGCTCTCGTCAATAAGCTCGATCTTCCACCTCTTGCTCTCGGCGTAGCGGGAATAGGCCCTGAAAAGATCTGCCGCAAAAAGAGCCGCTTCTTCCCCACCGGTGCCGGCCCTTACTTCCATAATAACGTTTTTTTCATCTCTCGGATCTTTCGGCACGAGGAGGAGTTGCAATTCCTTTTCGAGCCGCTCTTTTTCCAGAGTGAGTCTTTTTATCTCATCCTTTGCCAGCTCTCTCATTTCAGGGTCCGGATCGGACAGGAGCTCCCTGTTGTCTTCCAGTTCACCGTCAACATCCTTGTATTTCCTGTATGTATCGACAACAGAAGCTATCTCCGAATGCTCCCTTGCATACTTTTGAAAAACCTGCTGGTCGGAAATTATTTCAGGATCGCCAAGAAGCTGAGAAAGTTCTTCATAACGATTTTCAACTTCATTGAGCTTCTTAAACATCGGGACTTCTCTTAGCGTATTATTTAATTTGAGGTGAGGATTTTGATTTTTTCTGATTTTGCCGGTCAAAGGTGACAGACAATCTGCCTGTTATCCACTGAATCCGGCGCCGCATAGAGCAGACGGTTCAGGGGACTTTAGTGAAGCAAGGGGCCTAATAGAGAAATTCTCCGCAAAAAAACAATGGACCCGGAGAGGCATAAAAGCTCACCGGGTCCATAAATGCTGCAACTATTTTTGTGCTGTTTTACCGTATTTACGGTTAAATCTTTCGACACGGCCTTCCGTATCAACTATCTTCTGCTGTCCCGTATAAAAGGGATGACAGGCAGAACAGATCTCTACAGACATTTCCGGCCGACTTGCACGTGTTTCTATGACATTACCACAGGCACACTTGATCTTGGCATCATAATATTCGGGATGTATCTCTTTCTTCACTGCTTAACTCCTAAATTAATTTGAATTGGTCATAATAACAAGTAAAACTTATTTTTTCAACACTATTATGGATAAGACTAGAGCCAGTCGATAAAACCTTTCAGTCGCCTGCTCCTGCTGGGATGCCTTAGTTTTCTAAGCGCTTTTGCCTCAATCTGCCTGATCCTTTCTCTTGTAACATGGAAATGCTGCCCCACCTCTTCAAGGGTATGATCTGTTCTTTTCTGAATTCCAAACCTCATCTTAAGCACTTCCTCTTCCCTTGGAGTGAGCGATGCCAGCACATTTCTCGTCTGGTTCTGAAGATCATATTTAATGGTCGCCTCTACGGGAGAAACAACATTCTTGTCTTCAATAAAGTCACCTAAATGGCTATCCTCTTCCTCTCCAATAGGTGTTTCAAGAGAAATAGGCTCCTTGGCAATCTTGAGCACCTTTCTTACCTTATCGACGGGAAGCTCCATCTTTTCAGCAATCTCTTCAGGTGAAGGCTCTCTCCCCTTTTCCTGGACAAGATAGCGGGAAGTTCTAATCAGTTTATTGATCGTCTCAATCATATGGACAGGGATCCTGATCGTTCTGGCCTGATCAGCAATGGCCCTTGTGATGGCCTGCCTGATCCACCAGGTTGCATAGGTGCTGAATTTATAGCCTCTCTGATACTCAAACTTGTCAACAGCCTTCATAAGGCCGATATTTCCCTCCTGAATAAGATCAAGAAACTGCAAACCCCTGTTGGTATATTTCTTGGCAATACTGACGACAAGCCTCAAGTTTGCTTCTACAAGCTCCCTTTTTGCCCTTTTTGCAACCACCTCACCCCTGACAAGCGTTTTTTGAGTCTTTTCGAGTTCCTCAAGAGCAGCCCCGTTTTCAAGCTCAATCCGGTCAAGACCGCCTTTTACGCCCTTGACCTTTTCTTCAATGCCGGCCTTCTCTTCTGCCGATATTTTTTTATCGGAAAGCCTCGCTTCGCACTCTTTCAGCTGGCTTCTCAAGCCCTTACCGCTCCTTACAAGCTTTTTAAGGCCTGACACAAGATCTTCATAAACCTTGTCCTGCAGATTTAAACTCAGCAATGTCTTGGCAACAGCCTTCCTCTTCGTCTCAAGCTTATTTTCAGCCTTCTTGCTCTCTTCACCCTTCTTTGATTCAACTTCCCCGCGCAGCTTGAGGCACTCATTAAACAACTTTTCCAGCTTTTCAAGGGTTTCAAGGGTCTTGATCATAAGCGGGGATTCTTCCACAATTTCAGCCTCAACATCCGCCTCTTCCTCTTCTTCAATGCCCTTGGCAATATCCTTGACCTTCAACATCCCCTCTTTCAAAGCATGCGAAAAGCCGAGTATCTCCTTAATGGCATAGTCGGTTTTACAGATGGTATTGATAATCTCATTCTGGCCTTTTTCGATTCTTTTGGCGATTTCAATTTCACCCTCCCTGGTAAGCAGCGAGACAGACCCCATCTCTCTCAGGTAGAGCCTGACCGGGTCATTCGCCTTTCCTATGGTCCCCGGTTCATACTCCTGCTCTTCCTCTTCTTCTGAGCCGCTATCCCCTTCTTTGCGGGTCGGCGCCTTCTGCTCATCATCGACGACTTCGATATCCATCTCTCCAAACATGGTCATAACATCGTCGATCTGATTTTCATCGACCACATCGGGAGGAAGAAGATCATTAACCTGATCATAGGTAAGAAATCCTTTTTGCTTACCCATGCTAATTAAAGTTTCAACCTCTTTAGATTTTTGTTCTCTATTCATCCAATCTCTCCTTTAAGCCAGATCATTTTTCCGAGCCTGAATAATCCTTTGCTTCTCTTCCAGAAGGGAAGCCACTTCTTTTTCATCTCCCCGGTTTAAGGCGTCATTTAATCTATTAGTGATACTCAGTTCAGATTCCAACAGGGAATTTTGCTTTAATATCCTTTCACAATCCCTGAAGACATCTACCGGGGAGCATCCTTTAAGAACATCCCCCTTGATCAATATGGCCGACAACCTTTCCCGCTGACCATCATTCACCAGAAGATCCATCAGGGCAGAGGGTGTAATATCCTTACCCTTTTCCGACAAAAACTCTATCTTTTGACCAATAAGACCGAGATCGGGATCATTTAAATTTTTGAAAACACCCGATTTCAAAGCCTCTTCAAGAACATCACTGTGCCATAAGGTAAGGGCAAATATTGTTTCCAGGGCCACCTGGGCCTTTGACTTCTTTTTTGCAGAACCTTTTTCAGCTTCGCCTTTTACCTTTTGAGCCTTATAACCTCTCTTTGGAGCGCCGCCTCCCCCCATTGCCTCATCAAGAAGCGCTTCATCAACGGAAAGCCTTTCAGCCACCCTTTTCAAGGTAAGCTTTCTCTCAAGCGAGTCCTCGATAAGACGCACAAAAGGCATTATCTCGCGAATGAGAAAGGCCTTGTCCGAAGGCGACGCGGCCGGCTTCTCTTTCAGCTTCTCAGCTAAAACAAAATCAATGGCAGGTATCGGGCTTCCTATTTTCTCCCTTAGCGCCGCTTCCCCCTTTTCATTAACAAAGCTATCAGGGTCTTCACCGGCGGGAAGGGTAACGACGGAAGGACTCAAGCCGCAGCCGAGAAGAACCTCAACAGCCCTTAAAGCAGCCTTAATACCTGCACTGTCAGAATCAAAGAGCAAAACAACCTTACTGCAAAATCTCTTTAAAAGCAGGGCCTGAGCCCTGGTAAGCGCCGTCCCTAAAGAGGCAACGACGTTCTTTATTCCATAACGGTAAAGGGCCAGCAAATCCATATAGCCCTCGACAAGCACTGCCTCACCTCCGGATCGAATGTCATTTCTAGCAATATTCAGGCCATAAAGAACATCCCCCTTCGTATAAACAGGGGATTCCGGAGAATTTACATATTTAGGGCCATCCCCTTCGACAATCCTCCCGCCAAAGGCAACCACCTTCCCCCTCATATCACAAATAGGAAAGATGAGCCGTTCCCTGAACCTGTCGTAATAACTGCCTTTTTTACTTTTAATAACGAGACCCGCCTCGCGGGCCTCTTCTCTCACCTTTTCAGAAGTCAAAGTCCCGGAAAAAGCGGACCATCCTTTACCGCCATAACCAAGCAGCCACTTTTTCGCGATATCACTACCTATTCCCCGTGATTTGAAATAGTTCCTGGCCTGCGCGCCCTCAGGCGACTTCATAAGCAGCCGGGAATAAAGCGAAGATGCATTGTCATACAAGTTATAAAGCGCATCCTTGCGCTCATCCCGAGGATCTCCCCCCCTGCCCATCATTCCTGAAGACTTGCCATCAGGAAGTTCAACACCCTCTTTCTCTGCAAGGTCCCTTACAATTTCCGGAAAGGAGCGACCTTCTATTTTCATTAAAAAGGAGAAAACATTACCACCGGCTCCACAGCCGAAACAATGAAAAATCTCTTTCTCTTCACTGACGGTAAAAGAGGGTGTCTTCTCCGAATGAAAGGGGCAAAGACCTACAAAGTTTTTGCCCGTTTTTTTTAAAGTTACATATTGAGAAACAACATCTACAATGCTGCTTCGTTCCCTAAGCTCTTCAATCTTGTCATCTGGAATATTATATGACAATTTACGGGGCCATCCGGCCTATCATAAGTTATAAACACTAAAAAACCGCATATATAATATGCAGTTATTTAGACAGCAGAGTGTCTAAATGGTTTCAGAATGCCCATACTTCAGGCAAGGTTCTTTTTTACAATGGCGCTAACAAGGCTCCCATCAGCCTTACCTGCCACCCTGGCCATAACTCCTTTCATCACCTTACCCATATCAGCCATGGACGAGGCCCCCGTTTCACCAATAACGGCCTCCACCACCTTGCCAAGCGCTTCCTCGCTCATTTGCTCAGGAAGGTAAACTTTTAGTATATCAATTTCCTGCTCCTCTTTCCCGGCAAGATCATCACGCCCCCCCTGCCTGTATAACTGGGCGGCCTCCTTCCTCTGCTTGACAAGGGTCCCGATAAGAGTGGTTATCACGTCATCAGGCAATTCACCCTTCTTTTCAATCTCTTTATTTTTTACGGCAGAGATAACCATCCTCAGGGTATCGAGCTTAAACTGATCCCTGCCTTTAAGAGCCGCCTTCATATCTTCCGTCAACTGCGCTTTTAATGCCATTCAAACAACCCTTCCACAAAAAAAGGTGAACTTCTTAATGTATATCAGATATTTAAAAGATGTCAACCTTTTTTCACCAGTCCCTTATTTATTCATCACAGGAAGTTTTCCTCATGACTACCTGGTCCCGGGCGCCTCTTTTTTTTTGCCCATTTTCAATCCACTTCCTGAAACAGTCGATCTTTCCTATCATTCCCCTGAGAATCTTCACATCTCTCGAATCAAGGTGGGCCCGGGCAAATATATTACGGATAGACATCATGATATGACCGGGGTTCTTCTTATCAATATAACCGATTCTGCCGAAGACATCCTCCATGTGCTCATACATCTGCTCCAGTTCGGAAGAAGTTGCCAAAACCGCTTTCTCGGGAAGCACCGCCTGACCCGCTTCCGTGGAAACCTTGAATATATCGTAACAAACGAGAAGAACGGCCTGGGCAAGGTTAAGAGAAACGTTGAGTGTCGACGAAGGAATAGTAACAAGAAGATCACAGAGGGCAATTTCTTCATTGGTAAGACCTGTTCTCTCCGTGCCGAAAAGGAGAGCGACCCTGTTGTTACGGGAAATGGGCGCAAGCCGGCCGGCCATCTCTTCCGAGGTAACAACATTTTGCCTGTACTTACCCTTTCTGCAAGTCATCCCTACCACAAAACCGGCTTCGGAAACAGCCTCCTTCGTTGTTTTATACACTCCGGCGCCAAGCAGCGTATCGTTACAACCGGAAGCCATTTTTCTTGCTTCATTTGAAGTATATTCGCAGGGGTTAACAAGAGCAAGGTCTCTTAATCCCATATTATTCATTGCCCTGGCCACAGAGCCCACATTCATGGGACCTTTGGTTTCCGACAAAACAACATAAATATTATTGAGATTAATCGCTTCCGACATTAGAGGCCCAAAGACTCAAAAAAAGAAAAAATACACACAATGACAGACAGCCGCCCCCTTAAAAAAAGAGGCGGCTGCAAAAAACAGGCAAACCGGACAGGGCGATCCCGCAAAAAAGGATATCCCGTCAACCCGCCGGCCCGCAGGGGCTGACGAGTAAAATAATGACTATTCCTTAACTACCTTGAGAGTAACGTTAATCGTTACATCCCTGTGAAGCTTTACAGGAACAATAAAATCACCTAATTGCTTAAGGGGCTTTTCAAGGTGGATCTTCTTTCGATCAACGTCAAAACCTTCCGCCTTGAGAGCGTGTTCTACATCCATTGAGGTTACCGATCCAAAAAGCTTATCATCTTCCCCGGCCTTCTGAACGACAGTGAGGACCGTCTGCTTCAGCCTTTCACCCAGATCCTCTGCTGATTTTTTCATCTTTTCCAGGGCATGCTCTGCAAGCAGCTTTGCATGCTCAACAGCCTTGATATTCCTTGAATCGGCAAGCAATGCCTTCTTTTGAGGAATAAGATAATTCCTTGCGTATCCTCCTTTTACCTTAACAACATCTCCCGTGGAACCGAGATTTGGAACATCTTCCTTTAATATAACATTCATACTGCTCATAAGTTCCTCCTTACTGAAACTTCTTTTGATTATCCCGCACTATAGCGTTTTATTAAAAAATTCCCGGTAATCAGGGCTTATGCCTCTTCGGGACGATTGAGCTTTCTAAAATCAAACCAGAGATCAAAAAGGCCGAGAGCAACGACAAGAGCGCCCAGGTACCACATTAAAAAGATAAAGATATAAGCAAGTCCCTTAAGCCCTCCCGGCAAGTGCCTCTTATTAAAAAAATAGGAAACAATGGCCATGCCCTGAAAAAAATAAACAACGAGCAGGACCAGCAGCAAATTCACCGCCGAAAGCACTAACAATTCTACACCTGAAAAAAGAACAATACCGGCGGAAATAAGCGCCCACACCATATATTCAGGAGCCCGCCATCGGGACAAATCGCCAAAGGGCGGATCTGCGCCAAGGCGCTTCATAATCCGTGAGAGACCCAGCATATTCAACCAGAGTGTGGCCATGACGATGATCACAATCAGCCCGGGACGCAAACTCCGCAGCCGAAGGAGACAGCTTTTTAAGCGCTCTCAGCTGTTCCTGTGATCCCCCCGCCTCTTCATTAAAGGCAACCACTTGATCTATTCCGCTTTGAACGACGGCGCCAACAAGCTCTCCCGAAGAAAGTCCCCTGCCTGATGCGTAAAGGGACAAAAAAATCATGATCGCCGCTGCAGTCGCTCCAAGGGCTAAAAGAAAGCTTTTTTCAACGCTACAGCGTCTGACAATGGCTTCTGAAAAAATAACGCCCGGCATGGCAAACTGGAACAAATAGCCAAGCCCTGCGCCACCACCTGCAAAACCCGCAACAAGAACCATTACAAAAGGCATTGAAATGCCGGCCCATCTTCCCAGCCTGAGATAACAAAACATCTGGGGCAGGGGCGTAAGCAGACTAAAAATGACGGACTGAAAAAAGAGCAGCGAAAGAACCAGGCTAAAGAGGTACACAGAAACTATACTGTTCAGAGGGCTTACCCTGGAACCTCCACCTTCCATTCTGACTTTTTTATCCTAGAAGTGCTTTGCACAAAGAGGAATTAAAGCCAGATTCCTGGCCCGCTTGATTGCCTCTGCCAACTTTCTCTGATGAGGGGCACAGGTTCCCGAGATTCTCCTCGGCACAATCTTGCCTCTCTCGGTAATAAAATTCCTTAAAAGATCGGAATCCCTGTAGTCAATTTTTATATCTTTATTTGCACAGAACCTGCAAAATTTTCTTCTTGCATAAAACCTTCTTCTGCCACCCTGCTGAGGTCTTCCACCAGCGGGCCTTCCGCCTGCGGGTCTTCCACCAGCGGGCCTTCCAGCGGGCCTGCTATCCTGTGAACTGCTTTCCGTTCTTCTTGTCTCTTGTTCTGACATGCTATCCTCCTCTTACTGCTCAGCGCCGGCAGCAGCACCAGCCTCTTCAGTTGCTTCAGCCGTTTCAGCCGCTTGCTCAGGAGCCTTTTCAAAAACAGGCTCACTTTTTAATCTGATGGTCTGAAATCTCAAAACATCACCGGAAAGCCTCAGATTTCTCTCAACCTCACTCAATGTATCGGGAAGACACTTGAGGGTCAAAACATCATATCGACCTTTTTCACTCTTCTCGATAGGAACGGACAACCTTCTCACACCCCACTGATTGACGTTGAGAATCTCGCCTTTCTCTACCTTCTTCCTCTTTTTCTTCAGTATTCCGCCTATTTTAGACAGAAGCTCCTCGTGCCCTTCATTTGATAACTCCGGGCTGGTAATCAATACCATTTCATAAATTCTCATAATAAATCCTCCTCACGGTTTTAGTCAGCCCCAGATCCATACGCCTGGAGCAAGGAGCAAAACTAGACTTTATACACTATTTTCAGAACCAAGGCAAGCTTTTTCGTATAATGGGCCAGAGAAAAAGACAGACAAAAAACAGAGAAATGAGGGACTGTACTATAAATAAAGGAGAAAATACAAAAAAAGCCGGCCAGACTTTATACATTAGTGACTGGTCGAGTCTGACCGGTTTTATTAAATTACTCAGGCATTACCGGCGCTGCCCAAAACATTTTCATTCTTGTTTTTGATCATCTTAACCAATTCTTCACGGGCAGGCCCCAGGTACTTTCTCGGATCAAATTCGGAAGGCTTTTCGGCAAAAACCTTACGGATGACAGCCGTAACACCAAGCCTTCCATCACTGTCAATATTAATTTTGCAGACAGCCGATTTGGCCGCTCGTCTCAGTTGCTCAGTGGGAACGCCGACAGCACCTTCAATTTTTCCGCCAAACCGGTTGATCATATCCACATATTCAGGAACGACAGAAGAGGCGCCGTGCAGCACAATGGGGAAGCCGGGAAGGCGCTTTTCACAGGCTTCCAAAATATCAAACCTGAGAGGCGGCACCTCCTGGCCGGGTTTAAATTTATAAGCGCCATGCGAGGTTCCGATAGAGATTGCAAGACTGTCTGCACCGGTCTTTTCCACAAATTCCTCAACTTCTTCAGGGCGGGTATAATGGGTCACATCTGAAGAAACATCATCTTCAATACCTGCCAACACACCCAGTTCACCTTCAACGGTGACATCCCTTGGATGGGCATAGTCAACAACCTGTTTCGTAAGCGCCATATTTTCCTCAAAAGAGTGATGAGAACCGTCAATCATAACGGAAGAAAAACCCGAATCGATACATGACTTGCACAGTTCAAAGGTATCACCATGATCGAGATGAAGCGCTATCGGAATATTTCCGCCCATCTCCTTCATCATCTCGACAGCACCCATGGCCATATATTTAAGCAGCGTCTGATTGGCGTATTTCCTGGCGCCGCTCGAAACCTGGAGAATAACCGGTGACCTGGACTCTACACAACCGATGATAATGGCCTGAAGCTGCTCCATATTATTAAAATTATAGGCCGGAATGGCATAGCCTCCCTCCATGGCCTTTTTAAACATTTCCCTCGTATTAACCAGCCCAAGATCACTGTATTTTGTCTCAGAAGACATTGAACTCCTCCTTAAATAAATAATTAGATGTAAAATAAACAGGTAAAAAATAAATATACATTATTGGCAGTATTTGTCAACAAAGCTGTAATAATCTAAATCACTGAGCCGGCATGGGGATTAAATCCGGTGGTTCACATATCTTCGGGCACACATTTTACCCTCTTCCTCATTGATAAAGAAAATGCCTATAAGGCCCAGAAGAAAAAAAAGGCCTGTCAGCAAAATGGCAGATCTCATGGACCCGCTTATTGCCGTCATCATGCTGAAAGAGTAGATCCCTACCGTTGCTGCCAGTTTTCCTGAAAGTCCCCAGAGACCGAAAAATTCGGCGCTTTTTGATGGCGGTGTAAAGAGACCAACGAGGGCACGGCTCGAAGACTGGCTCGAACCGATAGCCAGGCCGGCCAGGTTGCCTACAACCCAGAAGACTGCCTTTCCGGGACTCCACCATGCCCCGGCAACGACAGCAAGCCATATAACGAGCGTAATAGCTATCGTTTTTTTCGCGCCCAGCCGGTCTTCGATAAAGCCGAAAGCAAAAGCGCCCAGCGAAGAAGAAACCTGGACGATGATAAAAAAGAGGAGGGTGTCACTTTTACTGAAACCGACAACCGACTCGGCATAAATAGCGGAAAAAGAAACAATCGTCGATATGCCGCAACTGAAAAGAAAAAAAACAAAGAGAAACTTGATGAGTTCTCCAAAGCCTTTAAGATCGGCAAAGGTATCCATCACCCTGCCGTAACCGATATGAAAATAGCTTTGACCCGCAGGTTTAGTCTGCGGCGGCGTTCTCTCTTTGAGCCAGAGAAAGGTGGGAATGGCGCTTAAAAGAAAAAAGATGGCTGTTGAAAGAAAAGCAAAACGAAGCTGCAACTCCGCCTGACCGAACACTTTAAAAATAAGAAAGCAGATAGAAAGGGAAAGAAGACCGCCGATATAGCCGAAGGCCCATCCATAACCTGAAATCTTTCCCATCACCTGAGGCGATGCAATTTCCGGAAGGAAGGAGGAACAAAAATTTTCGCCTGCCGAAAATCCGATATGAGCAACGGCAACGAAGACAATTGCCATTAAAACGTCCCCCTTGCCCACAAAAAAGAGAAGGGCCGTAAAAAGAACACAGACAATGTAGCTCAAAAAGAGAAAGCGCTTTTTGGAAGCTGTAAAATCGGCAACGGCCCCAACCACGGGACCTGCCAGCATAACAAGCAGATTAGCAGCGCTGAGCGACCAGCCCCAGTACTTTACGCCGAGCACATCATCTCCCACAACGTGAGAAACGAAGTAGGCCGAAAAAACGACCGTAATAATGACCGTTGTAAAGGAAGAGTTGGCAAAGTCAAACATGGCCCAGCCAAAGATCTCTCTTTTGGACGCCTTACCATACTTGTTCATAAGAAGGGCTCATTGCGGCTGCCCCTTTTAATCAGGCCTTCTGCCATTATGGGTTCCATTTTCAACAAGCTAAAATTCCAGGATTCTTACGCCCTGCTTCTCAAGATAAACCCTGGTTTTACTGCAAAGGGGCGCCCTTGTCCTGAGATTCACAGCGGCGCCGGGCCGGACAGATTTTATTTTGTCAACCTTATCCATAATCTTTCTTCCATCTGCCATAATAACAGGGCTTTTCCTGTTGATAACGATGGAGAAACAACCTTCATCATCCTTTTCGATAACTGTCCTGCCGTCAAGGCCGAACTGCTTTGGATCTATCATCATTGCCCTTCCTCAGGTTTACTTCCTTTTATAGGGAGAAGATAAACATATCACAGGAGCAAAGACAAGACAAAGACATATGAAACCGGTATTTACAATATTTCCTCTTATCCTTTCCATACGTTGACAACGGCAATATTGTCGACTAAGCTTAATATCAGGAACGCTATAATGCCAGGCAGGTGATAAAATGGATCACCGGAAACCTTTAAGATTCTTTATTATCCTATCAGCGGTCACCCTCCTTTGGGGGCTTTCTCATGAAGAAACCGTCTGGTCCGCAGACAGCGACGCTCTCCGGCAAGGCATCAATGACTATAACAATGAAAACTATGAAGAAGCCATAGAGAGCCTTTTAAAGGCAGTTCAAAAAATGCCCTCTTCAGCGGAAGCAGCTTACTACACAGGATTAACTTACAAGGAACTCCTCCACAACAATTCGGCAAAAGACTATCTCAAAAAAGCGCTTTCTCTAAAACCTTCCATGACGGAAATCTATGTGCCCCTTGCCGAGGTCCTTTACAGCCTTGGGAAAAGGGTTGAAGCTGAAAAATATCTCAAAAAAGCAAACTCAAAAGGAATCAAGTCCGCCCGGGCATCCTACCTGAAGGGACTTATTCTCCTGGACAGGGGAAAGAAAAAAGAAGCAGCCCGGGCATTCCAGAGGGCAATAAACATTGCCCCCCCATCGGAAGCAGCCCTTTTATCGGGAGAAGCGCTCAATACCATCGGTTACAAAGAGTCACATTTAGCCTTGTCTGCCGGCTACACCTTCCAATACGACGATAATGTCATTCTAAAGCCCTCCCGTGAAATAACGGGTATTGCAGTAAGTGATGAAGAAGACACGAGGCATGTATTAACAGCAGGTGGAGACTATTCAACCCGTTGGGATGACAGGGGATTAAGGGTGGGCTATTCTTTCTACCAGAGCCTGCACCGGGACCTCGACCCTATGGATGTTCAGGCCCACTCCCTTTTTCTAATCCCTTCTTTCGAGACTGACAGAGGGAAAATCCTTTTGCCCGTCGGCTATGATTACTACCTCATCGATAACGATAAATACCTGAAAATGATTACCCTAAAACCTTCCTGGGTATTTTCGACGGATGGAGGCAAGGGAGTAAACCTTTTTGCCGGCGCTCTTTTGAAGGATTTCCTTCAAAACCCGCTATCAAAAGAAGAGGAAAGAGACGGAACAAATATCAATGCCGGTTTGGCCATCCTCTTCCCCTTTAACGCCGACCGGAGTTATGTAAAAGTTAATTATACCTACGATAGTGAAGATACTGACGGTGATAACTGGGATTACAGCGGTCACAGGGGAGGAGTGCGGCTGTCTCATCCTCTTGCACAGGCAATAGAGTTCGTTCTCGCCGGGCGCTACTATCAACAGGACTATAAAAATAAACATATAACCTTCGGCAAGAAAAGAGCCGATGAAATTTCTTCAATAGAAACGGGCCTTACTTACAGCTACAGGGGAATTGATTTAAGCCTGCGCTATTCCTACACCGATTCCAACTCCAACATTGCCGTCTTTGATTACAGCAGGAACATTGCAGGCATGGGAGTAGAGTATACTTTTTAAAAGAACAGGGCAAAGACGATGATCAGGCAGAGCCAAAACATAGCAGCTACACTCCTAATTACGCTTTTTATAATCACCCTGACTCCCGCCATTTCTTTGGGGGAAGCCGTTGCGACACTGACCTTTGTCAGAGGTAAAGTGGATGTTTTAAAAAAGGGTGAAAAACGGGCCCGCCTTGTGAAAAAAGGAGCCAAACTGGTGGTTGGCGATATTGTGCGGACCAAGAGTCAATCAAGGGCGCAGATCTCTTTTATTGATGAAAGCAAGGTCAACATGGCCCAAAACTCCCGGGTGGAAATCAAGGAATTTTCCTACAAACCTGAAAAGAAGGAAAGAAAAAGCCTGTTAAGAACCTTCAGGGGCAAGATAAGAGCGTTAATCCCCAGGTTTTTACTCGGTGATGATTCAAAATTTGAAGTTGAAACACCGACGGCCGTAGCGGCTGTGAGGGGCACCGATTTTTTCAGTGTCGTTAAAAAGCTGCCCTTTGAATCGGAGGTTCTGGTTATAAAGGGGAAAGTAGCAGTAAAAAATATGGACCCCTCCATTGTGGGAGAAGTATTCCTTACTCCGGGCAAAGCATCAAAAATAGGTAAAGGCCGCCCGCCTCAAAAAGCGCGTCCCTTTACAAAAAAAGAAATAAGGCGGCTCATAAAGGAAACGGACCCCCTGGAGAAAGACGTCAAACCGCCAAAACCCGAAGATCCTTTAACTGAAGAACCCAAAAAGATTGAACCACCGGTGACACCGCCTATTACGGAAACGGCGCCATCGGTAAATATAATATTTGAATTCCCTTAAGGGGAAATGACGGCAAGGCTATAAGGAAATACCAGCAGAGGGAGGCCTGATCATGGCAAAAAAGAATCTCATTCGAGCCGCTTCATTTATCATCTTATCCACTTTAGTCCTCTTTATGACGGGTTGCGGGAGCAGTTCGGACAATAATAACAATTCAGTTCCCCTATCAATAATCTTTTCCATCCCTTCGGAAAAAGGGAAAGCGGTTATGGGAAAAGCAGCACCCCAATTTATCGCTTCCATAAGCATTTATATCAGCGCTGCAGACATACCGGTGCCCATTAGCGATACTTTCAATGTGGTTCCGGGCACAAGAGTAACAAAAAACTATTTCGTCCCTCCGGGATTGGCAAGGCTCTTTTCAGTATCCGCCTATGGCGACAAAGCAGGCACCGGTTTCCTTATTTATGAGGGATCTGCCAGGGCAGACCTTTCAGAGGGTGAAAATCCACCGCTAACGATCATTCTCAGTGAAGCGCCTTATACGGGAAAGTTTGTCGATGTCAACAGGGGCAGTGACCTGACAGGAGAGGGCTCCCCCGTCAATCCCTTCAAAACCATTACCTTCGCTCTTACCACATCGACAGGCAATGAATCCATCAATGTTGCGGCAGGTTTTTACAACAGCACAACGGAAACATTTCCTCTCCAGCTAAAAACAGGCACAGAGTTAATTTGTTATGGCACCGCTTATTCGACGGTAATAGATTTACAGCTTGGCGCAGGCACGGGGATTTCAGGCGCGCCAAATGCCTCTGTTAACGGATGCAAGATCACAAATTCCGGCGCTGCGGCAATAGAGGATGCAGGTGTGCAGACCACAATCAATAACAATATAATCACTAACAACTGTGATGGCATTATTACGACGGGCGACTCGATTATTACCAACAATACGATAGAACGTTCCTACTTAGGGGAATGCACAGGAGCCGCTATAAGCAGCTTTTCTTTTACAGCCCCTAACTCACCGATAATTTCAGGCAATAAAATTACAGATAATTATATCGGTATTTATTTGTTCGGCAGCCTCCCCAAAATCAACAGCAATATTATTAGCTGCAACACATATTCTGATCTCCAGAACAACTCTGCAAGCACGATAGATGCGACAAACAACCGATGGGACAATGTGCCTCCAAAGGTGACGCCTTCAACATGCAGTGGTTCAGGGCAGGACATTTGCGGAGCAGGAGGAAGTTTAGTTAATTATTCAGGCGCCGCCCTCGCCCCCTCACCCTGCCCGTAATTAAAGCAGGCTGAATATTAGAAATTTCTCTTTTGACTCATTCAGACCCTAAGGATTATGGCCGCAAAAAAAATCAAACCCTACCTGACCATTACCATCATCGTTACGGCCCTCTTTTCCTTCCTTTCACTGAAAACACCCCTTTTTATCGAATTCCTCGAAGCAAAGACCTTTGACATGCGGTTCATCGTAAGGGGAGACCGTGAACCGGCCGGTGATATCGTTATCGTCGCCATCGATGACGAGAGTCTTTCCAGGGTGGGACGATGGCCCTGGTCGAGGGAAAAGGTGGCCCACCTTATCGACGCCATTGCACGGACCGGCGCAAAAACGATAGGCGTCGATATTCTCTTCCCCGAGCCCCAGGTAACGGAAACAGCAAGAATCATTTCAGAACTGAGAACGCTTTATAGTGATATTGAGTTTAAAGACAGGCAATTCGAATCAACCCTGGCTCTGCGGGAAAAAGAGAGCGACGTTGATATAAAGCTGGCTCAAAGCATGGCAAAAGCCGGCAACGTGGTTCTTGCCTTTGCCCTTAAAGTCCCTACCATTTACGAGGAATCAAAAATAACGGCCCCGCCCGACAGGATCTATGACTATCCCTTCATGATCGTGAGGGAAGGTGACTATTATCTTCCCATTGTTGCCGAAGGGGCCATTATCTCTATTGAAAAACTCGTTAAAAGCGCAGCATCCATGGGGCATGTTTACACACAATACGACAGGGACGGCGCTATCCGCTGGGAACCTCTCTATGTGAAGCTTGAGGAATTTTACTATCCCGCACTCGGCATGGAGGTAGCCAGAAATTATCTCGATCTTGGTCGTGATGACATCGAACTTGACCTGGGAAGGGGCATTTCCATGGCAAGCCGATTCATTGCCACCGACGAATCAGGGAGAGCGCTCATTAACTACCTGGGCAGAACAGGGACTTTTCCTGTTTATTCTGCGGCAGATCTCATGGAAGGTAAAATCGGCAAGGAGGCCATTGAAGGAAAGATTGTGCTCATAGGCGCCACAGCCCTTGGCACGAGTGATACACACATCACCCCTTTTGCTCAATTGCCGGGCATAGAAAAACAGGCCGCAGTAGCGGAAAACATTATTCACGGCAACTTTCTCAGGAAAGAGGAAAGCACGGCCTTTCTCGAAATTGCATTCATCTTTGTTTTCGGCATTATCCTCTTTATAAGCCTGCCGAGGCTCGATGCTGTCGGCGGAGCCCTTTTATCTACCGCGCTTTTACTCGGCTATTTGATCCTGACGCAATATCTCTTTGCTGTGCATCACATGTGGATTGCCATGCTGACGCCTTCTTTCAGTGTGCTTCTTCTCTATACGTCGATCACATCCTACCGTTTTCTTACGGAAGAAAGGAGGGCAAAGGACATCAAAAAAATGTTCTCCAGCTACGTTACTGAAAGAGTCGTCAACGAACTGGTAGAGCATCCGGAAATGGCAAAGCTCGGAGGGCACCGCCGCGAGATTACCGTTCTTTTTTCAGACATCAGGGGATTTACCACTTATTCGGAAAAAAGAAACCCCGAAGAAGTCGTCTCTATTCTCAATGAATACCTGACGGAAATGACGGATATCGTATTCAAATGGAACGGCACACTCGACAAGTTTGTAGGTGATGAAATCATGGCTTTCTGGGGGGCCCCTCTCGCCCAGAAGAAGCATGCCGAACTTGCCGTGAGATGTTCTCTTCATATGATCGCCAGACTGACTGAACTGCAGAAGAAATGGATTGCCGAAGGAAAGGAACCACTCGACATCGGCATCGGCCTCAATACAGGAGATGTCCTTGTCGGAAATATCGGCGCAGAAGGGAAGAAAATGGACTACACACTCATTGGAGATAACGTCAACCTCGGCGCAAGAGTCGAAGCGCTGACGAGAGACTACAAAACCCGTCTCCTTATCACCGAATTTACCTATAAAAAAGTCAAGGACCTGCTGATTGAAAAAGAAGAGTCAGAAAATAGAGGCACAAATAAAGAAAAAATAGGCCATGTGCGCCTTCTCAAGGTAGAAGCTGTCAAGGTTAAAGGGAAGGAGCTCCCTGTCATGATTTACGAAATCACGGACAGGGACATAAAAAGCGTCATCACCCTCTAAATTATCATTTTCACCTGATTATTTACGACATCCCCTGATAATAAATGCGTTCTCTTTTTCGGGAAAACCGGCATTAACAGGGGAGTTCCGCAAAACCGCCTTCTCCTTACAGCGCCATGGGGCAGCACAAAATCATCAACCAAATATAAGTTTGATAAAGTATATTTGCCTATTGACTTTAACATGGGCTAATGCTAAGTTTTTGCTGGTTTTCTTTAATCAGACAAAAAATATGAATCTTTTTCAGCCTTTCATCATCGAAGTTCAACGTTGACTTTGTTGCGCTTAAAAAAAGGTACGTTGATGAAGCAGCCATCTTTGCTTCGTCAGTTATAAAAAATTGATAATGCCATTTCCAAGGAGGTTTAGATGAATTTTTTTCTCATATCCATTGTCATACTGGGTATATTGACCTACATAATGTACACTATCGTTAATTTTAAAAAAACCATTGCCCTTTACCAGGAAAGAATCGACTCACTTAGCAAGATGGTGGACAAACAGCAGGCAGAGACAAAGTCTCTTTTAACGGCTTACATGACGGAATCAAGAGTCATTGCTTTTTATGGCGACGTATCGCCTCTCATTAAGGACCAGGAAGTTGTGGAGCTTTTTAACAGGCTTGCCAAGGATGAAGAGAAACACATCTCCCTTCTTGAAGACTGTCTGTCGAGAAAAATATAAACTGTCAGGAGAGGTAATATGACTGATGTAGATATGGATATAGATTTCCTTAGAAGAGCGCTTGAAATAGAAGAACGCGCCTATAAAAATGCAAAGGCGGCCTATGAACACCATAAAGAGGATGCAGACAGCAAGCTTGCAAATGCCCTGAAAGAGATTATGGACGATGAGGAAGACCATGTAAATCTCATCAGGGAGATGATGGAAAAAAAGGGAAAGCGTATCCCTGCGGAAGAGTAATAATTCCGGCGAAAGACAACAAAGGGGGCCTCTCGCTAAAAGCGCTTGCCCGCTTGCTCCTTAGCCGTTATAAATTATGGAATAGAAAGATGAGCCTTTTTGTTCTATAATTATTTCATGGAAAATAACCAGAAAAAAATCCTCCTTGTCGATGACTCTACCTACCTGAGAAACCTTAAAGGAGCCTACCTTAAAAGAAAAACCTGTAATCTCATCGAGGCAAAAGACGGCGAAGAAGCGCTTCTCCTGCTTGTGGAAGAAAAACCCGATTTAATCATCATGGATCTGACCATGCCCCTTGTCAGAGGTGATGAATGCTGCCGCATTATTAAAAACCATCCCGATTACAGCCAAATACCGGTCATCATGATAGCCAATGCATGGGAAAAAGATGCAGAAACGCAGTGCAAAGATGCAGGGTGTGACGATTTCATCATGAAACCCGTAAAAAGAGAGCATCTCTACTGGAGTATTAAACAGTACCTTAACATTGCTGAAAGGGTCCACCGGAGAGCAACTTTTGAAGCAAAGGCAATCGCTGCCTCTTCAGGGATAGAATACAGGGGAATAAGCGCAAACATCGGTATTGGCGGTGTATTTATTCGTTCCAATGAGGGACACAGGGCAGGATCTGCCGTAAAAGTGGAACTGCCCTTACGTTCAAAGGAAAAACCTTATATCCTTGAGGGGCAGGTTGCATGGCTGGCAACCGAGGAAGATGTTACAAGCGGCCTTACTCCCGGCATGGGAATTAAATTTATCAACCTCCCTTCTGAAACGAAGTCTCTCATAGAAATGCTCGTTAAATAGATACTCCTTCCACTTATGGAAAGGGGCAGACCATTATTACCCCTCAATCTCTAAACCTTGGGAATGCGAGGCCCTCTCCTGTTGCCGGAAAATGACAAGCGGCAATGCGTTACCTGCAAAAAAAGGGTATAAAGGCTCCCATCACTTGACTTTATCAAGGGCCAGGGGTAATTATTTATATAGGCCGCTTTATTTCATTAACAATTTAGCAAACTTTATTAGGCACTCCAATGAGGACACAAAATGCCCGACCTTTCTTCAGGAGCAACGACAGCCTGGCGCACTGCCGTAATTGAGGCATGGGAAGACCAGTACCCTAACGTTGAAAAAGAACACATTTTTATCGGTCTTTTAAGCCTTGGAAAAGTTCTCGATGCAGCCACCGGTGATGCACGGTTTGATAAAAAGATACTCCAGGAAATCAGAGGTGAATTTGTTGCTCTTAGTGTCGCCATTATTTCCCTGGGCCTCGATATTACCTTGCTAAGGCGTGAAGTCCGGCACAGGACAGGCAAGGGTTCCCATGTTCATAAAGAAAAGAATATCCACCGCAGCGAAGCCTGCAAGCAAATGTTTTCCCGTGCAGAAATCCTTTCAAAGAATTCGAGGATAACAGCGCTTCATATCATGGCGGCCATACTGGAAAATCCGGGACCCATTATAAGTGAATCCTTTCAAAAAACAGGGGCAGATTCAAAAGCCCTGAGGGAAAAGATACTGGCATGTATAGGTGAAAAAAGTGACGCGCCATCACCGGAAATAGAGACCGAAAAAGAGAAAAAAAAGCTCTGGGAAAAAAAGAGTATTCTTGAGCGTTTGGGAAGGGACCTTGTTGAAGAAGCAAAGGCCGAAAAACTGGGCCCTTATGTGGGGAGAAGAAAAGAGATCCTGCAAACCATCCAGACCCTTGCAAGAAGCACTAAAAACAACCCCGTCCTCCTCGGAGAACCGGGTGTAGGAAAGACGGCCATTGTTGAAGCCATCGCTTTAAGCATTTTTGAAAAAAAAGCGCCTCCCATAATGGAGGGAAAAAGAATCATAGAAATCAATATGGCTGTTCTCATCGGCGGGACCAAACACAGAGGAGAATTTGAAAAACGTCTTAATGAAATACTGGATGAAGCCATCAAAGACAAGGGGATCATTCTCTTTATCGACGAAATACACAACCTCATTGGGAGCGGACGGACAGAAGGAAGCATGGATGCCGCCAACATACTGAAACCTGTCCTTGCAAGAGGGGAAATCAAGTGTATCGGTGCAACGACCATTGCCGAATACAGGCGTTATATTGAATCTGACACTGCGCTGGAAAGACGCTTTGAAAAAATAATCATTAATGAACCCTCAAGAGACGAAGCAATAGAAATTCTCAAAGGGATAAAGGATGAGCTTGAACTTCACCACCAGGTGATGATTTCAGATATAGCCATAGAGAAGGCCGTCGACCTTTCCATAAGATTTGATGGCGACCACCAGCTTCCCGACAAGGCCATAGACCTGCTCGACCAGGCAGGAGCAAGAAACCAGATCCCCATGATTGAGACAATGCATAAAACAAGGGAAAGCAACCTGGACGAATCAAAAATCCCCGAAATTACGGAGAAGGACATTATTGAGGAATTATCAATTAAAACGGGCCTGCCCAAAGAACTCATTTCAGGTCATTTTAATGGCGAATTTCAATCAAGGCTTCAATTGCTCGAAGAAGGGCTTAAAGAGAGAATCAAAGGTCAGGATGAAGCGCTCATGAAAATATGCCGGAGACTCTTTATCGCCTATGCGGGGCTGAGAGAAAGACGGGGGCCTCTGGCGGTCTATCTTCTGCTCGGACCATCAGGTGTCGGTAAAACAGAAACGGCAAAGGCCCTTGCCCTGCTCCTTTTCGGAAGTGAGTCAAGCATTATCAGACTGGATATGTCCGAATATATGGAGGAACACAGTGTATCTAAACTTCTTGGCTCTCCACCGGGGTATGTCGGTTATAAAGAGGAAGGGCAACTGGTAAGCAAATTAAGGTCAATACCCTATTCCATTGTGTTGCTCGATGAAATCGAAAAGGCGCATCCCAGGGTGGTCGATATATTTCTTCAGGTCTTCGATGAAGGAAGACTAACCGACGCAAAAGGAAGAACGATAGATGCCAAAAATGCCATTTTTATTATTACATCCAATATAGGCGGCAGCGATTCGGGCAATAAAATGGTCGGTTTCTTTCATGATGAAAGTAAGAACGGCAACAAAACGGATGAAGCGTTAAAAGCTTTTTTCAGAACGGAACTGCTTAACCGCATCGATGAAAAAATCACTTACAGAGCGCTCGACGAAAAAGATATTAAAGAAATATTGCAACCTATGTTAAAGGAAATAAATAATAATCTCCAAAAAAAATATCATGTCAATCTTACCGTATCACCTGAAGTAAAAAGCCACCTCGCGCTAAAGGGTTATAGCAGGGAATTTGGAGCAAGGGGTCTCAGAAGAACGGTGGAAGAACTTCTGGAAATCCCCGTTAGCGCCCTCATCATAGAAGGAAAGATCAAGAATCATCTAACATGGAAAGCTATTCTCGAAAAAGACAGCATTTCCCTTGAGCCTGAGGAAAGATAAAGGACTCAAAAAGCCCCGTTGAAGGTAAACATTGCAGCCTGCAGACAAGTCCGCAGGCTGCAATGTTTAAGGCAGAAAGTGTTTTTTTGAACCTGCCTATTGCAGGCCATCAATTATTAGCGCTTCTCTAAAACTATCTCTTCAGCCCTGCCTTTTTCAACATGAGCATCATAGGACACCAGTTGGTAAAAGACGACTGGAAAAGATTGAGCCCGACAAAAGCCGTAAACAAAAGCCAGTAGCGGGAATGCACCTCTGAAAGGAGAAGGCTTAACAGGATAAAGAATCCCGCAACAAGACGCAGGCCGCGTTCAACAGTCCACATTATGAGTTGCCTCCTTTACGCAGCATTTCTTCAATTTCGAGAGGGTGTTCCTCCTTCATCTCTTCCAGCGTCATCGTTCCCGTGAGCCACTGCCTGGCCATGGGAAACACTTTAGGCCTGAAGATGGTCATGTAAAGATGAAACTCTATGATAACGGCAACGGCAAGAATAGCCTCCCAGCCGTGAATTATCCTGGCCCAATCAATGACGGCATAGGGAATAAACTTCAAGGCAGGGAAAGCAAAGTACATGAGCAGTCCCGTTACGGTCATAACAAAAAGACCGACCCAGCTTGCCCAGTATTCAAACTTCTCGGACCATGAGAAACGGTCAAAGAGAGGTTCTTCCTCACTTTTCCCAAAAAGATAGGCCCAGTCTTTCTTAAAATCATGCCAGTCCTTCTTTCCCAGCTTCATTTTTTTCTCTCCGTAATAAAGAAGAGAATAATAAATGATGTGATAAAAGCCGGTAGCCGCCCATACAAAGGCCGCAATTCTGTGGGCCAGTTCCCTCCCTTCGGCACCGCCGAATGTACAGAGAACAAAAGCGGCAAACTCTCCGCCGGGATACTTGTGGGCCAGTCCTGTCAAAGCCAGAACAATAAAGGAAAGGCCCCAAAGAATATGCTGGATAATTTGTCCCGTAGTAAACCTTACAAAATACATTTTTTTCTTTTTATCTGTCATGACGAGCCTCCCTTAAATTATTCTCCCCTGGACATTCTTACTTTTTTCTCTCTTCTTTTGGTCAGCCCCTTGCCAAAATCAAGGATGATAAAGAGACCGAGACCACCCACCACAACAACAATCAGAATCCCGTAAAAGCTGTTAATAAGGGTGGTAACAATATTTGGCGCGCCGTGCATGCTGCCTATGCCTGCCATCTTTGCTTCCGTACCGTGGCAATCCTCATTTGCGCAGATCTTGTAGCGATTATCCTTATGAACAGCAGATTTGGAATCATCTTCCTTATAAATTCCATGCCCTCCATGACAGGTAACGCATGTTGCCGCCCTTCTTTCGCCAAGGGCAAGGGCCTTGCCGTGAAAAGACTCGTTATAGCCCGCCAGGGCATTAACCATGTTGTATTTTTTTGCTATTTCATTGCTGCCGTGGCACTTGTCTGATGCACATACTTCGATATCATTGAGGTGCGCTACAGAAGAATCAGGGTCTTTAACCCGCTTAATCCTGTGATTGCCATGACAATCGACACAACTGGCCGAATCCTCGTTATTCTCCTTGAGGATTTCCTTGCCATGCTCACTCCCGGCAAATTTAACCATGGCGTCACCGGACTTGTTTTGCCTCTCGTGGCAGCCGCCGCAAAGCTCAAGAATATCTCTTTTGCCAAACTTATTCGGCTTAAATACATAACGACCATACTTTTCGCTGTATTTGTACTGCCCATAGTTTGTTTCACCTGATCCGGCGGCGATCCGTTCTATCCTGTTATGACAATTTTCACAGGTTATGCCCTCTTCCTTATGAACATCGTCGTACTCACCATAGGGTGCGGATTTTCCTTCACCATGATGAATAAATTTCTCCCCGTTTTCAGGATCATACTTTTCCTTATGGCAAACGCCACACTGATAGAGACTGCCTTTTTCCCCCTGAAGTTTAACGATTTGAGCATTATCATTATCGATAACCGTCGGATAGATAGCATGTGTGCTTCCATGGCAGGCTTCGCAATAGATTTCTCCATGGCCCTTTGAAAACCTGTAAAGGCTCACACCTTTCATAAGAGCATCCTTCTCTTCGGGATGGTCGAGGTGGCAATCCCCGCATTTGGGCTCTGAAAGCCAGGGCTGGGAACCTGTCCCCGCAAAGGGTCCTTCCTCAATGTGACGCAATTCAGGATCTCCTACGGCAGCCATGGGATGGCCCGGATGTTTCTCATTGTCACCATGACAATCATCACACCAGGTTCTGTTTGTCTCAGGCTCCGGGTATTCACCTGCCTTTAGTTTCTTCTCTCTTACAAAGAGACTTTTTTCCTCACCGCCTGTCATGGTTCCCCTGAGACAGTCCGTATCCTTTCCGGGATGACAGAGATAACAATTCTGGGTAACCTCATCATGTTTGGTATGCATATCATGGGTATACTGTCCAATAGGGGCGCCCAGCATTTTACGAGTAAGATAGTCGTTTTTTTCGGAATAATCATTATTCACAAGATAGGCAAGCTCCGCCTCCAGTGCATCCCCTGTCGTCACAGGATAAGCATTGGAGCGGTGACAAACGGCGCAGAGGATGGGTACGCCTACCTTGGCCAGTGTATAAAGTCCGATGCCGCTTTCGCTCATGTGCTTGCCTTTAGCCTTAAAAACATTTTCTGTATCGACGGCTCCCTGGTAGAGGAGATAGTCGTAGACCGTGTGATCGTAACCCTTTACGCCATGAGAAACGACATCAGCACCACCGGCATCTTTAAAATGCTTAAGGTCATGGAGCTTAAGGACGTTGAGCCTGTACTGCTGGCTCTCGGGTACCTCTACCATCTTCGCGCGGCCCGTTGCAACTTCCCTGAAAGTTGCATCAGGGGCCGGTATTTTATCCCCTTCACTGGAAGTGTTCCTGTTGGCCGTTCCGTTGTTCCTGTGGCAGTTGGCGCAGTGCATTTCATCGGAAATACCCGCCACAGTCGTGCCCTTGGCAAGGACATTTCCATCTTTGTCCTTAACGGTGATTTCCGCCATCTGGTATTCATTCCAGGTACCGTCATCGTTCCACTTGGTCAGAGGAAATCCTTCTGCCACAAAAGCATCAAGGGGAGAACCCATGGTGACTCCCTTTTTCACAGTGATATGAAGGTTTTTATGGAAGGCATAGGGAATCATTTTCCCCGACAGGCCTGTACCCGTTACGCCTCGTCCCGGCGTCCCGCCATCATCGATCCGGACGGTACCGTCAGGCATTTTTTCAATCTTGTCATCAGCCAGATCGTTGGCTACGTGAAGCACCTTTTTGCCAAGAATTTTTCCCCTGATATTCTCCCCCTTCTCCCTGTCTTTTACGGCCTTTAATGGATCGATGAAGAGGCCGGCAGGATGCGCGCCAAAATACTTGGCTGCATAATCCCAGTAATTACTTTTAGGCTCTCCGGCCCTGGGTCCGGAAGTAAACCTTTGTGATGTGTTGTCGGGAAAAGCGTATTCGACGGTAATCCCGAAATAAGGAGAGTTTGGATTATTAACCATGTCTCCCTTTATGACAACAGAACCCTTGTCCGTCTTGTGTATGATCTGCGCCCAGAGGGTTTGAAAGGGAGGGAGCGTAGATGAGATGGAAAAGTCATCATCCATGCAGTGAATACCCAGATCATTCCAGGCAATAACCACATATTCATCGTCGGCGGCGGGAACCTGTTCGGCTGAATAAGAAATTTCCTTATCTTTTTCAAACCTGTGATCATATTTAGGTTGATGTGATTTTTCTTCATGTTCATTAGCATTGCCTATCCCGCCGGCAAGCAACGCCACAGACATGAATGTGAAGAACAGAACAGATTTTAACAGTACAGCCATAGCTACCCCCTTGAGTAATTTCGTTTAAAAATATTCCCTACAAAAAGTTTAACCTTATAAACAGCAATTGCAAGATTTTCGAATTTTTTTATTCCCTGTGAGGCAGTTAAAGAATTTGAAACCTTTTCATCAGTTCCGGGATCTTAATATTGACTCCAGGTACAAATTAGGCTATGCTCAGTATTAATTAATACATTCATATAATCGAAGGTCACATAAATGAGTAAAGATATATACGAACTGCAAGCAAACATCTGCCAGACGCTGGCTAATGCAAAGAGGCTGGAAATTATAGGCATTCTTTGCGACAAAGAGTTTACTGTTGGAGAGGTCGCCGAAAAAATGGGTATCAGGACGGCCAATCTGTCACAGCATCTATCCATCATGAAGGCAAAGGGCATATTAAACTCCAGAAGAGATGGTGTTCATATCTACTACAGTATTTCCAACCCGAAAGTCGTTCAGGCCTGCACCCTCATGAAAGAAGTGATGGCTGAACTTTTACAGGCTCAGGGCAATCTCTCTAAAAAAGTCCTGTAAATTTTTTTAATCTTATACTTTCATATATTCGAAATAAAGGCAAGTAAAAAATGAGGAGGCATTTTAAAATGTTAAATAGCGCTATAGAGCAAATACTTAAGCAGGCCAAGACAGTGGCTGTTGTCGGCCTGTCAGACAAGGAAGGCAGACCAAGCCTCAAAGTAGCAAGCTATCTGAAAAACCAGGGCTATCATATTATTCCTGTCAATCCGAAGATTGATAAAGTCCTGGGAGTAAAGAGCTACCCTGATCTGGCTTCAATTCCTCATAAAATCGATATTGTGGATATCTTCAGAAAATCGGAAGATGTGCTTCCTATTGTGGAAGAAGCTGTCAAAATCGGTGCCCGGCTTATCTGGATGCAGGAAGGTGTTATCAATAAGGAAGCCGCCGGCAAGGGGATAGAGGCAGGCCTTGAGGTTGTTATGGACAAATGCATGCTAAAAGAGCATGCAAAACTATCACAAGATATGAAAGATAAAGACCTTTAGCCATTTATTGCAAGCCCCAAAAAGTCTGATAGAATTAATTTTAAGTTCCCCAATCCGGGAAAAGTCATAAAAGGGAGATAAATCCATGTTAAGAAAAATTGTAAATTTAACCCTGGAAAAACCAAAAACCGTTATACTTGTGTATCTCATCATATCAGTCGCTTTTTTCACCCAATTTTTCAAAATCAAGGTCGATACGGACCCCGAGAATATGCTCTTCTATGATGACCCGGCCAGGGTGACACACCGGGAGTTCAAGGCCGAATTTGCGCTCCATGACGCTATAATGGTGGGTGTAGTCGATGAAACCCATGAAAAGGGCGTGTTTACACCGGAAGCACTTAAAAACATTGCCCTCATTTCAGAAGAGATCATGGAGATCGAAGGGGTTATCGCCAAGGACCTTATCAGCCCCATTACAACCGATGATATCCAGGGCGGCGGCGGAACGCTTGTCATCGAGCCCCTTATGGCAAAGGGAGAGCTTACGCAAAAGCAGGCTGAACTGATGAGAGATGCAGCGCTCGGTAATACCGTGCTGAGAGACATGCTCGTCAGCGCAGACGGGAAAGCCATTGCTATAGGCGTGCCCATTAAGGAAAAACATGAAAGTTACCGCATTGCCACGGAGATTGAGGAAATCATAGAAAAACATAAGGGAAGCGAGGAATACCACATTACGGGGCTTCCTGTGGCGGAAGACACCTTCGGAGTTGAAATGTTCAAACAGATGGCCATTTCAGCGCCCCTGGCGGGCCTCATCATATTCCTTCTCATGTATTACTTTTTCCGCAGCTTCATCATGATCATCTCCCCCATGATAGTGGCCATCATATCCATTATCTGGACAATGGGACTTCTCATCGGCTCGGGCCACACCGTCCATATTATGAGTTCCATGATTCCCATTTTCCTCATGCCCATTGCCGTTGTCGACAGCATTCATATATTAAGTGAGTTTTATGATGATTACCAGAAAACGAAAGACCGAAAAGCAACCTTCGGCAAGGTCATGGACAATCTCATGACGCCCATGCTTTTTACCTCCGTCACCTCATCCATCGGTTTTCTCTCGCTGGCTCTTACCCCCATTCCCCCGGTGAGAATCTTCGGTTTTCATGTGGCCTTCGGTATTATGAGCGCCTGGTTTTTGACGATCACTTTCATTCCCGCCTTTGTCATGATTCTGCCCGAATGGGTCATGAAGAACTTCGGCTCTAAAAAAGAAGAGCATGGCGGCAGGATGCTCCGGGTACAGGAAGCGACAGGACATTTCAGCACAAAAAGAAACAAGGGCGTTATCACCGTAACGCTCGCCATCTTTCTCCTCTCTTTATGGGGTATTACGCTGACAATCGTTAATGACAACCCCGTCTATTGGTTCAAGAAGGACCATAAAATACGAGTGGCTGACAGGGTGCTCAATTCCCATTTCGGCGGCAGCTATATGTCCTACCTTGTACTGGAAAGTAATGAGCAGGACATTATGAAATCACCTGAGAACCTTGCTTACATCGAGAAGCTCCAGAAACATATGGACAAACTGGAAGTGGTGGGCAAAACGACTTCCATTGTGGACGTTATTAAAAAAATCGGTTTTGAGTTGAGAGACAAGCAAAAAGGGTCCGACGCAATCCCCGCCACCGCTCAGGCAGTTGCCCAATACCTCTTCCTTTATGAAATGAGCGGCGATCCGGAAGATCTCTATCACCTCATTGATCCAAATTACAAAAAAGCCGCAATCTGGGTACACCTGAAAAAGGGGGACAATCTCTATATGAAAAAGGTTGAAGAAGAAGTGGCAAACTATATTGAGCAAAACCCGCTTCCCGATGAGATAGATACCAAATGGGCGGGCCTGACCTACATAAATGTCGTATGGCAGGAACGTATGGTTAACGGTATGTTAAAAGCGCTTATGGGAAGTTTTGTCATGGTTCTTTTTATAATGACCTTCCTCTTCAGGTCTTTAATCTGGGGCCTTATTTCCATGGTGCCTTTAACGGTAACCATTGCATTCATCTATGGGCTGGTGGGTTTTAGCGGCAAGGATTACGACATGCCCATTGCCGTTTTGTCTTCACTGACCCTTGGCCTTTCCGTTGACTTTGCCATCCACCTTGTGCAAAGAGGGAGACAGATATTCAAAGAAGAAGGGAATTGGGACAAAGCCATAGACAAGCTCTTTGACGAACCGGTTCGGGCAATCATCAGGAATGCCATCGTTATTGCCATTGGCTTCACCCCCTTGCTTCTGGCGCCGCTCGTGCCCTACCAGACGGTGGGTATGTTTATGGCCCTTATTATGGCAATCAGCGGAGGAGTAACACTCCTTGTCATACCGTCAATTATGACACTAATCAAGAGCAGATTAAAAGTTTAACAAATACCAATATACGGGAGGTATACCATGAAAAAGATAATTTTACTAACAATGGCGCTAATGCTGACACCCTCATATCTGCTTGCCATGACGGCCGATGAAATCATCGAAAAGTCCAACATTGCCTATTACTACGCAGCAGATGACGGCAAGGCGACGGCAAAGATGTCCATTAAAGATGCCAGAGGGAGGAAAAGATACCGGGAAATAACCATTTTAAGGAAAGATATTAAAGATGGCGGCAGGCAAAATTACTATGTCTACTTTCATGAACCTGCCGACGTAAGCAAAATGGTCTTCATGGTCTGGAAGCAGGTATCCGGTGACGATGACCGCTGGCTCTACATGCCGGCTATCGATCTGGTAAAAAGGATCGCAACGAGCGACAAGAGGTCGAGCTTTGCCGGGGGAGTCTTTACTTACGAAGATGTTTCCGGCAGGAGAACGATTGATGACACACATACCCTTTTAAAAGAAGAAAAAATCAATGGGAAAGATGCCTATGTCATTAAAAATGTTCCCAAAGACGCCGATGTCGTCGAGTTTTCCTACTACATCTCATGGATAGACAAGAAGACATTTCTGCCCATTAAAGGGGAATATTTTGACAAAAAAGAGAAGCTCTACAGGACCATAGATGTGGAGAAAACGGCCCTTATCGATGGCTACCCGACCTCCATACGCGGGACAGGGAAAAACCTGGAAACGGGCCTTGAGACAACCATTGAATTTGTCGATGTAAAATATAACCTGGGACTTAAGGATAAAATATTCAAGGAAAGATATTTAAGAAAACCACCAAAGGAAGTCAGAAAATAAAAATTTTAAAACAGAAGAGAGAACAAGTTATGCGATCCAGGACAATCATTATAACGCTCATGTTTTTTTTGCCTTTTTTTCCGGCAGGCAAAGCCAATGCGCTAACCCTTCACGGCTTCATGGAAGGCGCCTATGGAACACGCTTTGAGGATGACCTGACCAAGAAAGATCACTACACCCTGGGAGAAGGCCGCTTTCAGATTAAAGGCAGCTATGTTCCCTCCTTTTTGGACAATTGGGACGGCGAATTCTCCTTTAAAGGCGATATTTATTATGACGGCTATGAAGAAACGACCTATGGCGACGCAAGAGTGGCTGTTTTGTCTATCACACCCCATGACATGATAGACCTTAAGCTGGGCAGGCAGATCCTTACCTGGGGAACGGGGGACCTCGTTTTTATTAATGATTTATTCCCCAAGGACTATATTTCCTTTTTTACCGGCAGAGATGATGAATATTTAAAGCTCCCCTCCGATGCGATCAGGGGCTCTTTATTCCTGGATATGTTCAACGTGGATCTCGTCCTCATTCCCGATTTTGAACCTAACAATAATATTAAAGGTGACAGGCTCTCTTACTATCATGGTCTGGAAGGCCGCATTGTCGGCGACGACGTGGAAAACGATTACAAAGAACCCGAGAACAAAAGCAAAAACAGGGAAGCCACCCTCAGGCTTTACAAAAATATTAAGGGTATGGAAGCCGCCCTCTACCTCTTTGACGGTTTCTACAAAGATCCCCTGGGTGTTCTTAAACCCACCCCGACATATCAATTCTATTACCCTGAGTTAACCGTCTATGGCCTGAGCCTTCGTGATGCCGTCTTTGGCGGTATCGGTAATGTTGAAGCAGGATATTACTATTCGAGAGAAGACAAGGACGGCGACAATCCCATGGTGGAAAATTCCTGCTTCAAGGCGCTGGCCGGTTATTCGAAAGACATGGGAAGGGATTTCAGGATCGGGATTCAGTATCAACTGGAAAAGATGCTCCATTATGACGAATATGAAAAAAACCTCCCTGCCGGTTCCGTCAAAGCCGATGAAAATCGACATCTCTGGACGCTTAGGCTAACCAAACTCGCAATGAACCAGAATTTGACCTTAAGCCTCTTTTCCTTTTACTCGCCTTCTGATAAGGATTACCACTTAAGGCCCCAGGTAAGTTACAAGTTTACCGACAATCTGAGCACAACCCTTGGAGGAAACGTCTTTAAAGGGGAAGATGACCACACCTTCTTCGGTCAGCTCGATAGAAACGATAATGCTTATATTAGAGTGAGGTACGGTTTTTAGATTGATACTTTCTATGAGCAATGTCCGCTAAGGCGGAGCGCTTTAGAAGCAGCACATAAAAAAAGAGGGGCAGTTATCGCCGCCCCTCTTCTAACATATATCTGATTAATAGCCTATTCCATCAGGAAGGCAATATCTGCGCCTGCAACAACCCTGACATGAATATTGGCAGGGAGTTTTTTAGCAGGAAGAACATCCTGGTCTTTCGGAATAGCCCTGGCAACCATAACCCCCTCATTGATGAATTTTTTCTTATGGAGGATATAGGTTTTCCCCTTGTCATGAACTTCAAGATCTGAAACTTTGCTTACGTTGTATCCTTTTTCCTTAAGAAAATTTGCAACCGTTTCACCAAGACCGGCCATTCCCGATACATTAATCACCTCTACCCGGAGATAATTGTAGGGATTATCAGCAATGACAATCATGGGAGCCCCTGCTTCGGCTTCAACTAACTCAGTATCTGCCACGGGAACTTCCTCAATAGCTTCCGGCTGAGGCGCTTCCATAACACCAGGCTGCGCCATTGCCTCTTCTTCTGTAAGCTTTGCCTTGCTCTCTTTCAAGCTCTCTATCTCACGCCTTAATTCCTCAACTTCCTGAGACAGGCTGCTGATAGGCGCCGTCAAAGGATGTTCTTTTGCCTTCCTTGCTTTGGGGAGCGCTTTTGGGGGCGTGTTGTAACCATAGCTTAATCCGGCAAGGTATTTGGCATGCAAATAATCGGGATCGGCATCTTTGTCAGGCGTCTCAAGGGCGCCGGCCACACTGAGGGTCAGATTGCTGAATGAATACTTTATAGCCAGCATAACAAGGTGGCTCGTTTCACTAATATGAGCAACGCCACCCTTTTCATTGATTCTTTTGCCCTGCCATTCGAGAGCCACTGACAGATCATCGGAAGGAGCTATCTCGAAAGCGGCAGATACATAGGAATACTTTGCAGAAACAAAAGTACTCGATAAAGTGGTAAAAACTCTCACATCCTCCTGGCCCGTCCCACCGGAAAGATGCAGGTTGGTAATACGGCCGAAAAAGCTGACATTTAATTCACCGGCATAAATATCTTCACCGCTGCTGTATACAGGGTCTTTCTTTCTGCTGTTCATTGATCCATAGCCGGAAGCGGTAATGCCGTATCCCTTTTCCCTGCCGCCTGCAAGTCTTACTTTACCAAAGCCATTAACATAATTTGTCTTCCATGACTTAACATTATCAGAGTCCGGCTGCATGGTAGCGCCCGTAACGCCAATCTCCAGGTTTTCAAGAAAGAGAAACTGGAATGCGCCTATATTCGTTTTATCGACAACATCCCTTTCATTGCCGGGAATATCCACTTCATAGCTGTCCTGTACCGTAAATAAGCTTAAATGATGTTCGCCCTTGTCCAGAACATCTGCAGACCGTGTTAATATAAGGCCGGCGGGACCTGACAGGCTCGGCGTATCAGCCTTGGCTAATGTGGAGAAAGAAAAAAGGATTGCAACTATAACTAGTAAAATCTTTTTCATAGTACCTCTCACAGTATTATTATTTTTTCGTTTATACCACATAAAGGGAAAGATAAAAAGCATAAACTTCTAAATTGATTGCATTTTTTTGATCATAACAAAAAAAAATGAAGAGTCAAAGTCTAAATGTTTTTTTTATAAATAAGGCCATTCAAAAATAGTCTTTTGCAAAGCAGGCAAAAGCATGCTTAAATTACAGGAAAAAAAGGATAAAACCGATCTGGCAGGCCCCTTAATTTGAGGCGGAATTTTGAGGCTTTAAAAAAAATTTGCACCCAAATGCATGCCTGGCAATCTAATGAATAAGTTTAAAAAAACCAGATTAAATTTTTAGGAGGAGATAGTTACTATGGAAAGAAAAAATGCAATAACAGTTAAAGGTAATGGGGTAACGCTTATTGGGCCGGAACTAAAAGCGGGAGACAGGGCGCCTGACTTTACGGTACTTGACAAAGGACTCCAGCCTGTAACACTGGCTGACCTTAAAGGCAGCGTAAAAATACTCAGCATTACACCCTCTCTCGACACACCTGTTTGTGATGCGCAGGCAAGAAAGTTTAATGAAGAAGCGGCAAAACTGGGAGATAATGTTACTATTGCCAATATCAGTATGGACCTTCCTTTTGCAATCGCCAGATTCTGCACAACAGCAGGGATTGAAAAAGTCACTGCACTGTCTGACCACAGAGACGGTTCTTTCGGTGAGGCCTACGGCGTGCTTATCAAGGAACTGAGACTTCATGCAAGGGCCATTTTTGTAATTGATGCAGAGAATACTATCCGCTACGTTGAAGTTGTCCCTGAAATGGTTGACAACCCTGACTTTGACAAAGCCCTTGAAGCGGCTGGAAACCTGCTTCCACAGGCAGCGTCCGCATCATAAAAGAAAACAGAGAAATTCTTGCAAGGGGCATCAGGTGATGCCCCTTTTTATTTGAAATGCCTTACCTTTTCCTGCAAACACATTATCTATCCAATTCCGCTTCACAGTCTGCTATAATTGCCACCATGGAATTTTCAACAAATAAAAAAGCAGACCCCGGTCTGACAAAAATAAAAAGAACCTTCCTTGATCTCAGCATAACAAAAAAAATGCTGCTCGGCTATCTTCCCCTATCGGCGCTGACTATCTTCACAGCAGCCTATACCCTTTCAGTCCTCTACAAGCTGAACTATATTAACGACAGCGTTATAAGGGCGGATATCAGCCTGATCAATACCAGTGAAAAAATGCTGGATCACCTTTTAGCCCGGGAACAATACGGGAAAAGATATATCATTTTAAAAACACCGGAGTTGAAACCGCTCTTTTTTGAAAGGAGCGAAGAGTTTAAAAAAGAGCTCTCCAGCTTTAATGAACTGTCGGCAAAACTGGGGTTTAAGCAAAGTCCCCTCTCTGAACTGGATGAAGAGTATAATAAACTTTTTCAGAAGTGGTTTACCTTTAGTGAAGAAAACTCCCCCCGGAAAACAGAACAAGTTGAAGAGGAGATAAGAAAAAAACAGGAAGAAATCATCAGGATCATCAATGACATAAACAATAGGGCCCGTAATGATCTTGATGAAAAAACATCAACCACTTCCAGAATGGGAATCGAGGCTTTTAGTGTCGTCTTTTTCCTATGCCTCTTAAGTGTTCTCCTCGGCATTGGCGGCGCCATGTTCATCACCCACTACATCTCCTCCTCCTTTACACGCTTAAAGGCCGCCATTAGCCAGATTTCAGGGGGAAGCTTTGAAACAACACTCCTTGTTAAAAGCAAAGATGAAATCGGGGAGTTGACGGACGCCTTCGGAAATATGTCCTATGAGCTGAAAAGATTAAAAAAACTGCATCTCGATGCAAGTCCGCTTACCTACCTTCCCGGGAACACGGCAATAGAAAATCTGCTGGAAAAAAAGATAGCAAGGAAGGAGTTTTTTTCATTCTGCTATCTCGATCTCGATCATTTCAAGGCATTCAATGACCGCTATGGCTACGCAAGAGGAAGTGAGGTGATAAAGGCAACAGCCAATGTGGTGGAACAGAGTGTCATTTCCATGGGACATACAGAAGATTTTGTCGGGCATATAGGAGGAGATGATTTCGTCGTTATTACCACGCCTGAACGCCATTGTGAACTATGTGAAACAGTCATCAGCAATTTTGATGAAATGATCATTGATTTTTATGATGCCGAAGATATTGCACAGGGTCACATAGAGGGGAAAACACGCCGGGGGGAAAAAACAAACTTCCCCATAATGACTATTTCCATAGCCGTTGTTACAAACCAGCACAGAACACTGGTAAATCACATCCAGGTGGGGGAACTTGCCGCAGACCTCAAAGATTACGCCAAATC
>Ga0224514_10000054_pt1 | contig 43496 bp, 58 predicted proteins | sample SF_May12_sed_USG_3_FD_169107 | JGI IMG/M metagenome (GOLD analysis project Ga0224514, IMG submission 169107) | Sediment microbial communities from San Francisco Bay, California, United States - SF_May12_sed_USGS_24 | ecosystem: Environmental > Aquatic > Marine > Sediment | place: USA... | reverse complement strand
CGGTTACCCTAATTTACTGTCGACCACCAAATGAGGTAATCCGCGAACACGCGATTACCGGTAATAGTCCCCCTGATACAGACCTATATCTCGAATGGATTGCTTCTAATTGTGATGAAATCATAGCACTTTACGATATATTCATGAATTTAATTGAACCAACACTGAAATACGATTGGACTAAACCACGGGATGAGATGGCCCTGGATATTCTAGTTAACGATATTAAGCGATCGCCTATTTATCTCCGTTCAATTCAAAACCTTAGTGAGTACCAACAGAATCATCGAGGGAATAGCCCCAGCAATTAAACCCCACAAACGGGCATGATTTTTTGTCGATACCTGCAGTTTCGCGATCTCTACGCCTAGCTGCAACATACTATTGTTATGAGCCATTCGTAGTTCACCGACCTCTTTATTCAGCCTGGAAAGCCCACTAGTAACTAATAGCTTGTACTGGTTCCAATCATTGAGAATTTCGTCCATTTTGCGTCTACCTCCTGCTCCGAATGTCGGGAAGTCGTAAAAGAGTTGTACCAACTGGAGCTGTTTTGATTCGCGGAATTATCCATAAACAGTTGTCACTATAGATCATCTTAGTCAGATAATTAACGGGGTCAGCGGATTTAGGCTCACCGAGCATAATTTCTGGCCAAGGTGCTTGTAGAGCAATAGGAATATTGGAGGTATTATAGTCGATTGCAGTGTCGCCTAAACGACACGGAGAAATGAAAGCTTGATTGTCCGCATCCTCTCCGTCAAATTCGAGGAGTGCCCAACCATAGAAACCGTCAAAAGCGAAATTCGCGTGATTCTGTCGTGTTGGTCCGGCTGTTATTTTTGCACTGGCATATTGCCACATTGCATCATTGAGTAATGGCCAAACATTACGATGCCAATTGTAAGAACCAACATGACCATTAGCTGATAGACAATGAACTAGATGTCCGTCATAGATAAGGTCACCGCCGCGGCCGATGATAGTACCGTTGAGAACTTTAGCAGTCCAAGCACCCAACGGGGTAGTAGCGTTTGCAGGGTTTGAAACATCGCAACCACAGAGATAATTGTGGAATGTAGCCGTATTGTCAGTTGCTTGAAAGAAAACCTCGGTACCGTTGGATACCAGAGACGGGGTAACCTGATAATTTGAACCTAAAGCCAGGCCGTTTCCCTCGCCTTGTTGAAAAGCACCCGCATCTGATTTGCGGATAAAGCGGATAGTATTGTTGCCTAAAGGCAGATTGGACAACAGATAAACAAGCCAATCGCCTGCAATACACATCGCATTTTCGCCGAGTCCAGTTTTGAAATTCGAACCAGTGTGCGAAGTTGACCAAGTCGGTGTCGAACTAAACGGATTCATTGGAAACCGATAGAAATACATATTTCCACTCGGATTGCCAAAAGTCATCACATAGAGTGCGTCGCCCTCACAGACAAGCGCCTCTGGATATTCGAGAGAAGTATTGAGAAAGCCTAGATTGATGAATTCTGCGCCAATTCCGCCCCCATCTTCGTTGAATACACGGTAAACCCCATCTTCGTCCATTAGACCGACGAAAATACAAGGTCTATTGCGCGAGTAATCCCAACCCGGACACATGCAATGTGGTTGGTTTCCAGATAGGAATGTATAGGTGTTGACTGCGCTATAGGGGTGAAGCCAATCGCGATTGTAGAAACGTTGGGCACATTGGTCCGTAATCAGAATCCCTGACGCCATGTGCTGTTTGTAATTGCGCTCCTGAACCAATTGATGCTGGATTTTGTCTCTGGAATTCCAAAGCCAGTTGTGATGCTCGTTAAATGGTTGTTCAAGTGGCGCATAACCAGAGTCCTGTAATGATCCAGGGGGTTCGGCTACCTGTGTTTCCAAGTTTGCCCAAAGGTCTGTTTTATTGATGTCGGCCATAACTCACCTCAAAATATGAACGCAATGTCAATCCCCGCATTTACGGGACTCCATTGTCGAATTTTTGCCTGTTTCCATGAAGACAACTGAGCTGGCGTAGTCACTGTGACTAAACGCGTCCCCCCTGTCTCGACTACGTGATTCGTGATTTGAAGTGCCTCATTGATAAAAACCCAAATATCACGGAGAGTCCCTGCAGTGCCTGTGGTTTTTGCCTTGGCTTTTATCCAGCGGCGATAGGTGTCATCGTCGATAAGTGTATCCGAATCGATTCCATAAAGAGACTGATAGCGTCCCCCTGTAGGCGGCCCGGGCAAAGCACTATATGCTTTTGTCGGATCATTGGTCCCTGGATAGGCGGCTTTGTATTCGAAAAATGGGCCAAGATTTTCACCGTAAAAACGAGGGATGCCTATGATCTTACCGACAGTATCGAGCCAAACACCTTCGGCGCTATCAATCCAGCGCTCAGTGGCCAGACTGGCCAGTAGTGCGTCTACTTCCTCGAGCCGAGTGACCAGAACTGTCATCAATTCAGCGTATCGTTGTGACGCTGAGAATTGACTTATTATTCGACTTATTGCCAGGTTTACTCTAGTGCCCATGGTGCCTCTGGTGCCTCTATGGTACAGTTATTTTCGTGTCGTCCGTAATCGCTTTTTCATTGATTGCTACCGTTAAATCTGCAGTTGACCCCGGACTTGCTGCAAACCCCTGGTAAATCGCATTGATTGTGTGCCCCGGAACTTCATTCACCACAGAATACAAACGCGAATTAATCACATCCGTGCCGAGTTTTTGAGTCTCATCGAAATAGTCGACTAGTTTCTTAATTATCTGATCATCGCCGTCCCCTGGATATTTTGAATTGCGAGTGAGATTGACGATGATCCAAGTATTGCGCAAAGTCGGTCGAGAATAATTAATGGTTTCGGCATAACCTGTAACGGGGTCATTATATATCGCTGAAATAGCGCCAAAGCTTCCTATCCCGCCTGCTAAGTGTGTTGAAATCTCCTCAATAATATCTGCCTCTGTACCCCCTTCGACGATACACCAAACCTGCCCTGGGGGCACCCCGAGCAAATCTGTTGAGCTGCCCTTGTTATCGTGGACAGCCACATCGGTGACTTCGCGAATATCAAAAAGAGCGGTAAAAATTGCAGCAACACCGCAACTTGCTTTTTGTTCGGATGCAATATCACGTCGGAGTCGTAGAGCTGAATCACTTTCTTCCGCTTGTCCAGTCACTCCTGCAGCAGGATTATTAACCGAGACCCAGCCGAATTGAGCCGTTACGATTTTGGTCATCGTATTGGGCTCAATCTCAATTGCACCTTCTTCAAGTGCTTCGGCCGCAACCGGGTCGGTATTACCCGCAGGGATAGTAATAGGTGCAGTGGTTTGTACTTGTATGCCAGTCACTGGGTCTTCGACAATTGAACCCGCGGGTATTGTTGTTGGTGTCCCTGGGTCAGCTGTGCAATTCAAAGTAACTGTTGTGAATTTTTGTTCATTGCGATCGATTCCATTGAATCGAACTAATTCCGAGAGAAATACACCCGTAGCTTTGCTAGGCTGAAATGCGGAAACAACGCTTTCAATGAGTTCGTTTTGGTCCGCAACAGCTTCGGCAAAAATAGTCGTAAATCCCCCGAGAACACTGTCCGGAGTATCTTTGATATTATCACCCCACAGACTTTTTAGGTCTGCAATTATTTTGAGAAAAATATCATCAAAGCGATCGATTTCTATTCCATCTGGCGTAAAAGAACTCATATCGTGACCTCTTGTTCGATTGGGCCGTAAACGGTCTCTGCCGTATAGGCGATAAACGCCCCGTGGTTTTCTCGGTCAATATTGAATTCAAATTCCAATAAGGCGCGGACCCCTACTGTCTGTGTTATCCCATCTTTGACGTAGGCCTCTTTTTTAACAATGGGCACTCGAATATCAAACATGTCAGTAGCCCATGGAATCCCAATAAACGCGTCATAGGCCCACTCGAATCGAATGAATAGAAGTCGAATTTTGACTGACTGCAATACCTCGGGTCGATCTCGAGTTAATACTAAGTCTCCTTCAACGAGACTGAGATCGTGATTTTCAGCTAATTCAAAATCAATAGCCATGAGTTCACCCTAAGGTCCTGGTATTGGCGGTCCACTTGCCCCTACCCCAGGCGTAACACCCGAATGTGTATGCCACGCTAAAGATACATAACCAGGTGGTACCCCTATGCCGTTCCATGCACGGACATCATTAAGTTGCGGTGAAAAAGGGATAAGGGGTTCTGCTGCAACCGCACCCGATTTGATTTCAAATTTCATTGTCCCAATTTGATTTACGATTACATCGGATTTAACACGAATAAATACACTACCCGTTGCATTGCGTAATGAAATTCCCTCCCCAACTGGTCCTTGGACATTGACCTTTGATTTGAGCCCGGGAACTACTATAATATCAGACAAAGAAAATCGTCTACTAGACTGGGGATCTACGGGTCCTCCTGCCTCAATCCATTGGTCAATAGCTCGTTCTGACACTATACAAAGGACTTCGTCCCCACTATTCAATTTGAATTCCAAATAATATTCATTTGAACCTGGAAAGAGAATTGGGACGTCTTCTTGAATTGGCAAAAGCACTGTTTCTTCCTCGCCTGTAAATAGACGTTTCAGGGCAGGCTGAACAGAACAAGTTCGTTCCACTTCATTGAATTCAGTGATAATCCCGGGCATGCAAGTATGTTGATTAGAGGTAAGCAAATCAAAAATCGTCTTGATTGCCTTGCCCCCTGGTTCTTCTTTTCGTACCTCAACCATCAATCACCTGTGTCGTAATGTCTGCCTCTGCATCGACTTCATAGGGTCCGGTCATATTGTCGCCAAAGAAATGAGCTTTATCTACCAGCCAAATTCCTTCCGCTGTCATTTCTGGAATTTTGACTTCCATGAGTTTGCCCAAAGTATCCGTTTGTGTCCGCTGTGGAAGGATTTGGATCAATCGATTCGGGTAAATCTCTGTATTGAGCAATGACCGCACTCGAACACCAATCATGCGCTCCTCAACTCTCTTGCTCTTTTTCTTACGCTCCCGTTTCGTGTTTCTATCTTTGGTTTGGCGCTCGATGAGTTCAGGACTACTGAGCATTCCTGTGTCGGCTGAAAGAAGCGTTGCGATAGGCTGGGACAGAACAGGCGAACCCTGGGGTGTAATCTCGAGCGTACCCCGTTGGATTGACCATTGTAGCTTGTAATCTTTGGTCAACTCATCGAGGGCATCTTTGGCCAGGCCAGAAAAAGAACGACCTTTTAACAGAGTCGCGAAAGGGTCTTCGAAAATTATCTCGTTTGGTAAACCCAGCGCCGTTGCGACGTCTTTGAAAATGACCAGAATTAGAACCCCAGCCGAATAAGATTTATTGAACTTGGCCGTCCCATATTCCTTTTCCCCATCTCCACAATAGAACATTGTTTGCCAATATCCGCGTTCATGGGTATGAGTAACGTTCGTAGTAACACCGCGGAAAAGCAAATTGGTTTCACCGTTGTATCCCGCCAACAATTCAACCCCTTGGTGATCTCCGCTGAATAGATTTCGGTTCGTTTCATTCAAATTGTAAACCGCGATTTGTGCTCGATTGGGCTCCTTGTCTCTGCTGACATAAACATCGAATTCGAAAAATAAGGAATCGATTCCCGGACGGTCACCAGACTTGGCCAATGTCACGCGTTGGTTATTGGCAAAAATGTCCAGCTGCAGAGATCTGTTAAAGAGGATAGTCATTGACATCCTCGAGTGGCACGTAAAGGACTTTGTAACGATCGCCGAAATCGTCAAAATTTGGATCGGTCTCCTTGCCCTCTGTATCTACGACAAAGATTTTCCCCAGCTCAGTGACAGCATGGGGACGCAAGATATTGGAACCGCTGACAAGTTTTAAGCCCTTAAGAGTAGTACCCGTTTGAACACTGCTCAAATCCATATACCAGGCTGAGTCCGTACCGTTCCAACGGTAATAAATTTGCCAAGCGATGCCTTCTAATTCAGCTTCGAAGTAATCCGCAGGTTCGGGTTTGAAAGGTAGATATACGATGGTCATACGTCAAACCCCGCTAACTGGGCCAGTTTTCTCAATGGATCAACATCTTTTTCAGTGGCTGTCTTTGGGGCTTTTTTGCCACTGTTCTTTGGTTTCTTCTTTTTCTTCCGGGCTTCTTTCTGTCCCTCGGTTTCCTTGTCTTGTAATTCCTTGGGCAATTGAGACGGATCCACGTCAACGCTTGTGCTCGAGACAACCCGGATTTCCTCTGCTTCCAAAACGAAAGGGTAACATCCGGATGTGTCCTTGTCGTGGATTGCTCTAAGGAATGTGATCTGCATTTTCGGATAGAAGTGCATCCGAGTAGTGATTTCAATTATCTCATTGCTATTAGCCAATTCCTCGAGAGCTTTCTTTTTGTCTTGCCAAGTGGCAAAACCGAAAGTGCCCGTGGCTAAAAGCGTTGTTCCAATAGAACGCGGGTCAAGCTGCGTATCAGTCAGCGTACCCTCGATACGAACGAAATCGGGGAGCTTATAACGGACATCTGAAATGTCGAGGCCTTTTTCGACTGGAAATCGCGTAATCTCCCAGCGGTTGACCCGTTCGTCAATTCTGAGCACATCGATTTCAATCGCGGAATCCCCCGACCCAATGAACGCTGGGTCGGGGATTATGCTTTTCCACAATTCGTTTGGGTTCTGTAATGTCTGTGCGAATCCCATTAGTACTCAATTCCCGTGTCGTTATCCCGGATTGCTAGGGACATTTCCTCACGGAAGCCTTGGCGTATTCGTCGGGCTAGGGCTTCCCCACTTTCCCCCGGCTGTTGTGTAATCGACATTGGCGCAGTAACGTAAATATCGCCCCCTTGTTTTGAGACATTGGTTATTGCGCTCTGCATAGCTCGAGTTTGATTGATAGTTTGCGTCACCCCGGGACTCGGCCGTTGTCTTGTAACGGGGGAACCCGGCATACCTGCTCTAATTTCTTCAATGGGTCCAGTGATTAATTTCCCAACTACAGGAATTTGCCGGACAATCTCAAAAACTTGCCGCGCTATTTTTCGAGCCGTTTTCAAAATCGCATTAGGGACAGCCGTTGAAAACCAGGCGATGAATTCATGCCACAATCGCCGAAGTTTATTGACAGCCATTGACCAGGTCGCACCCCAAGCTTCAAATAATCCAGCCCAGTCGAGATTAAACATCTCCTTGAAAAAGCCAGATATTGAATCCCATAATTTTTGGGTCTGCTCTACCCACCGAACCACAAACGCGTCATATTCTACTCCGGTCCAACCAAACCATTCAGCCATTGCATGCGCTGCAGTTTGGAGTTGTTCACCGGTTTTCTCACCGATGTCTCCTACCAGAGAATCCCGACCCTCGAACATCCGGATGAGTGAATTAATTGCGAGCCCGGCAAGCGCCAAAAGGCCCAGCGTGCCTAACCATTTGGTCCCCAACAGGGCACCAGCAACGCCGAAAGACTTGACCGCGGCCACCGCTTTCATAATCAGTGGGGCCAACTTGATAAAAAGTTGTATGAGTTTAACAAGCCCAAGACCGGTGATTATGCCGGCAATCAAAGCCAAGACGTTTTCGAGTCCGCCGAATGCTGCAGTGATTCGTTGAAGAACAACCAAACCCCACTTGAGCGTCCGGAACACTACATTGAGAAACCAGCCGACCCGTTCAGCCCACAGCGCAAGTTTGATTTTTATAAGCTCGCGATTGGCTCGAACCCAAGTAACGAATTCCTCGAGTAACGGCCTAAGCTCTTTGCCGAGCAGTGCCGCAAATTCAGCGCCAGCTGTTTTTATGACACTGGTAGTATCCGCCCAAGCCACATTGAATTTAATGGCCTGTTGAATTCCCTCATTACTGAGAAAATTAAGTTCTTTTCGCTTCGCAATGAAATCGTCAAGGGATCCATCAATCGTCCGGATGAATCCGAGAATCTTATTGGCCTCGCCCCCAAAAAGCATGTCGACTCCAGCAACTGCTTTTTGGTGGTCTTCGAGATCTTTGGCTGCATCGAGAATCTTGATGAATTGTTCTTCAGGCTGCAGGTCTTTAAGCTCTTTGTATCTCAACCCTAAGATTTTCATCGACTCTTCAACCGCGGTCATTTTGCCAAGCGCGGCCATTTCGCCGAATTTGTTATTCATCTCCTCGACAAGGTCGATGATTGTCTCTGAGTCCTTGCCAATGGCTTGAGCCACGCTGTCCAGGGCCATCAAAGCGTCAACGGAAAGACCCACAGAATCGGCCAAATTGGCCATTTCTGCAGTTTGTTTATTGGTGGCTACTGTAAAAGCAGCAAGCGCTACAGAAGCGCCTGTGATAGCTGCAGCGGCTTTAGCGAAAAACTTTACTGTGTCCTTGACTTGGGCATTGAATTCCTCGAGCTGGGCTGCGTCTACCTCCCAACCGAGATGGGCAACAAATTCCTCAATTTTAACGCTCACTGTCCGCCTTTCTCAATGCCCGTCTATCGTACTCGTTTTGGACCATCATGAATTCATAATAGTCGTAAAAATCTGCGTTGTACCATTCGGCGATCTCCCCGAGAGAAACACCGAAAAATTTTGCAACCTGTAAGTCTTGGTAGACCCAGTCATCCAACGAATTGGGGACGGGGTCTACTCTTTCGCTTGGGTCTGGTTCCCCCGGGATGAACCGTTTGACCCATGCTCCTTTTTCCGCACTAAAGCCTTTAGAAAAGGGTAATTCACCTCAATCCCTTTGAGTATTGCTTTTAACATTTCAAGCGGCTTGTCATCGTAGTAGTCATTGTCATCGAGCACACCCATCTGCGTCCCGTTGATCTCCACATCATTGAGGATATTGCATGCGAGCGTCCAATACTGTTCGAACGGAAGTGAATCTAAAAGCGTTGCCAAAGTATCCGTGTTGAATTTTTCAGATTTGAACATTTTTGAAAAGTCAAATTCTGTTTCACCACGGATCAATTCACCGATGGGCAACGCCACGGATTCAATTAGGGTCGCCACAATTCGAATGAAAGGGGCCACTAGATTATAAAGGACTTCATGACATTTTTTCCGCTTGAGTTTTCTGAAGACGTATTGCTTGCCGTCAATATCCACGGCAGGTGATTGGCCTTGTGCGGCCCGGATTTCTCGGGCTAATTTACGCTGTTGTGACATGGCTGATTACTCCTCCTTAAACTTCGATGTCTTTCGCGCCTGAATGGACGATGTCAGCTCGAACGAATTCGAAAACCCACTCGTTCATTTTGGCTTCATTGCCCTTTTGCATATCTGGCACCTTTTGTACCATAGCTGCCTCAGTGAAAAACAGATCGGCGTTTGATGTCTTGTCTGTGACTGTAAGAGCCACGGGGACACCCGTTTTGTCCACGACTTGTAGACCTGCATTGGCATTACTATAATCCGCTAAACGGATCGTACAAACGCCACTGACGTCTTTACTCACAATGAATCGGCCCTCGCCCCCAGTGCCGATGTGAGTAGAGGTTTTGTTGGTTGCATAAGAGGCAGTGAACATATCGCCGTCTGCAAAACCGGTAATCCCGACACCGTTGACCGCGATGGAAACTTTGGTCGGGTCATAGGCTACTTTTGTCATATTTCGTGCTCCTTTTTGGGGTCAGTGCCCTAAAATTTTACAGTGTCCAGGTACCGACAATTCTATAATCATGGATAGCCACATTGAGGTATCCGCTGAAAGCTTCCAGCTCGACAAATTCATGGGTTGCCCGCTCTGCAGCATCAATGTCGTCTGCATCTGGCAGTGTCACGAGAAACGGCCGTTCTGGGGTATCTACTAGAATTCGCCGAGTAATTGCTTCGGTGCCATTTTTGCGGATAATTTCCTCAAGCGCCGTTAGAGTGATATTGTCAAATGCGGCCAATTTGGTGTTGATTTGGTTCGTGAAAATGTCTTCCCGGTTTCGCGCCACGAACCAATCCCGGCCCAGCATGATACGTTTCTCGATACCGCCGGATGTGAGCCCATTGTAGAGAAATGTGACAGGCGAAATACGCTCAATGTGTGAACAGTTTTTGTCCTTAAGCGCGGTTCGTGCTGTCTCACTGAGTGGAGAAAGGAGCCCGCTGTCACTGACTTTGGCCAGGTCTTGCCACTCGAATTGGAATGTTCCCTCTTTCTCGGGCAAAAATCGTCCAGCTGCAGCTGCATCAGGGAATTCATCTGTGTGCTCATGATAGATACACAGAGTGCGTTTGAGATTTTTCGCTTTCATGTTGTAGGGCAAGTCGTCGACGCTTGCCGGCAAAATCGCATTGGGGTCAACGGTCACGACATCGAGCAACTTTTCTTGCGTCTCGACATAGTCGGCCAGGGCTTCTTGCTGGGTGTCATTCGCTCCACGGATGTGGATATTGAAATAGCTATCGTCAATCGCGCTGATAGCTTGCAACGCTTCCTCGGGCTCCTCTGCATCTAGGCCGGCAACGCTTGTGCCGTTGGTTGCGTCCATAAAAGCAGCAGACAAATCAGTTCCAAGCGCTGTACCGTGGACTGTGATTGAGATTGATGCTGCGGAAGCGCCAGTTTGACTCGAGCGCAGAACCAATCGTCCTACTGAGTCCAATTCGAACGCGAACGTGTTGAGCCCGGTAACTGTTGGGACTGCAACTGCAGCCAGGGCCGCATTGAGAATCGGTAAGATTTGACTCAGCTCAGTCACCCCAGTGAAGTTGCACGGCCCAACATCGTCTGTGTTGGTTCCGTCTGTGACAGCGAATTCACCGTCTGTGACCGCTGCCCAAATGGCATAGTCTTTTTCATATGCAGGGCCGCAAACAAACAGTGGATTACTGGCCGCAGAAACCCAGCGGCCGAGCATGAGAGTATCGGGGACTAGGGCTTGGGCAAAAAATACTTCCGCGTATTCGTAGGGTATGGACCCTAGAGTGAAATCGTCATCCCACGCTGTAGGAGTGGTATACAGCAAACGCAGATCAACTGGGATTTGAGTATCATCTACTAACAGAAGCTGAACCCCGAAGGTTTTACGAGGCGCTACTGCTGTTTGCAAAATCGCCTGAAAATCTATATGGTCAACAATAGTCGCCATTTCTTTGCTCCTCAGTTATCGATGACAACCGTTAGATCGTCACCTGGTTGAATCGTCCAAATTCCTTGGAGTCGATACGTGTATAATTTCTCGATTTCTTCACTGCTGACAGTGAAAACACCAAATGTAAAATCAGCGTGATACTGTCGGCGCCAAGATGTGTCACCGACAGTAGGCACTTCATTGCTATTACTTTTTACTCGCAGTACCATATTTTCGGCGCGCAATAATAACCGCGGGGCCAATAGATACCGGGATTTCCAAAGGGAGGTTAGCAGGGCCTCACCATTACTGGCGAAGATATTGACCGAATAAACGAGCATCTTTGGGGCCACATAGCTCATATCAATGTTGTCGCTGACTGGGTCCGTTTCAGCCCGAACCCACTCTGCAAAATCGCTGTCCTGGCCCGCGATACAGAGATAAGTGGCATGATCCCCTTCGGGTCGCTGACCCACCTGTTGTGACCGAAAAACGTGTTGGTCATCATAGCCAGTGACTTCCATGATCCAAGCTTGTACCGCGGTATCGTAGCTCATAGTGTCCCTGGCTCTAACACGCGCATCTCGAACGCATAGAAGCGACCCAGAATCGATCGATTGTCAGCCTGAACCACTTTGTACCGGTCACCGTCAAACACAATTCTATCCGCATCCTCGGCACCCTCACGTGGATACACTTTGACACTGGACCAGGACCGTAGATAGTCTCGAACATGCTCTCCGTCGGGAAGAAATTGAGAGTCATTGGCTGTGAGCGGTTGTGGAGCGATGATCCGAATATCTACGGGAACCTCAAACGCTGGGATCCATTCCCCGTCAACGTAGACCCCGATACCTCCCCGAATTAGAGACACTGTGATTTTCTGTCGTTTAAAATAGCGCAGCATATCAACTACCCTCCACAATACCCCAGCTGATATGCTGCTTAAGTGCTCCAGTATCCTGCAAGGGGGAACTAGAACCCTTTTTCTCTTTTGTCGCTTCCGTATTAGGTGGAGAGGTTACCGCAACGATTTTCGCCTGCACATCGGCCACCGCGGCAAGGCCCAGTATACCCAGGACTTGTTCGGGGTTGGTATCGCCAATAAGGATTTTGCGCAGACCCTTACCCAAAATCACTCGATATTTAGTGATGTTCTCTTTTAATCCCGTCCGCAAAAACGGACGTTCAGGGATTTTGATTGTTCCAAATTCGTTCCACCAAGCAATTTCGGCCAGTGTTTGTCCGTGTTTTGCGTTTGGGTGCTCGCCAGTACCTGAGAGGATACCGACTTTGATAAAAGGCCTTTTGTGCTTTTTGGCCAGGTCAATCCAGCCGTCAACGCCTTCGCCCGGTGGGGTGACTCGTTCGAATTTGAGTTCTGTGGTCATTACCAACCTCCAACGGCCACAGCCCCCATGCCAAAGCGCTTTTTAAGACGTAGATATTCGACTCCATAAGAGGTTAATAGGTACCAATCGTCTTCAGTAGAATCCGCGGTTGCCCGGGCAAAGCTGACCTGGACATCCCCAACTTTTTTAGAGGTGACTCGATTCATGGTTACGGAACCACTGGAATCATCTTCGATACGATCAAGTTCCAATTGCAGGAGATGTGCGGCTAAGAGGAAAACCCCTTTTTCGTACATAGAACCCCAAGCCTGTTCCCCGACTTCGAGCAATGCGTCATCAAGGTAGAATTGTACTCTCGAATCATCGATTGCCAGGAATTCGGGGTAACGGGCTTTGAAATCTGTGGGGTTTATGGCCACTGCTTACACTCCGATGTCGAGTTTTCCGGTCTTGGCCTTGGACTTGCCCTTGGCCTTAGCCACTTTTTTGACCGCATCCGCTTGCTCTTTGGCCTCTTTTTTGGCGGTCTCAGCTTGCGCAACCGCGGCTTTTGATGGTGTGCGGGGTTTTGGCGGTTCTACGGCCCGGGGTTTTTCCCCAGGTTTAACTACCCTCACTAGGCGCTGCTTGAACAGCAAATCCACGGCCTTGTTTTGTCTAAGAATATCGATCACTTTTGGATCAAGGTCCTTAGACATTTCGCCTGGTTTTAGCCGCACTGTTACCCGTACACCCGACGGCAACGTGGTTACCAGGTTTCGGGGATCTGCGGTACAGTTTTCAATCTTCATGTTTTCTCCCATTAGCCTATTCGGGCTATGGCTTTTGGTTAAACGTCTCTTTGCTTAGATGCCTTCTAGGATATGAGCGCTAAGCGGGTACCGGATTCGGAGACCGCCGAAAACGATTACGCAATAGACTACGTATTCGAGCCCAATCTGCTGAACGGGCAGGAATGAGATGTCTTTGGGGATAATCGTTTGGATTTTGCTCGGGTTTCGAGTGTAGATGAGCGATGCATCCGCACCCGCTGTGCCAGCCCCTGCCAGCTCGGGGACGGAAACAATGCGGTCCGGTCCGGCAATCCAGGGGGATGTCCGGACGACATAGCTGAGAATCGTCTCAGCGGTATCGGTCAACCGCCGAGTGGCAATGTCATTGTACTGTTTGGTCGGCAACAACATATGCGTCGGAATCTCCGCTTCTTTGGTGTCTTCGACTACTGTGCTGAAACCGAGATTGATGTCAGCCAGGATTTCATCTGGGGTCTTGAGATCCCAAGTCACACCGCCAACGCCTGTAGGCACCGTGGTACGGGGAATTCCGTTGCCAGTGGTGAAAATACCGGTGAATCCGAGTTTGGTGTTACCCAGCCATACGGCATCACTCATCATCTGTTCATGAGCCCGTCTGGATGCTTCCGCTTTGGCTGCGTCTAGGTTCATGCCCAGATGCCGAGCACTGGCCAGCTCACCGATGTTGTAGCCGTAGCTGTTGGCACCCCAGTGTACTGGGTCAGTCTGCTCAGCGCCAGCAATGTCGACCCTGGGGATGTCTTTGGCCCCGGTGTTGATCCATTTGGATTGACCGGCCTTGTCCATAACCTGATAGGTCGTGGACTTCACTCCTTCGGGTACACTGGTATCGATCGGGAAAAGTTGCCGCCATTTCAGGTCACTGTAGAGCACCTTGTAGACTTGAGCCTCGATATACTCAAGTTGGCGAGCGAAAAAGACCTGGCCACTGGCATCCGCGAAATCGCCTCGCGGCAATACACCATCAGCCATGATCTGTTGAACAACGGCCGGCTGCGGGATCCAGAAGCCCATCGCTTTGAGAGCGTCCAGATGATCGTCAAATCGTGTTCTTGGCATTGTGCTATCTCCTTAATAGGGGGGTTCAACTTAAACCGTTGAACTACTCCGATTTGAGTCGAACCGGTACAATCGTATCGGCCGAGGTTACTGTTTCAAGGAGTTCGCCGCCGGGAATCTGCGTTTGACCCGCAACAGCAGTACCCGCGCCAATTGTTCCATCCACATCTACTGAGTAGATAGGATCACCCTTGGCACCCGTGTTTACCAGGTTGATAAAGATCGTGCCCTCTTGCATCACAGCCATGGGCTCTTTATCTGTGTACTGGGCCGATTCGACCCCGGCCGCGCTGTTTTCCTCGTTGTGAACGCGCATTGTGATACCGAGGTACAAACCAGTACCCGTGCCGATGACCGCTTGATCTTCGTCAGTGCCTTCTTGCACAGCCCGCCCAAAGGGGATTGGGCCTGACTCGGCAAATGGCGAAATCGAGCGGACAGGATTGTTGTCCGCTTGTAAGCCTGCATAGGCTCGGGGCTGTTTGAATTCGTAGGTGGTTTGGACGCTCATGCCTCACCCCCTTTCTCAAATTGCCAGGCCGTAGCGTTGCGTTTAGCGAACTCGCGTTGTGCATCGCCTGCAATGTCCGGCGGGGTCTGAGTCCCGCTGGCTGCATCGGCATGTTGGGTTGCTTGTCGCATCGATGCCCTGGACTTATCCGGGGCCTTTGCAACAAAAGTTTCAAACATCCCGTCAACGTAATCAGCCGATTTTCCCTCGAGATTGCGGTTTTTATCGACATGGGTGATTGCCGCTACCTTGATTTCGGTAAGCGACCTATTCGCGGTTTCGACGTCGGGATACAGTTTTCGAGCTGCATCGATGACATTCAACCGCTCAGTGATCTTGGCCTCGATTTGCTCGTCAGTCAATTGAGCGGCCTTTTGCGCATCGAGTTCACCCTGCAGTTTTTCAGCCTTTTTATTGGCGTCTGCTATCTGGGTCCGAAGGGTGGCCACTTCGTCTGAGACCTTTTTCGTCTCAGCTAAAATATGGTCCACCGCTTGCGCACCCTGATCAGTAAACTCGATGGCAATACCGTTGATTTTTCTCTCTGCCATCTTGGGTTTGTCCTTTGGTTTGGTGGCCGATGGCCACGAATCGTTTATTCGTATCTCGGGACCGCCCCGAGCTGAATCGACTACGGCAATATGGTTGCCGCGAATTTGAGTTTGAATTGCATCATACGGGCCATAGAGCGGGTCAGTTCCGGAATCCCAAACAAGAGACGCTGAATACCCAGCTGATAGGCGGTCCTTCCCTCTCTTGACGTCTTCGATCGCATCTGCATCTTGGATTACCAGGCCCACCCTGAGTTTGTCATCGTTGCGCTCCACTTTATGTTTTGAAGTCCCAACGACAACTCGTTTGAAATTCTTTTTATCAACTACTTTGCTCGCGGGGTGATTGTTGGTAACCGGCCGCTGACCGAACGATTTCATGGCCTCTTGTTCAAAGACCTCTTGGGCCGGCCGCAAAATCCGAATAATACGGTGTGGATCGTCTTGAAATTGTGGCGGTAGGTCTTTGCGAATCAGCTCACCTGCATGATATTCCTGAATTCCGGTCCGTGCAAAATCGGCTACTACGGACAAAAACCCCTCGGGGGTTTCTGCTCGGGTAGTGATTTCGCCAACATCGACAAAAATTGGCATGTTTCATGCTCCTCTTTTGAAAATAGCGTTGTATTTCGCCACAGTCAACATAATTCGCAAAACGAGGAAATTACTAAATCTATGAAATTTATGAGATTTCTAAATTTAAGCGGCAACGTTCAGCTCATCTAAAACACCGGAAAGGTCCGGTTCAGCAGAGCAACGGCATTGAAAATCTTGCCCCGGGTGGCCCGTATCCGCAGGAGGACTGTCCCAAGCATAACGGTTGCCCTCTTTTTCCTTATGGCTTGGCCGCACCCGTTCATCCTTACTTGTGCGCCAGAAATAATGTGTCACACCGAGTCGAGTTTGCCGCGCCTGCGTAATCGCTCCATTTAACTTGGCCACTTGGTCACGGGCAATGAATTTGGCCCGTTTTGCAGTGCTTTCACCAAGTTCCAAAATCTGTTTTCGAATCGAAAATGCGTTGTCACCCTGGTCAATACCTTCATTGATTATGTTGCGTAGATTCTCATGGTACTGCTCGGGTATCGACTTGATAAGCGCGATATTGGCCTCGATGCTTTGTCCAACCTGAAAAGCGATTCCTTCCCGGGTGATTATGTCCCGCAAGGATACTCCCAGAATACGGTTGAGATCGGCTAGAAACTTAGCCCTATTGAAAGCTTCCGTTCCGTTGGCCAATTTGGTAACGATGCGCTGTTGTTCGCGTTCGAGCACCACAGGGGTTTGCTCGAGATCAGTGACCGCAGCCGAGAGTATTTGTTGAACAGAATAAGGACTATCGATAACATATTCAGACTCGAACTGCTCGAGCAGTGGAATAATTTTACGTTTTACTCTCTGCTCGAGCTTGCGCACGATGGCCCTAAGGGAACGATAATAAGAGGCCTCCACTGACCGGGGTGGTTCGATGCCCTCACCTCGGGTCGGTTGTCCCTGTTTACGCGCCGCAGCCCGGAGTCGCAACCGTTTCAGTTCACCGGGTGTGAGGCCCAGGCCCATCTAATTGTTACGCTCTCGTTCGTAATTTCTGCGAACAGTGAAAAACTTCCCACCTTCACACATATCAATTCCAGTTTCCGCTTTATATTCGAGTTCTTTGAGTATCCACCATTTCGAAAAACTCATTCCGATGAGAGTCCCCACAACAAGTCCGATTATAAAACAAGTCAACGGTTCCATTTCATACCTCCAAAGTAGCCAAGCCCAAGGGGTCCGTGTCGGTATCCATGTCGGTATCTTTCCCCCAATCCTGGCCAAGGCCTTGGCCTTGGCCTTGGCCTTGGCCCTGGTCATCGGTACCGGATTCCAGTGATTCTAAGTCCCTGAGAGTATTGACGTAATCGTCATCAATGCCCGAATATACCCCGTCTTCCTGCAGTTGACTGGCCACGATGGCCTCAGTGACTACCCCGTTGCGTAGATACCGCTCATCCCGCTGGCTGTTTTTATCCTCGATCTCCGATGTCTCCTTTTGGGTTTTCTGTCTCAGTGGATTCCATTCATAGCCCCAATCTTCGGGCATAAACCCAAGAGTACTGCGCACAAAAACTTCGTCGAATTGCTCAAGCGGTGGGCTGAGTTTGACCTCTTGATCGCTCGAAATCCGATCATAGTAGTTCCGTTCGTCACCCTCACCGGTGGCATTGAGTCCCTTGGCCGACTGTCCGAATAATCGAGTAACTGGGATGTCCGCGGCCGCTGAATTTTGAACCATGTACTGGGTCATCAAATCACCCAGGCCAGCAAACTGAGTTGCATTCCGCTGGAAAACCTCTTTGGCATCAAGCAGAAGCGTGTTGTTAAAGGACTTGATCTGGTCAGCCAGGCGAAACCGCTCAACGACTTTCGTAAATCCCTGAGGCGAGGCCAGCTCCTGATAAAGATTGGGCACGCTAATCACATCCAATTTGGCCTCAAAAACCATACTGGCAATTGAGTCAACGACTGACCGGGAATTACGCAAAGCATCATAAAACCGCTGCAGTTTCGACGCACCCCAATAAGCTCTACGAGCCGCGGCCCGCCAAGGGAGTTTGACACCGTCAAAACGCAATACTCGGGTAGTGTGAATCATATGCGCGCCGTCAATCGAATAATGCGAAGGTTTACGGTAATAGGGTGCAGTAATATCATTGACATTTTCGACATGGGGCGAAACTTGAGTCGCATCGTAAACCTCTAAACGCTCAAGGTCTCCCTCTCTAATCCGGTTTAAATCTAGGGGTTCCTCAACGTCCGTATCACCACGAAGGAGCATCACAACAACAGAGCCACGATAAAGATCAGCCCATTTCTGCGCTTCATTTACAATTCGTTTGATGCCTATCGCTTTTTCAGCGTCTCGCACTGTCTGTAATCGATCTTCGATAGACGGCGCTGTTATCGTTCGCCACTTCCGCGTTGCGTCATCCACGGGAATATCAATGACCTTGCCACTCAGCCAGTCATACTCATACATATTTTCAAGCTCAAGATCATCGATTTCCCGGTACCCGAAAACACCATGGGCTCGTTTATCCTTTTGAGTCCCAAGTTGAGCGACCAAGTTGAAAAACGAATCGAAAAATGTCAATTCCGCGGCTCTGTCTGCTTTTGTCATAATTGTTGATCCCTGTGAAGCGCTTGACTAAGGCCGTTTACCATGATCATATGTGTGGTCTGCATAGTAAAATCGTCGTTTAGTCGAGCAATGAAACGGTCGTTTTGTTCTCCAAATAGAGGTTGCGACAAACTGAAAAGTTGTCGAAAATCAAATTCGAATACATTAAGCTCTGCTGCTCCGTCAAGCATCGGATTTATCCGGGTCGCATTTGCGATTACCCAATCCGCGTTATTCTTTGCAGGTCCAAGGGGTAATAATTCCTTTTCATAAGCACCCCTTTGATAAATAAGTGAGACTCCATTAGTAAGACCTCCCACTATCTCCCCATAATAATTTTTACTAGGAATAGGTTTCAGGGTCATAAAGACCTTGAGTCCTAAAAGCTGATAAACCAGTCCAACTGCGGGTTGAATGAAGAAATCTTTCGGTGTAACTGAATAATCACCCGTCATATTATAGTTACCCGTTGGGGTTCCGTCTTCGGTAAGAAAAAACGAAAGTGATCTTCCCGGTCTATTTGTTAACCAACCCCAAGTGTCATCTAATGCCATGTTCCCATCCCTTTCTTGACTCAGTTGTCACCTGAAATGAGGTACAACTATAATGTCAAATCGTCTATCGTTGACCTTTATTTGTATGAGCCCACGATCGGGGTCAGCGATTGCTGTAGCCCCAGCAAAAGCGGGCTCAGTGTCCCCATCATCAATCTCTGAATCTAAATCAGTCAGGGCATCATAGATTCGACGCAATACTTGATTGCGCATCTTGATACCTTGTGCGTGTCCTACTACTGACATTTCAATACCCATAATAGACCTCCCTAGTAATGGGCCAAAATTCCTATTTGAGCTTTTATCGTCGCAACTGGTGACGCTGTTTTATCTTCCTTAGCTGTAGCAAATTGACCGCTCACCGAGGCAGGTGGGCCACCGACTCCTTGAGCATTTCCATGTGTTGAATAAGTAGCTAAATGTTCGCCCTCGTTTAATAGACCATAAACGAACACCTTCCAAATCCCTTGGACAGCGATAGTCATCCAATTACCATTCGATGCCCCAACTACTACCACACCAGATACTGAGGGATGATAAGCCGTTGTAGTAGTTACATAGGCATCATCAACAACAGCGCTTGGGACAACAACATCCCCTTCGTAAATCGTAAAACCGCTGTTATTTATTCCTTCAATTGTCTGGTCACATTGCCAGGTATTCCCTGACCACCAAAACATCCGATTGTACGTTGTACACCAAACTGTGTCCCCGATTTTTGGCGATGATATGTCGAGCATATCTGACCGGGTTTTGTGCCCATGGGTATAATGCTGACAGCCTGTCATTATCTTCGGGATGACGAAACTGTTCGACCCTGAGTCCCAATACCAGGCCTCTTGGTCTGTCCAATCTGTAGAAGCCCGAAAAGTCGTAGGGTTTGAGGGATACGTAGGCGTTGCAGTCACGAAATCATGATAGGTCGCATTGTAACGACCCTGTGATGTCAATGTGGCTTGTGATTCTCCCAAATCGCCGAAATCGACGATAAGGTCACTGTCCTTCATAACGATAATTTCCATGGGAACCCCTTTATACCTGGACTATTTGAGCGCCAGAAAAATGCGAATAGGCCAATTGAATTGTCGCTGTGAACCCGCTATTCTGCCACGCTTTGAGTCGGATTACCTCGTTTTGGTCACAATAGAGCACTGTCGAGATACTAGGTTTTACCGTACCCGCTGTATTCTCGTGATCGCTGGACTCGGCAACCCTGCCATGAACCGAGGAATAGAGCCGTGTTTCACCCCTACCCGCTGCGGCCAAGGTCAGCTCAAGCGAACCTGAAAAAACATATCGACCTGCAGTTGGACAAGTAAAATAGCTGTCTGTTAAACTCGTAGTGAAATCACTGCCAGCATCGTCCCGGACATTGTTCATCCCTACCGTAGTCTCGACACCAGTGCTCAATGTCTGGTTTGACCCAGTCCGATAGGCATAGAAACCGATGTTGACCGCGGTACCTCCACCCACTGCAGTCAGGTCGACCCAGCCTGTGGAACCCGTCGACGTGCCGCGGTGTTGGTAGAGTCGTGACTCTGACCCCGCCTCTTTGATATAGAACGCGCCCGGGGCCGCGCTCACATTGCCCTCGGGCGAACGATCGCCGATGTAAATCCGGGCCGTTCCCCCATTGGTACCTGTGGTTTTCAGCCCGACGGGGGAAGTTGTATCCGCAGCTGCAGCGTAAATATGCCCTGTATCATCAATGAGCACTGTGGAGTTCTGAATCAATTTCCCGGTACCGGTATCGAATCTAGCCACCGCTTCGTCGCTCGCGCTGGTCGGTCCGAATACATCGCCCCCACTGGCCGAACCCGTAAACACTTCGTCCCAAACGTTGTCTACGGCCAGCGGGCTTGACGCGCCTTGCTGAAAAATCAAACGGCCTAATAATCGACCATGAGCCGTAATTCTCAAAGGCACTGTGGCAGGCACGGAAGCCAATTCCGCCTCAGCTGCAGTGTTGTATTGATCTTGACCGTAAAGCAGCACCAGGTTGCTGTCTGCCTCGATATAGAGCCAGTGGATACCATACTTCCCAACACCCAAACTGTTCAAAGTACCGGTCCCGTCATCATAGTTGGCATTGTCCCACTGAGATTGCGAAGCGGTTTTCGTCCAGCCCCCAGAACCGTCCCGATAATAAGAATCGAAAGTGTCTGTGCCCGAAGTATCGATCGCGCTAATCACAAATTCATTGAATCCGTCATACAGCTCACCAATCGAGACAGTGAGATACCGAACCCCTGTCCCCGCCGGGATGATACCCCCTAAACGATCAGCGCGTTTGAGCGGGAAGGTTTCGAAAAATCGGTGAAACGTCCGCTCACCGAAATCTGAGCAATACTGGGGATTATTGAGTATGTGCAGTGTGCCCCCTTCGTTTACCACAGTCCCTAAGCGAAAATCAGTGTGCCCATTGAAATTTTCGGACGTGCGTACCGTGACCTGGGGTGAACCTGCATTGTATTCCGCACCCACATAGCGGATTGTACCCGTAGGTATCGAAATCCCGCTGGACGGTGGCCATCCGCCGGCATAGAGGCTCAATTCGGGGTTGTCCGTGGCACGAAAAAAACCATAACCGGACTGCACATTGATTTGCCCACTGCCCGCATCACTGATGTGGGGGCTATTGTGTTGCGCTGTCCCGGCCATTCCAAAAGCTTTTATAGAATCCTGTACATTGTCCCAGGGGGGCGAAACACCCGTCGTGTCGATTATCACGTCAGACGCAGTGATAACGCCTTTGAATCCGACTTCAACCCAATCCGAATTCGTTACCGTGGTGCCCTGGTGCTGATAAATAGAGGCATTACTGAGCGCGACATCGCCCCGAACATAGAGTGACCCGGGTGCAGCTGCAACAGCGCCTTGTGGGTCGATAGAACCACAGTAGATGTCAAATTTAGATCCACTCGTTCCCCCAGTACCCAAACGGAATATCCGTTTTGTATTGGGCTCGGTGGGCAAGTAAATAGATCCCGCCTTTTCAACTTCCCAATCTACTGAAATCTTTTCTTGGATAATTCGACCCCGACCTCCTGAACCTTCCGCTTCTACGTCTTGGACTGCCCGGACAACTATTCGATCCAGGACATTGCCTACGATGACCTCAACGCCTGTGATTTTATCTGCAGCGATAAGATCGTGCCACTTCGGTGACACTTCGTCATCCCGAGCTTGGATAGCCCGAGCCGGCAAAATAGCGCCTCCACTGGCTGTGTCGATGCGGATGAGATTATCATCCAAAATGAGACCAGTTGCATCGGCAAAGGTGGCGATACTTTTAGGCTCCGCGGGTGGAGTTGGCCCAATAACATTACCTCCACCGGCCGTAGAATTGATGGTTACTTCGTCACCTGCGGTACCGATTGTGATATTGGTGCCAGCCTTGAGTGTTCGAAAATTCAGGGTCACCCCAACCTTATCGCGATAGATCTCGCCGTCCCCTACTCCAACATTGGCCCCAACATTGGCCTCGCCAAAGGCCGAACCCGGAGTGCATGGGGTTGATCCCTGCTTGAGTCCCAGCTGGTCAAGCGCCTGCTCCACTTGTACGTGACAATGAATCGTTGCCATCTAGTTACCGCCTATCACAGTTGCATAGTTAATCATCGGAGTCCCGATGAGCATATCCTCAATCGCGTCCATGGTCGCATCGACTTGGTCGTCATGTTTATGAATCATCGCCGAATTAAAACGATGAAATTCTTTAAGGTATCCCTCGAGCCAGGGCGCTGAACGCGGCACAAGCACCTTGCCCCGTTTCATTTGCGGGGCACAACCTTTCGCTCTGCTAACTTTGTCGGTATCACGGGGAATACCTTCCACCCAATCGATACCCCTCACTTTGTTAATCGCTTGGATAAGCCCAGTCCCACTTGATTTATCTTCGACCTTGCGAGTCCGGACACCCATGTTGTTGACACCAGCCTGAAAGGCGTGTCTGTCACAAAAGGCCAAAAAGTTTTCCTCGAGATCGGGCGCTTCCCACTTGTCCGTGTCGTTGTCGATTATGGCGATACGGTCGTCAGTCAAATAGACCCAAGCCTGTAGTGAGCTGAAATCGTTTCTCTCTTTAATTTTTTGAGCCGTGTCTGCGTAGATTGATTTGTACAAAACCCGTACCTCGGTACCGTCTTCGAACCGAATTACGTTATTGATGGGATCGTACTCCTCATAAGGAACCCACCAATCATCGTGAAAGATTTCGCCTTTTTCCGCGGTTGGCTCTTGCTGGAACTGAGTCAACCAGATCATCAAATCAGCCTTGAGCGCCTCGGCGAATTCACCTGATACTTTGAGTGGCCAGGTATAGCCGAGCGGAGCCAAATAGCGGATGGGGATTCCATGAGTATATTCCTCGGGGTATCCCTCGGCCCATTGCTGTTGTTCAATTTCAGCCGGGATTACCAAGTGATGCCACTTCTCACCAGTACCCCCTTTGAGCAGAAAACCCGTTGGGTCGTCCTCGTGGAGGCGCTGCATAATCAGAATCACGGGAACCTCAGGCCGGGCAACCCTGCTCTGCAACGTTGTTTTGAAAACACGGTTCCGTTTTGCCCTGAGTGTTTGAAAGAACATGTCTTCAGGTTTCGTCGGGTCATCAATAGTCATCAAACCATGGAATCCCGGTTCCATCCGGCCAGCCCGTTGCCCGGTCACCTGGCCACCTATGCTGCCCGCAACCATCATACCGTTGCCCTCAGTGCGCCACGTTCGTTTTGACCTGGTGTCTATCCGGGGCATACCTGGATACAGCGCCTGAAAAAGGTCCGAGGTGACTATGTCTCGGACTGCTGTTGAGCTGTCCCAGGCCAGATCGGCCGAATAACTGAGATGCAAATTTTTAGCCCGCGAGTTCTGCGAAAACGCATAAGCATTCGCGAGCTTAGAAATAAATTCAGTTTTGGTAAACCCTGGGGACAGGTTGATAATGAGTCGAGTAATCTCGCCCCTGAAAACCCGCTGCAAAGTGTTGCAAAGTACACCATGGTGCCAATTCCAGATGAGCGGATAACCGGTGCGCTCACGAAAAAAGACCTTAGCAAATGTCCTGAATTTTTCGCGACAGAGATATTGCAGTTCCCTCAATTCAGCGTATGAATATTCATCAAGAACCCTAATCATCGCCTCAGGATTGACAACCCTGGTCATAGATTACCCCGGTGCCGCGCTGGATTCAAACCAGCTAATACAACCCAATCGCCCGATGAATTGGGTTGCGTTTCTCCGTGACCTAGACAGGTTTGGGGGGCGTCTGCGATCTTGCACGGTCGGCCGCCATGTCATTGACTCTCCGTGCCCGCGACACCGGGGTAAAAAACGAGCCGGGCCTAACCTTGCTCGGTCAGCTATCGCCACATTCGTCAATGGGAAATTCGGTGCGCTATCCGCGGTTCGCGCACACCCGGCATAAATTTCAGAATTCATTCTTCATCCGTTCTTTGAGTTTGTCAATATCTTCATCGGTCAATGGCTCTACACTCACGAGATGAGACAACTCACCGCTGACATGAACGGCTTTGAGTTTAGCGTGTAAATAAGGCATCAATTCCTTGGTCGCCGATAGCCGCAATTCCCGGTCGACTACGCCACCTCGTAGCGCTGGATTCTCCGTGACATGGTCCCACAGTCGTTCCCAATCCGTGGCCCGGGGTCGACCGTCAACCCGGTATCGATGACACTGCTCGAGTAGCTCCCACAACTGGCTAACGACACCGCAAGGATCAATACCCGCTGAATAACTGGCCAGCTGTATATGCACAGGAGGCGCACCCAGTGCGTCCAGATGCTCGTCTATCTCCTCGCGCAATTGCTTCTTTCGTTCACTCTTTGTCATTCTTCCTCATGTGCTTGAACATTTCGATCTCCTTGAGCGCCGCTTCCGCTTCGGCCTTGGTCTTAAACGGTCCACGGAGCACTTTGCCTTTTTCAGAGATTACGAGCCAGCCACCCTTTGGGCTTTTGCGTACGGCCATATCGCACCAAACGCCTTTCTGGTTTTATCGTAGAGTGGAATTAAGGAGGGATCAAGCCAAATCGACCATATCTCTGGAATCTACGAAACTTACGAAATCTACAAATCCCCTAAACCCAGGGGATCATCGTCGACAGTGTTGACAGTGTCAGAAGTGTCGGGGATTTCCAAGAGGGTGCGCTTGACACACGCATCACAGCGAAACCCGGTACTACCATAGAGCATGTCCCCGCCGCATTGTTTACAATAGGGCAGGAGTGCCGCTACCTCCTGTCTAGATCCCTCTGTGCGCAAATCCTCAGGCTTGCGCTCGAGGAACCCATGCCAAGGTTGTTCGATTTTTTGGGGTTGTGGAGAATCCGCAGGGGGACTCTCAGAACCCTCTGGTCGTTCTAACTGTTTGGACTGCGAAGACTGATTCTCAATACTCTCGAGTAATTTTTTCCTTTGTGCCCATTTTGCGGCGGCTCCTGTTGCTTTACGCTTATTGTATTTTGGATTCTTTTCCTTTGAATTTAGATTGGTTTCGGCCAAGCGTGATAGGGCACTATATTTAATTCGCCGATGACCGCCATGCGTTCTCGTGTATTCCAGTATACCCGCTTTCATCCACCTGAGTAGGGTAGAACGTGAAACACCCAGCAATTCACTCGCTTCTCTCATCGTAATGAAGCCTAAATATTTTGAGCTTTTTGGATGAATTGAATTCATTTTATTACCTCACTTTCTGCAGTAGATTCTAAGGTGATAGAACAGGGATGTCAAGGCCTTCAATGAATCACTATGACTCTATTTAAATCATATAGTGACTCTATTTAAATCATAATAGTCCCATTTACTACCTTTTTGAAATCTCTGATTTTTTTTTGAGTTTTTTTAAAAAAAAAGAAACATAAGTTTCCTTCATGGGGGAATATTATAGTATATGTATATCGTATTACGTATATACTATTACACTTATACTGCTATAATTATATGTATATTATATTCTTATGTTTATTTTTTTATTTTTCCGTCCGCGAAAACATATCAAAGTACAATACCCTATTAATACCTATTAAACCGAGTCAAAAGCATTCATTTTGTCTCAAGAAAAAAAAAGTGGCTTAGAGGGTTGACAACTAAGCCACCATTGCTAGAATGGATTTAGACACACAACAAAATGGAGGTATCCAAAATGAAAACGGTCCGAATCATCTTTGATACTACAAGTGACCCTGAAAACCCCGGTTGGTTTGCTCGTTATCACGATGACAGCCCAAACAGCAGAGTCATTCAAGAGGATTGGGCTCTGTCCTTTGAAGACCAAGAAGAATCCGAGAAAACCCTGAAATCCTACGCCAAGATTCAAGCGCCAGCGCTCTTTTTCGACAACTGGGACGAAGTCAAAATAACCATCGAGCGCAATGTGAAGGTACTCAAAATGACCACACTCCGTGAAAAACTCGTCAACAAGGCTATCAATAGGGCCAAGCTCAATCATGAGCATGAAGGGCCATGTACTTCACTGGCTTGCGAAGAAGTCAAAGACGGTAATATTCGTCTTTACGACGATTGGGAAAGCATCATTCTGAATTTTGAACAAGCGCTCAAAGCCCTCGGACAAGCCGAACATGCCGCAAATACCGATGGTAATCCCTATGAAGTTTTTTGGTCTATGGCAACGGCTTACGGGCAAAATTCTAAATAAAAAAGGGGGGTTAGTCTGATGACCACACTCCGTGAAAAACTCGTCAACAAAGCTATCAATAGGGCCTTAGGTGCTTATGAGCACCAATTAACCTGTGCCGAAATCAAAGGAGGCAATATTCGACTGTGGGACAGCTGGGAAGGCATCACTTTGCGCTTTGACCATACTCTTGATGCTCTAAGCAAAGCTGAATCCGCTATGGCTAAAGGTGAGAATCCCTATGAGATTTTCTGGGCCGCAGCAAAAGCCTACCGTTTAGACAGACCCGTAAAGGATTAGTGCCATGACCAAAAGTGTAAAAATTGTTTACGATGAGCACGCAGGGCCAGCGTGTCCGGGTTGGATCGTCCGGTTCCGCGATACCACTCATCCCGGTGAAATCCACAACCAAATCTGCCCGCTGGCTACCACAGACCCCAATGAAAAAGTTAGCCATCTTCACAACCTGGCCATGTCGAAAGCGCCATTGGCCTTTCTGCTTGAGTGGCGCACCCTGGAAATCACTATTCAAAGGAGGAAAGAGAATGACAACGACATCGACATCGAATAGCGACTATGAATTGACTGAGTCTCAACTCAATGAGCTGACTGCCCTGGGCCATGCCCTCTCTGCAATATTAGGTTGCCTTGAACGCCTGGCTAACGAGATATTAAGGACTTACCAAACTAATCGTGCTCGAGGTCTCCTTGAAGTAATGCACGCAGTCAACGACACCAAAATGAAATTAGGCGAAGTCAAAAGGACGGTAGAGGACTGGGAACCGACGGTCTTTGACGAATTCCTCGGGCGCAAGGTCAAGCCAAAACCAACCCGGAATCTCCCGAAATACTCAGCTCGCCACTGCCCGAGCGGGATTTTTGCGAATTCGACTACGATGCGGGATTTTTGCGAATTCGACTACGATGCGGGATTGCCCCCGCCCAAATCTGTTCCGACTATGCCCGCAGTGAAACCGCCGAAAACTCATGATAAACGAATAAGGTATCCCTTTGTAGAACAGGGGTGCGACAGCGGCCGTATTCCACCCAGATCAACCAGAAAACCTGTAACCCCTGACCCTCTGGGTTGTACACGAGACGCGCAGCCGATGACCATGAGCCAATTCAAAGAAATATGGACAGCGGCTTATCAAGAACTAAGGGATTTGACCAACGAGGCGACACCCAACACTCAGGTACTATTCGCTGAGACACAAAAAGACTTGGAAGTCCAGCTTTGGGCACCGGGCAGAGATAGTCGATCTCTCGAACTCGATGATATGATTGGTGTTGGCAAGCCCGTCGTTCATCTGTTTTCTTTAAGAGAGCGTGAATATGTCGTAGTTTGTGAGACCGCAACTTCCAGACAATTACGCGAGGTTTTGGTCCGCTTTTTCGGCCTGAACGAGATGGACTAAGACACAAAATTTAGCTCGAGCAGATTTTGGCCGGTTTGCTCGAGCAACTTCTAAAAAAGGAGTAAAAACAATGGCTTATTCAAAACGAACCTATAAATTGATGGAATACTACTCAAAGCACGGCTATCGGATCCACTGTGGGAACAATCCCCGTATGGACCAGACCAAAAAGTGGGCCAATTTTCATCTGGTCCGGATTTGCCAGACCAACAGCCCGCGCAGCGGGTTTTCCAAACACACAGTGTGGGCCAGCAAGCCCAAGCAGTGGCGCATCGCTTTTCTAGGCTGGGAAAATCCTCGGTGGGGCGACCTGACTGGTTATCACCCTGACTACTACGCGCACAATTGGTGCGTCGACTATCCCGGCCGCTACACTACGAAAACAGAAGCCGAAGTTGCAATGCGCCAGATGCAACAACCTGACCCGTTTGGTGTCTATCCTGATCTAGCTGTGGTGACCATAGACACAGATGACACTGTAGACGATATTAGCGAGGTAGCAGTATGACCCTGTGGACTAAGACGAAAGTCAAACACGAACCAATTAAAGCTGTCATGGGCCGCGAGATGACCCATTCCGGTCTCATCCGTACGATTATGGGCCAACTAACCTATATTAGTTTGAGCCGCGAGGGCGACTATTGGGTCGACTCAATGGGTACTAAATACAACCCTGAAACAGGGGAGCAAATCGGTTCTGATTTTGCGGTCATCGACGTGACCACAATAAAGCCCTACGAAGACCCCGAAGAAAATAGGATTATTGAATTCGGGGTCGATACAGATGCAGTGGAAATCAAAAAACAGAAACGCAAGGAGCGACGCAACAAGCGCCGCCAGCAACGGCGCAAGGAGCAAACCAAAGAGAAACTGCAAGTACACTGCCAAAGCGAAAAGGATTCGAAATGATATTTAGAAATACCTGGACATTGATAATAAGCGGAATTTTTTGTTTTCTTCTCAGCTTGCTTTTCTGTGTATTTGTTGGGCTGTGTATCTGTTGTCTGAGAGAACAGCATAATTGTGAACGCGGCATTCATTGGCATCCGAAAGATAGAGACTGTTATAAGTTCCCAAAAGACATTTTTAGAACTTATGAGTCTCCTTTTTAAACAGAAAGAATAACCATGTCAAAACGAAGACAAAAACCTAAAATCCGCGGTCATCTGGCTACCAAAGACCTTAAACGCGGGGGGCAAAGACTGAAAACGCGCCGAGTCGATGAGCAAGCCGAAGCTCTACAGTTGCTCAAGGACTCGATGAACCTGGATGAACCTCTACTTAATGTCATCCACGGTGGCGCGGTCAGTGATTGGTATCCTTATCCTTGTGAGACCGAGGCCGTTATCACTGTCGCCTTCCCAAGTGGGTACTTCTATCAATGGGGTGTCCGAGTACCGGCCAAAGACGTTGAGAGATCGAAAATCCTAGCTACCTGCTTTGGCAGATGGGCTGGGGTTGTATCAAAATCTCTAAATGATCCCGAACTGGCCAAAGTTCATCAGCAAATAATTCAAAAAGCGATTAATGCTTTGCGCCGTCTCTATCCGGATTTCACACATTAAATTTCTGAAAAATACGAAAAATACTTGACGCAGCCATCTTACCAGTCGTAAAACAGAGGAAACACTGACCGAGGAGCGAATATGATAGGGGAATCTAGGTTAACCAAACAACTGGTCTCTCAATCCAGAGGGACCCAAACAGGGGGATTGTGATGACAACGCAACAAAAAATCATAGAAATACCAAAAGAGACACCTTTCAAGACTGACTTGGCCCGGGCCGTGCTCGAGGTGCTGTTTGACGGCCTTGAGACCGTCCGTGACCGCATGCTTGCCAGTGACGTGCCCTTGAGCATGACCAGAATTTTCGAGTTCTACGACCGCCTTTGCGGTGCCCTGCAGATAGCCACTGACATCGAGCTGAGAATATTGAGTCTCGAAGCTCAGAAAAAGCCTTCACTCGGGTTCTTGGGTCCCTTTCGACTCTCTGAAATGATGAATGAAACTGAAACAAGTCAAGACCGCGAGCCAACTCAACCAGTTGAAACTCAGCCTTGTCATGAGGACCCATGTGTACACTGCAGTGAGTGTGAACCCAGCTATGAGGAGTTACCCCCTGCGGGTACCCCAATCCGTTGTGTTGAGTGCGATGTCCCCCTGAGAGTAATGGGGACTTTCATCGGCGGACGCATTCGGGCAATATGCCCTAATTGTGGCGATGTCAGTTTCGTCGAACCACATGGGGGCCAGGCCTAATGCGACTCATTCAAAATGAGCGAACGCTTCAAGACCTTGAACTCATGCTCGGGAAAGGGACCTACAGAATCAAACGAATAAACCGATCGGCACTGCAGCGGGACTACTACGTAATCGATGCGCCTGCAGTCTGCCAGGATACAATCGCTGTCCTTGTCGAGCTGAGACCGACTTGGGCGGACCGCTTTTATAAGGAGGATAACAGTGGTCAATAAAAAATTCGAAATCCCGTGCACTTGTGATGAGAACTGTGACGATCCGTGTCCAGCTCATGGTCGCGAAAACCAACTGCAAAACGCTCTCATTGACCTGGGGAACGAAATCGATCGGCAAAGGAATCTTCTATCTGCCTATGAAGAGCTGACCCGGGTTCAAACACGCGTAATTGTTACTCAAGCAGAAATGGTTCTAGAGTACCAAAAAAAAACAAAGACTATGATGGCCTTTTGTCCCGTTTGCAAACAGGCCGTGTTCCCTGATGTCGTACACTTCCCCTGCGGAACAGTGGGTCCCAACAAACGGGAAGCCGAACAATGTACCTGTTACAAACTGGGCAATCTACCGTGCCCAGTCCACGGAAAGGAGAGAAAAACCGATGACCCGAGGTAACGGGGGTAATGACCCTGTAGAGCTGAGTAAAGAAGCAGCCTGCTACAAAGAGACTGATAAAGCGCTTTGCGTTGTAGCGGTTGACTTTCAACCGGAACCGTTTTGGATTCCCAAGAGTTGCATCCACGACAATAGTGAATGTTATAAAAAGGGAACTAGTGGCACCATAGTCGTAAAATATTGGTTTGCCCTAAAACAAGGGTGGACACTGTGACCCTGGAAATCGCGAGTAAAGAAATCCGTTTCATCGTTTGCCACTGCGGTTGTTATTTCGATGAAACGGATCCAACGACAGAGGAAAGAGACGAATTCAGCTGCGGCTCGACTACTGACTGCTGACTCACCGTGGCGCAGTGTCCCGGTTGCGGCCACCGAATCGTAATCAGTTTTCATTCACCTGACAGGGATAAATCATGACTACATTGAGAGTACCAAAAAAGCAACGTTATACAAAGAAATCTATATCTATGCATATTCGTAAAACCAGTCTCGAAAAAAGTGAAAGCTCACAAAGGGTCGGAGAAACGCTCACAGTTAAAACCGCAGACCAGACTATCCAGGGTACTATCCTGACCTGGAAAGAGTGTCACAATGAGCTGTGCGCTATCCCTGACACCGTTTTCGTGCACATTACAATCAAGGTGCCCACATGACTCGAGAATACACAGAAATCGACAGATTAGACTACCCAGGATACTTTGAACCACCGAAATATTGTATTAGATGCTTCGCACCCGCGCCATCTGAGGATAGTCCCGATCTCTGTGCCAATTGCGAGCGAATTTTAGACGAAGCCATTTTGGAAGACATCGAGCGAAGGGAAATCAATGGTGAAAAAGATGACCGATAATCTCAATTTCGATTCTCTTAAAACTCAAATAAAACTACGTCCAGGGGTGCGCTTTGTCAAAATTGAATCTATATCGGCCACTGAACTCAATCGCGGTGGATTCAAGTGCATTGTGGCTGGGGGCGACCCAATCTCTTTTGGCAAAGCAATTGGGCAGTATCAGAAAATCAATAACAAAGACTCTTACGGCAATCGGGTAGTTTTTGTTCCAAAAGGGTCTATTCAAATTCCGTATTTGCCCCCTTGTGATCGTGGAGCAAAGTACACATCGGAAATGCTTCGATATTTAGAACCAATTCGATATTCGAGGCCGTCAATTTGGTGGTATTTGACTGAACTACCTAGACGTTTTTGGGGTGGAATTCAAAACAAGTTTTTTAGGAAGACGATAGGTTTTCACTTGCGGTAAAATCTGAAATCTCTTATTCTGTATCCGGGGCTGACCGAACCCCGATGACGACAAGGAGCCCGATAATTGAACGAGCAGCAAAAAGCGGCTATGATACGGGAAGTTGACCGATTTTTGGCCCTCGGACGTCAGTTATTTCCGATCAAACCGGGTCAAAAAGACCCGTTAGAGAAAAAATGGAACACGATTAAATATTCACGCCGAGCACTTCACAGTTTCGTCAATCGTCGTGGATGCAATATCGGTTGGCGACTAAGTCCTGATGACCTGGTGATAGACGTGGACCCCAGACACGAAAACGCGCTGGGGTCTGAGGAGAGATTGACCGAGAAGTGGGAGACCGAACGTCTCAACGAATTATGCCCGACAGTCCACACGGGTGGACTTGATTGCGGTAGACATTATTACACGAGACTACCTGAGGCAGTCAAGTGCAAAACTGTATTAGCCCAATTTGATGGAATCGATTTTATTCGTCATCCTTTGTTCGTTTTAATACCAGGGTGTATTCACCCGGATACGGGGCGTGCCTACCGTTGGGATTTTTTCTGTCCCCAAGATGCGCCAATAATACCACCTTGGTTATTCGATATGCTCTGGGTCAATAGTACCCAGAACCGACCTCCACAACCTAAACGAGAGCGGGTAGATCCAACTCTAACAGTAGGGCAACGTAAACCCTACAGCCTGCCTATCAAACTCAGCCTACCCGAAATCGAGGGACATCTGAGCCACATCCCAGCCGAAAAACACCAGAATTACCAGGATTGGTTGCGCATTGGTATGGCTGTGCATGCGGCTTGTGAGGGCGACCCTGAGGGTTGTGAATTGTTTGTTCGCTGGTCTATTTCTGACCCGAGTTATTTTGACGCAGAAGCAGCGGCCCGGGCTAAGTGGGAATCTTTTTCAACCGATCATGATAATGGCGTTACAGCAGCAACTCTAGTTCAAGCGGCTATGTTAGAGGGTGGTTCACCCTGCTCACTTCCACCTAAACTCGCTTTTGATACTCCTGTGATTGCGGCACCTTCTTTACAGACACTACCTGAATTTCTACGATCGTTGTTACGTGATTCTCGCCCCACCTTGGCCCGGGCCGTTGCCCAAGCGCATCGTTACGGTCCCGAAAATTGGGACCAAATTCGCGAACAGTTAAAGGTCATTTATGATGTCCGATTATCCAGTGTTGATCAAGTGAAAAGGGAATTTGATAAGGCGCGCCTGCGTAAAGCGCGAGAACGTAAACGTCAAAAGAAAAAAGAGGAACAAATCGGGGAGCGGCAAGTTGCAGACCCCGCAATTGATGTCGTTAAACATCTACTCGAGTCACGTTTCGAAAAGGGTCGATTACTCATTCACGCCAAAAATCAGCAGTTCTACGCCTTCAAAAAGACCCATTGGGAACCCCTACCACCAAACGAAATTGACCAATTGATTTTTGATGCTGCAGAAGAAATCCAGCTCAATCCTGAAAACGTACTCAAATTCAAATCGTCTACTCTATTCGCTTCGGCTGAACGCGTTTTGATAGCTCGAACGACTCGGACAGACGATGTTTTCGCTTTTCAAGGACCTCCGCCAGCTGTGGTCAATACGACAAATTTTGAAGTTTGGATGAATGAAGATGGGGGCTATCATCCAGCGCCGCATAAACCTGAGAGCTATTTGTTATCCTGTCTCAACACCGAATTTGATCCCGCGGCCAAGTGCCCCGTTTTCGATCGAACACTCCAAGAAATTTTTCAGAACAATGATGATTCCGCAGGCATGATTCGCCACCTCTTTGAGTTTTTTGGTTATACAATGCAGCCCTTTAAAAACATCCCCACATGGTGGATGTTTCAGGGTGAAGGTTCGAATGGAAAAACATTCTGTTTCAACGTCTATCGCAATCTGCTTGGGTCTGCGGTTTTGCCAAGGGCTATCAACGAATTTGCAGATGTCGGCCGTAACAATCACTCTCTGTATAGCCTAGTTGGTAAACTCCTAATCATGGACGATGACGCGAAGACAAACGGTTTTCTACCTGAGTCGGCGCTCAAGAAATTGAGTGAGATGAAACTTTTTGAGGCGAATCCCAAACGAAAAGATGCATTTACCTTTTTAAGTTGTGCGACGCCGGTCATGTTGATAAACGACTGGCCGCAGGTAAAAGATTTAAGTTGGGGACTAATTCGTAAAGCCTATGTCCTCCCGTTTCGCCGAGTTTTCGCGCCCGAGGAATATGACCTGAAACGCGAACCCTATGTCGTCAAAAATGAATTACCGGGAATCCTCAACCGCTCTCTGGCGGGTTACAGTCGAATGCGAGCTCGCGGTCAATTAGCAGAACCGATTGAATGTTCCCGGGCAAAAGACGAGTGGCTTATGGCCGCCAGCCCTTTGATTGAGTTTAGCAAAACGGAATTGCAGCCCAGCAAAGACAATACAAAAATCGTACCAGTAAACGCTATTTATCAACACTATCTGAATTGGTGTCATAACGTCGGGGGCGTTCGTTTTCCAGTGGCCAAAAATCGATTCGAAATTGCATTAAAACAAATCGGATACCGAATTGGGGACGGCACCGATTCGGAACACGAAATAATTGGTGCGGTTATGAAGGGTACTGCTCAAGACGTTTTCGCTAAATAGAGGCCTTCTTTTTAGATAACTGTACAAAAACCTCGAGGTTTTTGAACAAAAAGTGAGGAAAAAATGCCCGAGAACAAAAAACTGTCCATTGTCCGTGAAATACAAAAACAAAGTCCACTGACTGTTCGTGAAATACAAAACCGGCAACAAGGGCTTTGTTGCCATCGTGAAATACCAGTGCCTATCTACAATAAACCGTGGTTGCGCCTGGGTGAAATTGCCCCAGCGCTTTGGAAAAAAGAGACTCTGCAAAAATGGACACCAGGGCAAATGGAAACGCTAATTGGTGCTGCAGTGTTACAAATTGCAGATTACTGTAATGCCAAAGGACTAGACCTGGAAATGATCGTCCGGGCAATTTTACGCGGATGTGAAGAACTACAAAAACAGGAACAAGCCAAAAATGCAGAGACCGAAAAAACCAACTAGGGCCCTGGCCATGTTGGCCAAGTGTCATTCGTGCTTAGCCGCCTATGCCGACGGGATACGGGATTGTGAGGGTATCAGTTGCCCGCTGTATCCGTGGATGATTCGTGCCAAGCTCGAGCCCGACCTTTGGTGGATGGCTTACAATCCACGCAAAAAAGGTCATGTACTTTGGGAAGATTGCGGGAAGGAGATGACAGAAGAACAAAAGAACGCAGCCCGCGAGCGCTTGGCGCAGGCTCGCGAGCAGACAAATCAAAAACGCCAAGACGATTTAGATGATTGGATGAAAGGTATACACCCAAAAGAGAAAAAGAAAAGCACCGAGCAAATCGCTCGGGACAAATTGAAACGTCAACTCGATTTTTGAGTTGACTCTCTGAAAAATCTGAATTATACAAGAACAAAACAAAACAAAAGGAGTAATCGAAAATGAAAGTAACCTGGGAACTGGACACGAATAACCCCGTTGACGCTCAGATACTTAACGGGATGCATAAGCTTGTCGAATTCACCGCCGCTCAAACCCAACAGGTCGCTGGGGGCACTCCAACAACACCCCCTGCCAAATCAGCTGCGCCTACTGCGCCAGCTGCGGAAGTGCCCCCGGCGGCTCAACCCCCCGCGGCTCAACCCCAAGCTACAGGGAAAAAAGGAGGAAAGCGAGCACCTAAGGCTAAGACCAAAGATCAACTGCTCAAAATGAGTCTGAGTGAAGTGGTTGACTACTTAGAAGCGCGCAAGGAACACAACCTACTCGAGTGTCGTATAGTGGCTAAACACTACAATGACACCTATGCTGAGATCGATTCTGTCCTCGCGATACTTCACAAGCTCGGCGCAAACAATTTCGATGATCTGGAAAACATCGAAGACTTTATCAGTGGCGTTTGCGGACTCTGCAGACGGAAAGCGTCCGAGAGTACAGACCAAGGGTCTACGGACGCGTTGCTCGGTGTCTGATCTATCTCTATTTCGGCCGTCTGGGGCCAAACGTTGGTTGCCCTGTCCGGGGTCGGTAATTCTCGAAGCCTTGGCCCCGGACAGTGAATCAACCATTTTCGCTCGCGAGGGTTCGGCCTGTCACCTGCTCAGTGAAATGATCGCCAAAGGGGTCATGACTCACACTGAATTGACGCGATCACAGGGTAAACTCATCCGTGAAATAGCGCCACTCTTGGATCCCCTTGAACATGATTATCTTGACATCCGTATTGATGAAGAAATGATTTGGGCCGCTCAAGTTTTTATCCTCTTTGTCAAAAAGCAACTACCTCCAAATGTGAGTCTACTCGAGTGTGACAAAGTACTCATTGAACATCCGATTCGACTATCCCGAGATGTTGATGGAACACTGGACATCGCAATCTCTGACTGGCCCGTGACTCTACATGTTATTGATCTCAAGTACGGTGCGGGTCTACAAGTCGAAGCTATCAATAATCCCCAACTGGCCATCTATGGTCTGGGCGCGCTCAGACATTTTGGTGACGATTTCGAAACGGTCAAAATGTCCATTTTTCAACCTCGCGGTGTTGGTGAAACAGTACGGACTTGGGAAGTAGAAACCAGAGAATTAAAAGAGCTTTGGTTGCCCCGGATTACCAAAGCTGTTGAACGGGCCAAAACCCACAAATACGAATACAATCCCGGTGAACACTGCAAATGGTGTAAAGGCGCTATTAACTGCCCTCGCGCAGAAGAAATCTGTGGCGAAATAATGGTAGAACCGATTTTGCCCGTGCCCTATACTGTAGAGGAATTAGAACGAGTACTCTCGAGTGAAGCTATCATCCTTGAACACATTAACCAATGCAAAGCTCGAGCAACTGAACTGATTATCAAGGGGCAAAATGTTGCGGGTTTTAAACTTGTCCAAACTTGGGGGCGTGAAAAATGGCTCCCTCACAAACAAAAAGACGTCCGTAAACTACTCGACTTGATTGGCGCTGAATCCCACGAATACCAAAACGTATCGTTGCGCACGCCGAAACAGGTTCGGACCGAGCTTGGGGGCCGCTACCCCAAACAACTAGATGAGTTCACTGTGACTCCGATGCAGGGGGTTAGACTTGTGCCGAGTACAGACCCCAGACGTGCCTTTGTACCCGCTGCAGAGGTATTCAAAACTACACCTCTATTGCCCGAGAAGCAATTGAAGTGTTTAGCCGCGAAAGGGTTGTTTAATGGCCTATAATCTAGCGAACAATTTTACCTATCATCCACCTGATAAGGAGGATACTCGGTTTTATCAAAGTCTTCGTGGTTGGGCTATGTGGTTAGCTGAAAATATCGTAGCGGCTTGCCCTGAGAGTCGCGAGCGATCTTTGGCTCTTACAAAACTCGAGGAATGCGTGATGTGGACCAATGCGGCTCGAGCCCGATATACACGAGAGGGCGAACCGAAAATAAAGGAGACAATCAAAAAGATTTTAAAGGAGAGCAACAATGACTGAACAGAAAAAACCATCGAAACAAGTGGTGACACCGAAGGCCAGAATTGCCTTTCCCCACTTGTTCGAAAAAGAAGTTTTTGAGGAAGGGAAACCGATTTTTTCGATCACTTTTCTCTTTCCCAAAGACACCGATATGAGCGGATTAAAAGAAGCTGCCTCTATAGCTGTCCGTGAAAAGTGGGGTGACAAAGTTCCCAAGGGATTCAAAACGCCTTTTAAAGACGGCGACGCAGTCGATGAAAACGGGGATTTGCTATATCCATATGATGGATACGAAGGCTGCTATATCCTCAAGGCTGTCTCAGAATATGAACCATCTGTAGTCGATGAATATACTTCGCCGATTTTAGACAAGGAACATATTTACGGGGGTTGTTATGGACGCGGATTTCTACAGGCGTTTACTTATGACCGCAAAACAGCTAAGGGTGTCTCGTTCGCATTGATACACTTTCAAAAATTGGAAGAAGGGGAGCGTTTCGCAAATCGAATTTCAGCTCAAGAAGCGTTCAACGATGAACTGTCAAAAAAGAGTGATGCCGCAAAAGCATTTGAAGGTAGCGGCGATTTAGATTTTGGTTTATAATTGGGTCGGTATCCGACCCCATCTGCGTCGCTTTCATGACGTAACCTCCTTTTGATGGGGTCGGATTTTTTATTATGGATGCAGTACGAATAGACTTTGAAACTAGGTCCCAGGGTGATCTCAAACTCTTAGGTGCTCGGTTGTATTCCCTGCATCCGACGACTGAAGTACTCTGCTACGCTTCGCAAATAAACGACGGCCCGGTGTGGGGTGCTTTTGTTGAGGAAACCCTAGCCGATTTTGATCTTGAAGTTGTCCAAGCCTATCAGTTCCACACTCTGCAGCACGCACTTTTTGAAGGCCACAATGTCGGCTTTGAGCTGGCCATTTGGGAAAATATCATGTGCCCTCGATACGATTGGCCACAACCAAATCCCATGAATTTTTACTGCTCCGCGGCAAAAGCTGCAGCCCATGGCCTACCTCGGGACTTAGAAGGCGCAGCACAAGCAATGCACCTTCCCATTGAAAAAGACAAAAAAGGCAAAGCCCTAATGCTCAAGCTCTCTAAACCGCGGCCGCACTGGAAAAAGACGGGCAAGGGCAATATTTATTTTGGTACTCGAGAGGAATTCGAACAACTACTCGAGTACTGTAAACAAGACGTCCGGACGGAATATGCATTATCGAAAAAGTTGCGGCCGTTGCTCCCGTTCGAACGCAAGACTTTTTTACTAGACCTTAAAATCAATCGCCGTGGTATTCACTGTGACAAAGCGTTGATAAAGAAAGCGATCGGTTTAAGCGCGATTGCAGCTCGAAAAGGAAACGAAAAAATCGACAAACTCACTAACGGTGCGGTTAAGACAACTGGCCAAACAGAAAAAATTCGGCATTATCTCTGGGAACACTGCGGCTTTGCTATGCACAATATGAGAGCTGAAACAGTTGAAGCCGCTCTAAATACTGCGCTTCCCTGTGATGTCGAAGCTATTTTGACTTGTAGACAACAAAACTCAAAATCCTCAGTTAAAAAATATCTCGCTATGCTCAATAGAGCAAGTGGCGTTGACAATCGCATCCGTGAAATACTCCTATTTTGCGGAGCCCACACAGGCCGTTGGTCGGGGATAAAGATTCAACCTCATAACTACCCGCGGCCCAAACTATCCCGCTTAGAAATCGAACACCTCTTAATACCCGCTATTATGGACGAACGTACAGATTTGCTAGAGCTGTATCGGGGCTCTGTAGGCGCGGCACTCAGCGATACTTTGAGAAGCGCTTTAACCGCCGCGCCTGACCACGATTTGATTGGTGCGGATTACTCGAGTATCGAAGCACGTGTCCTTAGCTGGATCGCTAAAGAGGAATTTGCGCTGCAATTATTCCACGATGATGAAGACGTCTATGTTGACATGGCCTCAAAAATCTACCGTATTCCAGCTGAACAAATTCTCGAGGGCTATGAAAACGAAGATCTTACAGCTACCAGACAGCGCAAGGTGGGCAAAGAGACGGTGCTCGGCTGCGGCTATCAAATGGGTGCGCCGCGTTTTGATTCAGAGTGCAAAAAGAAGGGAATAGATTTACCCGAAGGTATGGCGGACTTTATAATCCGGACCTATCGCAACGAGTACAAACGCGTCAAGGCGCTTTGGTATGACGTTCACCGAACAGCCTTGCGTGCCCTATCTGGCCCGGCAACTACGACCGTAGGTCTACCCATTAAAATGGGTCGTCGAGACTCTTTTTTATGTATTCAATTGCCTAGTGGCCGGATGCTAACCTACGCTGACCCTGAAATCAGAATGAACCGTTTTGGTAATCGTTCCATATCTTACAAACACGTGGACCCCGAAACAAAAAAGTGGGTACGTACTACGGGCTATGGGGGCCATCTTGTCGAGAACATTGTACAAGCCACCGCTCGGGACATAATGGCCTACGCAATGCATCTAGTTGAAAACGCGGGCTACTGGCTCGTAGCCACTGTGCACGATGAAATTATTTCCGAAGTGCTTAAAGGGTTCGGCACCGTGAAAGAATTTGAACGTCTATTGTGTACACTGCCCGCTTGGGCTTACGGTTGTCCTATCGCGGCAAAGGGTTGGCGCGGAGAAAGGTATCGAAAATGATTAAACTCACAGAGAACAAGAAGATCTATTCAGCAGGCGATATTGTCCGAATCGAAAATTGGATGGATTTTTCAGGTGAAGGCCTAGTGATAAAAAATTGTTTTGATTGGGAAAAAACTTGTCTTTGTAAACTCTACCAAGCGCCCCGAGCAGTTTGGGTTCCAATAGAAAATATCACCAAGATAATTGAGAAAGGAAAAAGTTAATGCTCATCATCACACTCTTGTCCATGTTCGTGTATTCAGCTGCAGCCGAGCCCGAATATTACGCCGAATTACAAGCGCATATTGATGACTGGTTAAAACCAGTGGCCAAAACTCGACTTTATGGCCAACGTAAAAAAGAGGCCATCGCTATGATTCCGACTATCCTCAAATATTGTGAGATGTATAACGTTGACCCTCTACGAATCGCAATTCTCATTTCTGAAGAAAACAGTTGGAAACAAATCGGCAATGGCAAAAAAGGCGAGATTGGGCCGTTACAGGTTATGCCGCGTTTATTTCGACAATTCGGTTTGCACACTCTTGATGGTCAATTACACGCAGGTATTTATTGGTTTAGCGAGGGTATGCGCCGTTGTAATGGAAACGGCGCACAAGCCAATCAATGGTATTTCGCAAGTGGCAAATGTCGACTAGTTCCCTCAAACCGCGCACGCAGACGCGATAGGCTTTATCGTCGAGCTGTGTTAAAATATAGGAAGAAAAAGGAGCACTAAGTATGCCGTTAGACCTAGAAAATGACTACACCCCCTTGCCTGAGGCAGCGCAATTAATGGGGCTCCCTTACAGTACTGCTCATCAGTATTGCAAAGAGGGCGCATTAGCTGGGGCTATATTGTTTCGTGGAACCCGTTGGATGGTTTCAAAACGTACTATTCAACTATGGAACGATGGGAAAATTAACATCAAGGGAACGTTTAGAAAAGGAAATCGAGACGACAATAGTTGATAGGTTTCCGGGCACTGTCGCGATCAAACAGTATCGGCGAAACTGGCCAGATCGACTTTTTCTGTTACCCGGTGGCCGTTGTTTTTTCGTCGAATTCAAACGTAAGGGGAAAACGCCCCGGTCTGGCCAAAAACTGGTAATTAAAAAACTCAGGGAACGTGGATTTACAGTGTATGTGATAGATAATATCAAAGACGGTCATCGGCTCGTTCAGCTCGAGCTATTGGGTATCTCGTGAAATTTGTTCCCCACGATTACCAGAGGGACGCTCTTGAATTCCTCGAGGAACAGCGCTACGCGGGTCTGTTCGCTGATCCCGGTTTGGGCAAGACCGCTGTAGTACTCCACTTTCTAGAGCGTCTATGGTGGCGCTCGGGCTGTACTTTGCGTGTTCTACTCATTGCCCCCAAGCGAGTCATTTATACAGTTTGGCCCGAGGAGATAGACAAGTGGGATTTGCTGTTGCCCTACTCCATTTTGCACGGCAAAAACAAAGAGAACCGCGTTGGTCACGAGACTATTGATTTGCTCAATGTCGAAAATACTTTTTGGTTGCTCGAAGATGAGCAAATGCCCGCTTATGACCTTTTGGTAATTGATGAATCCAGTGGATACAAAGGTCATGACAGCAAACGCCTTGCAGCGCTGAAACCATGGATTGAACGATTCAATCGACGAATAATTCTCACTGGTACCCCATCTCCAAATACTCTAATGGACCTATACGGTCAAATCTATATTTTAGACCAGGGAAAAGCGCTGGGCAAAAACATTACGGCCTTCCGAGAAAAATATTTCTATCCTACAGGATACCGCGGATTTACCGAATACAATCTAATCCCGGGGTCTGAAAAACTAATACCGCACAAAATAGCGCCAATGGTCATGCGCATCGACGGTGATACCCATCTCGATTTGCCCCCATTGGTAAACCATATCATCAAGGTTCGCTTGCCAGCCAATGCTCGGCGAATTTATGACGATTTCGAACGAGAGCTTTTTGCCGAATTGGATGGTTATGCAGATGGCATGTCATTGAATTCAGCTGTAGCGCTCTATAACGTTTGCCGGCAAATAGCCAATGGTCATTTTTACCGTCCCCCTGACCCCCTAGAACGCGCTAAGCACGTCAAAAATAGAGAAATCATACCGTTGCATGGGGTCAAAATCGAAGCGCTTAAAGAGTTAATGGGGGAACTACAAGGCAAGCCTTTATTCACGGCCTATCATTTTCGGCATGATCTAGATCAATTGCGCAAAGCCTTCGGCGAAAAAGTCCCCATTATCCCTTCAACTGATGCCCTCGATTTATTGGCTATCAAACGCTGGAATAAACGCGAATTGCTGATACTCTGTGCTCATCCACAAGCAATTGCATATGGGGTGAACTTGCAACAGGGTGGCAACGATATTGCGTGGTTCGCACTTACCGATTCCCTCGAGAACTATATCCAATTCAATCGACGTATTTATCGTCAAGGCGTTGACGACCGAGTACGTATTCATCATATCATTGCAGAAAATACTGTAGATGAAGCAATAATGATGAGACTCCGAAACAAAGACCTGTCTCAACGCTCTTTATTCCAAGCATTATTGGATTATCGAAAATCCCGAAAGTGAGGTAGCATGATTATTGTAGAAGGACCAGACGGTTCGGGCAAATCTGTATTGGTTGAAAAACTGAAACGCAAACTCAACATTCAAGAAGTCATCCAATGGAATAATCCGCCGAGAAATAGTGATGAATTGGCTTTAAATCTCCGAGAATCCTGGCTATTGACTCGACAATGTGTTATTCAAGATCGCATCACTTGGATAACAGAACCGATTTATGACCTCGCTAAAAAATCAACTGAATGCAAAGGCTTATCCTGGCATCAATACATCGACGCTAATCGGGCAATGAAACCGGTTACCCTAATTTACTGTCGACCACCAAATGAGGTAATCCGCGAACACGCGATTACCGGTAATAGTCCCCCTGATACAGATCTATATCTCGAATGGATTGCTTCTAATTGTGATGAAATCATAGCACTTTACGATATATTCATGAATTTAATTGAACCAACACTGAAATACGATTGGACTAAACCACGGGATGAGATGGCCCTGGAT
>Ga0224514_10000053_pt1 | contig 43712 bp, 41 predicted proteins | sample SF_May12_sed_USG_3_FD_169107 | JGI IMG/M metagenome (GOLD analysis project Ga0224514, IMG submission 169107) | Sediment microbial communities from San Francisco Bay, California, United States - SF_May12_sed_USGS_24 | ecosystem: Environmental > Aquatic > Marine > Sediment | place: USA... | reverse complement strand
TGCCCTTGGTGGCAATGATCGACATGGAGGGGGTTTTGGAAGCGTCGATCTCTTCCAGTTTCGTCGGTAACAACTCGTCCAGCTTCTTGTCCAGCCACGCATCCAGCTGGGCGTTACCTTGTACATTATCTGCGGTTGTTGACATAAAGTTTCTCCTCAAAGGACACCCCACAACACCTCAGGATGTCGAGGAATGGGTTGTGTCATGCTGAACGTTCAGCGTTATCGTTAGTCGTTATCTGGAAACCGTGAACTGGAACCGGTTTACCGGTGAAAATCGTGAAATCCTCATTATTATAAGCCCATCAAGTATATTTACCTGTCCGTGGGCGGTCAATCTACAGGCCCCTAGCATTGCTCCCAGGGCAGGCCATGGAAACGCCAGCCGCCCGCCGTACTGCGATGATGGTCCTCGTCGAGCTCCCCTTCGAACCCCTCGCTGACATTGATAACCTCGGTAAAACCATTTTCTAACAATAACTTACCTGCCTCCAGCGAGCGTTTCCCGCTGCGGCAAATCAGCACAACCGGCGCGTCCCCACCCGCACTGCCCATGCCGATTCCGCCCAGCATGACCTTGCGAACTTCGGCGACAAAATGCGGGTTCACGGTCCATTCCGGTGCATCGATCCACGGCACGTGCACGCTGCCCTTGGGATGCCCGACAAACAGGAATTCCATGCTGGAACGCACGTCAATCATGACAACCCGCTGATCGTCATTCATCAGTTGCCAGGCTTCTGGGGGCGTGAGTGTCTTTACCTGGTTCGACATGTAGTATCTCCGGGGCTTGGCATACCGTGATAGCGGCGCCATCCGACGCATTCTCCAGCCTTGGCCGGGGCATGGCAAATCCTGACACTAACTGGACTTCCGCACCCTGCGGGGTGACATACACCGGCAAAGCATGAAATGATCGCGCTGCCATTACAGGGCCATGGTCGCCCCAAAAGTAGCGAGACGGCGTATAACGCAATAAAACAACACATATACTTATATTTATGAATATATGTATAGATATTTACCACTTATCAACCAATAGTTGGCATATTATGGGTAAATACATACTAGTGGGGTATTTGTTATGCTTATACCCATTTTATACCATTGATGTGGGTTTATAATATCTCCAGGCCGGCATGCGCATCATCCTGATTAAAGCAGTTCTCTACCTGTGCGCCTTGATGCCCTTGCCGCTGTTGCATGCCCTGGGCACCGTGATCGGCTGGGGGCTCACCCTGATACCCAACCATCTGCGCGAAACGACACAAACGAACATCGCCCTGTGCTTTCCGGAATTGACCCCGGAAGCGCAGCGACAACGGGTTCGCAAGACGCTGGTGGAAACCGGCAAGACCCTGATGGAAACCGGCGCCCTGTGGCTGCGCCCGGCCAGCATGATACTGCGCCTGATTCGCAAGGTAGACGGGGTGGAGCATGTCGAACAGGCCGGCGCGGCAGGGCAGGGGGTCATTCTGGCAACACCCCACCTGGGCGCATGGGAAGCAGCGGGGCTTTTCTGTGCCGCACGCTTTGACATTACCTGCCTGTATCGCCCGTTACGTATGACCCAACTGGAAAGCCTGGTAAACCGCGCCCGCAGCCGGGCAGGCGGTAACTACGTGCCGGCCAATGCGCGCGGCATACGCACGCTGTACAAAACACTGGAGGAGGGCGGCACGGTCGCCATGCTACCCGACCAGGAACCACAGGCCGGCACCGGGGTATTTGTGCCATTCTTCGGCATTCCCGCATTTACCATGGTGTTCCTGTCGAGACTGACTGCAAAAAACGCAACGCCGATTGTATTCGTGTGGTGCGAACGGCTGTCCTGGGGACGCGGTTACCACCTGCACTTCAGGAAGCCACCGGAATCCAGCTACTCAAAAGACACGGCACACTCGGCAGCCGGCATCAACCAGGCCGTGGAAAACTGCATTCGTGAATGCCCGACCCAGTACCAGTGGGGCTACAGGCGCTTTCGCACCCGCCCGGAAGGTGATGCTCCACTTTACTAGGCAAACCCTGGTTTATTAGTCAGGCTGAGGGACGACCCGGCAGCTGATCCAGGGCAGTAAGACCGCCGCGCTATGCCGGAACACTCAAGAACCCCGTTGCCCGACCAACGTCCGACACTGGCCGGGGCCAGGCTAACTAGCGCCGCCAGAAGTCCCTGGAAAACAATATGAGCAAGGTGAAGATTTCCAGCCGGCCCAGCATCATCGCAAACGACAACGCCCACTTGCCGGCATCATTGACCGCGGTGTAATTGGCGCCGACGCTGCCAAGCCCCGGGCCCAGGTTGTTCATACAGGCAGCCACCGCGGAAAACGCGGTGATCTGATCCAGGCCGGTAGCCATCAGGAACAGCATGATAATAACGAAGCTGCCGACATAGGCGGCAAAGAAACCCCACACGGCATTGATAACGCGGTCCGGCATCGGTTTGCCACCCACTTTTACCGGTATCTGTGCATTGGGGTGGACCAGTCGCACCATTTCACGGTGGCCCTGCTTTAATAACAGCAGGAAGCGGATCACCTTCATCCCGCCACCGGTAGAACCGGTGCAACCACCGATGAAACTGACAAACAGCAACAACACCGGCAGGAAACCGGGCCAGATAAAATAATCCGCAGTGGTAAAACCAGCCGTGGTGCCGATCGAAACGGCCTGGAACAGGCCGGCGTGCAGTGCATCACTGATGAAAATAAACGTATCCGTGTAATACAGGTAACTCACGGTGACCATGGTCACCAGTGCCAGCACGCTCAGGTAGGCCTTCAGTTCCGAGTCCTTCAGGTAAGAGGACAGGCTCAGAGAGCGCCACGCGACAAAGTGCAGCGCAAAGTTCATCCCCGCCAGTAACATGAAGACAACGGCAATCAGTTCGATACTGGAACTCTGGAAAAAACCTATGCTCTGGTCGTGCGTGGAAAAACCACCAATGGCAATGGTCGAGAAACTGTGTGCGATCGCATCGAATGCGGACATGCCGGCGAGCCAGTAGCTCACCGCGCACAGGATGGTAAGCGCCAGGTAGATATACCAGAGCGCCTTGGCCGTCTCGGTGATGCGCGGCGTCAGCTTGTTCTCCTTCAGCGGGCCCGGGGTCTCGGCACGGTACAGCTGCATGCCGCCCACGCCCAGCATGGGCATAATGGCAACTGCCAGCACGATAATCCCCATGCCCCCCAGCCATTGCAGCTGCTGACGATAAAACAGGATTGATCTCGGCATTACATCCAGCCCGGTAATCACCGTGGCGCCGGTTGTGGTCAGTCCTGAAAAGGACTCAAACACGGCCTCGGTGATCGACAGCTCCGGGGTCGTGGCCAACACGAACGGCAAGGCACCGGCAAGTCCGAGTACAACCCAGAACAGCACCACGATCAGGAAGCCGTCCCGCACCCGCAATTCATCTTTGTATCGGCAAGCCGGCAACCAGAGCAGACAACCGAGTCCGAGCACAGCACCCATACCGGTAGTGAATACCTGAACCTGACCATCATCGTAAAACCACGACACCAGCGCCGGTGGCAGCAGGGAGAAACTGAACAGCATCAGCAGCAGACCGAGCAGGCGTTGTATGGAAAGCAGGTGCATTTTCTCAGGCAGTCCGCCCCGGCACCCGGACAACAAGATTCACGGCACGGCGCATATCAGAAAAATGTAACCCCGACCTGGAACAGCCGCTCGACCTGCTGAATGCATTTCTTGTCCGACAAAAACAGGATGACATGGTCATCCGTTTCGATGACCGTATCATGGTGCGCGATAATGACTTCCTCGCCACGCACGATGGCACTGATAGTGGTCCCTGGCGGCAACTTGATCTCGTCGATCGCCCTGCCAACCACCTTTGAGTTGTCGCGGCTGCCATGCGCAACCGCCTCGATGGCTTCCGCGGCCCCCCTGCGCAGGGAATGCACCATCACCACATCGCCACGCCGGATATGGGTCAGCAGGCTGCCGATAGTCGCCTGCTGCGGAGAAATCGCGACATCAATGGTTTCGCTCTGTACCAGGTTCACATAGGACGCGCGATTGATCAGCGACATGACCTTGCGCGCGCCGAGGCGCTTGGCAAGCATGGCAGACAGGATGTTCGCTTCCTCGTCATTGGTCAGCGAACAGAACACGTCCGTGTTCTCGATATTCTCGTCGAGCAGCAACTCCTCGTCTGCCGCATCACCCAGCAGCACGATAGAGCGGTTTAGATTTTCCGACAGTAGCTTCGCACGCCTGGTGTTGTGCTCGATAATCCTTACCTGGTACTGATCCTCAATGGACTCTGCCAGGCGCATTCCTATATTCCCGCCGCCAGCCAGCATCACGCGCTTGACCGGTTTGTCCATCTTGCGTAATTCACCCATTACTGCACGAATATGCTTGCGCGCCGCGATGAAGAACACCTCGTCATCCATCTCGATAATGGTGTCGCCTTCCGGCGTAATCGGCTTCCCCTTGCGAAAGATTGCCGCGACACGCGCATCGATGCCGGGCATGTGCTCCCTGATATCACGCAACTCGTGACCGACCAGTGGCCCGCCGTGGTAGGCATGCACCGCGACCAGCTGTACACGACCTCCGGCAAAATCCAGCACCTGCAGAGCACCCGGGTATTCAATAAGGCGCTTGATGTAGTCGGTCACCAGCTGTTCCGGGCTGATCAGCACATCGACCGGCAATGCATCCTGTGAAAACAGGCGCGGATGATTGAGATATTCAACCGAACGCACGCGCGCAATCTTGGTAGGCGTATGAAACAGGGTATATGCCACCTGGCAGGCAATCATGTTGGTCTCGTCACTGCGCGTCACGGCAATGATCATGTCGGCATCATCGGCACCCGCCTGCATCAACGTATCGGGGTGCGATGCCTCACCGGTGATGGTGCGAATATCCAGCCGGTCCTGCAAATCATGCAGCACCTCGGCATTATCATCAATAACGGTAATGTCGTTGGCTTCGCTGGCCAGGTTATCTGCCACCGATGCGCCCACCTGGCCGGCACCTAGGATAATTATTTTCATTCCGGAACTGTTTCCTGGCCGTGGCTCTCAGAAGTGTAATGCGGATATTGACTAGTCAGAACTTTTTTTGTGGTCAATCCCGAGCGCACGCAACTTGCGGTACAGGTGCGTGCGCTCCATGCCGACACGTTTCGCCAGCTTGCCTACACTGCCGCCAGCCGCCTCCAGCTGGTGCAGCAGGTAGTCGTGCTCGAACTGTTCGCGCGCCTCGCGCAGTGGCAGATCATAGGGCAGCGTAGGTGCAGTACCGGCGGCAGCCGCGGGTTGCTGGCTGCTGATGGCACGCTCGACCTCGGCCACCTCGATCTCCTCACCGGAACCAAGAATCAGCAGCCGCTGCACCAGGTTTTTCAGCTCGCGGATATTCCCCGGCCAGTCATAACTGCGCAACCGGTTCTGTGCCGCCACACTGAAATGCCGGTATGTCAGGCGTTCATGGCTCACCATGTAGTCGATGTAGAAATTCAGCAGGTCATGAACATCGTCTTCATGTTCACGCAGTGCCGGTATCTGGATGGGAAGTACATTGAGGTGGTAGAACAGGTCATTGCGAAAGCGGCCGGCCGCCACTTCCTCCTCCAGGTTGCGGTTTGTGGTTGCGATGATACGCAGGTCGACATCGACATCCTCGCTGCCACCGATGCGCTTGAAGGTGTGGGTCTGCAATACGCTCAGCAAACGCGCCTGGGTTTGCAAATCCATGTCTGCGATATCGCCGATACACAGGGTGCCGCCATTGGCCTGTTCCAGCCTGCCGTAGCTTACCGACTCCCCGTCTTCGTGCCCGAACAGTTCCTCGGCAGAGTTTTCCTCCGAGATGGAACCCACCGCAATCTCGACAAACGGGCCCTCCCGACGCGGGCTCTGATCATGGATATAACGCGCAAAGGTACGCTTTCCGGCCCCGGACTCGCCGCTGATCAGCACCCAGCTGTTGTGCTCGGCGATCTTGCGTGCCTGCGTGCGCAGCTGCTCCATGTTGTCGGTCTTGCCAACCGGCTCGACCACCGGCTGGACGTGTCCGCGCAGATCGATGTTTTCACGTTGCAGGCGGTCTTTTTCGAAGGCTCGTTCGACGGTCAGCAGCAACTTGGCCAATGAAATGGGTTTCTCGATAAAATCGTAGGCACCCAGGCGGGTAGCTTCCACGGCGGTCTCCACCGTGCCATGACCGGACATCATCACGACCGGGCAGGGCAAATCACCGCTTTCAGACCATTCACGCAACAGCGTGATCCCGTCCACGTCTTCCATCCAGATATCCAGCAGGACCAGGTCAGGCCGCCGCACGCGACGCGCCTGGCGTGCAGCATCGCCGCTCTCGGCGGTGGTTACCGAGTAACCCTCATCCTCCAGGATGTCGCGCACCAGTGTGCGGATATCGGGCTCGTCGTCTACTACCAGAATGTGTTGGCCTGTCATTTGCTTTGTTCCAAATTTATTCTGCAACTGGACCTGCAAGGGTTGCCATCACCCTCACCGGCTGCTTCAGCGTCGGCAATTATAGCCCACTCTCACCGGCCGGTTTTGCATCATTGATCTGCTCCGGTATCCCGGTCGCCGACCCACTGGACTGCAACAGGCGAATGACGATCTGCGCACCACCGGAGGCAAGATTTTCGGCACTGATGGTGCCGGCATGCTCTTCGATTATCTTCTTCACGATAGCCAAACCCAAACCGCTGCCTTTCGGCTTTGTCGAAACATAGGGCTCGAACAGGTTTTCCATAATAGCGGGCGCCAGGCCGGGGCCATTGTCTGTAACCGTCAGCACCACCTGCCTGGTACCGGCGATATTCTCGCTGCGTGTCGCCACACAAACCCGCGCATGCCCACTGTCCTTGCTGGCCTCCAGTGCGTTCTTCAACAGGTTATGCAGCAACTGCCGCAGGCGGCCTGGATCACCGTCGATCAGGGGCTTGTCTGCCTCCAGTTGCTCAACGAGTTCGACCGCCAGATCGTTGCTGCGATAGAGATCAAGCACTTCCCGTATCAGCTGATGCAGGTCCATGGGTTCCATGCTGATTTGCGGCGCGCGCGCATAATCGCTAAAGGCATTGACCATTTTTTTCATGGCCTCGACCTGGTTGACGATGGTGAGGGTCGCACGATCCAGAATTTCGGCATCCTCGGGCGCCATGTCTGCCAGGTAACGGCGCCGCAGGCGTTCCGCCGAGAGCTGGATCGGCGTCAACGGATTCTTGATTTCATGTGCCAGCCTGCGCGCCACTTCACCCCAGGCCGCATCGCGTTGCGCCTGGATACTTGCCGTGACGTCATCAAACACGACAACCAGTCCACCACCATTCCGCCCCAGCGTCTGCAACGCGGCACCGCGACACATCAGCACCTGGCGACCCTGTTCGCCAAACAGGTAGATTTCTTCCTGCCAGGCCTGACTGCCACTCTTGTGATGCTGACTGATCGCCTCCACAAACGGCGCCAGAAAGGCATGCTCCCCGGCAAGCACATCGAGTTCCCTGCCAAGATAACCCTTGACGTCTACCCCCAGGCACTGGGTTGCAGCACGGTTCACTGCACGTATGACGGTATCACTGCCCAGGCTGATCACCCCCGATGACAGGTTGGCAAGCACCGCCTCCAGGTAGGCGCGCTGCCCCTCGATCTGGCGCTTGCCGCGGTTTTCCTGCGCACGCGAATTGTCCAGCCGGCGCGTCATGTCATTGAAGGAACGGACCAGGAAACCCAGCTCGTCATCGCTGGCGACTGGCAGGCGCTTGCTGTAATCGCCCTCGGCAACGGCATGGGTCGCCTCGGCGAGGTCACGCACCGGCGCAACCAGGCGCCGTGCCGAGTGGAACGCCGCCCAGATAGCTGCCAGCAGACTCAGTACCAGCACGATGGACAGGGTCAACGAATAACTGAACTTGAGTGGCGTACGCAGATAGGCCAGCTCCCGGTAATGCCCAAAGGCATTTTGCACGCCGTCGGCCAGCGTGCTGAAACGCTCGGAAACCTCGTACAGCGCCTGCAGGGTATACACCTCACCGTCGGCACGGGCAGACAGCACCGGCACCAGGGCACGCGCAAACAGGCCGGACTCGCCAACCGGATCAAGGCCGACATAGTGCTGGCGATTCTGCAGCAGCAACAGCACTTCACTTGGCGGCTGGTCCGGAATGATCTGTGACAGATCCGAGCTACTGGAGGTAACAACGCGCCCGTCGTTGCCGATCAGTGTCAGCTCGGCCGCACCACTCCTGACCCTGAGGTCGTAAATCGTCAACGGGATGGTCGCCGGTACTGCCTCGGAAACCTCTTCGGCCATGCGCACGGTCAGCTGCAGCACATCACGCAGGCGTACATCCAGTGCTGTCCGGCTCAACTCAAGCGCGTCATCCAGGCCCTGCTCGATGCGCACATCGAACCAGCTGTCGATACCGCGCTGCAGAAATTGCAGCGAGAAATAATAGACGACCGAAACCGGCACAACCGCCAGTACCACGAACATGATCACCAGCCGGCTGGTCATGCGCGCACCGGCCACCTTCATCCGTTGCTGACGAACCAGCCGGATGATATTGGCAACCACCAGCGCACCAAGAATGACGAGACCCGCCGCATTCACCACCAGCAGCACGGAATACAACTCACCGAAACGTTCCGAATTATGAGTTGCGTCACTCATGAACGAGAGCGACACCAACAGCAGCACGAACAGCCCCAGCATGGGGAGCATGCCGAAGCCGATACGTCTTACCGGGCGAGTGGCCATGCGTACCACTCGCTATTCATGTCCCATCCTTCAGACACATAGGCAAGCAGCCGAACCGGCGTGGGCAAGGACTCGATGTCGAGACTGCCACGCAGGCGGACAATGTATGTTCGGTCGGAATCCAGCGGCATGCTGGCAAACAAGAAGCTGTCAACGGTACCGGTAGCAACCAGCGCATCATCGAGCCGGCTGTAATTGGCCTGGGTACCCTCATTGACATCCCGAACCTGGTAACTGCGACTGAGTGCGTGGTACTGCAGCTCGCGCACCCTGACATGCTCGGTCTCGACCACATCCCAAAGCCAGTCGTTTTTCCTGACCAGCTGTATCTGCAGTTCGAATGTGAGTGGCACACCGTTCTCGAGCGCCTCCTCCACACCGGACCCCAGCTGTATTGCAAAGTGCGCATCCAGCAAGCGCGAGTCATCACTGGCCCAGGCATGGGCATCCTCGATAAGGATTTCCCCGGCCTCGTTCGCCGTCAGCGACGCGCTGAACAGTGCCGCCAGCAAGGCTGCCAGCAGCACATGCCACAGCGGCACGCCGCCTGCTACAGGCACATGCGAAAGACAGGTCAGGCGGTCCTGGTCAGACATGCGTAATAAAATCCGTCCATCCCGTTGTCACCAGGCAGAATCTGCCTGCCATGTTCACACCTTTGCCCACAGGCAACCATCACTGGCAGTTCCGACGCATCCTTGTGCTGCTTGAGAAAATCGCCTATCTGTCGGCTGTTTTCGGCAGCCAGCACCGAGCAGGTGCAATATAAAAGCATACCGCCTGTCGCCAGCAAGGGCCACAATGCATTCAGCAACGCCGCCTGGCGCTGTACCAGTACTTCAATATCAGCAGGCCGGCGCAACATTTTGATATCGGGATGGCGGCGAATGACACCGCTGGCCGAGCAGGGCGCGTCCAGCAGTATACGGTCGAAGCTGCGCCCGTCCCACCAGTCAGCGGGACGGCCCGCATCGCCGGCCAGCAATGCGGCGCGCAGCCCCAACCTGCCCAGGTTTTCATGAATCCGGTCCAGGCGCTGTGCATCTATATCTATGGCGGTCACCTCAACTTGTGTCGCCAGCTCCAGCATGTGTGCAGTCTTGCCACCAGGGGCCGCGCAGGCATCCAGTACCCGCATACCCGGTTGCAGTTGCAGCAAAGGTGCCGCCAGTTGTGCGGCACCATCCTGTACCGAGACATTGCCCGCATCAAAACCCGGCAGACGCGTAACCGCCAGCGGCTTCGACAGGCAAACACCCTGTGAAGTTTCAGCAATCGGTGACGCATCGATGTCCTGTTCCGCCAGCACCTCCAGGTACTCGGTGCGCGTCATGCGCTGTTGATTAATGCGCAGACAGAACGGCGGACGCATGTTGTTAGCGGCTAGAATCTCCTGCCAGTGCTCCGGCCAGTCGGACTGCAGGCGCTCGATCAGCCAGCGCGGGTGCGCATACACAGCGGCCTCATCACCTGTTATCGCCTGCCCAAGCTGCTGCCGGTCGCGCTGGAAATTGCGCAGCACCGCATTGGTCAGCCCCCTGGCCCAGTCCTTGTCCAGCGTACGCACCGCCTGCACGGTTTCATGCACGGCAACCCGCTCCGGCAACGCGAGCTGGTCGAGCTGGTACAGCCCGATCAACAACAGGCAGTGTAAATCGGCATCACGCGCCTTGAGTGGTTTTCTCAGCAAGCCACCTAGAAAGGTGTCGAGCCGGTGGTACCAGCGCAGCGTGCCATAGACCAGTTCCTGCACCAGTGCAGCATCCCGCGCATCCGCGAGCTCGGCCTGCGCTGCCGGCAGGGCAGTTGCCAGCGATCGCCCCTTGTCTCGCACCTGCACCAGCACCCGGGCTGCAGCGGCGCGCGGGTCACTACCCCGCGGCCGCTTAGCCAGCGCCAAGACGCACACCCCCGACGGCATGGGCATTGATGAAATCAGCAGCAGACACGGGGCGTGCGCCGGGTAACTGTACACGCAGCAGACGCAGGCAGCCTGCCCGGCAGGCCACATCGATACCGGCACGGCCGGCATCAACAACTGTGCCGGGCAGTACACCTTCGTGATGGCCCTTGATCGCTTCCGCCTCCCAGATGCGCAACTGCTTGCCAGCCAGGGTTGTCTGGGCCACCGGCCAGGCATTGAAGGCACGCACCTTGCGCGCCAGCTCGACGGCATCGTCGTCCCAGTCCAGCTGCGCCTCTCCCTTGTCCAGTTTGCGGGCATAGGTAGCCTGCGCTTCATCCTGGCCAAGGGGGTTCAATTGCTGCTGTTCGATAGCGGCAAGATTGTCCGCAAGCAGCTTGCCGCCCAGCTGTGCCAGCCGATCGTGCAGGCGGCTGCCGGTATCATCAGGAGTAATCGGCGTGCTTGCACGGGCCAGCACCGGACCGGTATCCAGCCCCGCCTCCATCTGCATCAGGCAGACACCGGTCTCGCTGTCGCCGGCAAGGATGGCACGCTGGATCGGGGCAGCCCCACGCCAGCGCGGCAGTAACGAGGCATGTATGTTGATGCACCCCAGGCGCGGCGCGTCCAGCACTGCGGCGGGCAGGATCAGGCCATAGGCCACGACGACCATCAGGTCCGGTTGCAGCGCGGCCAGTTCTTCAACGGCATGCGCGTCCCTGAGCGACGCCGGCTGGCAGACCGGCACGCCGTGCTCTGTTGCAAGTTGCTTGACCGGGCTGGCCGTCACATGCCGACCGCGCCCGGCCGGCCGGTCGGGCTGGGTATAAACGGCAACGACCTCATGCGGGCTGTCCAGCAAGACCTGCAGGGGCGGCAGGGAAAACTCCGGTGTCCCGGCAAATACGATTTTCATGGCAGCACCGCGATGTTTGTCAGGTACAGCCGGGAAGACAGGATCACGATCCGTGCTGTGAAGGTGGGGGTCCGACCACTGTGTGCATCAGATAACGCGGTGGCTGGAACCGGACGCCGCACTTTCCACGTGCTGGCGCTGGTCTTTTTCCAGCTTCCGGCGAATCCGCGTGCGCTTGAGCTGTGACAGGTAGTCGACAAACAGCTTGCCATCGAGGTGGTCGACCTCATGCTGGATGCAAACCGCCAGTAAACCGTCGGCCTGCATCTCGAGCGACTGGCCCTCACGATCCAGGGCACGAATCCGTACCCGATCCGCGCGCTGCACGCTTTCGTAGACCCCGGGGACCGACAAACAGCCTTCCTCCATTTCCTCCACACCCTCCAATTCGACGATTTCAGGGTTAATCAGGCATAAAGGCTGGTTCTTTTCTTCCGATATATCTATGACGACGATGCGTTTGTCCACATTGACCTGTGTGGCCGCAAGCCCGATACCAGGGGCGGCGTACATGGTTTCAAGCATGTCATCGGCGAGCTGGCGGATGGAATCATCGACCTGGTCCACCGGCTTGGCTGTGGCGCGCAAACGCGGGTCGGGGAAGTGCAGAATATTGAGGGTGGTCATGTGATTGCCGTCACGATTCAGGAAATACGTATCAAATATACTGTATCACAAAAGTGGCTGTTTATAATGACGCGAAATCGACAAAAGGTTTTGTTCTACGTGGATTTTCCGCTAGACTCGCGACTGACTTGCGGTCGTCTGTCAACAGTGTGTGCAAGTACTGGATAAACCGATAGCAACTCGACATCAAGGGACGCTTATGTCTATCAAGAAATTACTCACCACGGTCTGCGCCGCGCTGCTGACCGGTTCACTGATCGCCGCCGATGTGGCGCTCAATCCGAATCACCCGGAAAGCTATGTCGTCGTCAAGGACGACACGCTGTGGGATATCTCAGGCAAGTTCCTGCGCGACCCGTGGCTTTGGCCCGAGGTATGGTACGTCAACCCCCAGGTTGCCAATCCACACCTCATTTACCCGGGTGATATCCTGAACCTGGTCTACGTCGACGGCAAGCCGCGCATTCAGAGAGATGGCTCGACGGTCCGTCTGTCGCCGCGCATCCGCGAGGAAAGCCTGGACAATGCCATCCCGACCATCCCGCTTGATGCCATCCAGCAGTTCCTGACGCGTGCCATCGTGGTTGAGAAAGGCGAGCTGGATGACGCACCCTACGTGGTACAAAACGCGGACGAGCACATCGTCACCGGCGCCGGTGACCGTGCCTATGTACGCGGCATTGAAAATACCGATGTCACCCTGTTTGACATATTTGAGCCGCGCGGGCCATACATCGATCCGGATACCAACGAGCTACTGGGTTATGAAGCCCTGTATGCCGGCACCGGGCCGGTGCAGAAATTTGGCGACCCGGCCACAATCAAGCTGGTCAGAACGGCGCGTGAAGTCCGCGTCGGCGACCGCCTGCGTCCGGCCGACCGCAGCACATTGCCGGCTCATTTCCAGCCACACGCGGTGCCCTCCGGTACCGAGGGCCATATCATCTCGGTCCTTGACGGTGTGACCGAAATCGGCCAGTTCAATGTGGTGGCACTCGACCTTGGCGCACGTGACGGCATGGAAGCCGGCCACGTCATGCGCGTGTTCCAGCAGGGTGATGTCATCAAGGATACGGTGAGCGGCAAGTTCGGCGACAAGGTCAAGCTGCCGGACGAGGCGGCCGGCATCGTGATGGTGTTCAAGACCTTTGAAAAGGTCAGCTACGGGTTGATCATGTCCGCCACGCGTGCCATTCATGTCAACGACTATGTACGCACCCCCTGATAAGGGGTAAGCCGTCTCGCTCACCAGGGAAGGTGAGGAGATGACAGCCGGACAGCCGGCATTGCATTATAGTTGCCATCACAATGGCAACACCCTCATCACAATCAGCACCGGATCCAGCCAGGGACTGGCTTGTCCTGCACCACGCCGCCGGTATCGGCGGCCGTACCCTCCGGCTATTACTTGATTCATTTTCAGGTCCATCCGCAATACTGGCGGCCACCGGCACGCAACTGAGTGCGGCGGGCCTGTCACGGCCAGCCATAGAAGCACTTCGAGAAAGCGACTCACCCGGTGTGGCAAGTGACCTTGCATGGCTGCAACAGCCGGGCAACCACATCCTGACCTGGCAGCACCCGCACTATCCGCCGCTACTGAAACAATTGCCTGACCCGCCCCCGCTGCTGTACGTGCATGGCGATGCCACCCTGCTGTCCGAGCCGCAACTGGCCATGGTCGGTAGCCGCAACCCGAGCGCCTCCGGACAGCAGACCGCCACGGACTTCGCGCGCCACCTGGCCGCTGCCGGACTGGTCGTCACCAGTGGCCTGGCGCTGGGTATCGACACCGCCAGCCACCAGGGCGCACTGGATGCCGGGACAGCCACTATCGCCGTCATGGGTACCGGGCTGGACCGCGTCTATCCCGCCAGCAATCGCGACCTGGCCAGGCGTATAGCAGAACGCGGTGCGCTGGTATCCGAATTCCCGACGGGCACACCCCCGCTGGCGGAAAATTTTCCGCGCCGTAACCGCATCATCAGCGGACTGAGCCTGGGCACACTGGTGGTGGAGGCGGCACTGCGCTCCGGCTCCCTGATCAGCGCCCGGCTGGCCGCCGAGCAGGGGCGCGAGGTGTTTGCCATCCCGGGCTCGATTCACAACCCGCTGGCGCGCGGCTGTCATCTGCTGATCCGCCAGGGGGCGAAACTGGTCGAAACAGCCCATGACGTTATCGATGAGCTCGGTCCACTGGCCAGCGCCTGCCAGTCGGACCGGGCTGACACCGACACACCGCGCGATGAATCCGGGCAACTGGCCGAGGAATACACGCAACTACTTGAGAACATGGGATTTGATCCCGTTCCAATCGACCGCCTGGTGACCATGAGTGGATTGACGCCAGCGGAAGTTTCCTCCATGCTGCTTCAACTTGAGATGGATGGCCATGTCGCCTCCAGCCCCGGCGGCATCTATAACCGATTGAAATAGAAGGGTTAGTAATGAAAGAAAACGTCTTCGACGTGCTCATGTACCTGTTCGAGAACTACTATATGGATGATGACGGCCCGATTACCCCGGACCGTGAGAGCGTGCAGCAGGAACTTAGCAAGGCCGGTTTCCCAAGTCGGGAAATTGACCGTGCCTTCCTGTGGATGGAAGGCCTTGCCAATGGCGACAGCACACCGGCCGCCCAGGCAGAGTACTCGATCCGGCATTTCTCCAGTGAGGAAATGGGACGGCTCGACACCGAGTGCCGCGGCTTCATCCTGTTTCTCGAACAAATGGGCATCCTGAACCCGGATTCCCGTGAGCTCGCTATTGATCGTGCCATGGCGCTGGAAAGTGATGACTTCGACCTCGACCAGATGAAATGGGTGATCCTGATGGTGCTGTTCAACCAACCCGGTGAAGAGGCCGCCTATGCCTGGGTCGAGGACCTTGTTTTCGATGATAGCATCCGCTGCCTGCACTGAATGACCCTGACCAGGCCGTCTAACCGGCCAGAACACCTCCGATTGCCATGAGCAAGAATCTCGTCATCGTTGAGTCGCCTGCCAAGTGCAAGACCATCAAGAAATATCTCGGCAAGGGTTTTGATGTCATGGCCTCGTACGGCCATGTGCGCGACCTCATTCCCAAGGAGGGTGCTGTCGACACCGATCACGACTTCGCCATGAAGTACCAGTTGATCGAGCGTAACTCGAAACACGTCGACAGCATCGTCAAGGCAATGAAAAAGTCTGACGCCCTGTATCTTGCGACTGACCCGGACCGCGAGGGTGAGGCCATCTCCTGGCACCTGTGCGAACTGCTCAAACAGAGCAAGGCGCTCGGAGACAAGCCGGTACACCGGGTGGTGTTCAATGAAATCACCAAGCGCGCGGTCAACGAGGCGCTCGAACACGCACGCGGGCTTTCCACCGAACTTATCAACGCCCAGCAGGCACGCCGTGCGCTGGACTACCTGGTTGGATTCAACCTGTCGCCACTGCTGTGGAAGAAAATCCGGCGAGGCCTGTCGGCCGGTCGCGTGCAAAGCCCCGCGCTGTGCATGATCGTGGAGCGCGAGATCGAGATCGAGAATTTCAAACCGCGCGAGTACTGGACACTGGAAGGCGACCTGAGCAGGGACAAGCAGGATTTCGTTGCGCGCCTTACGTATCTGCACGATGAAAAGCTCAAGCAGTTCAGCATCAATAACGACAAGTCCGCCAACCAGGCACGCGAGGAACTGCTCAAGGCCGCGAATGGACAGCTGGTCGTTGAAGAAGTTGAAAAGAAACAGCGCAAGCGCAACCCGGCGGCGCCGTTTACCACCTCGACGCTGCAACAGGAGGCCTCGCGCAAACTGGGCTTCACTGCAAGCCGTACCATGCGCGTTGCACAACAGCTCTATGAAGGCATGGACATTGGTGGTGACACGGTCGGCCTGATCACCTACATGCGTACCGACTCGGTAAACCTGGCGCAGGATGCGCTCGATGAGCTGCGCGCCTACATCCCGGAACGCTACAGTGAAAAGGCCTTGCCGGACTCGCCCCGTGTTTACAAAACCAAGGCGAAAAATGCACAGGAAGCACACGAGGCCATCCGTCCGACCTCGATTCGCAACACTCCCGATGAAATAAGCAAATATCTCAGCGCCGAACAGCTCAAGTTGTACAACCTGATCTGGAAACGCACCATCGCGTGCCAGATGATTCACGCAACCATAAACACGGTCAGCGTCGACTTCGCCTGCGGCAAGGATAATCGGCTGCGCGCCACCGGCTCGGTGGTGGTCGATCCCGGTTTTATGGCGGTCTACCAGGAAGGTGAGGACGACAAGAAGGGTGATGGTGATGAAAAACTGCTGCCGCCGATGGAGAAAGGCGATACCTGCAAACTGAAAGACATCCGTGCAGACCAGCACTTTACCGAGCCACCACCGCGCTACTCGGAAGCGAGCCTGGTGAAGACACTGGAAGAGCATGGCATCGGACGACCATCCACCTACGCAACCATTATCTCGACCCTGCAGGCACGCGAATATGTCACGCTGGAAAAAAAGCGTTTCTATCCGACCGACGTCGGCCGCGTGGTGAGCAAATTCCTGACCGAACATTTTACGCAGTACGTCGACTATGATTTTACCGCGCGACTGGAGGATGAGCTCGATGCCGTGGCTCGTGGCGAAAAGGACTGGGTCCCACTGATGCAGGATTTCTGGAAACCCTTCAAGAACCTGGTTGATGACAAGGAAACCAGCGTTTCGCGCAGCGATGTCACCACCGAAGCAACCGACGAGGAATGCCCCAAGTGCAGCAAGCCGCTGAACATACGCCTCGGCCGGCGCGGCCGCTTTATCGGCTGCAGCGGTTACCCTGAATGTGACTACACCCGTAATGTCGATGATGAACGCGGCAGCGGCGAACCCGAGGTGGTCGAGGGCCGCAAGTGCCCCGACTGTGAATCCGACCTGATTATCCGCAGCGGCCGTTACGGCAAGTTTATCGGTTGCAGCAATTATCCGAACTGCAAATACATCGAACCGCTGGAAAAACCGGAAGACTCCGGCGTGCAGTGCCCACAGTGCAAAAAGGGCAACATACTCAAGCGCAAGTCCAGGCGCGGCAAGATCTTCTACTCCTGCGCACGTTACCCGGACTGCGACTATGCGATCTGGAATGAACCGCTGGCACAACCCTGCCCGACCTGTCACTGGCCGATTACGTCGATCAAGACCACCAAGCGTTCCGGCACCCAGCGGGTCTGCCCGCAACAGGATTGCAAGTTTGTCGAGCCGTGGGAAGCACCAATACCTGCTGCAGCTGAAGAATCCTGATCGACTGACCGAACACTATGAACTGGCACATTCGCGAGGCCGTGCGCATACTGTCCTCCGGTGGCGTTATCGCCTACCCCACAGAAACCGTATACGGCCTGGGCTGCGACCCGTTCAATGCCGCCGCCGTACTACACCTGCTGAGACTCAAGCAACGCAGCCTGCAGCAAGGCGTGATATTGATCGCCAGTGATTTCAAACAGCTGGAACCCTTGCTGCTGCCACTCAATGCAACGGTGCGCAGACGTGTCAGCAAACCTGCTGACCGGCCGGTCACCTGGCTATTACCGTGCCTGCCGAATACACCGGCATGGCTGACCGGCAATCACGACACACTTGCCGTGCGCATCACCAGCAACCCGGTAACCCGGGATCTGTGCAGGCAATGGGGCGGTCCGCTGGTTTCCACCAGCGCCAACCTGCACGGCAGGCGGCCGGCCACCAGCGCACTGGCAGTGCGCAAGGCATTCAACGGAAGACTGGATTACATACTGCATGGTTCAGACGGTGCGACCAACGCACCGAGCAGCCTGCGTGATGGCATTACCGGCGCCGTCCTGCGCGCCTGAACAACGAGAACAGAGCATGACAGAGGCTATCGGCAAGGCACATATCAAGCAGGTACACGACTACCTGTTATCCCTGCAGGACACCATCTGCAACGCATTTGAACAGCTCGATGGCAAGGGCCGTTTCCTGGAAGACAACTGGCAGCGCGAGGAAGGTGGCGGCGGGCGATCACGGGTCATGGAAGACGGCGCAGTGTTCGAGAAGGCCGGCATCAACTTCTCGCACGTACACGGCGCAGCACTGCCGCCCTCGGCCACGGCCAGCCGGCCTGAGCTTGCCGGACGCTCGTTTCAGGCCATGGGGGTATCGCTGGTCATCCACCCGCATAACCCCTATGTACCAACCTCGCATGCCAATGTACGTTTCTTTGTTGCCGAAAAAGAAGGCGCGGAACCGGTGTGGTGGTTTGGCGGTGGTTTCGACCTGACGCCGTACTACGGCTTCATCGAGGATGCGCAACACTGGCACCGTGTGGCGGAAGAGGCCTGCACGGTGTTTGGTGAAGACGTCTATCCACGTTATAAAAAATGGTGTGATGACTATTTCTTCCTCAAACATCGCAACGAGCCGCGCGGTATCGGCGGTCTGTTCTTCGATGACCTGAACGACAGGGACTTTAACTATTCCCGCTCCCTGATGATGAGTATCGGCAATCACTACCTGCCCGCCTACCTGCCGATCGTGGAGAAACGCAAGGACATTGAATACGGCGAACGTGAAAAAGATTTCCAGCGCTACCGGCGCGGGCGCTACGTGGAATTCAACCTTGTGTATGACCGCGGCACCCTGTTCGGCCTGCAATCAGGCGGTCGCACCGAGGCCATTCTCATGTCACTGCCACCGGAAGTCACCTGGCGCTATAACTGGCACCCCGAGGCTGGCACACCGGAAGCGGAATTGTACGAGGTGTTTCTGAAGCCACGCGACTGGTTGGCGGAATAATAATTCGCGACGCTGCGTGAGTTTCAATCGCGCCTGCAAGGCGCTCCTGCCGCAAATAAAAACACCATCAGAAAGGCAAAAAAAACCCGCCTTTCGGCGGGTTGGAAAACGCTTTTCAGCGTCGGAGGAGCCTTACGTGCACAGTGCAATGAAAAAACCCTTTCTGAAATGGATCCGGCGTGCCAGACCTGTTTCACAAAGCGCTGTTCTATGACGCTCTTGTAATGGCTATCGGCGGGAGAAGGGAAAGCTTTAGCGCTGATTGCGCATTTCCCCCTGGCAGGGGAGCTCTATCTATCTTGTTGTTTTTAAAGTCTTAAAAGGCTTATGTTGCGAGAATATCGTGCCGGCGGCGCAGCCAGGAACTGGCACCGGCCGCGGTCAGGATGCACCAGAAAGCAAACAGGGCGCCGGGCAGCGCCGCCTCCGGGGCGAAGTGCTTGAGGGCCAGCGCTACACCCAGCCCTGCATTCTGCATGCCGATCTCAATCGCCAGCGTCAGACGGTGGTTGGCATCAAAACCGTATAACCGCGCCAGCCACCAGCCAGCGGCATAACCCAGCGCATTGAGCAGAATCACCATCAGAATTACCCAGCCACCGACCACCGCAATGCGTTCCTGGTTGGCAGCAACCGCGTAGCTGCAAATGATGACAATGGCGATAGCCGCCACCGCCGGCGAGATAATGCGTGCAAGCTCAAGACGGTTACTGAGGAAACGGCTCAGCCACATGCCCAGCCACAGTGGTAACACCACGGTCAGGATGATGGTCTGCATCATCGGCCAGAACGGGATCTCCAGGAATACACCGCCCAGCCACTCCACCAGCAACGGCGTCAGCAACGGCGACAGGAACGTGGCAACCGTGGTCATCGCCACGGAGAACGCCACCGCACCACCGGCCAGGTACACCATCACGTTACTGGCCATGGCACCGGGCGCGCAGGCCACAATGATAAAGCCCAGCTTGATGGTTTCCGGCAACGGCGCCAGCAGGGCCGCAATGAAACCCAGCAGCGGCATCACGGTAAACTGTGTCATCACACCCAGCCCGATGCGAGCAGGTTTACGCAGCGTGTTGCGCAGCTCCCTGGCGTCAAGCACGACGCCCATGGCAAACATGGTGGCGGCAAAGAACCACAGGAAACTGCTCTTGAACACCATGAACAACGGCGGGTACAGGTAGGCCGCGACGGCACCCAGCAGGGTGATCGGCGCCAGCTGGTTGGCAACCAGGCGACAACCCGCGATCAGCAGTGACATGACATGCTCACCCCAGCGTATCCTGGTGATTGCGTGCAGTGGAGCGGCGCACCCGCCCTTGCAGGCATTCTGTTACCGCCGCCTCGGTCAGCAGCTCCGGCAAATCCTGCGCACTGGACGCCTGTGCAGTAAAGACCAGGCAGGCGAGGCGCTCATGACGGCGCAACAGCCGGAAGTAATCCTCACTTGCCAGTAACGGGGACGCCATCCGGAAACCGTCCTCCAGGTGCCGCATGGCCGGCATCAGCTTGCGGCTTGCCAGCCATTGCCCGTACACCAGCTCCAGCAGGGCACGCTCACGCGTGTTCGTGGCCGTTTGCACCAGTTCGTTGTAGCGGGACCGGGTGACTGCCGGTGACACGTCACAACAAATCAGCGCCAGCAGGCGCTGCTGAAAACAGGATGCACCGGCACGCAGCCGTGCCTGGATGGCCTGCTGCGCCGCCTGGCACAACCGGTCGGCCTGTTCCAACGCCATCGGTACGGCATACCAGCCGGACAGTGGTGCAGGGTCGCTGCCTAGCAGGCTGTCCACGAAAACCGTGCTAACAAACTGATTTATCTGCTTGATCGGCATGCAAACAGCTTACACGCCCGGGCCGACCGGCGGTACCCGGCTGGCCACCACGGGGGACTGACCCCGGCCAACATGCACGGTAGAATGTTGGCTCGCCTAACTCAGGAGTACTTACCGTGACAGATGACCGACCGGGCCCAAGTGGCTATCCCGCCACGCGCATGCGACGCATGCGGCGCCATGATTTTTCGCGTCGCCTCATGCGCGAAACTCAACTCACCAGTGGCGATCTCATCTACCCGGTGTTCGTACTGGAAGGCAACGGCCAGCGTGAAGCAGTCGCCTCCATGCCGGGCGTCGAACGCATGAGTATCAATTTGATGCTGGCCGAGGCTGCTGAAATTCACGCCCTGGGCATTCCCGCCATCGCACTGTTTCCGGTCACCCCGGCAGACAAGAAATCGGAGGATGCACGCGAGGCATACAACCCGGACGGACTGGCGCAGCGTGCCGTGCGTGCGCTCAAGGAGGCGATACCGGAACTGGGTGTCATAACCGACGTCGCACTCGATCCGTTTACCACGCATGGCCAGGACGGCCTGATCGATGCCAATGGCTATGTGGTCAACGATGAAACCGTCGAGGTGCTGGTCCGGCAAGCGTTATCGCATGCCGCCGCTGGCGCAGATGTGGTGGCACCATCGGACATGATGGACGGGCGCATTGGCGCCGTTCGCGCAGCACTGGAAGCAGACGGACACAGGGACACGCGCATCCTGGCCTATGCCGCCAAGTACGCCTCCAGCTTCTACGGCCCGTTCCGCGATGCGGTGGGCTCTGCCGCCAACCTCGCCGGTGGCGACAAGTACAGTTACCAGATGGACCCCGCCAACAGTGACGAGGCTCTGCGCGAAGTGGCGCTGGACCTGGAGGAGGGCGCGGACATGGTCATGGTAAAGCCGGGCCTGCCCTACCTGGATATCGTGCAACGCGTGAAAGAGGAATTCGGGGTGCCGACCTTTGCCTACCAGGTCAGCGGCGAATACGCCATGCTCAAGGCTGCCGCACAGAATGGCTGGCTGGACGAACGTGCAACCGTGCTGGAATCACTGCTCTGTATGAAACGTGCCGGCGCCGATGGCATCCTGACCTATTTCGCGAAGACAGTCGGGCAGTGGCTGGAAGAAGGAGAGCCGGCAAAAGTACCTTAAACACCGCCCGAAAAAAAGCGAAAAAAATGCTTGTCATCCTCAAAAGATTTTGTACACTGCGCCGCGAACCAGAAGTCTTGAATAACGTCGATGCTGATAACAGCATTGAGAGCCGGCACTGACAGGCAGTGCCACAGGAGACAACATGCCAAAAGCCCCCATATCAGGGTTGTTCGGTAGTTCGCCGTTCAAACCCCTGCAGGAACACATGGCCAGCGTGCAGGAATGTACTGCACAACTGCTGCCCTATTTCGATGCTGTACTGAGCAAGGACTGGGACGAAGCAGCCCGGCAGCAGCAAAAGATCTCGGAACTTGAAAAGCTTGCCGATCGCCTGAAACGGCATCTGCGCCTGCGCATGCCAAACAGCCTGTTTATGCCGGTCGCACGCCGCGACCTGCTTGAGTTGTTGACCATGCAGGACAAGGTCGCCAACAAGGCAAAGGATATCGCTGGTCTCATACTGGGCCGGAAAATGGAGTTCCCGGAAACGCTTGGCCCGCAGATACGCGAGTTCGTGGCGCGCTCCATTGATGCCTGTGCACAGGCGCAACAGGCAATCAATGAACTCGATGAACTGGTCGAGACCGGCTTTCGCGGCAACGAGGTCAAGCTGGTTGCCTCCATGATCCATCAGCTCGATGAAATCGAGCATGATACCGACCGCATGCAGGTCCACATCCGTACCGGTCTTGCCGCCGTGGAAAAGGAACTGCCGCCAATCGACGTTATGTTCCAGTACAAGATTATCGACTGGATCGGCGATCTCGGTGACCGCGCGCAGCAGGTCGGCAGTCGTCTTGAACTGTTGCTGGCAAAGTAGGGGGCTGCATGGAACTTGAATATGCAGTTGTGTTCCTGAGCCTGGCTGCCGTATTTGGCCTGTTCATGGCATGGGGTATCGGGGCAAATGACGTGGCCAACGCCATGGCCACCTCGGTTGGCTCTGGTGCAATTACCATTCGGCAGGCGATCCTGATTGCGGCGGTATTTGAATTCACCGGCGCAGTGCTGGCAGGCGGCCAGGTAACCGCCACCATACGCAAGGGCATTATTGACGCCAGCTCCCTGTCCGGCACACCGGAGTTGCTGATCTATGGCATGCTGGCTGCCTTGCTGGCAGCAGGTATCTGGCTGCTGATCGCCTCATGGCTGGGCTGGCCGGTATCCACCACGCACTCGATCGTTGGCGCAATTATCGGTTTTGCCATTGTCGGCATCGGTATGGATGCCGTGAAGTGGGGCAAGGTTGGATCCATCGTGATGAGCTGGGTCGCCTCGCCGCTACTGGCCGGAATTATCGCCTATGTGATATTCACCAGTGTGCAGCGTCTTATCCTCAACACTGCCGACCCGATGGGTAACGCCCGGCGCTATGTTCCGATCTATATGTTCCTGGCCGGCTTCATGATTTCGCTGGTCACGCTGCTCAAGGGTCTCAAGCACATTGGCCTGGAATTCACCACACTGGAAAGCTATGTGACCGCCATCGGCTGCGGATTCATAATCATGCTGCTCGGTATCCTGATGATCAGGCGCGTCAAGTTCGACCCGAGTGCCGACCGTGACTTTCACTACACCAACGTCGAAAAAATATTTGCAGTTCTGATGCTGATCACTGCATGTTCGATGGCGTTTGCACATGGCTCCAATGATGTCGCCAATGCCGTCGGCCCGGTTGCTGCCGTTATCAGCATCGTCAACAGTGGTGGCGAGCTGGCACAAAAATCGGCATTGCCGGTATGGGTCCTGCTGCTCGGTGGCGGCGGTATCGTGCTTGGCCTGACGATGTACGGCTATCGCGTGATCGCCACCGTTGGCAAGAAAATTACCGAGCTGACGCCCAGTCGCGGGTTTTCAGCAGAACTGGCCGCGGCTACTACCGTGGTCATGGCATCCGGTACCGGCATCCCGATCTCAACCACGCACACGCTGGTTGGCGCGGTACTGGGCGTCGGCATGGCACGTGGCATCGCCGCACTCGACCTGCGCGTGGTCCGCAACATCTTTATGTCATGGATCATCACACTGCCCGCCGGCGCTATCCTGTCTATCCTGTTCTTCTTCATGCTGAAGGGCATGTTTTCTGCCTGAACACAGGCGCATCCGAAACAGCGAATGAATGACAGATGACTGACCACTATGCCGTGATGGGCAGCCCGGTTGCCCACAGCAAATCACCACGCATTCACAGCCTGTTTGCCGCGCAAACCGACCAGGCACTTGACTACAGCGCCATCCTTGTCGAGCCCGGCACGTTTAACGCGGCAGTAGCGGATTTCGTAAGCCGTGGCGGCAAGGGACTGAACATCACCGTACCGCTCAAGCAAGAGGCATGGCAACTCGCCAGCACACGCAGCACGCGCGCCGAGCATGCAGGCGCGGTCAATACGCTGGTGCTGGACCCTTCCGGCGCACACTTTGGCGATAACACCGATGGCGTCGGGCTGGTGCATGACCTGTGCAGCAATCACGGCATCACCCTTAAGGGCAAACGCCTGCTGTTACTGGGTGCCGGCGGTGCCGCGCGCGGTGTAATCGAGCCGTTATTGCAGGAACAACCGGCCCTGCTGGTCATCGCCAACCGCACCGCGGACAAGGCGGTGGCTCTGGCGCAACACTTCTGCACGCTGGGCCACATCGAAGGTTGCGGACTGGATGATGTTACCGGGCAAACCTTTGACCTCATCATCAATGCCACCGCGGCCAGCCTGTCTGGTGCTGTCCCCGCCATCGCAGGCAGCGTAGTCACGCCGGATACCTGCTGTTACGACATGATGTACGGTAGCGAACCCACCGCGTTCATGGCCTGGGCGCAGGTTCAGGGCGCGCAGCAGGTTATGGATGGCCTGGGCATGCTGGTGGAACAGGCGGCGGAATCGTTTTACCTGTGGCGCAAGGTACGACCGGACACCGCGCCGGTGATTACGGCGCTGAGGGAAGGCTGACTTGCAACTGCAGAGCAACAGAATTTTGTAGGAGCGCCTTGCAGGCGCGATGTGGTCAAACCAAGCTACCATCGCGCCTGCAAGGCGCTCCTACGGCAATCAAATGGCAGATTATTTGCCCGCCATGTGGCGGTTCTTCAGCTCCACGTAATGTTTCGCCGAATACTCCAGGAAGCCGATCTCCTTGTCACGCAATGGCCGCACCTTGCGCGCCGGTGAGCCCACCCACAGGTAACCGCCTTCCAGGTCATGCCCGGGTGGCACCAGGCTACCAGCGCCGACAATGGCGCCGGAGCGCACAATGGCACCGTCCATCACGGTGGCCGCCATACCAATCAGGCAACTATCCTCGATGGTGCAACCATGCAGGATGGCCTGGTGTCCGACCGTGATGTCCGCACCGATGCGCAGCGGAAAACCGCCGAGGGCAAACTCACTGTCATGGCTGACATGCAGGATGGTGCCATCCTGGATGTTGGTGCGTGCACCGACCTCAATCGAGTTCACATCGCCACGCGCAACGACCTGCGGCCAGAGCGAAACATCCTCGGCCAGCGTGACATCACCCAGCACCAGTGCCGCGTCATCCACATAGGCAGTCGGGTCAATAGACGGCACGATTGTTTCAAAGGTCCTGATTGTCACAAGAAAATACCTGTGGATTATGTACTTCGAAAATTGCAGGCGCGCCTTGCAGGCGCGATAGATCGGCTATCGAACAAATCGCGCCTGCAAGGCGCTCCCGCAATGGCTAATTGTTGCACGCAACGTTACCGGTAATCTGTAGGCGCTGGCAAGTTCACCATGCTAAAGTCTGCGCCTGATCGCTTGAACAAACACAATTTCAGAGAGGTAATTCAGGAATGTCAAATCCCCTGTTAAACGACGGCGGATTGCCGCGCTTTTCAGACATCCGGCCGGAGCATGTCAAACCTGCCGTCGAGCAATTACTTGCTGAAGGCCGCGCCCTGGTTGAAAAACTGCTGTCGGAAAATAACAGCTATGACTGGGACAACCTGGTCGCGCCGCTGGAGGCCATGGACGACCGCCTCAGCCGTGCCTGGTCTCCTGTCGGTCACCTGAATGCCGTGCTCAACACGGATGCACTGCGCGCGGTCTACAATGAATGCCTGCCGTTGCTAAGCGAGTACGGCACCGAACTGGGCCAGCACGAGGGCCTGTACAGGGCGTTCCGGCAGATCGCCGAGGGAGAGGAATACCGGCGCATGGATACCGCGCAGCGCAAGGTCATCGATAACGCACTGCGCGATTTCCGTCTGTCCGGCATTGAACTGGAACAGGCGCAGCGCGATCGCTACAAGGAAATCATGCAGGAACTCTCGAAGCTGTCCTCGAAGTACAGCGACAATGTACTGGATGCCACCACCGCATGGCACAAGCAGATCACCGATGAACAACTGCTTGCCGGATTACCGGAGAGTGCACGTTCGCTGGCGCGCCAGACCGCAGAACAGCGCGAACTGGACGGCTGGGTGTTCACGCTGGAATTTCCGTCCTATTACCCGGTAATGATCTATTCTGAAAACCGGGCATTGCGTGAAGAGCTGTACACTGCCTATGTCACCCGCGCATCGGAAAACGGGCCGACTGCAGGAGTGTATGACAACGGCGCTAACATGCAGCAGATCATGGCACTGCGTCACGAGGCTGCGCAGTTACTGGGTTTCAACAATTACGCGGAACGCTCGCTGGCTACCAAGATGGCCGAAACGACCGACCAGGTGATCAGCTTCCTCAATGACCTCGCGGAACGCTCAAAGGCGGCCGGCGAACTGGAACTGGAAGAGGTCAGCAAGTTCGCCGCGACACAGGGCTTTGAAGACCTGCAGGCCTGGGATATTCCGTACTACTCGGAACAGTTGCGCCAGCAGAAATATTCCATTTCACAGGAAGAACTGAAACCGTGGTTTCCGGAACCACGCGTGGTCAGCGGACTGTTTGCCATCGTGGAGCGCCTGTACGGGCTACAGATCAATGCAGTTGAAGGTATCGACACCTGGCATGAGGACGTGCGTTTCTATCGCATCAACGACGCTACGGGTAACACCCGGGGCGAGTTCTATCTTGACCTCTATGCACGACCCCACAAACGTGGCGGCGCATGGATGGACGAATGCGTATGCCGCCGGAGAAAAGCTGATGGCATACAGACGCCGGTAGCCTACCTCACCTGTAATTTCTCGCCGCCGATTGGCGATGACCCTGCATTGTTCACGCATGACGAGGTCATCACCCTGTTCCACGAATTCGGTCACGGCCTGCAGCACATGCTCACACAGATCGACCACGCCGGCGTATCCGGCATCAACGGTGTGGCGTGGGATGCGGTGGAACTACCCAGCCAGTTCATGGAAAACTGGTGCTGGGAGCGCGACGCGCTGGACCTGATTGCGGGTCACTACCAGAGCGGAGAAAAAATCCCGGAGGAACTGTACCAGCGCATGCACAAGGCAAAGAATTTCCAGTCCGCGATGCAGATGCTGCGCCAGCTGGAATTTGCGCTGTTTGATTTCCACATGCACCGCGACTACGACAGCAAGCAAGGCGCACGCATCCATGAAACACTGGAAGACGTGCGCAAACAGGTTGCCGTGGTCCAGCCACCTGAATTTAACCGCTTCGAGAATGGCTTCACGCACATCTTCGGCGGCGGTTATGCGGCCGGCTACTACAGCTACAAGTGGGCAGAGGTGCTGTCTGCCGATGCCTTCTCCGCTTTCGAGGAAACCGGCATCTTTAACCGCGACACCGGCAACAAATTCCTGCACAGCATCCTTGAACAGGGTGGCTCACGCGAACCCATGGAACTGTTCGTGGAATTCCGCGGCCGCGAACCGCAGATCGACGCGCTGCTCAGACATTCCGGACTGGCCGCGTAGGTTCTTTCATGAAAATAGCCACCTGGAACGTCAATTCCCTCAAGGTCCGCCTGCCGCAGGTACTCGACTGGCTGGCCATAAGTGAAGTAGATGTGCTGTGCCTGCAGGAAACCAAGCTGACCGACGAGAATTTTCCGGCGGATGAAATCCGTGCGGCCGGTTATCACGTCGTGTTCTCGGGGCAAAAGACCTACAACGGCGTCGCGATCATCAGCAAGAGTGAAGCCAGTGACGTGGTTACCGATGTGCCGGGGCTCGACGATCCACAGCGGCGCATCCTCGGCGCCACCATCAATGGCGTGCGCATCCTCGACCTGTATGTCGTCAACGGACAGGAAGTCGGTAGCGAGAAATACGCCCACAAGCTGCACTGGCTGGAAAAGATCACCGATCACATTGCCGACCAGCTCAAGACACATGAGCGTTTCGTCACCGTCGGTGATTTCAACATCGCCCCCGATGACCGTGACGTGCATGATCCGGAGGCCTGGCATGAGCGCATCCTGTGCAGCACACCGGAACGCCAGGCCCTGCAGAAGATCCTTGATCTGGGCCTGAGCGACACGTTTCGCCAGTTCACACAGGAAGAGAACAGTTTCAGCTGGTGGGATTATCGCGCCGCCGGCTTTCGGCGTAACCGGGGGCTGCGTATTGACCTGATACTGGCCAGCCCCGCACTGGCTGAACAGTGCCTATCGTGCACTATCGACAAGGAACCACGCCGGCTGGAACGCCCGTCCGACCACACGCCGGTGGTCGCCGAATTCAGTCTGTAAAGCAGGATTTCAGACCCGCGGCCAGCTCCGGGTACTGCAAACTGATATCCAGCTCACGTAGCAACTTGTCGTTGTTCATGCGCCGCGAATCGTTGAGAAATGACAACATACCGGCAGACAATGCCGTCTCGGCCTCGGCAGGCGACACCTGCGGGGGGTGTGGCAAGCCAGCGGCATCGGCAACACGAAAGAAGTAATCCGTCATGTTACTGGGGTGTCCGTCGCTGACGTTGTACACCGTGTTCGCATGGGCCGACTGCATGGCAGCCACACAAATCGCAGCAAGGTCATCACCGTGAATCCGGTTGGTCCACGGCGCATCCGCCTCGCGCAACACCGGCAAGCCCTTGCGCAGGCGCGCCAGCGGCAACTTGCCCGGACCGTAAATGCCGGGCACGCGCAGGATGAGCCATTGCGCATCATTCGCCTCAGACCATGCAATCAACTGGCGCTCGGCATCCAGCCGTCGCCGGCCCCGGCCAGTGGTAGGACTGACTGGCTGCTGTTCCGTAATCCAGGCACCGCTGCAATCGCCGTACACGGCACTGGTACTGATATATACGATGCGTCGTGGCGCTGTTGTGATCGCGGCAAGGAAATGTGACATGCGCGTATCCCGGTCGCCATCGCGGGGCGGTGGCGCAAAGTAGTAAATCTCATCAGCAGAGATATCGGGAAGCCCGGCATCAAGGTCTGCACAAAGACCATCGATACCAGTTGCCTTTAGCGCCGCAACGCTCTCCGGGCTGCGCACCATGCCCGTTACCGCGCACTGCTGCGCCGTTAACAGTGCCGCCACACGCCGGCCAATGTAGCCGCAACCAACGATAAGCACAGAGTTTCCCGGTTTATCTTCCATACCAGATCAGCGACAATGCCCATCCTCTTGTATAAGGTTCTTGCAGCACCATGCCCTACACGGTCACCATACAGTCCAGCGGTCACCGCTTTTCCGTTGATGAAAACGAAAGCGTGCTGGATGCCGCGCTGCGCCAGGGCGTTATTCTGCCATACGGCTGTCGCAATGGCGCCTGCGGTTCCTGCATGGGCACGCTGGCAACCGGCACGGTGGGCTATCCCGACGGCCCGCCACCGGCGCTGAACGAGACCGACAGGGCCACACACAGGGCGCTGTTCTGCCAGGCGCGGCCAGCCAGCGACCTTGAAATCGTGGTGCGCGAAGTCGATGCCGCGCGCGACATCGAGGTCAAGACCCTGCCCTGCCGTGTGCAGAAACTCGAGCACCTGGCGCACGATGTCATCCGCATTTACCTGAAGCTGCCGGCCACGGAACGCATGCAGTTTCTCGCCGGCCAGTACATCGACGTGCTGATCAAGGACCACGAGCCGCGCGCCTTCTCGATTGCCAATGCACCGCATGACGATGAATTCGTCGAACTGCATATCCGCTTCGTGGAAGGTGGCCTGTTTACCGACCAGGTATTTCACAGCATGAAGGAAAAGGCCATGTGGCGCATTCGCGGGCCACTGGGCACCTTCTTCCTGCGCGAGGACTCGGACCGTCCCGCTATCCTGATCGGCGGCGGCACCGGCTTCGCGCCGATCAAGGGTATCCTGGAACACGCGTTTGAAACCGGTATCGACAAGCCCATGCACCTGTTCTGGGGTGTACGCGCCGTGCGCGACCTGTACCTTGATGTACTGCCGCAGCAGTGGCTCAGGGAACACCCGAACTTCAGCTACACCCCGGTGCTGTCCGACCCAATGGCGGAAGACGAATGGACCGGAGAAACCGGCCTGGTCACTGATGCCGTGGTCAAACAGTACCCGGATCTGTCCGAACACGACATTTACATGAGCGGCCCACCGGTGATGGTGCATGCCGGACACAGCCTGTTCATGCAGCACGAACTCGATGCATCACGCTTCTTCTCGGATGCCTTCGAGTACGCCGCCATGGCAGAGAGCATCAAGGGTCTGAAGCGTGATTAGTTTTTGATTGGCACTTTGTAACTAAAATAAGCTCGCGCCAAGGCGCAAGGAACGACGATTAATTGCAGGAGCGCCTTTGCCTACACGGATGTAGGTACATCGCGTAGCGCAGGGATGCGCATTAGCGATGAAGGCGCGATTCCATGCATAAAATTGACGGCCCTGGCAAACGATTATTCGCCCAACGGTTTTCTATCCCACTTCACCTCAACACGTTTTCTCAATAATCCAAAAAAGAAACCGCCAGCGCGCGCATAGCCTTTTTCAATTTCTCCTTCAGAATTCACTGCTTCTACTTTGAAAACAGATTGACCGCCACTTGTTCCAAAGTATGAAAAGGGCCCTATATCTGTAAGGCAAATTTTGCATTTGTTGATAACGTAATCATTACGTAACGCCCATTGTTTTATCCTGTATTTAGCCCAGACCACATGCAAAACAATTACCGCAATGAAAAGTAACGCAAATTGCGTGAATGAAATTATGTTCATGATATTTTATGGCTAAACAATTTGCTTCACACTCGCCACCATCGCCTCATCACTCGCGTGTCCGGCGATCACCGCGCCCTGTGTGAAGCCGAGTTGCGCGGCCAGCGCGGCCTGGCGTCGGCTAGCCACCACCAGTGGGATATTACGCAGCAACGACTGACCTGCGCTACCGGCCATGTCGTAAAGGTTCTGCAGGGTCTCGTTGCTGGTCGCGGTGATTACGTCCAGCGCGTGATCCTGCAACAGTTGTTGCAGTTGCTCTGCCAAACCCCGCGGGCACACGCGCCGGTACACCTCGACGTACTCCACCTGCGCACCACGCGCAGCAAGGGCTTCAGACAGGGCGTTACGTCCGCCGTTGCCGCGCAGGATGGCAACCTGCTTGCCCTGCATGTCCTGCAATGCGGGCAGCGCCAGTAAACCTTCACTGCTGAATTCGTGTTCCGGCACGTGATCAACATGCAGCCCCAGCGCCGCAACGGCTGCAGTTGAAGTGGGGCCCACGGCAGCCAACTGTGTGTGTTGCGGCCAGTCGCGCTGTTGCAGGATCTTTGCAAGCCCCATGTGTACCGCGTTGACACTGACCAGTACCACGAGGTCGCAGTGATCCATCCGTTTGACGAATGCATCCAGCGCAGCACTGTCTTCGGGTTCAGCGATCTCGATGGAGGGAAGATGAATGGGCTCATGCCCCAGTGCAGTGATGCGCTCACACAGACCGTCTGCCTGACCGGCCGGACGGGTAACCAGGACGCTAGTCACCCAGCAACTCGTTCAGGATGACATCGGCGCCGCGCCCCAGCAGGTCCTCGGCCAGCTCGCGCCCCAGTGCCACGGCATCGTCCGCAGGGCCGCTGATCGCGCCGTGAATGATGTCACTGCCATCGGGACGGCCGACCAGGCCGCGCAGCTCCAGCGTACCGTCGACAAGTTCGGAAAACCCGGCGACCGGCGCCTGGCAGCCGCCGGCAAGACGCGCATTCATGGCGCGCTCCGCCTGCGTACGGATCGCGGTGTGCGGGTCGTTCAATACATCGATCAGCCCGGCCACCCACACATCGTCACTGCGGCACTCGATACCGATCACACCCTGCGCAATGGCCGGCAGCATGGTCTCGGGGGAGAATGCTGCAGTAATACGTTCGCCCAGGCCAAGGCGTTTCAGCCCGGCGCAGGCCAGCACGATGGCGTCATAGTCACCGGCATCCAGCTTGCCCAGTCGTGTGCCGACATTACCGCGCAGGTCGAGGATTTCGAGATCCGGGCGCCGCGCACGCAACTGGCACTGGCGACGCAGGCTGGAGGTGCCGACACGCGCACCCTGCGGGAGCGCATCGACATTCGCGTAGTGGTTGGACACGAACGCATCCTGCGGATCCTCGCGCTCAAGAATGGCGCCGATCTCCAGCCCATCCGGCAGCTCGGCCGGCACGTCCTTCATGGAATGCACGGCTATGTCGGCATCCCCGGTCAGCATGCCCTGTTCCAGCTCCTTCACGAACAGGCCCTTGCCGCCGATCTTTGCCAGCGGGCTGTCCAGTATCCGGTCACCCTGTGTACTCATGGTGAGCAGTTCCACTACCAGTCCCGGGTGTGCCTCCTGCAAACGTGCACGCACATGCTCGGCCTGCCACAGGGCCAGCGGACTTTTACGGGTCGCAATACGTAGTGAACTGGTTGACATTGCTTGCGGTCCAACCTCTTAATGGAATGATGAAACGACGATTATACAATCCCGTACTCACCGTTTGGGCCTTATTCTGGATCGTCTGCAGCGCGCAGGCCGAATTCGACGTTCCGGTCAGTGACAGCCTGCAACAAGACGGCGTGCGCGCGCAGCAACGGCAATTACCGATCATGCTGACCTTCAGCGCCATCGACTGCCCGTATTGCCGACAGCTGGAGCAGGATTTTCTTGGCCCCATGCTGATCAGCGGCGAGTACACCGACAGGGTCATCATCCGCCGGCTGATACTGGATGATGGCTCCCGGGTCACCGACTTTGACGGCCAGCGCCATGCGGTGGACGAGATCGCCGGCCGTTACAAGGCCTGGCTGACACCGACCATCGTGTTTATCGATGGCAGCGGCCGGGAAGTGGCGGGGCGCATAGTGGGCATCAATACACCGGAGTTGTTTGGCGGCTACCTGGATGCCTGCATCGATACCGCGCTGCTGAGAATTCGTGACCCGGACAGCACGGTGAAATATGCCGGCTGCGACGACCCCGGGCGCAACTAGCTGGTAACTACAGCGCCCGTACCAGCTTGCGGATGTCCGCGAGGTGACGGCGGCTGATTTCCAGCGTGTCGTCAGTCCCGGCCAGCACGACCCGCGCATGGCCCTCCTCGTCCTTGTCGATACCGGTGATGTATTGCCGGGCGACCAGCGCATTGCGATGAATGCGCACGAACCGGTCGGCAAATTCCTGCTCCAGCAACTTCAGGGTCTCCTCGGTCAGCAGCTTGCCATCGGCAGCGCACACGGTGACGTATTTCTGGTCTGCCAGAAAATAACGGATTTCAGTAACCGGGATCAGCTGCAGGCTGCCGCGCACATTGACACAGATGCGTTCCCGCACTGCACCTTCAACATCGGCCTCCTGCAGGGCAGCTGCCTGCACTCGCGTCAGGCGGCGCGCATGCTGCAATGCCTCGGCAAGGCGCTCGCTGCGCACCGGCTTCATCAGGTAATCCACGGCATGCGCCTCAAAGGCCTGCAGGGCGTAGTCATTGTAGGCCGTGGTAAAGATGATCGCCGGCGGATGCTCCAGTGCCTGCAGGTGACGCGCCGCCTCCAGGCCATCCATACCGGGCATACGGATATCGAGCAACAGCACATCCGGCTGGTATTGTGCGACGCACTCCAGCGCATCGTCGCCGTTGACGGCCTCGGCGCACACCGTGCAGCCGTCGATCTCGTCCACCAGCTGACGCAGACGGTCACGCGCCAGCGCCTCGTCATCAACGATCAGGATTTTCATGTCACACCCGTCGCCGGTATCGTCAGCACCACAGCATGCATGCCGTCGTGCTGGCGGTTTTCCAGCCCGGCCCGGTTGCCGAATTCAATTTGCAGGCGCTGACGGATATTTTCCTGGGCGATGTGATTGCCCTCGTGCTGCGAGCGCACTCCACCCGCTGCGACCGGGTTGCTGATGGTGATTGTCAGGCCCTTGTCATCCGCCCTGCCGCTGACCGTGATACACCCCCCTGCAGGCAGTGGCTCGATACCGTGGTAGATGGCATTTTCCAGCAAGGGTTGCAGGATCAGTGGTGGTACCGCCTGTTGCAGGGAAACATTGTCCATGTCCCAGTTCACGGCCAGGCGTTCGCCGAGGCGCAGGGACTCGATGTTCAGATAGCGACGCGCCAGCGTGAGCTCATCACCGAGCGTGGTTTGCCCGGGCGCACTGTTCAGCGAGGCACGGAACAGGTCTGACAGGTCCTCGATGGCCGACTCGGCGGTCGCGGGATCCGAACGCGTCAGCGCCGCAATGGTATTCATGCTGTTGAACAGGAAGTGCGGGCGGATACGTGCCTGCAATGCCTGGATACGCGCCGTCGCCTCTGCCTTGAGTTTCTGGCGCCACTGGAATTGCACATACAGGTAACGCAGCACGATGGCCGCCACCACGGTGCTGATGGTCAGGCTACGAAGCAGGAAGATGGCATGATCACCTTCTGACAGGTTCGGGAAGAGCGTGCTGCGCTGCATCAGCCAGAACGCCAGCTCGCTGACCACGGCGGTCACCACCAGCACCAGCAGGTAGCTGACGATGGCCGCAGCCGCATTGCCAAGGCGCGACAGCAGCGGTCGGCCAATACACAGTACCACCGCGCTGGTCAGCGCAATCCACTGCATGAACACCGAGATCAGGCCGAGGTTGCCCCAGGGGTCCTCGATGACGCCGGGACTGACCAGCGTCAGCATAAAGGCCAGCAGCTCGGCAATGACCACTACCGCAAACACCATGCGCACCTCACAGAAGCTGGGCAGGAAGAACTGCTCCAGCGACTCGATGCCTTGCTGCCGTGATTTCGCGGTGTTGCTCATAATGCGAGTTTCATTCCTGTATTAGGGACTTGCAAGTATCGCGACCATTTCTATAGTAGTCTGTTACCGTATTCACATCCTGCAAACGCATTCCCGGCGGGGATTCGATATACTGCACGCACTTTGAACGGCCCGACCTGACCATGACCGACAGCAAACCTGCAGCGAAACCCTGGGGTGGACGTTTTACCGAGTCCACCGACGCCTTCGTCGAGGAATTCACTGCCTCTATCCGCTTTGACCATCGCCTGTATCGCCAGGACATCGCGGGCTCGATCGCACACGCCCGCATGCTCGCCCATGTCGGCATCATCAGCGCTGACGAGGCCGGCACCATCAGCGCCGGGCTGGAGGATATCCAGGCCGAAATCGAGCGCGGCGAATTTGACTGGTCGGTGGCGCTGGAAGACATCCACATGAACATCGAGGCGCGCCTGATCGAGCGTGTCGGCGAGACCGGCAAGAAACTGCACACCGGACGTTCGCGTAACGACCAGGTCGCCACCGACCTGCGCCTCTACCTGCGCGATGAAATCGATGCACTCTGCACGGTCCTGCACCGGCTGCAAACGGCGCTGGTCGACGTCGCCGAGCGCGAGGCCGATACCATCATGCCGGGCTTCACTCACCTGCAGGTGGCCATGCCGATCAGCTTCGGGCATCACATGCTGGCCTGGGAGGCGATGCTGGCACGCGATCATGAACGCCTGCTGGACTGCCGCAAACGGGTCAATGTCATGCCGCTGGGCGCAGCTGCGCTGGCCGGCACCAGTTTCCCGATAGACCGTGCATACAGTGCGCAACTGCTGGGCTTCGATGCACCGGCCGGCAACTCGCTGGACGCCGTTAGCGACCGCGACTTCGTGATTGAATTCTGCGCAGCGGCGTCGCTGATCATGATGCACCTGTCACGCTTTTCCGAGGAACTGATACTCTGGTCATCGGCACAGTTCAACTTTATTGAACTGCCGGACCGCTTCTGCACTGGCTCCAGCATCATGCCACAAAAGAAAAACCCGGACGTGCCGGAACTGGTACGCGGCAAGAGCGGACGGGTCACCGGTCACCTGATCAGCTTGCTGATGCTGATGAAGGGTCAGCCACTGGCCTATAACAAGGACAACCAGGAGGACAAGGAGCCCCTGTTCGACAGCGTTGACACGCTGGCCGGCTCATTGCGGGTGTTCGCCGACATGGTCCCGGCCATCGAGGTCAACCACACTGCCATGGCGGCCGCCGCACAGCAGGGTTTTTCCACAGCCACAGACCTGGCTGACTACCTGGTGCGCAAGGGCATCGCGTTCCGTGATGCGCATGAAATTGTCGGGCGCGCGGTACGCTTCGGTATCGACGAGGGCAAGGACCTTTCCGAAATGACCCTTGAGCAATTACAAACGTTCTCCGGCTCGATTGAGGCCGATGTCTTCGAGGTACTGTCACTGACGGGCTCCATGGCGGCACGCAACCACGCGGGCGGCACAGCACCAGCGCAGGTGACAGCAGCAATAGCTGCAGCTCGGCAGCGACTGACCCGTTAATGAACTGCCAGGCCGGTTAACATCATGAAAGACATTGTCCTGAACGAAGCCCTGACCCTGCTGGATAGCTGCCCTGTGGCCATGCTGCTACAAGCCAGTGATGGACGGATACGCGCCTGCAACAGTGCCTTTGCCACACTGGTGGGTACCAGCGCGGAAAATATAACGGGCAGTGCGCAACCCGACGACCTGATTGCGCCGCTGCTTGGAAGCGGCACGGTAATCCACTGGATCACGGCAGAAGGCGACGAACGCTGGTTGACGGTAGAGACGGTTACCATTGATGACGCACCGGGTAGCATGGCCCGGTTTTACACCGACATCACCGAACAGATACGCCTGCGCAAGTCATGTGATGCACTGGCCGGCGAACTCAGCGAGCAGTCCATCCGTGACGGACACCTGCCCAGCCTGCTCAGCCGTAATGGCATCCTCGTTTCGATGGAACCACTGGTGGCACGCAGCCGACGCTATAACAGCCCGCTGTCAATCGTCACCATGGGTATCAGCAGCGAGCCCGAATCCGCACGTGACCAGGCGCTGCAACGCGCCGTCGCGGTGCTCAAGGACCAGACACGCTGGGCTGACCTGGTGGGTTGCAACGACGCCCACGACTTCATCCTGATCCTGCAGGAAACTACCCAGGATGCTGCACTGCAACTGGTGGAAAAGCTGGATGAACACGTGGAACACCTGAATGCGTCTTCAGATGACAGTCTGCAGGCCTGCTACGGCATTACCCAGTGCCAGAAAAACGATTCTTCTGCCGACCTGCTGGAGCGCGCCGAGTCAGCGCTGGCAGAAGCACGCATCAACGACAGCGGACGCTCGATCGCGATCTAGCCTTCTGCCAGGCGCGACACCAGCCACGCACGCATATCCCGCATTTCCTCGGCACAGAGCGCATGCTGCATGGGATAGCTGTGCCACTCCACTGCATAACCCTGCTCGCGTAACAGGTCGCGCGATTGCTCCGCCAGTGCCAGCGGCACCACGGGGTCGGCGCTACCATGCGCCATCATCAGCGCGATCTGTGCGTTGGCGGCAGCTGCCTCGGTGGCCAGCGATTCATTCAATGGCAGGTAGCAAGACAGCGCCAGGATGCCACCCAGCGGCTGCGGATAACGCAAACCGGTATGCAGCACAATGGCGCCGCCCTGGGAAAAACCGGCAAGAATAATTCGCTGTGGCGCAATACCCGCAGCAATCTCGCGTTCGATCAATGCATGCAAGCGCTGCTGTGACTGCCGGATGCCAGCGTCATCCTCGCCGCGCCGAAAATCGGGCGCCAGGATGTCATACCAGGCCGGCATCACCATGCCACCATTGATTGTCACCGGGCGGCGCGGTGCATGCGGCAGCACCACGCGCACTCCGTACTCCCGGACAATGTCCAGCTGCGGAATCAGCGGCTCAAAATCATGTCCGTCGGCGCCAAGCCCGTGCAACCAGATGATGCAGGCATTCGGTGTACCCGGCGGGTTGATCTCGACGGCATTAAGCAAGGGCATATCCATGCCCGCCAGTATGCATCAGGACCCGTGCCTATTTCACCCGGCAGTCCTGCCAGGTACATTGGGTTTGCGCGGCAGCCCACGTATACTGGCTGCCTGTTAACAGGATACTGTCATGCCTACCCGCAATCTGAACATCCTGCCGATCCTGATCGGCCTGTGTGTCGTACTGGCCGCCTGCGGTCAGAGTGGCGAGTTGTACCTGCCCTCGCCGCCGCAACCGGACCCGCCAGAACAACAGGATCGCTGAGCCGCCATGGATCACTTCAACTACCGGGACGGCCGCCTGTACGGGGAGGACGTTGCGCTCGCCGGGATCGCTGCAAAATTCGGCACCCCCTGTTACGTGTATTCGCGTGCCACTATTGAACGCCACTGGCGCGTCTTCGACGAGGCACTCGCGCAACAGCCACACCTGGTCTGTTACGCCGTCAAGGCCAATTCCAGTCTGGCCATCCTGCAAATACTGGCAAGGCTCGGTTCCGGTTTCGACATCGTCTCGGTCGGTGAGCTGCAGCGCGTGCTGCTGGCCGGGGGTGACCCCTCGCGCGTGGTGTTCTCCGGGGTCGGCAAGCGCTCTGATGAAATGCGCGTGGCACTGGAGGCCGGCATCCGCTGCTTCAACGTGGAATCCGAATCAGAACTCCGGCGACTTAACGATGTCGCCGGCGCGCTCGGACTACGCGCCCCGGTATCACTGCGCGTGAACCCGGACGTCGACGCAAAGACACATCCCTACATCTCCACCGGACTGCGCGACAACAAGTTCGGCATTGCCGTGGACACCGCGCTTGACGCCTTCCGGGCGGCTGCCGAACTGCCGCACCTGCAAGTCACCGGGATCGACTGCCACATCGGCTCGCAACTGACCACGGTGGAACCGTTCGTCGATGCGCTGGCACGCGTGCTCGAACTGGTTGACCGCCTGCAGGAGGCCGGCATCAGCCTGCGACACATCGACCTTGGCGGTGGCCTGGGTATTGCCTACAAGGAGAGTGATGCGCCGCCGCCGCCTGACACCTATGTACATGCGCTGCTAGAGCAGTTATCCGACCGCTCACTGGAACTGCTGCTGGAACCGGGCCGCGCAATTGCCGGCAATGCCGGCGTGCTGCTCACCCGCGTGGAATACCTGAAGCACACGGCACACAAAAATTTTGCCATCGTGGATGCTGCGATGAATGACCTGCAGCGCCCGGCCCTGTATGACGCCTGGCACGATATCGTTCCGCTTGAACCGCACGCCGGAGACGCACAGGTCTACGACATTGTCGGCCCGGTATGCGAGACCGGTGATTTTCTCGGTAAAAACCGCGTGCTCAATGTCATCGAGGGCGAGCTGCTTGCCGTGCGCTCCGCGGGTGCCTATGGCTTTACCATGAGCTCCAACTACAACTCGCGGCCGCGTGCTGCGGAGATAATGGTGGACGGCGACCGGGTTCATATCATCCGCGACCGCGAAACTATCGAAGACCTGACCCGCGGTGAGCACCTGCTGCCCGGGTAACCACCCTTCCGCGCAATGAGCAACAGGGACAGACATCATCAACCGTCGATTGCCGCGCTGGTGATCTTCCTGTCTGCCCTGGTCTTCTGCTGGTTACCGGACACGTTGTGGGCAGAAACTCCCGCACCGGACCTGCACCTCGAACCGACCGAACCCACCGGCGTCGACCTGGCACAGGAGGCCATGAGTCGATCGGTCAATGATGCCGCCAGGTGGTTCGACGCGTTTTTCGGTGACGAGCGCTACGTTGCCGAGGAAGCCCGTTCGCGCATCCGCCTGACCCCGAGTATTTTTATTGAAGAAGGCGAGCCGGCCGAGACACGGCTCAGGATCAATGCCAGGCTCTGGCTACCACGGCTCAGCAAGAAACTGCGGCTGGTTATCGCTGATACCAGCGAAGATGAGGAAAGCATCCTGGACCAGGAAACGTTTTCCGATGCCGGGACAGCCCGGAACGATACCACGGCGGTCGGCCTGCAATACTTCCTGCGCGCCAGGGACAAACTCAATCTCAGTCTCACCGCCGGCCTCAAGAGCGGTGACGATCACGCGATCGATTTTTTCATTGGCCCGCGCTATAGAAGGACATGGGCCTTTGACACCTGGCAGATGCGTTTCACCGAGCAGGTACGCTGGTATGCCGACCTCGGCTGGGAGTCACGCACCCGTTTCGATTTCGAGCGACTGCTCAGGGAAGACCTGTTTGTTCGCGCCACCACCGACCTGCGCTGGAATGAGCAGGACTTCGATGAGGAAGGGTTCCAGCTGGCAGTCACACCAACCCTGACGCAACGACTGAAAAGCCGTGCGGGCATCGATTACCAGTGGTTCAATGTATTCAACAGCCGGCCGGACTTTCACCTGGAAAGCACCACCCTGCGGGTTCGTTACCGGCAACGCATCTGGCGCAAGTGGCTCTTCTACGAGGTCAATCCCCAGCTCGCGTTCCGGGATGAAGACGATTTCGATGCCACACCGGGCATCGAAATCAGGCTGGAGGCCTCGCTCGGGGGCACCTATTAACGGACTGGCCCCGTGCAGGGACTGCAGAGCACATCACTGTGTAAAGATCTTGTGTATTCTTCGCGGCCGTGTGCATGAGTAACATTTTCCTTTCAACGTAGCTCACTTCATTTTCAGCCGAACTCTGGCATGATGTAGCCCATGACCCTTGAATTCACCAAGATGCACGGGCTCGGTAACGATTTCGTGGTGATTGATGCCATCAGCCAGCCGGTCGAGTTGACACGGGCACAGGTGCGCATGCTGGCGGATCGGCATTTCGGTATTGGTTGCGACCAGTTGCTGCTGGTGGAAGCAGCAACCGGGCCGGATAGCGACTTCCGCTACCGCATATTCAACGCGGACGGTGGCGAGGTCGGGCAATGCGGCAACGGGGCACGCTGCTTCATGCAATTCGTGAACGAGCGCGGGCTGACCGACAAACGTCGGGTACGCGTCGAAACCCTGAACGGCACACTGGAACTGGTGCGTGATGACGACGGCCTGGTCACGGTCGATATGGGCGTACCCCGCTTTGTACCCGCCGAGATTCCGTTTATCGCCCCGGCGCAGGACGTCCGTTATGCCCTCGATCTCGGCGACCAGGGCATCGAGATCGGAGCGGTATCAATGGGCAACCCGCATGCCGTACTGCGCGTGGACGATGCCAGCACCGCACCGGTCGCCGAATGGGGCCCACGCATCGAAAACCACGCGCGCTTTCCCGAGCGCGTCAATGCCGGCTTCATGCAGATCATTGATCGCGACACGGTGCGCCTGCGCGTCCATGAACGCGGCGCCGGTGAAACCCTGGCCTGCGGCAGTGGCGCCTGTGCCGCAGCCGTTATCGGGCAGTGCTGGGGCGAGCTGGACAGCACGGTCCGGGTAATCCTGAACGGCGGCGAACTTGTGGTAAGCTGGTCCGGGCCTGGCAGCCCGGTTATGATGACCGGGCCCGCCACCACCGTTTACCAGGGACGAATCGAGCTATGACGTCATCACAGCAGCCCCGCCCGGAGACACAGCCTCTGGATGAGAAGACGGTCGCAGACTACCTGCGTGAAAACCCGGAGTTCTTCCAGAATAACGCCAGCCTGCTGGCCGACCTGGAGATCCCGCACAGTGTCGGGCCAGCTGTTTCGCTGGTCGAACACCAGGTCAAGATACTGCGTGACCAGAACAGCCAGCTCAAGCGCAAGCTCATGGACCTGGTACAGGTCGCGCGAGACAACAACCGCCTCAACGAGCGCATGCACCAGTTGACGCTGGAGCTGATCAGCACCACCTCGCTGGTACAGCTGCTGGATACCCTGCGCGACAACCTGCTGGGAGAATTCAAGGCCGATACCGTCACCCTGCGCGTGACCGGCATCCCCGATCCGCTGGCCCGCGAATGTGACGTCAACAGCTTCAACCCGGAAGCCCCTGAACTCGAACACCTGGAATCATTTCTGAAGTCCTCGCGACCCCAGTGCGGGCGTTTCAAACCCGCGCAGCTCACCTACCTGTTCGGTGACCAGTCCGAGGCAATTGAATCCGCCGCGCTGGTCCCGCTGGGCCAGAAATGCGCATTTGGCCTGCTCGCCATCGGCAGCCAGAATGCCAGCCACTTCCACCCGGGCATGGGCACGCTGTTCCTGACCCATCTCGGCGAACTGCTGGGCATGTTGCTGGCACTGCACTCCAAGAAGATCGGGGTCATGGCCCCTGCGGACACGGATTCCGACTGATCCGACCTGCCCCGTGGCAGCTGAGTCAGCAGACTGGATCGAGCGTTTCCTGCATCATCTGCAGACCGAACGGCGCCTGTCAGCCAATACAGTCAAACACTACCGACGCGATCTGCTCGAATGCTGGGCGTGGTGCCAGGATAATGACGTGTCATCCTGGCAACAACTCGATACCCGCCAGGTGCGCCATTATGCCGCCCAGGCACATCGCCGCGGCCTGAGCGGACGCAGCATCCAGCGCCGCCTGTCGGCCCTGCGCAGCTTCTTCAACTACCTGTTGCGCGAGCAGGCCGCCACCACCAACCCGGGCCTGGATGTGCACGCACCGCGCACCGAACGCCACCTGCCGGATACCCTCAACGTCGATGACGTTACGCAACTGGTCGGTGTCACCGATCGCGAGCCGCTGACCCTGCGCGATATCGCCATGCTGGAGTTGCTGTACTCCTCCGGCCTGCGCCTGGGAGAGCTGGTCTCGCTGGATACCGGCGACATCGACTACAACGAACAGGTGGTACGCGTCACCGGCAAGGGCGCCAAGACCCGCGTGGTGCCGGTCGGCGCCAAGGCTGTTCGCGCACTGCAAGACTGGCTTGCGGTGCGTACTGCCGCCGCCGACGAAGCGGCCATCTTCACCGGGCGCAGCGGTCGGCGACTCAGCGCACGCGCAGTGCAACAACGGGTCAAACAGCGCGCCCGCAAGCGCGGTATTCCCGGCGACCTGCACCCGCACACCCTGCGGCATTCATTTGCCAGCCACCTGCTGGAGTCCAGCGGCGACCTGCGCGCGGTGCAGGAATTGCTCGGTCATGCCGACATCAGCACCACCCAGATCTACACGCACCTCGACTTCCAGCACCTGGCCCAGGTCTACGACACCGCACACCCTCGTGCGCGCAAGCGTAAACAGGATTGAAAAAACAACCTTGCGCCCAGGCGTAAAGAGTCACCGGGCAAAGACTGTGGAAGCGCGTGATATCCCGTCTCAAAGCACACCAAACATATTAATCATGTACTATTGAAATATACGCAATACTCTATTAACTGTATAATTATTCAGATAATACAACGTATTACGCTTTTTGCACGCAGGTCGAGATTGCGCCCGTACCAACCTCCTCCAGCGCTGCTTCAGCCAGCCCCGCCGGGTGAAAAAATCAGCTTTTGCTCCTGCTTCCCGGGCACAGAATCATGTAATCAGATAGTTCGCTATAAATACATAGAACCCTAATTAGTCTATGGGATGCATTAGGGAGTGCTTTATTTCCTGGCGCCTTTGCGGCTTCCGGCAACCGCTTCC
>Ga0224514_10000052_pt1 | contig 44646 bp, 37 predicted proteins | sample SF_May12_sed_USG_3_FD_169107 | JGI IMG/M metagenome (GOLD analysis project Ga0224514, IMG submission 169107) | Sediment microbial communities from San Francisco Bay, California, United States - SF_May12_sed_USGS_24 | ecosystem: Environmental > Aquatic > Marine > Sediment | place: USA... | reverse complement strand
AAGACGAAGTGAAGATTCACACCTTCAGGGCTATGATGAACTTCTGGAAATCTATGTTCCCATTAAGGAGGGGCGTGATACGGTCGGAGTTATTGCTGCTTACAAATCGTCCGCCACTTTTTTTGACAATCTCAAAAGAGGGAAAACCCTGATCTGGCAAATGTCGGCAGCAGGAGGCCTCATCTTCTACCTTTCTTTTTTCGGCTTTTTCTTCAGGGCCTATAAAGAGCAAAAGTCGATGACCGAAGGGATTGAGAAACTTAATGAAGAACTTTCCGCCATGAATGCCGTTGCCCTGACGGTGAGTCAATCCTTAAACCTGGAGCTAATCCTCAAAAATGCACTCATGAAAGTTATTGAACTTTTGGGTGCCCGGGCAGGTATCATCTTTCTTGTCAGTAAAGAGAATAAGGAACTTCGTTATTCAGTTTATGAAGGGATGTCCGATAGTATTGCTGAAAAGATTATTGCTGCAGGGGAAAAAGAGCGCATTAATGTAATTGCGGGAGGATATACGGAGCCAATGTCTTTCAGCTTTTATGGTGAAGACCAGGCGTCGGCCGGTGCCTGTGTACGCATCCCCATCGTTTCAAGGAACGAAGTTATTGGCCTTATTGAGCTTATCTACCCCGATAATAAACGCTACTTTCCCCAGGATGAGAAAGATCTTCTCTCATCTATTGGCCACCAGATAGGTGTAGCTGTTGAAAAGGCTCAGCTCTATAAAGAGGTCAAGGAATTTGGTAAAGACCTTGAAAAGATGGTCGAAGAGAGAACACTGGAACTTAAAAGGAGCCGCGATGAAATCCAGGCTATCTTTGATGCCGTTACGGATATAATCATTGTGAGAGACCTCGATCACCTGGTCATAATGGCAAACCGGGCAGCCCTGAAAGTTTTCAAGCTTAGCCAGGAAAGGATTATTAATGAAAAATGCCATCAACTTTTTAAGGGAATCCATGACCCCTGCCGGGAATGCGTTGCCCATGAGACGGCACTCACTCATAAATCGGCCTCCATCGAGATTAAAAATTCACTCAACGAAGAGATCTTCCATATATCAACATTCCCCATGCTTGATGATGACGGCAATGTAAGAGGTTTTATTGAGTATGCCAAAGTTGTTACAGAACAGAAAAAAATGGAGGAGCAGGTCATTCAGATGGAAAAGCTCTCCACGCTGGGAGAGCTGCTTGGAGAAATAGCGCACCAGATTAATAATCCTCTTGTCGGTGTTGTTAACTATGCGCAGCTTGCACTGAAACAGCTCGGTAAGGAAAATCCCGTTCGTGAAGAACTGGAGATCATCGAAAAGGCCGGCCTTACATGCAAAGCAACCATAAAAAAACTGCTTGAATTTACAAGGCCCTCTGCATTCGAATGGAAGGTAGTCGATTGCAATGAGCTGATTGATGACAGCCTTCTTCTCATCGAACAGCAGATGGGACTGAGTGAAATAGAACTGATAAAGAACTATACTGAAAATCTGCCCCCTGTTAAGGTAGATTCAACGCTCATGATACAGGTCTTTTTTAATATCATCAATAATGCCCGTGAAGCAATGAATAAAGAGGGCACCCTTGCTATTAAAACTTTGCTTAATGAAAATGGACTCGTCAAGATTACCTTTAAAGATACCGGTCCCGGTATTGAGCAGGAAAACCTGCCTCATATTTTTTCTCCATTTTTTACAACGAAAAGAGATAAAGGAGGGACAGGGCTCGGTCTTAGTGTTGTATCTAACATTGTTGTAAGGCATAATGGTAAGATCTGGGCAAGCAGCAAGGCCGGTGATGGGACGACATTTTCCATCACCCTGCCTGCGGCAGAATAAATCAGGGATAATATTTTATGGATAATAGAAATAAAACCATTCTCATTGTCGATGATGAAGACTATACCTGCACACTGATCAGGAAACTTCTCGGAGGTAAAGGTTATAATGTGATCGTTGCAAAAAACGGTAATGAAGCCATTGAGACTTTTCAGGAAACGGCTGCCGATGTGGTTCTTCTGGACCAGAGAATGCCGGGACTTAGCGGCCTTCAGGTGCTGGAAAAGTTAAAATCACTGGAAAGCAATGTTGCCGTCATTATGATGACGGGATTTGGAACTGTTGAAGAAGCGGTTACTGCAATGCGGCTGGGCGCTTTTCATTACATTACGAAACCCTTTAATAATCTTGACGAGGTAGAGCTTCTCATTGAGCGTGCTCTCAAGGAGAAGCTTCTGGAAGATGAAAACCGATATTTGCGGGACAGGCTTGACAGGGGTCTTTCCTTTGAAGGGGTTGTGGGCAAAAGCAAGGCAATGGTCGAAATAATGGATCTCGTCAAAAAGGTGGCCCCCCTTCATTCAACGATACTTGTTCATGGTGAAACCGGGACGGGAAAGGAGCTTCTTGCCAAAACAATCCATCAAAACAGCGAGCGGGCAGACAAAAAATTTATTGCCATTAATTGCGGGGCCCTTACGGAAAGCCTTCTTGAAAGTTCTCTTTTCGGGTTTGAAAAAGGTGCTTTTACTGGGGCCGTTAAGACGACACCGGGTTATTTCGAAGAAGCTGATGGAGGAACCATTTTCCTTGATGAAATCACAGGAACCAGCCTTAAGCTGCAAACGAGCCTGCTTCGTGTGCTCCAGGAGAAGGAGTTTTCAAGAATTGGGGAGACGGCCCGGCGAAAGACCGATTTTAGACTCATCGCCGCCAGTAATGACGACATGGAAAAAGAGGTCGCAGAGGGTCGCTTTAGAGAAGATCTCTTTTATAGGATTAATGTTATTCCTCTTAATCTGCCCCCTCTCAGGGAAAGAAAGGATGATATTCCTTTTCTCGCTAATTACTTCCTCAAGCAAATGAATAATAAGCTTGGCAAGTCTGTTGGTCCCTTTTCCCTCGAAACGATAGAGTTGATGGAAGAGTATGACTGGAAAGGAAATGTGAGAGAGATGGAAAATCTTGTCGAAAGGGTTGTTGCACTAAAGCAGGGTGATAAAATAGAGCCCTATGATCTTCCGCCCCATCTTTTTAAAGAGCGAATTCAATCTATTCCGGCCTCTATTCATTCCGATCTACCTTTTCAGGAGGCTAAAGATCACTTCGAAAAACTCTATCTTGAGGAAATACTTAAGAAAACCAATGGTAATATCAGTAAGGCTTCAGAGATTACCGGTATTAAACGGCAAAACCTTTATATAAAAATAAACCGGCATGGATTAAGAAGAAATGAAGCTTAGTCCTTCCAGGATTGTCATAATTTTATGACACCTGTCTCTTTTTTGTGTTGCCATCTTTAAGTCGTTGAAATTTAAACATTAATGCTGTTCTGCAATTTTTTTGTCATTTATTTATGACAAAAAAGCCTTTCTTCGACATTTTCAACACCAGCCCCGCCTTTGTAAATAGTTCTTTTCTTTCCGATAGTTAGGCGCCGATTTTAGTTGTTTGCGATACTTGGCATAACTATTGCTCATTATGTGCATCGATTTTAGTGTGTCCTCCTTTAGGATTCACTTCGTTTTATAAGTCAGCAATAATCTAACAAAATATTATAGACAGCAAGAAAGAGGCGAACAAGTGGGAAAATCAGTCATTATAAAAGCACTACTTATTTTCTTGGTCATCTTTGGCTCATTGTCGGTTTCTGGCGAAGTCAAGGCGGCAGACGAGCTTAACTGTATTCTTTGTCACAAATACAGGGGGTTAAGCAGGATTGATGAAACAGGTAAATTCAGACTCTTCTTTATCAATCACAACATGTTTTCCCTCAGTCCTCATGGTAAAGTCAAATGTAATGACTGTCACCGCGACATTAACGTTGTCCCTCATGAGCCTGCCCAGAAGGTTAACTGTACCATCGAATGCCACATTATCGAGCCATCAGGCCAGAGAAGGTTTTCTCATCAATCGATTGAAGATAATTTATTTCAGAGCGCCCACTCAAAGTATGATAAGGACGGTAATCTAAAAGAACTCGCCGAAGACTATCCTCACTGTAAGGATTGTCATGAACAGCCCATTTACAGGCCTCTCTCATTTTTTAAGGGAAGTAAGCCCGGTGTTTCCGAAAGAGCTATTGCCCGCTGTAAGACCTGCCACAGGACGGGCAGATTTGCCGATATATTCTATACCCACGTAACTTCAAGGCTCCAGAAAACAAGAACGCCCCGTGAGATTGTTTCCGTGTGTGCCAGATGTCATGGAGACAAGGCATTTCAGAAGCGGCACAATCTTGACGATGTGGTTTCATCCTATTTTGAAACCTTCCATGGCAAGGCTGTTAATCATGGTTCGGAAAGAACGCCTGACTGTGTAGATTGTCATATCAGGCCGGGAGATAACGTGCACCTCATCGAATCCAAGTCATCGCCTACTGCTGCTGTTAATAAAGAGAACAGGAGTATGACTTGCAGGGTTAAGGATTGTCATGTTAATGCCGGAGAAAACCTGGCCGGTTACCATGTTCATGTAACCTACGATGATCCGGAAAAGTATCCCATCGAGTATTACCTGCTTTTATTCTTTACCTTCCTCACGGGGGGCACCATGTATTTTTTCCTGAGTGTCATCTTCCTGGAACTTGTGAGGAGGTTTTTCCCGCATGCCTCTCTCTTTAAGAGTAAGGATCACTAGCGGGAAAGAAAAGAAATAATAACTTTAGGAAGCGTACTATTAGGGACGGACATAGGGAGGATAAATAATGTCATCACGGAAGTATCCAAGAATTATTGAGAGAAACGGAAAGAGGTATTTTTTCCGCTTTTCCTTGCATCAAAGGCTTCAGCATATTGTCTTGTTTTCAACAGTGATTACCCTGTCTTTAACGGGATTTCCGCTGAAATTTCATGACAAATGGTGGGCAAAGCCGCTCTACAATTTTTTTGGTGGTATAGAAGTTGCGCCGACTATACACCGTACGGCCGGCACAATACTGCTTATGCTCTTTGTTTATCACACCCTCTATTGGATGAGTCACTTTTATAAAAACAGGGTAAAAAAGCTGCTTGCCGAAAGAAGATTGAACCCCGTCTCCTTTTTACATGCGCTCCTGACACAGGAAATGCTGCCCAATTTGCAGGACGGCAAAGATCTGGTTCAGCACCTCAAGTACCTCTTCTATATTACGAACAAGCCGGTAAAGTACGACAGAATGTCATGGAAAGAGAAGTTTGATTATATTGCTCCTTACTGGGGTATTCCTGTTCTCGGTCCTGCCGGCGTAATTCTCTGGCAGAGGGATTTTTTCAGCCATTACCTGCCCGGTGTCGCATTTAACATAAGTTACATCATGCACACCGATGAGGCCCTGTTGGCTGCCCTGTTTCTTTTCTTTGTTCACTGGTATAACGTTCATTATTCACCAGAAAAATTCCCCATGGGAACCGTTTTTTTAACGGGCTATCTTACGGAAGCCGATATGATGCATGAGCACTATGCCGAGTATGAAAGGACCATGAAAGAAGAAGGCCTTGAAGACCAGATAAAACCACAGCACTAACGGAGGATTTATTTAATATCATGGATATTTTTAAGAAAATAATTTTTAAACTCTACACGGTAGCCCTGATGGCATTTACCATCTGGTATGGGACCTTTATATTCCCTGTTATCTTCGGCCATTACCTGCATGATGATCATGATGCAGCTCATGAAGAGCAGCTTGACGACGGCACTTCGGAAGAGGAAAAACTCTTTCAGAAAATGCTTTCAGAGCAGTCACAGACGGCGGAAACTGATCTTGGATACCGGGTTATCAAAGAGCAGTATGTAAAGGGTCATTTCCACCATACCGGATTTTCAGTAGAGTTCGATACGCAAAGTGTATGTATCAGGTGTCATGGTGATGTTCCCCATGACAAGGCCAAGGCCATCCGTGCCTTCCTGAATATGCATGCCTTTTATCTTGCCTGTGAAACCTGCCATATTCAGCCTCCTGAAGGGAAAGAGGCATGGACTTTCCGCTGGTATGATAAAAAGACAGGAAAGGCAATTGGTAATCCTCCGGGGCTGGTTGCTACTGAAATTGACAGGTATGGTAACTATGGTGCCAAGATTGCTCCCGGTACTGTAAAAGGAGAAAAATTCCGGTTCCTTAACGGGGAAAAGGAGAAGGAATTTGCCGAAGAATATTTGAAGAAAAAAGACCTTCTCGCACCGACACAGCAATCTAAAATGAAGAAGGTTATACACAGAATAGTTAATGACCAGCCGCTTCTCTGTGACGGCTGTCACCAGCCTGATGAACCTTATCTACCCTTTGCCAGGCTTGGCTATCCCCGTCACCGTGTTAATGATCTGACAGGAACGGAGGTTGTCGGAATGGTTCAGAAGTACAAAGCTTTTTATATACCTAAATTCTTAATGCCGGGGGAAACAGGTAATGTGCCACAGAGTGATGATTTCTAGGCCTATCGTCAAATTAACATTTATTTTTCTCCTCTTCCTTGCTTTGCCTTTGCAGGCGTCTGCATCGAGGATGGTTGTTCTCATGGATTCATCGGGTTGGATGACTGATGAAGAAGTAAATGGATACAGTAAACTCGATTTTGCCTCTAGAGAAGTGGGGAAATTTCTGAAGAAGAACAGGGGAATGTTTGATGATCTCAAGGTCTATTTTTACGATGGAGATTCCTGCGAGGATCCTGCAAGAAGTGCTTTTAAAGTGGAAGAAGCAAGGAAAAATGCCCTTGAACTGATGAAGATTGTTCCTGCAGAAGTTATTTTTAAAAAATCTCTTGGTGATGCCATAAAGGGACTAAATGCAGATAATGACAAGGTTTTCTATATTAGCGGAAGAAAGGCCTGCAAATCTGACCCCTGCGTTAAGTATCGCATGTTGAGAGCGAGGGGGAAGTCCGCCCGGTTTCATGTGCTCGGTTTTATGCTCCCCGATCTTGAATCTATGGAAAAACTCAAATGCCTCGCCTCGCAATCGGGGGGGCAATTTTACGGTGCAGCCAAGGCGACGGATTTTAAAAAAGCACTTAATCGCATAGAGGGAAACGTGGCCTATAATATGGAGATCAAAGTACTCGGTCCGACAGGAGAAGAGGTCAGGGAGTATATGCAGACCAGGTACGGATATTTATGGGGTGCAAGAGTTTTCAGGGCGGGCGATGAACTGCTCCTGGAAAGTACACATAATTTTCCTGCTCAATTTCATTTGCCTGCCGGCATATATGACGTAAAATTGAAATATGGTAATGCTGAACGCCTGCTTAAAAACGTGAGAATTAAAGAGGGAAAGCGTCATAAGGAAACGGTTAGTTTTGCGAAAGGTTCAATGATTGTTAAGACATTTAGTGGCAAAAAGCAGATTTTTGGCAAAAAGAGAAAATTAAAAAAGCCTCAATGGTGGTGTGAAATATATAATGCAAGTACCGGCGAAAAGATCGATATGACGGAAACATTTCCTGCTGAGATGGATCTTTTTTCCGGAAAGTATGACGTAAAAATACACTATATGGGCCAGGAAAAATGGCTGAGGGGTGTTGAGGTTCAGGAAGACAAGACATTGAGGCTGGAAGTTAAATTCAAGTGACCTTGTTTTAAGACCCACCGGTAATAAGAAGCGCTCCATTTTCTTGACTAGTCCTGAACAAAGCTCTATTATATGAAGCAAACGTTCTGTTAGGCAGTCAACCTCATGAAAATAAAACCTTTATTTGCTATTGTACTTTTATCCGTTCTCCTTTTCCCTGATATAAGGTTAAGCTATGCAAAACCTAAATATCAGGAACTCAAGTATCTTTTTACCATTGAAAAGAAGGAAGACCGCTTTAAACATCCGAGCGATGTAGCTATCTCGGAAGATGGCCTTGCTTACGTCCTTGACGGGGTCAATAACCGGGTTGTCGTTTTCGACGGCCAGGGTGAATATCTCTATGAATTTGGAAAAGGAGGTAGCGGCGAGGGAGAATTCGATATGCCTCTTGGCCTCAGCCTGGACAGGAAAGGAAACGTCTATGTTGCTGACAGTGGAAACCACAGGATAGTGGCCCTCTCTCCCAAAGGTGATTTTCTCTATGAGATCCAGGTTCCGCCTGAAGGAACAAAAAATCCGGACCCTACCGATACTGTTGTCGATAAGAGAAGGAAACTCCTGTACATGGTGGATAATGAAAACCATGTCATCTATACCTATAATCTCAGAAGAAAACGCTTTGTTCGATCCATCGGTGAAATGGGGCTGGGAAAGATAAAAGTCGATCTCAGATGGCCCTTTACGCTTGATATTGACAGGAAGGGTAACGTCTATGTCGTTGATGTTATCAACACGAGGGTAAGGGTGTTGAGCCCGGAGGGACGCTTCACCGTTGATGTGGGCGAGTGGGGAGTTGATAGCGGTCAGTATTTCAGGCCAAAGGGTGTTGCCGTCGATTCTAAAGGAAGGATCTATGTAAGTGACAGCTTTCTCGGCGTTATCCAGGCATTTGATAGCGATGGTAACTTTCTTGCTCTAATCGGAGATGAAAAAAATGGTATTAAGAAATTTATCACTCCCATAAGAATTTCCTTTGACAAAGATGATCGTCTTTATGTTGTTGAGCAGTTTGCCCATAAGGTAAGTGTCTTCGAGTTAAAATGAAAGAAACTGCAGACTTAAAATTCAAATCTAAATACTCCTCGAACAGTCTCTTTTCTGTTTTAAAGCTTCCTGTCCTCTTATTATTGTTTCTATCTCCATTGCCGGCATTTGCGGAAACCGGCGGTGGCGTTAACTCCGCTAAAGAGTGTGCCATGTGCCATATTAACTGGATCGATGTCTTCTATCGTCAGGGGCAATCGACGGATTTAACGGACTATCCAAAAGAAAAGCTTGTTGCTAACGAGATGATGTGTTACAGCTGCCATGATGGTTCCGTTGGCGATTCGAGGCTGAAAGTCTGGGAAACGAGCAGACATAAAACGGGTGTCAAGCCTTCTGCCAATGTTTCCGTTCCTGAAGAGTACCCCCTTGACAAGGAAGGAAGGATCCAGTGCGCAACCTGCCATTCAGCCCATGGTGTTAATACGAAACCGGGAATGGCGGAAACCATCTTCCTCCGTGAGGCAAATGTTAATTCACTAATGTGTAAAAGGTGCCACAGAAACAAAAAAGGTGGTCCCAAGATGGGCAACCATCCCATTGATGTCAAGCTCAAAAAGATTCCCCGTAAAATTGTAAACAACGGTGGAAAACTGGGCAGCAATGATACGGTTATCTGCCAGACCTGCCATACGCCTCATGGCAGTACAAACGAGCATTTTCTTGTTATACCCAACAGTAAAGGAAGCCTTACTCATTCCCAGCTATGTGAGACCTGTCATACAAAAAAACCTGCCCTTGCCGAGGAAGATTCCAAAAGAAGGTTTAGCCATCCCGTTGATGTTCCTCTAATGGAAGAGGCCAGACTTCCTGAAAAATGGGATAACGGGAAAAAGCCTTACCTGAGTTATGACGGCAGGATTAACTGTATAACCTGCCATACGCCGCATAACGGGACTAAGGACAATCATCTTCTTCAGAATGCTAACGTAAAAGGAGCCCTTTGTGTTACCTGTCATACCTCGAAGAAGACAATTTATGAGACGAAGCACGATATTGCAAAGTTTTACCCCGACGAAGAAAACAGTGATGCCGTAAAGGCCGGTGAGAAAGGAACATGCAGCGCCTGCCATCATATGCACAAGGGGAATTCATTCAAAATGTGGTCCCGGGCTGTGACCGGCAATAAGATGGAAGACCTCTGTTTTAGCTGTCATGATAAAGAAAAGGTTGCTAAAAAGGCTCTCACCGGAGAAATAACTCACCCCGTAGATGTAGCTATTAGCGGGAACTATACTTCCCTTTCTCTTCCGCTTTATACGAAGACCGGCGCGAAGAGCGTCAAAGGTAAAGTGACCTGTCCAAGCTGTCATAACGTCCACCGCTGGTCTCCTGATTCTGATGAGAGGGGAGAAAAGGATGTTGCCGGTGACGGAGAGAACAGTTTCCTCAGGAAGTCCGCCGGTGGCGACAGCTTGCTATGCCGTACATGTCACACCGATAAAGAGACTCTGCTGGAAACAAAACATGATATGAATGAAGTGGTTCCCGATGCTATCAATATAAAAGGTCAAAACCTTAAAAAGTCAGGTACCTGCGGCGCTTGCCATACGCCGCACAATGCCGTTGCAGGGAAGCTTTGGGTTAGGGAACCCGGCAGTGGTGATGGTAATGTTGAAGTGCTTTGCACCTCCTGTCATGCCGATGATAAAGAGGCCGGGGAAAAGACGACGGGTGTTGAAACTCATCCTCTCGGCGTTATTCCAAAAGTTGTTGATGAGGAAGAGATTGACCTTCCCCTTTATGCCGGTGACGGCAGTCTCTGGAAAAAAGGGGCCGTTGATTGTTCAAGCTGCCATGATGTTCACCGCTGGTCTCCTTCAAATAATGATAAGGGGGGGAAGAAAGTTGAAGGCGATGGTAACAATAGTTTCTTAAGGAAGAAAATAGGCAAGACAGATGAGCTTTGTAACGTTTGTCATAAAGATAAGTTTACCGTCAAGGAAACAAAGCATGACCTTGGTCTTACGGCGCCTTCATCGAAGAATGCCAACAGGGAGACGGTCAGTGAGTCTGGTACCTGTGGTGCCTGTCATACGCCCCACAATGGACGTTCTAAAAAACTCTGGTCAAGAAATCTTGCCGGTGAGGGGGATGTTATTGAAGTGCTTTGTTCTTCATGTCATTCCGATAAGAATGTTGCCGAAGATAAAAAGACAGGTTTTGTCAGTCATCCCTTAGGCAAACGTCCCAATATTATTCCCACGATGAAGAATATGCTCCCGCTTTTTAATGGAGAGGGGAGAAAAAATGATTCGGGATTTGTAACCTGCTCTACCTGTCATAATGTCCATAAATGGGAACCGGAAAAGGAAAAAGGCCCGGGAAAACGAAAGATAGAAGGGGACAGGTTCAATAGTTTCCTCCGGGTGCCCTATGATGATTCCGTTACTCTCTGTGCCGCCTGCCATAAGGAAAAATCGCTTATTGTCGGTACTGATCATGATCTGAACGTAACGGCGCCCAAAGTTAAAAATATGTCACGTGAAAAGGTGGCGGATTCAGGGATTTGCGGCGCCTGTCATAAAGTCCATAATGCCTGGGGGAACAAGCTCTGGGGACGTGGAGTCGGCCCGGGTGAGAATCGGATTGAGGCCTTGTGTACGGGCTGTCATTCTCCCAGAAAAGCAGCCCGTAAAAAGATTATCAGCACGGTAACCAATCATCCCATGAATAAAAAGGTTTCTGATGCCAAAGCGACGCTTAAGAGGGAGACATCACGCTTTTATAAGGAGGGTGTTGATTATCATATAGAAACCAAATTCCCGCTTTATGACAAACTGGGAACGAAAACAAGCAGTGGTGACATTACCTGTTCCACTTGTCACGATGTTCATAGATGGGACCCCTCCAGGGCCGAGCCGGGAACGGGTAAAAAAATAGAAGGCAATGGTGGAAACAGTTTCCTTAGAAAGTCGAACCTGCCCGAATCTTCACTTTGTACTACCTGTCATACCGAAAAACGCTATGTTTCAAAAACAGATCACGATATGTCTGTCACTGCTCCGGAGCAGAAAAACAAACGGGGAGAGACTGTTGCCGACAGCGGGGTTTGCAGCGCTTGCCATGTGCCTCATGGCGGAGCCAAGAGTGGTTATAAACTCTGGGCCAGAGATTTTAGCTCACAAAGTGAGTTGATAGCGGAGCAGACCTGTCTTGGTTGCCATTCCAGTCAGGGGATTGCGGCCCAAAAGGGGATAAAGCGATTCAGACATCCCCGGGATATCGTTGTCAGCGAAGTTACCAAACCTGAGGATTCAAACTACGCGCCTCTTTATGATATTTCGGGCCGTGAAGTGCAAACGGGCATTATAGCTTGTCCTACCTGCCATAATCCCCATTTATGGCAGACGGGAAGCCTTGTGAAGGGGAGTGGTAAAGGGGCGGAAGGAAACAACAGGAATAGTTTCCTGAGGCTGAAAAGCGCATCTAATGTATGCAAGGACTGTCACGGTTTTGAAGGGCTTATGAGGTATAAATACTTCCATGGAAATCCCTTCCTTGGCAAGCAGAGAAGGGATTGATTTATAACTTTCGTCGAGATAGATGAGTATTCTCAGTGTAGATAGAGACCATGACATCAGGCAGGATAAACTGCTTACCGCTTTAATCGTCTCTATTATCGTACACATATTTCTCTTTATTTTCTTTTCGCAACTTGCTCCCCTCTATCGAACGCCGGGCATAATAAAGAAAAACTACGAGGTTTTGCTTCTTGGAAAGGCTGACAGGGAATCAAAAGGTGAAGAACTTACAAAGGAAAAAGAGGATAAAGAGAAGAAAGAAGAAGAGCTTTTAAAGGTCAGGGAGGAAGCTGAAATCGAAGAAACTCCTTCTCCCCCTCCGCCACCTCCCAAAGAGATCGTTAAGGAAGAACCACCGGCGCCTCCCGTTGCAGAGCCCCTTCCCCCTTCTGTTGAGGCTGCGCCGGAGCCTGTCAAAAAAGTCGTAACAAGTGAACCCTCTCCGGTAAAAGCAAAAAGTATCCCCCCCAAAGAAAAAACTTCCAGGGAAAAGGTTGTTGAAAAGAAGGCACAGAAGCCGGAAAAAACGGTTTATTCAAGTACCTCTGACGATGCTGAAAAAAAAGCGCCCGCAAAAGCTGTGAACAATACAACAGGAGGGGCTAAGGCGGGAGCGCCTGTGCCGGCCGGACAATCCTACATGGAGCTTATAAAAGCTCTTGTAGTCAAGAACCTGAAATATCCGCCTGCCGCCAAAATAAACCGCATAGAAGGAAATGTTTCTGTTTCTTTTCTTATATCCAAAGATGGAGATTCTATGGATGTTAATATAAAGCGTTCTTCGGGTTATCCCATTCTTGATGACGGCGCCCTGAGGGCAATAAGAAAATCCGAGCCCTTTCCCTCATTTGATAATGCGGAAGATGTTTTAATTGTTCATATGGGGGGGGAGCAATATGCCTCGGTGAGCTTTAAAATCAGCTTTACTCTCGACTATATCTCAATGGGGGCGGAATGATAATTGAGCCAGGGGCCTGTCGGGTTTAGGGCAAATCTGCTGTGAAAGTCCCCCTTTGGGCCAGCTTATCCGATTAAATTCGTTAAATACATTCAATATCCGCCTCATTTAATCAAATAATCTGACTAAAAAGGGCTTTTTCTTGCTGCAATTTTCCAGGTACGACAGGTTCCTGATCTAACCTTCTTTTGACCAGCGAAGTTTAGGCGACCTTGCCGCCTTCACTTCATCCAACCTTCTGAAATTCACATTTTGCGGGGCCATTTTAAGGATTTCAGGATTTTCCCTGGCTTCATTGGCAATGCCTATCATGGCATCACAAAAATTATCAATGGCTCTCCTCGGTTCCGTTTCTGTTGGTTCGATCATAATGGCGCCTTGAACAACGAGCGGGAAATAGATTGTCGGCGGATGAAATCCGTAATCGATAAGTCTTTTTGCAATATCAAGCGTTTTTACCGAATAAGGTGTCTGTTTTTTATCGCTTAAGACACATTCATGCATGCAGGGACGGTCATAGGGAATATCAAAATGGTGGCGCAATCTTTCCTTAATATAGTTTGCATTGACGAGCGCTGTCTTGCTGACCCTCTCCAGTCCCTCGCCACCCATGGATTTGATATAGGCATAGGCCCTTACCAGTATGCCGAAGTTTCCATAGAAGCTTTTAATCTTGCCGATAGAGTCAGGCCTGTTATGGTTAAGATTATAGAGCCCCTCTTTTTCTTCTGCCAGGGGAAAAGGAAGATAGGGTGCCAGCTCTTCAGTTACGCAGACAGGACCGGAGCCCGGTCCTCCACCGCCATGAGGCGTGGAAAAGGTTTTATGAAGATTAATGTGCAGCACATCGACACCCATGTCTCCCGGCCTGGCAATTCCCATGAGGGCATTCATATTTGCTCCGTCACAATAAATAAGCCCGCCCTTGTTGTGAACGACATTGGCAACTTCAAGAATATTCTCCTCGAAGAGGCCGAGCGTATTCGGATTGGTCAACATTAAGGCCGCCACTTCTTCATCCATAAGCCTTTCTATCTCACCGGCGTCAATAACGCCCCGTTCGTTTGATTTAACGGGAATAACATGGTATCCGCAAAGCGCTGATGTGGCGGGATTGGTTCCGTGGGCCGTATCGGGGATGAGGACCTTTGATCTGGCGTTGCCCCTTGCCTCATGGCAGGCTCTAATCATCATCATACCTGCCATTTCGCCGTGGGCTCCGGCAGCAGGCTGAAGGGTAACGTAGGGCAGACCGCTTATTTCTCCCAGCATTTCCTGCAACTCATACATGAGTTGCAGGTTACCCTGTGATAGTTCCTGAGGCTGATAGGGGTGTGAAGAAGTGAAGCCTGATAGTTTTGCCGCTTCTTCGTTGACCTTGGGATTGTATTTCATGGTGCATGAGCCGAGGGGATAAAATCCGCCGTCAACACTGTAGTTAAGGCGGGAAAGACGGGTAAAGTGTCTTACAACCTCAACTTCACTGACCTGGGGGATATCTTCAATTTCACCCCTCATAAAGTCCTGGGGAAATATATTTGTTGCGTCGATCCTGTCAAGACCTGATGGAGGAAGCATAACGCCTGTTTTTCCCTCTGAGCTTCTTTCGAAGATCAGTGGCTCTGTCTGAGAAGATTCATTAAAATTATTATGAGATGTCACCGAGTGCCTCCGCCAGCCTTTCTATCTCTTCCCTGCCTGTTTTTTCCGTAACGCAAAAGAGGAGAGTGTTTTTAAGTTCGGGATAGAATCCTTGCAAGGGTAAGCCTCCGATGATTTTTCGCTTGAGCAATTTCCTGTTTAGCTCAATAACATCCTTGTCGGACTGGATAACAAATTCATTAAAAGTAGGGGAATTAAACCTTATTGAAAATCCCGGAAGAGATGCGATTTTTTCTTTGGCATAGTGAGCCAGTTCGAGATTGGTTTGGGCCAGTTCTTTGAATCCTCTTTTGCCCAGCAGCGAAAGGTGGATGGTAAAAGCAAGAGCACAAAGTGACTGATTTGAGCATATATTGGACGTTGCCTTTTCTCTCCTGATGTGCTGCTCCCTTGTAGAGAGGGTAAGAACATAACCCCGTTTTCCATCGAGGTCTTCCGTTTCACCGACAAGCCTTCCGGGCATATTCCTGAGATAGGTTGTTTTGGTGGCAAAAAGACCGACATGGGGGCCGCCAAAATTAACAGCATTACCTAATGATTGTCCTTCGGCAACGGCAATGTCCACTCCAAATTCAGCAGGCGCTTTAAGAAGGCCCAGGGCGACGATTTCTGTCGTCGCAGATATAAACAGGGCCTCTTTAGCTGAAACTATTTTCGATATGGCATTCATGTCATCGACGGTACCGAAAAAATTCGGATATTGCAGGGCAACGGCTGCCGTGTCCTCGTCTATGTTTTTTTCAAGCCAGTCAATGTCCGTCTTTCCTTCATCGGTATAAGGTATTTCAACAATCGTTATTTGCAGGTCCCCTGTATAGGTCTTTACTGTTTCCCTGTATTCGGGATGGACGGCGCTGGAGATAAACACTTTTTGGCGTTTCCTTTTTATTCGCACCGCCATAAGGACCGCTTCAGCCAGGGCGCTTGCACCGTCATACATGGAGGCATTGGCAACATCCATGCCTGTCAGGAGGGTTACATAGGTCTGGAACTCATAAATGGCCTGAAGTGTTCCCTGGCTTATCTCGGGCTGGTAGGGCGTGTAGGCTGTAAAAAATTCCGCTCTTGACAATATATGGCCTACGGCTGCCGGTATAAAATGGTTATACGCGCCGGCGCCCAGAAATGTCGGAGTATCGTCCATTTGGGCATTTTTATCGCTTAGAGATTTCATGTGTCTCATGAGCGACAGTTCGTCAAGTTCGGGAGGGAGCTTCAGTTTTGCCTTGTCTCTTATTTCTTTTGGGACCTGGCTGATGATTTCTTCAAAGGCGCCTGCGCCGGAATCGGCCAGCATGGCCTCCAGGTCTTTATCGGTAGCGGGAATATACCTCAATTTCAGGAAATCTCCTTTACGTAGGCTTCATATTGAGCTGCATCCATGAGATCGTCCTGTTCCGTCGGGTTACTGACTTTGATCGTTATCATCCAGCTCTTCTCATAGGGGTCTTCATTGATCGCTTCGGGTTCATCGACGAGAGGCTCATGGGTTTTGATTACTGTGCCGCTTAGCGGCGCATAAAGGTCGGATACGGCTTTTACAGACTCTACAACACCGAAGGTGTCTCCCCTGGAAAATTCAGAATCTTTTTCAGGGAGTTCGAGAAAAACGATGTCTCCAAGCGCATCCTGCGCATAGTCGGTAATACCCACAGTGACCGTATCGCCGTCGATTTTTATCCATTCATGATCTTTTGTGTATTTCAGTTCAGAGGGGAAATTCATAACTAAAGCCTCCTAATCCATTGATTTTATTTTTTATAAAAGGGAGGAGAAACGACTACACTTTCAATCGTCTTGCCTCTTACCATTATATCTACTGCCGTTCCCGGTGTTGCGTAAGCCCTATCTACATAACCGATGGCGACGCCTATGCCCAGAGAGGGCGACATGGTGCCGCTTGTTACGATGCCGACGGTTTTACCCTCTGCATAAACTTCATAACCCTGCCTCGGTATGCCTTTACCCCTTACCTGCATGCAGATCAGCTTTCTTTTGACGCCTTCCTCTTTTTGCCTGACAATCGCTTCCCTTCCTATGAAGTCCCCCTTGTCCACTTTGACGGCCCAGCCGAGATTGGCTTCAAGCGGTGATGTGGTAGAATCGATGTCATTGCCGTAGAGTGTATATTTCATTTCAAGGCGAAGCGTATCTCTTGCGCCGAGTCCGGCAGGCTTGAGGCCATAAGCGCCTCCCGCTTCCATGAGAGCTTCCCAGAGAGCTGCCGCCTTGTCCGGATCGACAAATATCTCGAAACCGTCTTCTCCCGTATAGCCTGTTTTGGAGACGATGGTTTTTATTCCATTGAGGATAATAAAATCAAAATGAAAACTTTTTAGTGTTGAAAGGTTTGTTTGGGTAAGGTTTGTCAATATGTCAGGCGCTTTGGGGCCTTGTAATGCAATAAGGGCGTAATTACCGCTTATGTCTTTTATCACTGCATGGAAGTTGTCCTTGTCCTGCTCAATGAGCCAGTGTAAATCCTTTTTCACATTTGATGCATTAACGCATAGCATGTAGCGCTCGTCACCAAATTTGTAAACGATCGTGTCATCAACAATGCCGCCATGGGGATAACAGATAAGAGAGTACTGGGCCTGTCCGGCAGAAAGAAGAGAGGCATCGTTGCTTGTTACCTTTTGCACAAACCGGAGGGCCTCTTTCCCTTTTATCTCGATTTCCCCCATGTGGCTTACGTCAAAAATTCCGGCCTTGGTCCTGACCGCTTTATGCTCATCCATAACACCGCTGTACTGTACAGGCATTTCCCAACCGGCAAAAGGAACCAGTCTGGCTCCAAGCGATTTGTGTATTTCATATAAGGGTGTTTTTTTCAGTTCAGACATGTTATGCCTCGGATTTTACCGTTATCTCATTGGTATTAAAAATAATGATGGAACCCATTTTATTAATGCACTTGAAACCCCCTATAATAGGGTTTCAAGTGCATTAATGTCAACTTCATTCTTTCATGAAAAAGCCCTTATTTTTGAGGTTTCATGATGGTTTTTATAAAAAATCTCTCCCTTGATAGGGGATAGTCCATATGGTAAAGTTAATTCTTGTCAGAGGGGGTATCCATAAGGTGATTAAAGATCAATCAAAAGAAAGCATTGCTTACGGCGCTGCCTTTATTTATAGACTAAAAAATCTTTAGCAAGCATATTTATGAGCCACAACTTGATGGCGCTTTCTAAAAAATACTCCCTTTATTTGCTTTTTCATGGCCCATCTGTGGCATAAAATTAGCATGTTATTTGATAGAACGAGGTCCAGGTAAAATTACCCCTCTATCGCAATCTGCGGGGAAGGCATTCGCCGGAAATACAACTTGGAGGCCCATATTATGAATAGAAACAAATACAGCCCTTTATGGTTATTGTTAGTGGCTGCCCTTATTATGCCGGACCCTTTGCCTTCTTATGCCGCTCAAGGCAATGCCGGCAAAGAGTGTGTCATTATCCTTCACGGTCTGGCCAGAACGAAGTTTTCCATGCGGGCCATGGAAAGGGCCTTTCAGGAAAGGGGCTATAAAACCGTTAACAGGGGATATCCGTCGACAAGCAAATCGATTGGAGAGATAGCGTCAGAGGAAGTGCCGGCGGCTGTGGAAAGCTGCACCAAAGTGCTTTCTGAAAAAATTCACTTTGTGACTCACTCCATGGGCGGTATCATTGTTCGCTACTACCTTCAAAATCAGGGGCTGCCCGAGGGGAGCAGGGTTGTTATGCTGGCGCCGCCCAACCAGGGGAGTGAACTGGCAGACAAGATGAAAGACCTCCTTCCCTATCAATGGCTGAATGGTCCGGCAGGGCAGGAACTGGGCACCGGTCCCTTAAGCACTCCCAACAGGCTGAAGCCGGTAGACATCGAGGTAGGTGTAATTGCCGGAAAGAGCAGCCTCAATCCCCTCTATTCATCCATGATTCCTGGAGATGATGATGGTAAAGTTGCCGTGGAGAAGGCGAAACTCGAGGAGATGACAGACTTCCTCGTCGTTCCCAACAGCCACTCCTTTATGATGAACGATGCCGAGGTCATCAGACAGGCCGTCCACTTTATAGAAAGAGGCCGTTTTGACCCCGCCGGCGTCCCTGTCGATGACGTAAGTATTGCACCTTTTCGAAGTGACGGATGCACCCTCTTTCCTGACGGAACGATGAAAAATCAAAATCTTTGGTGTGATTGCTGCCTGCAGCATGATATTGCCTACTGGCGTGGCGGCAGGGAAGAGGAACGGCTGAAAGCCGATGAGACATTGAGGGATTGCGTAAAGGCTAAAACAGGAAACAGGGAACTGGCTGAACTCATGTACAGGGGGGTTCGTCTTGGCGGTTCGCCCGTTTTTCTTACCTGGTACCGCTGGGGTTATGGCTGGCCTTACGGCAGAGGTTATGAGCCCTTAAGTGAGAGAGAGCTTGAAAGTATTAAGGAAAGGCTGAGTGAGTACCGGCAGGGTGGGCATCCCTATCGTTGCAGTGATTAAACCTTGATTGCCGGCCGGCTTCGTAATAACATGAAAGCATCAACATAAAAAGGAGCAAAAATGAAAGCCTGTTTTTCCTGTGGAAAAGCGCTGGATGTAAATGATAAACCGGGAAGAAAAGAGGAGTGCCCCTCCTGTGGGGCTGACGTCAGGGTCTGCCTTAATTGCCGATTTTATGATGCCGGGGCCTATAATGAATGCAGGGAATCCTCGGCTGATAGGGTAGTTGACAAGGAAAAGGCGAATTTCTGTGATTATTTCGTGCCCGGTAATTCTAGTGGGCAAAGTGAGGATAATAAGGGTAAGGCAAAGAAAGATCTCGATGATCTTTTTGGCGGCCTCTAATTTCTTAGCAACGATGAAATGATCCTTTTACAGCCTCCCAAATTTGATGATCTTTCCCCCTGCCCCTATCTCCCCGAAAGAGAAAAGCAGTATGAATATTTTTTTGCCCATGAACTGAATGAAGAAGAGACGGATGTACTCCTTGCACAGGGGTGGAGAAAGTTCGGTATCCATTTCTTCCGCCCTTCCTGTCCGGAGTGCAGCCAATGTATTCCTGTCAGGGTCTTGACAAAGGACTTTAAATTCTCCAGAAGCCAGCGAAGAAACCTGAAGAAAAATGCTAATATTGAAGTCAGGTTCGGACCTCTCTCCTTTACGCCTAAAATATATGAAATCTACTCTGCCCACTCTGAAGGTCGTTTCGCACAGAAGGCAGATCTCGAAAATTTTCTTGTCGGTTTTTATACCCCCTCCTGCCCCTCACTTCAGTCGGAATATTATCTTGATGGTGAATTGATCGGTGCAGGTTTTCTCGATATAGGCCATAATTGTCTCAGCAGTATTTACTTCTTTTTTGATCCTGCTTACTCGAAGCTGGGCATTGGAACCTTCAGCGTTCTAAAGGAAATAGAATACGCTGCGTCTGTAGGACTTTCCTACTATTATCTCGGTTATTACGTTCCCGGTTGCAGCAAAATGTCCTACAAGGACAGTTTTCACCCCAGAGAGCACTATAGCTGGGATAGGCTTTTCTGGTATAAAACAGAGTCCGAAAAAGAGAAAGATCGATAGACCCCTCCCGAAGCAAAAAAATCCTTTCCATACTAAAATACCACCCTTGAAGTGCAATTAATGTACACGACAGGTACATTAATTGGTCGCAGCTGCCTTTTTGTTCAATAAAAACATCTCAACCTTATTCATCTTACTATTAAATAACAAGTACTTACAGTTCTATCCTTCTTTTGGCACCTCACATGCTCTATTAGAGAGTAAAAAGAAAGGAGGTCAGTCATGAAAAGGAAATCCAATGAACTTGGAATTATGGGCCAGTTTGAGACCTGTATTTTGAGCCTCGTTGCAACAACAGGTTTCATAGTGGTCATTGCCATACCCTTAATGACATGTATTGCCGGTTAAGCGCAATTTATTAGGAATCAAAATAAACTCAAAATTAATGGAGGAGATAATGGCAAATATATTTGTACGGATAAGTGACGTAGTTAGTGCAAACATTAATGATCTTATCGATAAAGTTGAAGACCCGGAAAGAATGATCAGACAGATCATCAGGGAGATGGAAGAAAATATCATGGGCGCTAAAGAGAGCATTGTTGAAGCCATAGCCGGCGAAAAGCAGCTTGCCCGTGAAGTGGAACATCACAGAAAGCAGCTTGCAAACTGGCAAAGCAAAGCGGAAGCCGCTCTTCGGGCGGGAAAGGAAGAACTTGCAAGGGAGGCTTTATCAAGAAAACAAGATCATGAGCGTATTGCAAATGAAGTGGAATCGTCCTGGAAAAAAGCAAAAGAAACGAGCAGGAAGCTCAAAAACCAGCTTAGGGCCATGGAAGATAAACTTGCCGAAGCGCGCAGGAAGCGGGGCACTCTGGTGGCTCGCCAGCGGGCGGCAGAGGCAAGAAAGTACGTAGATAGCACGCAAAACAAGTTCAGGCGCGGACTTGAGGTGGAAAACAGGTTCGTTAGAATGGAAGGCCGTGTACTCCAGATGGAGGCTGAAGCCGAGGCCATTGCCGAACTGAATGATGAAGAGGGCTCTTTCGACAAAGAGATGGAAAGTTTAGAAAAAGAGAAGGAAATCGAAAGTGACCTGGAGGCCCTTAAGGAAAAGATAAAAAATGAATAGATAAGAGCTTTAAAGTCAAGCTAATCAACTAGCCCGCCGTAAGGAGCGGGCCATGCGTGGGAGATATGTACACGCCGGGGATATAAAGAGAAGGAGGAGCCAGTGAGTGATTTATTAAATAAGACTTTCATGTCTGAAAAAACGGTGAAGTACGGTAATGAGATATTCAGCATAGAAGAGGAGGGGCAGGATAAAAGAACGGCTGCTCTGGAAATTCTGCGCCAAAAGCTGACAGGCTGGTCAAAACTGCTGGCTCCCTTTCTCATACAGAATATGGGCTGGTTTATCAGTACGTTCCTTTTTGTCGCCGGTTCTGTTTTTGTCGTTGCATGTACTGAAGGTCTTGTAAAGACCCTCATCATAGCCATATCGCTTTTTGCCTACACCATTATACTTGCCTTCGGGGCCTACCAGATGCAAAGGCGAAGGCCCGATTTACATACAACAGCTGAGGTGCTTGCCACACTTGCCATGCTCCTCATTCCCCTAAGTATCCTTTCTTCATCGCGCCTCTTTGCGGGAACGGTGGAAAGTGGCCTTTTTGCCGGATTCATAATGGCGGGGTTAAACCTCACATTTTTCCATGTTACTGCAAAAATCCTCTCGGGAATAATGGATCCGTCTCTTGGCGGCAGACATGCGAAAATCTTTTTGATCTTTAGTGCTACGCAACTGGGAGCGCCCTTTATAGCTCACTACCGGATCTGGCCTCTCCTTGCATTGTTTCATTCTTCGTTACTGGCTTTACTTGGCTTCGTGCTTATCAGGCAAAGTGGGGAGTGGTTTACCCGTTTATTTGTTGAACGCCGCAGGATGGCCTTTTATGCTATGGGAACGATTGTTTACTCGGCATTCGTTTCTTTCATGCATATGACATGGCTTTATGAGGGCGATCTCCCGTCAGGCTACTACGGCCCATTTCTCATGGTGCTGACGGGTCTTCTCTTTTATATCGATTCATCATTCAAAGAATTAACAAAACGCTACACTTTCCTGTCAAAGCTTAACTTTGTGCTTTATGGTCTTTCAATCGTCGCCATTGCAATGACCATAGGAAGCGCAGGGGCGAAAATAATAACCCTTGCAATAGGTGCTATCCTTTATGGAATGGTACTCAGGAACTACCTGACAGCGGTACCGCTTTATTTGATGCTTGGCTGCCTGGGCTGGCTCTACGGTATTCTTGTCCTGGAGGACATTCCCAAAGCCGTTCATTTCATAGCATCCCTGCCGGCAATGGCAGGGCTCTTCGAACTTCACAGGAGACTGTCGCTGCGAGGTGCCCATACCCTCGCCGGAAACAGTTTTTGCCTGCTTTTAGTATCTTTCTTTGTTCTGGCAGCTTGGAGCCTCATTGGCATAACACCCTCTCTCATAACCTTTACAACGGCCTCGCTCATAAGTGGACTCACATATGGCATCGTTAGGTTTGCTCCCTTGTACGTCTTTAATGCTCTCCCTTTAAAAGCAGACTTTCTGTTAAAAATCCTTGATACGGAGCAGGACCCAAGGGACACGGTTCTCTTTTACCTGGTACCGTTTTCACTCTTATTAACACTCATATACACACCACTTGTACTGAAAGCAGGATCAGGCTGGCAATTCGCTATGGGGCTCCTGCTTCTTGCAAACCTGTGGGCTGCTATGGGAATGAAGGCTTTTAACAGGAGATGCAATATCATAAGCCCAAGAGCCATATACCTTACAAATAGCGCTCTTACGGGGATTGCAATTTCGCTGGCAATTGTTCTATTTCAGGGACCTGCGGCAGGAAATCCTTATCTGCATCTTGCCCTCTTGATTTCAGGAGGAATCATCATATCCATAGCCATACTATTCGGCATGAGAGCACTTCTTTATGGAGGAATGTTTCTCGCCACCGCCGGTATAGTTTTACTAAGGCGTACCTATATTCCATGGCCGTCGACAGGTATGCTGGAGATGGTGGCGGTTATTTGCACGTGGGGAGGCCTGAAATACCTGGAACAAAGCAAATCAGCTAAATTGCACAGACACATTTGCCTTGAAAAAAATCAAAATCTTAAGCTCGTCTGGTTTCTGCCCCTTAAAGGACTCTCTCCTTATGAAACGATTCGTCCTACCCTCAGGCAGGTAGTACCGGTTCTCTCTCTTATCTCAATAACTCTCACGTGCAGATACCTTCTTCTTCATGGCTTTACCATGCCCTGGGTAGTGTCAGCCGGATTGGCAACATTATCGGTAATGATCCTTCTTGCCTATTACAAACAACTCAGGTTCTGGCCAGTTCCCCTTGTTATGGGTCTCGGCACAGTGATTGGCTTTAGCCACAGCCTCGGTTTTACATCAGTCATGCAAACGAGCAGCGTGGCTGCAATTTATGCCTTATTTACCTGGATGGTGGCATCGCAACTATCAAAGCACCCTCTTTTAAAATGGTTTGCAGGACCTGCAGTTACAGGAACTAAACCTGAATTTTGCAGAAAGTTAATAGAGAAAACAAGCTATAGAACAAGTTATGCTCTATCCCTTATCGCTATCTGTATGTCATTTCTTTCCTGGGCAATAAGTACAGATGCCACTGCAATAATAACTATCCTGACAGGCACAGCATTTTTCCAGCTATCAGGAAGGAGGTACAGACAGAGAATTAACAGCTACATCGTACTTTTTGGAGGGATAACAACAGCAATCATAATTTACTGCAAGCTCTTAATTCTTCAGCCGGAAGCTCTGTTTATTGATGCCCCGGCAGGGATTATCTGGCCTGTTCTTGCACTCTCCCTCCGGGTCATTGCAAAAGCAATCAATCCGGGAAGCCTTGGAGAAAGACTCTATGCAAAGCCCATGAGAGAGGCAGCTATCGTGTTGGCGCTCATAGGCCCTGTCTTTCAGATAATCCCCATAAATACGGAAGCCATCAGGGTTTCAGATATCATTATTCTTGCCCTTTCTTCGTTGGTAATTATACTTGCCGGTCACAGGCCGGCTAATGCCGTCATCAACCTTGCTGGGATGGCGATAGCCACTCTGACCATATTGAATCTCCAGTCTTTCCTCTTTGAAGAGGGGCTTAGGCTAAACCTATGGCCTGATAGTGGAGGGCCATGGCTGACAGCATCGCTTCTTGCGCTCACAGGAGCGGTGGCCTCTGCAAAATTGGACAACAATGAGAGACGCAAGCTGCTTTACGGCAGGTCTCTCAGGCTCATTGCCGGAGCCTGCTATGTCTGGGTGTGCTTCAGGCTCATGCCTCTAATTGGCGCAGGGCTGGCGGCGCACAGTGTTCCCGCCTATAGTCCACTGCTTTTCCTCATCCAGGGAGTAACTCTTTTTCCTCTTCTTCGCAACTTTTCTGAAGGCAAAACAATTCGAGGTGCCGGACTTTCCTTTCTCCTTACAGGTTTTGCAGCGACAGCTCTCCCTTTCATGGGGATTCCATGGAACGGCGCCACCATCTATCTCTGGGCACTTGTGCTTTGGGCAACGTCAAGCTATGCCATTCCTCTCTTTAACAGGCCTTATCCTCAACTGGCCCTGTCGCCCTCCCTCTGGCCTTGCGTGGGGCTTGCACTGGTTGCGGTTATATACCCTACCATGATTGCAAGGGGCGACCTTATACTTAACTGGCTCTATTGGTTTGGTACTTCTGTATACCTTTTCATGTTTCTTGGAAAGAAGGGCTCTTTTATTATTTACCGCTTTGCCGTCGCCTTCCTCGTATTCTCCGGCATATCCCTGGCAGGCAACTTTAACTTGCGCGCTGAAGAGTTCCTTGCTGCGTCATTGCTCTGGACGAACCTTTTATTCTTTATCAGCAGGGGGATTAAAAGGTTTGATCATCAAATTACCGAACATTTCAATTGGCAAAGTGGCAGGGTGTCTTCCCCCTTCCTGGGGTGGGGAAAACTCCTCACATCCATGGCAATTGCCACTCTCATTTTCATTGATCTGCTTCTCCTCATTGTTGGCAGTGTCTCCATGAATGACTTAAGAGATATCTTTCCCTTTGTTGGACTCCTTATTTTTGCTTCCATTCAGCTCTATGCCCTGGAAAAAACACGATGGAATGCTCAAAGAATGCTTCTGGCAATATTTTTAACAACCCTCCTGGTACTGACGGTTCTATATGTACCGCTCACTCACCTGTCTCTTCTTTTGGCTGCCTGGGGTGCATTGCCGGCGATAGCCGGGTACCTCCTCTCAAAAGATGTAAACAGGGGAAATCAGCTATCGAGCCTGCTTAAAGCAATGAATGACTGGACAAAGTATCTCCCCTGGCTTTCACTTATAGCGCTTCTCGCATTTCCCATTGCCTCTCTCAGGGAGAGTATTCTTATCCTTACATTAGTTACAGTAACTGTTGCTGCCCATGGATGGAAAAAAGGGAGTGAAAAAGTAATCTTCAGGGCACGTATTCTCGGTCTCCTGCTCCTCCACACATGGCCCCTGCTTTTTCTGCCTCCCGGTAAAGCAAGCGGCCTTTATCTCTACCAGGTCTGGCCCATCGTCTGCGCCCAGTTTGAGCGACTGCAGGTGCTTTTTCCCTGGTATGCATTGCAGCTTACCATTGTAATGCTTGTTTTGATCAGAGTCAGAACCAGGCTTTCAGACAGTGCAAAAGAGACATGGCCTCAACTTGCAGGCCTGCTTGGTAAGCCCTCAATCGAGATTTCTCTGGCACTCTCTTTCCTGGCTCTTCATTTTGCCACCTTTATCCAGAGTCTCAATCCTATGCCTCAAGCTAATGCATGGATTCACGGTATTGCAGCCTTTCTTTCGGGGGCGATTCTCATTGCCACAGGTTTGAAAAAAACTATCGGCAGGGGGGAAAGCCGGTATGTTTATGGATTATTCCTCATAGCAGGAGTAATGGGCCTCTATGTGAGATTACTTATTATGGGCCTTACTCCTTTAACTCTATGGGATACAGCTGCCCTTGTTGCCCTTGCATATGGTTTCTTTTTTCTTGAAGAGGTGGTAAAACTGCCCATCCTTTCAAAAGCGCTGGGACAGGCGTCGGTATTTCTGCCTCTTCTTGCCCTCTTTACCGTTCCTATGCAAACGGCGTCACCCTCTGCGGCCTCGGTCCTTCTTGCTGCAGGGACACTCTATCTGACGAGGCATTTTGTTAGTGGGGAAAAGCTCATGCTCTACATGGGTGTTGCCACCATCAATGCAGCTATCTATCTCTGGATACCGGTCTGGGCGGCAAAGAGCAATGCCATGCAGCTCTATACCGTTCCGGCTGCTCTCAGTGTCCTCGTTCTTTTGCAATTGCACCGGGGAGAGCTGAAAGCTTCAATTCTAAACAATGTACGACTTGCCGCCCTTTGCGTTCTTTATGCAAGTTCCTCCGTCGATATATTCTTAAGACCTGAATTCTGGATTTTCGCTCTTTTTCTCTTTCTTGCATTAAGCGGTGTGGCCGCAGGGATCATGTTTCGTATCAAGGTCTTTCTTTATAGCAGCGTTGCCTTCCTCGTGATTAATGTTCTGGCCCAACTCCTCAGGTTCTATCCCGAAGAGGGTCTTGGAAAAGGGATCCTGCTCATGGTTTGTGGTTCAGTTATTATGGGAGGAATGGTCTGGTTTAATGTAAAACGTGAATCGATTATGAAAAAGGTAAGAATCTACAGGGCAGATCTTGCCCGGTGGGAGTAAAAGAATAAGGGAGGAGAAGTTAAAATGAAAAACACATTAATTAGTGTCCATCCAGAAACTATAATAAATGAAACTTTGTTTTCAATTCGGAAAGGAGGGGTTTTTTGCAAGTTCAAGGAAGTCAAGGGTTTCGCCGAGTTGTACTACTGTACATGGCACAAGCAAATCTGAATATTGATGCAGAGATTGCGAAAAAGCACCCTTGACCGATGAAAACCAGTTATGAATATTCTGGACTGTCAAATATTATCCTGATAATCTAGTACTCATTCAATGTAATAAATTGAAGAAGTGCCAGGATCAAAATATTAATAGATCATGACTGTGGTCGAGGGGGAACGATTATGGATGAATCAAAAACAAAACTGTTAATTGCCTGTCCTTCTACACTTTCTTTTCTAGGCCTCTCTCAACTGATTTCCCGTCAAAAAGATTTTACCATTATAAAAAAAACGACAACCTTGAAAGAGTTATTTTTCTTTCTGAATAAAGAAGCGCCTCATATCATTCTCATTTCCTCCCTGCAACTGCTTGAGGCGGGCATAGATATGATTACAAGGATAAAAGACCTCCGGGAAAGCGCAAAAATTGTGATATTTGACAGCACTTTCACAGCGAACCAGGAATTAATGCTCGTCAGGGACGGCGTTCTCGGCATAATAGACGCCGATGCTGAACCGGAGGCTTTCATCGGTGCACTAAAAAAAGTCCAAAGGGGAAAGTTCTGGATAAAAAGAGAATTGATCCGGCCATTAGTTGACTCTTTTGTAGATACAAAAAATTCGAAGATTACAAATAGCCCCATTGACGGCCTGACGAAAAGAGAGAATGAAATTCTTTCCCTCATTGCTGCGGGTCATAAAAACCAGGAAATTTCATCCAAACTTTACATTTCTGAATTGACCGTCAAGACGCATATCAACAATATCTATAAAAAACTGGGAATTACCAGCCGCATGGAAGCCATTCTTTACTCAAAAAAAAACTTAGAACTTTCTTCAAACGCCCTATCAATCGACTGACAGGGAACTTTCCATCAAAAGCAACAGGACTTTGATCTGCTTTTTCTCCCTTTTTTTACAAAGGGGATGATGGGCCGCTGAAAAAACGATATTATCATCATTTGCAGGTTCTGACATGGGCGGGTCGAAGCAATCCTCTATCGAGACAGATCAGAAAAACCGGAGATTACCACAGAAAGTGATGGCCTCCGTTCACCGCCCCGGGCACTATGGCAACCGATTTTATCTGCACCGGCAGTATTAATTATTTACCGGAAAACCTCCACCCTTTTTCCTGAAAAACTCCACCTTAAAATCCATCCCGAGTCGTATTGTATATGGATTCCCATATAGTATCCTATAACTTAACAAGCTCGTTTCGGGAATACTTTCATGTTGGATTTACCTGAAGGGAGCATTTATTAATTTCAGAAAAATCTGCGCTTAGCACAAAAAAACATCTTTCATAAGGAATAGGCCGGTGCAAGAACAGGTAAATTGCAGAACGCATAAAAGGGGACGGTTTATCTCTCTCATTCGGCAGTGAAAAAGCAGTCTGTAAACAGGAGAGACCTGAAAAAGAGAAAAGAGAACCGTCTCCTTTTTGAGGAGTTTGCAAATCATTTATTGGGGTAGACCTTAATTTAGGGAAGGGGGTGAATTGTAAGGTTGTATTCCCGGAATTAGCCGGGGAAAACAAAGAAGTGTCTTTGTTAAAGTAAAAGTTCATCAGGTGCATTCACTTTATGTGCATGCGCCAAATCCCGCATTTTATAGGGGAAATATCAATAACAAGGAGAAGAACAATGAAACCAAAAAATCTACGATTACAACGGGCACGCAGAGTGCTAATTTATGTGCTTGCATTACTGGTAATGCTTGCCGCAACGCCATCGGCTCATGCCTTTAACAGTATCCTCAGCAGCTGGCGGGCAACGTATCCTAATTCTGCTTCCGATGAGAATGCCGCAGCATCAGGATCCGCTTGTTTGCTCTGCCATTCTCCCAACAGTTACAGTCAATTCAATGCCTATGGATGGGAACTCTTATTGAACGGGCGTGATTTCATGGCTATCGAATCCTTGAATTCTGACGGTGACCCAACGGGTGCTTCAAACCTGGATGAGATTATGGCTAACACCCAGCCCGGCTGGACACCTGGCGCTAATAACTCAATCAACGGGGGAAGTGTTACAAACAGCGCTCTCCCACCTGCCGGCATCGCCGGCAGCCTTGATCCGCCGCTTGCAAATCAACCGCCAACGGCCAATGCCAATGGTCCCTATAATGGAACCGTAGGCATACCGGTGGCTTTTAGCAGCGCCGGTTCTGCAGATCCTGATGGAACCATTGTTGCCTATGACTGGAATTTCGGTGACGGCAGCATCGGTACAGGTCCTTCACCATCCCATACTTATGTTAACGGTGGCACATTCAATGTATCCCTGACAGTAACCGATGACGCCGGAGGCACCGGCACAGCCGGAACGACAGCCACTATTGCTCTGGGCAACCAGCCTCCAATAGCTGATCCCAATGGGCCCTATACGGGAACATCGGGAGTTCCGGTGTCATTCGATGGCAGTGGATCTATAGATCCTGACGGCGCCATTGTTTCCTATGACTGGGATTTCGGTGATGGAACTGCCGGCACAGGCATGATGCCAAGTCACACCTATACCATGCAGGGAGTGCAGGGAACCTACAACGTAACGCTGACCGTTACAGACGACGGTGGCGCTATAGATTCAGCCACCACCTCCGTCACTATTAATGCAGCCAATCAGGCGCCGACGGCAAACCCCAACGGCCCCTATTCGGGAACGGTTAATGTTGCAGTAACATTCGACGGTACCGGTTCCACAGATCCTGACGGAATCGTCAGCAGCTATGCATGGGACTTTGGTGACGGCAGTACCGGTATGGGTCCAACACCCAGCCACAGTTACCAGGCAGAGGGCACATACAACGTTACCCTGACAGTCACTGATGATGGTGGTCTCACCGGTTCGGCTGTAACTACCGCCACCATTGGCGCTGCAATCAACGAACCACCGATAGCCAATGCCAACGGTCCTTATGGCGGAACAGTCGGCCTGCCTCTTACCTTTGACAGCGCCGGTTCTCATGATCCCGACGGGACCCTTGTTGCCTATGATTGGAACTTTGGAGACGGGACCACAGGTACGGGGCCAAACCCGACTCACACCTACACTACAGCGGGAACCTACAATGTGAGCCTGACCGTAACAGACAACAATGGCGCCATGGACTCAAGCGCTACCACGGCAATCATCGGTTTGGGTAATCAGGCTCCCATCGCCAATGCCAACGGACCCTATAACGGTACCGTTGGTAATCCCCTTCAACTCAGCAGCAACGGATCATCAGATCCTGACGGCGCCATCACTGCCTATAGCTGGGACTTTGGCGACGGTACAAGCGGCACGGGGCCAAACCCGACTCACACCTACACTGCGGCAGGAACCTACAACATAACGCTGACGGTAACCGATGACAGCGGCGCCATGGATTCAAACGCAACGAGTGCGACCATCGTTCCAATTACCTCAGGCGCGGATGTATTTCTGACCGAGTTATGGGCGCCCCGGTCTTTCAAGCTGGAACAAGGCAAAAAAGACTCAATAGAGATCAGCGCGCTCGGCAACAGTACCATCCTTCAGGGTGCTACGGTCAGGCTGCAAGTGACAGCCCCATCGGCGGGACTAACTGTCGTCGTTGAAGAAGAAGCCATTAGCGAAGAGCTTGATCCCGATAGGCATGCTGAGCAGTTTGAGTTCAAAGCCGACATTACCTGTGCAAAAGCCGGAATGTACACACTGGGATGGAGCGCTACCATTGAAGCTGATCAGAACAGTGACTTAAGCAATGACAACATGACAGGAGAGACATCCGTACTCTGTACTGATGAATCAAGTGATGACGATGATGAGCATGAAGAAGAAGACGACGACGACGACGAAGAAGAAGAAGAAGAAGAAGATGATGATGATGATAGTGAAGAGCATGACGACTAGGAAGCCGCATCTCTTTCAGTAATCTGGCAGGGGAGGAGGCAACTCCTCCCCTTTTTTTACCCCTTTATTCGCAACCTTCCGGGCTGGAAATTTCATTTCGGCGACAGGGAGAAATCCTTGGCCAACTCCCCTTTACAGGTTAAAAAATCTAAAACCTTTCTTTTGAGAGGATTGACAGGAACAGCAGGCTTTTACAATCGGGTGAATCCTGTCAAAAAAATATTTCCGGGTTTATTGTTTTTCCCTGGGGGGACTAAAAGTGAAAACAAGCCAATGGACGGCAACTCCCATAACGAGACAAGCTAACAGGGAGATAATGGTGGGAAAATGCCAGACCCAGTCAAATGCATTGATGAAGAGGCCCACTATGTGGACCGATACAAAGATTACCAAACCGTAGGTAACCGTAGTGCCTGCAGCAGGTTTGAATTGGCGGGAAGTTTCTTTTTTATGGTTTGAATTGTTCATTTGTCCGGCTGAGTTATTATCAATTTCATTTTACAGGGTGAAAGCAATTCGGCGGATTAGGCTTTGCTAATCCGTCTTGTGCGACCCGTTATCATTATTTACAGGGCTTGCTGTTCCGGGCATCGACATAGAGAAACTCCCACCCCACCAGGCCCTGAAGTTTTACATCCACATAAGGCCCGCCGAGACGGGCGTAATTATTAATATCGCCGCTGATTTCATAGTGGCCTTCATAGGTGGTGTCGCCACGTTTGTAGTAATAGTTAAGTACCGGTATTTCATCGGAGGTAATCTTTTTGATGGCGCCGCTGCCGACAATGACCTTTCCTTCAATGCAGCGCTTAATTCTCAGGAAATCTCCCTTTCTGCTGATGGTGACTCTGCCTGCATAGGTTTTTTCATTGCCCGGCTTTTTTCCGACCACATGGTAATCACCAAGAACGAAGTGAAAGGTAAAGTCATTTACGTCGTATTGTTTGCCGGCGAAAGCTGTCCATGAAATAAACAAAGACGTTAGCATGGTCAATAAAATAAGGGTTGATTTGAGTCGGGCGCATTTCATAATTATTACCTCTCGTCATTTTTTGAGAAAAGGAGATATTCTAACCGGATGGGATTAATATTGCAATGGTGGGCTCTAAAGAAATAATTTTTTATCAGCTGCCACTGATCCGCAGTTTCCGTAACTTCCCTCAAATACCTGTTTGCCACTTTAATAGATATGTGTTTAAATTAAAGAACTCACTCAACTTATAAGAGTCTGAACAGACATGCATAATGACGAACAGGGTCATCACCACCACGGTCACCACCATCATGGAACGATTAAAAATATAAAGGCCGCCTTCTTTTTAAATCTTGGATTTACCGTTGTTGAAATTATCGGTGGTTTTTTGACGAACAGCACGGCCATCCTGGCTGATGCCGTGCATGACCTGGGTGATTCATTCGCGCTGGGGCAGGCCTGGTATTTTGAGCGCCTTTCCCGGCGGCAGGGGAGCAAAGCCTACACCTATGGATTCAGGCGCTTTTCTCTCCTTGGCGCATTGATGAGCACCATTTTGCTGCTCACCAGTTCACTCTATGTTTTATCGGAAGCCATTCCCCGGCTCATTAACCCCGAGCATTCTCATGCAGAAGGTATGATGTTTCTTGCCCTTATCGGTATCGCCGTTAATGGCTATGCCATGTTCAAACTGGTTGGTGAAAAGGGGGTGAACGCCAGAACCATCGGTCTTCACCTGCTTGAAGATGTGTTGGGCTGGGCGGCCGTTCTTGTTGTCGCTATTATCCTTTATTTCAAGGATATTCATATCCTCGACCCTATTCTTGCCATATTGATTACACTTTATATTATGATGCATATTGTGAAAAATATTAAAGCGACTCTGCCCATCTTTCTTCAGGCGGCGCCGGAAGATGTCGATATCGATCTTATTAAGCGTAAAATTTCAGAAATCGAACATATTAATTCGGCCCATCATGTCCATGTCTGGTCATTAGATGGTGAAAATACGATTTTTTCGGCCCATCTCGTGGCCGACAAAAACCTGACACCCGGCCAATATGCCGAACTTAAGCAGAATGTAAAAAGTCTGATCCACCATTACGGACTCTATCATTCTACGGTAGAGATCGAGCTGCCTGAAGAGGCTTGCAGAATGACGGGAAATGCGGTTTGTAATTGAGGTTTTCAGCTTAATTGGACATTTTTTAATAGTATTGCTTCAGGTCAAATAAATGAATTACGACACAAGCGCCGTTATTTTTGCTTTTTCCCTGACTCTTTTTGCCGGACTTTCCACAGGGATAGGCAGCGCCCTCGCCTTTTTTGCAAAAACGACAAATACCCGCTTTCTTACGGCCTCTCTCGGTTTTTCAGCAGGAGTGATGATTTACGTTTCAATGATCGAAATTTTTGTAAAGGCCCGTGATGCTCTGACGGCTGCTGCCGGTCCCTCCCAGGGCTATTTAATGACGACTCTCGCTTTTTTTGCCGGTATTATGTTCATCGCTTTTATTGATAAAATGGTGCCGACTTTTGAAAATCCCCATGAAGCAAGAGGCATTGAAGAGATGTCTTTAAGCCAGCAGGAAGCTATGAAGAAAGTCAAACTGCACCGTATGGGTCTTTTTTCTGCACTGGCTATCGGCATTCATAACTTCCCCGAAGGTCTCGCCACTTTTGTAGGCGCTCTCCATGATCCGGCCCTGGGTATCAGCATTGCCGTTGCCATCGCTATTCATAATATTCCCGAAGGTATCGCCGTCTCCGTTCCCATGTACTATGCGACAGGGAGCAAAAAAAAGGCCTTTACCTTTTCTTTCCTGTCAGGTTTCACTGAACCGGTAGGCGCTATGGTGGGTTATTTCCTCCTCTTTCGTTACATGAATGATTATGTTTTCGGTCTTCTTTTCGCTTCCGTCGCCGGTATCATGGTTTTTATTTCCCTCGATGAACTTCTGCCGACGGCTGAAAAATACGGTGAACACCACATTGCCATGTACGGTGTTGTTGCCGGTATGGTTGTTATGGCGTCGAGCCTGGTTATGTTTGTGTGAGGGTGGTTGAAAGCTGATATGAAGAAAAAAATACTCATTGTTGAAGACGAACCCTCCATTGCCGATAATATTACCTACGCCCTCTCGACGGAGGGCTTTGAACCGCTCTGGTGTGGTACGGGGAGTGAAGCGCTGGATGAGTTCGAAAAATCCGGCATTGCCCTCATCATTCTCGATATCGGCCTGCCCGACATTAACGGCTTCGAACTGGCCCGGATAATCCGAAGCAATTCAGATATTCCTATTATATTCCTTACCGCCCGCTCTGACGAGATCGACCGTGTTGCCGGTCTCGAACTCGGCGCTGATGATTATGTGGTCAAACCCTTCAGCCCCCGTGAACTGGCCGCCAGGGTTCGCGCTGTCTTGAGAAGAAGTGTGGATAATGGCGCTTCTTCTCAACAAAAAAAGAGCCAAAGGCTCCCTTTTGAGATAGATGAAAAGAAATTTATTATTTCCTACTATGGAGAGTCCCTCGACTTGACGCGCTATGAATTCCGTCTGCTGCAATTGTTAATCACTAGTCCCGGCAGGGTCTACAGCCGCGACCAGCTTATGGAGCGTGTCTGGGAAGAGCCCGAAATGAGCCTTGACCGCACTGTCGATACCCACATTAAAACGATCCGGCAGAAATTGAAAAGTATAAAGCCGGATGAAGAAGTGATCATCACGCACCGTGGCGTTGGTTATTCTCTCAAGGAGTATTGACGAGGATTTAAAAATGTGGAATATGACAACTCTATTGCAACCATAACCCAAAGACCAACTTACCAAATATGAACATCCAGACCCGTATATTCGCAGGTATTCTCATCGTCGTCGTCATCGGCTTTTACGCTCTCATTTCCTGGATCACGGAAGATATCAAGCCCCAGTTTCGTAAAGTGACGGAAGAGCCCCTTGTTGATGCCTCCCGTACGCTCGCCTCCGTTGCGGCAATGACCGTAAAAGAGGGAAAGGTCGATGTGGACCTTTTCAGAAAGGCCTTTGATGATGTTTACAATCGGCCTTTTAAGGCTAAAATCTATGAGTTCGTAAAGCGTGAAGTTGATTTTCGTGTTTACATGACTGATAAAAAGGGAATGCTCATCTTTGATTCGAGAAAAAGGGGGGAGGAAGGCAAAGACTACTCCCAATGGAATGACGTTTTTTATACGCTAAAAGGGGAGCATGGCGTGAGAACGACCCGTGAAGTTCCCGGTGATCCGGGAACAAGCGTCATGTATGTGGCTTCACCCATCACGTGGGATGGTGACATTGTGGGTGTGCTTTCCGTAGGCAATCCGAGCAAAGCGGCCAACCGGTTTGTAGAAGGGGCCAGGAATAAAATTATTATAGTCGCCATTATTGTTGCCCTTGCCGTTATTGTTGTGGGCATCCCCCTTTCCCGCATGATCACTTCTCCCATCAAAAGCCTTACCACCTATGCAAGGGCCGTCCGTGAAGGGGAGCGGATAGACCTGCCGCCACTGGGCAAAAGCGAGATAAAGGAGCTTGGAGCGGCCTTCGAAGAGATGAGAACAGCCCTGGACGGCAAGCAGTACGTGGAAAACTATGTCCAGTCCCTTACCCACGAGGTAAAGGCCCCACTCTCTGCCATACAGGGCGCCGTAGAACTGCTCACTGAGGATATGCCCCCCGATCAGCAGGCCCGGTTTTTCAAAAATATCCGCACCGAGACAGACCGTATCCGGATGATCGTTGACAAGCTCCTCCTTCTTGCCTCGATAGAGAGTAAAAAAAGCATTCACGACGTTGAAAATCTGAACATGGGGGAAATCATTGAAGACATTGAAAAAAGCCTTGCTCCCCTTCTCCATGAAAAAAAATTGGTGCTGGAAATAAAAGGAGATAAAAAAGGAAGCTTCGAAGGTGATCCCTTCCTCGTCAGACAGGCCGTAGTCAACCTCATAAAAAACGCCATCGATTTTTCACCGGCCGGTGAAAAAATAGAGATGGAGATCTCCGAAAGCAGTGATGCTGGTTCAATCATACTCACCGTTTCCGACAAGGGTTCCGGCATCCCTGACTACGCGCTTAACAAGGTCTATGAACGTTTCTATTCTTTAAAACGCCCCGATAGCGGTAAAAAGAGTTCCGGCCTCGGTTTAAGCCTCGTCAAAGAGGTTACCCTGCTTCATCACGGCAAGATTGAGTTGAGGAACGGGGAGAAGAGAGGGGCCGTGGCAAAGCTGACATTGCCTGTCAGGTTTAGCCGGGCGGTTTGAATGTGGGATTGATGAACAGGTCTTAAGACTTTACAGAAAGGAAGGGATGGGGAACCTTATAGACAAAGAATTCTGTTCTTTGCGATGCAGGGTTTTTATCTGAGCCTCTCTTCCAGGGCTTTCAAAATCTTGCTATATTTCTTTGGATTGATTTGAGAGAGTTTATTCAGGTTCAACAATTTCCATCGAATGGCCGGCAGAGTATCTATTCCCGGTAATCCAAGAAGGTCCCATTCAGGCTCACAGCGATTCACTGAAAGAAGAAACCTGCGTTCAGCCTCATCGAGAGATGCAGGCAATTCCAGGAATATCTTTTCGCGAACCTCCTCAAGCTGTTTGAGCGACACCTCCACGCTGGTCATTCCAATGAAGTCACTTTCAAATTCAGTAGCTATATCTTTGGCTTTGGGTGAAAGTAGCTCGTGCATGGGCCGATTATGCCCCGCAAGATATACTGTAAAAGCGCGCCGTATCCGTGGAGTGATACCGCCATCGCTGAGCAGCAGCAGCACATCGAAGAGGTCGCGGGGATGCTGCCGATCCATGGCCGCCACGAGCTTACTTGCATACAGTTCGTCAGGATCCAGCATCGGTATGGAAAGGAAGCTCATAAATTGCGACTGGGCTTCCGGTGAAAGAGTGCCTGTAACAAGAGGATACAGGGCGCCACGAAATACATGATTTACCTCCACCTTGAGCAGTATGGCCCCTCTGGAAATAAAGAGCTTGGATTCGTGTTCGCTACCTGAAGTTGCCGGTCGCACTGTAACTCCCAGCTTGTTTTCAAGAAGTTTGGAGACATGACGCAGCTCGCTCTCGATTGCTTCCAGTGCGGAATTCCGATTTGTGTGCTCCAGGTTCGTGTAGACCAGGTCCATGTCAACGGACAGCCTCGGCATGTTTTGCTGAAAGAGATTAATCGCCGTACCGCCTTTCAGCGCAAAGCAGTTACGGGAAAAGACAAAGGGGGCCACATCAATGAGGAGTCTTACCGTTTCTATATAGTGATTATTCATCGTAGGCAGCCATAGGATGCTTCAGGATAAGCGCCCCCCCTTTTTTAGTGAGTATGTAAACAGAAGGCGCCCCGAAATCTATTCCAGATAGATCCAGATGCTTAAGAACCGGAAGTTTCAACCCGTCGGCAATAGAGAAAAAGAGCCGCTTGACTTTTATTTTCGTACACGCTTCAAGAAGCGTCTGAACTGCTTCGGGACGGAGTGTGTACAAAGGTTCCATGATCTTGTGGGCTTCGTCTGTAGTTTGTTTTTGAGGTACGCCCTCAAGCATCTCAAGGAGCGCTCTTTCCGGTTCGGAGACAAAAGGGGAGTGAGGTTCTTTTTCTTCCAGATGCCGCACATACAGCCGCTTCTCAGTAGCGTCCTCTTCCTTGAAGAGTCGGCTCCTGCGCGCTTCGCAGGGGAAGCGCCTGACAAACCACGGGGGTAGGCGTTTTTTTGTCACACCATAGAGGGACAGTCTTTCCTTTCCCTGTGCCAGGTAGTGAACAGCGCCTCTTAAAGAAAGAGCGGACTTGCCTCCTATATGCACTGCAACTCCCTGCATCTCCAGTCCGGTAACGGCGCCTGTAACTGTGAGACTATCTCCCATCCTCACATAATAACCGTACCCGAGGGACTCAAGCCAACCGCTCAGGACGTAGCGATGCGCCAATTGTCGCGATATGCCCCATTGCTCCAGGTGGCTGCTTGTGACCGGCATACCCTGCGGTAATGTAAACAATGCTTTTTTTAGGTATTGTCTTGAATGTATACTTTTAGTTGACATTAATTCATAGTTTAAAATTAATTCTTGCAAGCGCTTTTTTGCTGAGGCGCTTGTAGTATGTTTGGCTTTGAATGCAGGGACAAAATCCCAAAACATAAATGCAAGCTATAAAAATTATTATTGCCTTCCTCAAACCTCGAATGCCCCGGCCCTGCGAGGAGGGATGCAGGAAGTATAAATATATAAAAAGTATGGCTCAATGTCAACTTAAAGTATATTTGTTGCGCATGGTTTATATGTAAGAGAAAAAAACTTATTTCTCTCGATAAGATCTATGAACGTTTCTGTTCCCTAAAAGGCCCTGACAGTGGTAAAAAAAGTTCCGGTCTTGGTCTTGTTAAAGAAGTCCCCCTCTTGCATCATGTGAAGATTGAATTGAAAAACGGGGAGGAGAAAGGGGTGGTAGCGACACTGACATTGCCTGTCAGGTTTAGTCGGACGGTGGAGTGATGATGCTTCTTCCTGAAAGGTTTGTCAAAGGCTGTAATTCAAAGGCAGAAAATTACAACCCATAATCGATGGAATCTTCCTTTCTTTTTTAAAGAAAGACAAAAATGCAATATTAGCTTACGCTATTATGTTTATTTGTGATAAAAAAGAATAAATTTAATATTAATGCAGTGCAGCGATGATATATGGAAATTTATTGCAAGACATGTGACAAGGTTCTTGGCTACTACCCTGATGAAAAAATTCCGCCCAATGTTAGGGGCTATACCACCTGCAAATTATGTGGCGAACAAATAGAAATTTTCAAAAAGGTTGAGCAATCAAAGGCAGGAAAAACCATGCTGAAAATATTCAGGATGGTGAGCATTATTGAAGGGCTGTCGCTTATTGCACTCATGTGCATAGCTATCCCAGCAAAATACTACTTTAAATATTTCGATATCGTCTGGGATGTGGGTATGGCCCACGGCATCCTCTGGACGATCTACTTTATCCTGTCTCTGGTGGTGAGTCACCTGGAAAAATGGAAAGTCACTCTATGGATTGCAGCCCTCTTTGCATCAGTTATCCCCTTTGCCAGCTTCTTGCTCGAAAGGAAGCTGAAGAAGCTTATAATCCCGGCAAAGGCGTAAGGCATCAATTTAGGTTTATCTGAAAAATGTTATTTCTTCTGCCCGGTATGGGCGCCAATCATAAAATGTATTCAGAGTATGAGCCATGGAATAGTCTTGAAGAGACTACTTTTCTTGATTGGCCTGCCTATGATGGAGAAAAATCTCTTAGGAATATGGCGGAAAGGATTGTCAGGGAACATGGAATAAAGGTGGAGGATAGCATTGGCGGTTCCTCTTTGGGTGGAATGGTTGCCCTGGAAATTTATAAGATATTGGGAAACAGAAAAGTTGTTTTAATTGGCAGCGCCGTCAACAAATCTGAAATCAATCCTCTTTTGAGGACACTCTCACCCCTGGCAGAAATCACTCCACTTAAACTGATCCAGGTATTTACGGGAAAATATGATAGCAATTTATCGAACATGTTTACTGAAGCCGATTCGGAGTTCATAAAATCTATGTGTTTTGCAATCAATGATTGGCAGGGATATGAGGGGGACCAGCAGGATATCATTAGAATTCATGGCAAAAAGGATATGATTATTAAATGTCCAGAGAAATGTTTTGAAATAGCTGATGGTGGGCACTTGATTACTATGGCTCATGCAGGGGAGTGTGTTAAATATTTGGCAAATGTAAAATGGGTGTAATAGTTTGAAAAACATCATTTAGCTCTGCTTGATAGGTTCCATTTCACTTCATCCACCCTTATTTTTTTTGCTATTCAAGAGGGAAAAGGTGAACCGGCTTTGCATAAAGTTGTCCAAACTTATGATTGAATAAACTGTCAATTTTATAAAAAAATCTGTTTAACATTATGAAAATTAAAATAATCTTTTCAATAGGTTGTTTCTTGCTTGTTACTGTAGCTGGTATGCAGGCTGGTGTTATAGGTTTCACTATTCGAGATTAGTGGAAGGCGATTCGCCAGTCCTTCCCTTCAAAGTGGAATTGATTGCCGGCAATACCCTGCAACTGGAGGACGGGCGACGATTATATGTTTATGAAAAATGGGACCGGCGTTCATTGGAAGAGATATTAAAAACAGGAAAGGGCAAGATAGATATTGAGTTGAGAGATGGAAAAACTAAAGAAGTCCGCATTTGGGGCCATATGAAGAGAAGAGGATATTGCGGAACGCCATGGGCTCAGCTTATCGTAATTCCACTTATTCCCGATGACATCCCTATAAACATTAAAGGGCCAATAGGTATGGCAAAAATTGTAGAGTAGTAAATGAGGAGCGCTTAATCAAGCACTTTTAATGATGCCTCTAATAAATAATATCGTTGATGTATTCAAGGCAGAAGACGTAAATTTGGCAACACTATTACATTCTTATAAAACATTAGAGACTTTTCATGAAGCTTTTTTTAAAAAATAGAAAAAGACTAATTGCTGTTACAATATTCGTTGCAATTCTTATGCTGAATATTGTCAGTTACCTTCATGCCTATAAATTTACCCATTTTGTTACAGGCGGCCCCAAAACGGAAAAGCCGGAATCCTTATCATTTATCAAGAAAATAAGCGTTCTCATTACAGGAGTAAATGTCCCCAAAAAGCTAAATACAAAGACACCTGCCCACTATGGATATGAATTTAAATCCCTTACCATTGAAGGTTCCGATGGATTAAAAACACCTGTCTGGGAAATAAGTCCCCATAAGTCAACTTATACAGTTATTCTTTTTCATGGCTATTCTTCAAAGAAGGAAGACCTTCTTCCACTGGGCCTATATTTTGTTGATAAGTCAGCAGATGTAATCCTTGTGGACTTTCCCGGACACGGTGATTCACCCTATGACTGGTCAACACTGGGTTATCGGGAAGCTCAGGTCGTTACCTCTGTTTTCAGGCATTATCAAGCTCAAGGAAAAAAGAATATCATTCTTCATGGCCTTTCATTAGGCGCCTCTTCCATAATAACAGCGATCCATACCGACAAGATCCAGCCAAAGGCGCTCATACTGGAAATGCCTTTCGGTTCTTTATATCAAACAGTCCAAAGCCGGTTTGAGCTGATGGGTTTTCCTGTTACCTTTCCTTTTGCCGAGCTGCTTGTTTTCTGGGGAGGTGTGCAAAATGGTTATAATGCCTTTGATCTAAATCCCGTTGATTTTGCAGGTGATATTAATGTTCCAACTCTGCTTTTAGGGGGTGCCGGTGATCAGCGTGCTTCTAAATCCGTGTTGCAGGATATTTACACCAACCTGCAAGGCCATAAAGAATTGCACCTTTTCGAGGGCCTTGGTCATGTGAACCTGTTTGTTAGAGGTAAAAACAAGTATGAGGAAATTGTTGATAATTTTATGAAAGATATGGATTCAAAGGCGAACTCTTTGATCTGAGCTCAAGGTTAAAGGGCTGACTCTATAACCATCCAAACAGAAACCATTAGTTTATCCGGTAAAAAAGGAGCAAAAGTATGAAACGACCTAAGGGTGTATATTTAGTTGCCGTGTGGCTGTTCCTGGGAGCTTTCGGATTATCTATAAATCCTGTATTACGAATCTTGCTGCTAGGGATGATTGAAAATCCCAAAACAATTCAAATTATCCAGACGTTACTTTTGGTTTTTATTATTTATTTGATTATCGGGATTATAAAATTAAAACCAACACCAACACAAATAATTATTTCATCAATAATCATGAGTCTTGTCTCAATATATCAACTGTATGCAATAATAACTTTTTTAATGTTTGTAGATGTTTCAAAAAAGACACTCATCATTACATGTTGGAAATTATTTTTGATAATATCTTCTATCGCCGCAATAATCTATTTGAACAGAAAAAACTTTAGAGAATATGCAAAGGAATTTCTTGCGGAAAATAATCAAGCGGCCATGCTAAAATTTATTCAAAAGAAATAGCAAAAGTTAAGGTTGGATTGAAGAATGAAAGCCAACGAAAAAAGTATCGATAGGAAAATATGTTGGGTTTCGCTTGGGCGTTCCCAACCTACAAAACTATCAAATGTGTAGACGCGACAGGGGTACTTCTAATGGGTGACCCCGGCATGTATTCCAAAACAATCAAATGCTTAGACACGGCACCTATGTTTGTATTCCCTTTAAGTTACTTTATTCTTCATATTACAGGACTCAATAAAAAAGTGACCAGCTTATGAACGTCTGTATAGGGATTGATGTTCCACTCAGGCGTTCCTCGTGAGATGTCAAAATCTACTTGCTGTATGAGCCATTCACCGTTTTTTATAGCTGTACTGATATTCTCTTTTAATCGGTCATAACAATAATCATCCTTTTTATAACTATGATCATGCTTTGATCTTATATGGCTAACTATTTCATCACAATTTGTAAAAGGTTTTTGTGTCCGTTCGTAGTGGAGCAAAATCCATTGTTCGAAACAAACATTGGAAAAAGCAATCTCTATACCGTTTGCTCTTGCCATATCAAAAGCCTCCGGAATATGATCGTGCCCGTCCCTGTCAAAAACAGCCCAGACATGAATATCCTTTCCCTCTATTTTATCGGCAATTGCCCGACGTTTTTCCTCACATGCTGCCTTTACAATACCTAAGGGAGAATGGTCAGTTGGTTGATACGGTCTGAATACGTAATCTTTATAATGTGCAGTATTCCTAAAAAAACCGGAAAAGTAGGAAGGCTCTGTCTTTTCCCCTTCGCAGAGAATAATAATTATGGGTTTTAGAAGTCTCTTTTTTGACCGCCTTGTTTTTCTCACTGGTCAAATTCTAAATCGAGCTCATAGTCATTAATGACCGGTATTCCACCAAAGCGGCCTCTTAGATACCAGTTTTCCAGAGGTTTGACCTTGCTTATTCCTGTATAGTCGGAAAGAGGATATATTTCCGTGCAGCCGTATTCATCCTTTTCCGTCAGCCCTATCTGGTCTCGCCTGAATAGATCAACATCTATAAGTGAAACGTCGTGTGTTGCAAAAATCAACTGGGCACCCTTGGGATTATTCTTTTCGCTATGAAAAAGCTGAATCAACATTCTCGTTAACAGCGGATGTAAAGATTTGTCGAGTTCATCAATAATCATAGTAGAACCATCTTCCAGAGCATCAAGAATAAGACCACCAACAACCATCAGCTTAATAGTTCCTGTAGATTCTTCATTAAGGTCAAAGTTCATTTGGCCAATACAGTTTTTACCTTGATATGTTTTGTGTATCGTTTTGACACTATATTTATATTTTTCCGCTATCTCTTTCTTTTCCTCTTCCGACATATCTTCAGGAAGTCCAAATTCATCAAGGTTTCGTTCTCTTAAAGTGAAGTCTGTAATACCTGTATCCGCTATTTTAATCAATTTGTGCATATTTTTACGGAAACTGGAATCCTTTTTTTCCGCCCAAAAATTGGTAAATGATCTAATAACTGCTTGATCGTAATGCGTATCATGTATTATATGTACATAGAAATATTTTGAAAAATATCTGTAGGGGGCAATAAGAGATTCTATAGCGGTGGAACCAGCTTTTGAAAGCACCAACTGATTATCAAACAGTTCATGCTTTTTTGATCCTGAATAATATTCACCATAACTTATTTTTCCTCCTATTTCTCTGACAAAGAGTTTGGCAGGCTGTTTTTTTGGATAAAATACAAGCGATTCATATAAAAATGCTTTTTTATCAAATATCACTTTATAAGTATAACGAACCTTATTAGCTATAAAATCAATTTCAAACTCTATCGGCGCTTCTCTGCTTTCATCATCTAATTTGAATGGCTCGTATGTGGGAATTTCCTCGTCCAATTTAAAATCTATAGATTCTACAACCAAATACCTAAGCGCTGAAAAAGCTTTCAAAAAACTGCTTTTCCCAGATGCATTTGCGCCATAGATAATTGTCGATTTAAGCAAATTGAGATTAGCCGTTGATTCCATTTTTGAGGTAACATTATTTGGATTATCCTTGAGCGGTACTTTCCCAGCCGGGAGCATTGAGAAGGTTTGTTCTTCTTTTATCGACAAAAAATTTTTTACTTTAAATTCTATTAACATCCCAACTCTTTCTGTATATTGTCCTTGTTTTTGGATATTTTTTTCACTTTTTAATGCAATTCCAAGCTTATACTCAAATATTATCCGAAGGTTCAAGCCTAGTCAAGCTAAAATAAAGTTTTTCATAATAGTAGTAAAGAGAAAAAGAAACATTCCTACTTAAACATCATCCCCACAACATCCCCAACCACCTTATGACCTCTAGTTGTAACACTTTCTTTGCCAGTCCCTGTCAACACCTTTTCAAAAACCGGCAGCGCTTTTGAAACCTGCTTTGCCTTGATAATCCATTTCCAGATGGGCTCAAGCTTTTTCCAGCCTCCGGCATAAGCTATAGGGAGAAAACGGGATGGTTCTGAATGGCACTAAGTTAAGGGTGTTTATCATGCGCTATTAATAGCTTGTCCCTGACTGTTAACCAATTAAACATGTGTCATACCCGAAGGCTCTTATCGGGTATCTATAACAATTAAAAACCG
>Ga0224514_10000051_pt1 | contig 45318 bp, 36 predicted proteins | sample SF_May12_sed_USG_3_FD_169107 | JGI IMG/M metagenome (GOLD analysis project Ga0224514, IMG submission 169107) | Sediment microbial communities from San Francisco Bay, California, United States - SF_May12_sed_USGS_24 | ecosystem: Environmental > Aquatic > Marine > Sediment | place: USA... | reverse complement strand
ATTCCGGTGCGGGCAGTTTCGCCACCAATGCCGAAACGAGTGTTTGCCAGGCCTGCCACAGCAAGACGAGCCACTTCCGTCAGGTGGGCCTGGGCGGCGCTTCTGATCCTGACCACGCCAACGTAGGCGGCGCTGTTGGTAAAAAGTGCACCCAGTCCTGTCATATTCACCAGGGAGGTTTTGCCCACGGTGTGACCGGCGAAGGGGGCGGCAATGTATGCGTCAGCTGCCATGGCCATGAAGAAGGGACGGAAATCGACAAGGACATGAGCTATCCCTGGACGGGTGGTTCCGGCGAATACAGCCAGGGCCGCGGTACGACGGCCCCCCATTCGACGCATACCGAATGGGATGCCGACGATAAGCGCGGTCCCCGGATCTATTGCAACAGCTGCCATGATATTACTGACATTCCTGCCTTTAATTCCGGTACGGACAGTAACGGAGACGGCAGGATCGATCTTTCAGAAACCGATGTTTGTGATATTTGCCACAGTCCGGGTGGCGCTTTTAACGGCGTTAATACGACGGGTGCTTCTATCGGCGCCAAGGAGAACTGGCATAACGGTGGTGTTTACAATAACGGCACAAGTCTGAAACCGGGTAAAGAGAACTGGTGCGTCGGCTGCCATGATGAAATACCATCACAGATCAAGACAGAGACGGCGCCTAATAAGGTGGGGAATAACAGCACTTATGGTTTCTTTGTCAGTGGTCATGGGAAGGCGGCAGGCAATTATACCACCCTGTCCTGGCAGGATACGACGGCATCAGGTAACCCGGGAGCTAACCGGACCTGTGTTGATTGTCATAACGGGGCGGTTTTCCATATTATTTCCGGCCCTAATCCAGCGGGTAGCCGATTGAAGGCGGGCTATGAGAATGACTCTGCCAACAGTAATTGCTCGAACTGCCATAAAGCGGGCGGCCTGGCCACGGCAGCGCCAATCTGGTATACAGACGTGACGGCCTTTGAATTTTCGGCTCATGGAAAGGATACCATTATGCATCCTTACACATCGAGGCCCATCTACTGTAGCGACTGCCATGACGTGCATGGAACGGTGAACCCGGCCATGACAACGGCAAACCAGGAGACACTCTGTTATGAGTGTCATACCGAGGGGGGAGTGGTCAATGATGCTATAGCGAACAACAGGACCGGCGGATATAAGTCAGCAGATGATATTCAGGAGGCATTCAGTAAATCGGAAATTCACAATCTGGGAACCTCCTTCTCCAATGGTGGAAAGACCTATACCCTTGAGTGTATTTCCTGCCATAATGTCCATCTTGTAACGGGGAAATACTGGGATGCAGAGCAGAACCTGAGTCCCATCACGCGGCCGTCGAACCGGAATGAGGTCTGGGGTGACGATGCAACGGAGAAGATGGACTATTATGCGCAGACGGGTGGCTACGGTACGGGTGGTTTCTACCGGAAGATTGCCGAAGGTTATACTCTTGGTTCCGGTGGTCTCCCCTTCGATCAGGGAGGGGTCTATCAGCCGCCGAAGGATGGCAGCGGGATGACGGGATTTGAATTTGACGGCGATGTATTGCCGGCTTATTCCGCCTTCTGCCTGGATTGCCATTCTGAGCGGGTGAGTGCGGTCAATCCCCCTATTAATTGGGGGCAGGGCATCGGTTGTACCGATAACTCCGTAGATCCGCCCAATCAGCGGGTGGAGTGCGGCGCCCGCCATGGTTTTGGCATCGCCGGTACACCCTTTAATATGAATGAGAGCGATCCACTGGCGTCCAGCTTCTGGGGGGATGGCGGCAGCCCCGATGCTCTCTTCAAAATGAATGAGGTCTCACGCGGTCGCGGGGGCGGACATTTCATGCGATGGCCTTTTGATTCCGCCGAGCGCAATGCGGGAATTAACTTTGTAATGGCGTGTACTGATTGCCACGAGGCGCATGGTTCAAATCGTGGTTCAATGATCCGGGAGCGGTTCCAGGTGAATAAAAACGGCGCCTGCGGTTCCGGTACCAGTCCCGGTGAGAATTGTACTGATGGCGGCAACTGGAACTCATTCTGCAATGCCTGTCACTATTTCTATGGCGGCCACCATGCAGGTATGAGTTGTGGTAATGCATCCTGTCATGAAGTGAACTCTCTCCATCGGATCATCCACTCTGGTAGTGAAAGCGGCAGTGGTACCCAGCTTCATCTTACTGAACGGGTGGATGTGAACAATTATTTCCCACCGGATTTTACTCCGGAGATTGAGAGTGTGGTTGCCCCCATAGGCTCGGACAAACTCTATGTAACCTTCAGGGAAAGTGAATTTGGGATGGGCACTCCGGGTATCTTTACGTTGATCGATGAGAGCGATCTCTCTGTGGATACTCTCTCCGGCGCATTGCAACCGGGTGATTTCTGGCTCATCGATAAGAATGATGATAATCCAAGGGCCATCGTTGCAGTCGAGCATACCGCCGGTGATACCATTGCTGTGCTTACTATGAGTCAGCCGACTATTGCGGCTGATCTGGGCGCTGATTTCCTGGCTGCCCAGCCACTCTCTATTTGGGCCTGGTACAAGGGAGGATACAATAACTTGTCCTATACGCCTACCGCACTGCCTGCCCAGTTGGTCTCGGCCGGGCCATGGCCGGCAACCCTCACCGGACCGCCTGATATCATAAGTGTCCTTTATGGTGGTCTTCAGCTTAAACTGAACGGGACAGTCAATAGCAGTAATCAGGTTTATGTTACTTTTGCTGAAGGCGCTTACGCGAATCCCGACGGTAGTGGTAATCTTCTGGCCGAGGGCTTTGTTTTGAGTTGCGGCTGGACGATATCATCGGTTACTCACACAGCCGGCGACAATTTCGCTATTTTGACAATGAGTGCTATTGTCGATCAATCTGATATAGGCGTGTGCACCGTTGCCGCCGCTCCTGATGCCATTTATGGCTTTTACGGCAATCCCGTCGGGACCGGCGCTGTCACCTTTTCCCTGCCTCCGGAAGCCTCGGTTAATGATCTTATATTGAAATGGGATTTCAATGAAGGTATGGGCGCTGTTGCCGACAGTACCGGCGCATTGGGCACGCAAGAGGATATGCACGGTGTGCTTACCCGAAATGTCCAGTGGGTAACAAGTACTAAACCGGGTACGGCAGCAGGCGATAAGGCGGTCAGATTAGATCGGGTCAGCGACAGAGGGGCCGTCCAATTGAACTATACCATTAATCCCGATGACGGTCTTCCTCCGGCAACATATAATAGTGGCGGCGCCCCTGTTATTGTCCAGGAGATGCAACAAAGCGGTGAATTTTCATTTTCCGTATGGATAAAACCGACGGCCCTTGGTTGCAGTGAAGGTCAAACGCTGGGCTTGAATACTAAACTGAGACGAGACATTTTGACCACCCAATTCTGGATCAAGAACTGGGCCCTTGGCATTATGCGTTTTAGTGATGACGGTAATCCCATCTCAGGTAACTGCTCAACGGAAGATTCGACCCATGATGTGTTGCGGTTCTGGGTTTCCGTGGGCGATCCTGCCGATCCGAGGTGCGATCCCTGGGGCGGCACTTTGCCGGCAGCCGTTCTTCCGGTAAGTCCTGCCGGTTATTATCAGGGTGGTTGGATAACGGGGGCCTGTGGTAGTGGAAGTAGCATTATGCCGACTACGAGTTGGACTCACGCATTTGCCCAGACAGAGACGGCAGCTTCCGGCGCGCCCACATATGGTGGTGTCGCTCTGCAGCCGGGTCAGTGGCAGCATGTGGTTGGCACATGGGACGGACGTTATATAAGGATCTATATCAATGGTCAGTTAGCGGCTGAAACGGATATGGGCGGCAGCGGCAATTACATTATGCTTTCCGACCCGCATCTTTGGGGTGGAAACCTGCCTGCCGGCAGCAGGCATGTAAGCTCATTTTTTGCTGTAGGCGCCCGCCCGATTTGGTCAACAAGCGGTACGCCATCCGCCGGTTATACCTATTGGAACGCTAATGGATTTTATGACTTAAATAATTTGACTTATGTAGGTGAGCTTGATGATGTTAAATACTGGAAGAGCGCTTTGCCCTTAACAACGATTCAATACTGATGCTTAAAAAATACATGTGTGCAAGTTTTTATTGATGGGGGCGCTGTCAGGAGTTTATATACGTTCAATGGATGACTATGCAGATATCGGGACAATTTAGCCTGCTGATCTTTTTTTCGATTCAAAGGGACATTTAGAAAAAAGCTTTCCCAATAATCCCTTGTTCATTTTAACCATTTTGTCATGCATAGTGCCTGCCGAGTCCATGTGAAGCTTCATTTCTTCAGGCATACCTTCCATATGGCCCAGCTTGTTAACCAGGAAAGATGAATTCATCATGAGCTTCATTGATGTCATGAGGTATTCACGTTTGAACTCGTCCTTCGTTTTGAGCATTTCCTTCATCTTTCCCATGTAAAAATCCCTGTAACAGTCAACGATGGCTTCGTCGATTTCTTCAATAGTCAGGTTTTTCGGTTTAATAATGGGGTCAATGAGGTTGTATTTTCTATAATCGGTAACTTCAATATACTCCTTCAGATCCTCATTGATATCGGCATAGGGCCAGGGTACGATGGCAAGAAAATGGCAGAAATCGGGATTATATTCAAGCGCCGTTCTAAAGGTTTCTTTAATGGACTCTTTTGTGTCATCAGGAAAGCCGAGGATCATCGATGTTTCCGTTATAATATTATGCGCATTTAAAAGTCTCAGCGCTTCTTTGGATTCATCGGCCTGAATGTCTTTTTTGATGTAATCGAGTATTTCCTGGTTGACAGCCTCTGTTCCCACATAGATATGAATAATACCGGCCTCCCTGTATTTTGGAAGGATATCTTTATCTCTAAGAATATCTTCCACCCGCGTTTCCATAAGAAAATAGATGGGCAGGTCTTTTTCAATTAAAAGGTCCAGAAAGCTTTCCCATCGCTCCCTGTTGTGGGTGGGGTAGTCATCGGTAAGAAGAATAACGTTAACGCCGTATTTGTGGTGTTGCAGTTCCACTTCTTTAATAAGCGATTCGGGACTTCTGCCTCGCCATGATTTTTCCCAGAAGATCCTCTGGGAGCAGAAACTGCAATCCTTATCACAGCCCCTCGATGTGGCAATAGCTCCCAGTCTTGCATTTGGAAGAATAAAGTAGACATAGTCATCCCAGTCGAGCAGATCCCATGCCTGGGGCAGACTGTCCAGTTCGGCAGGGCTCAGAAGGGGCCGTCCAGGCGTTCTCACAATTTTTCCTTCTTCCAGGTAGGCAATCCCCCTGATTTTTAAAAGATCTCCTCCCTTTTCAATTGTTTCGAGCAGTTCCCTGACCGTCATGTCTCCTTCACCTCTAACCACATAATCAAGCGCTCCCCGGGAGAGTTCAAACATTTCTTCAAACATGAAGGTAGGGTGAATTCCACCTATTATCGTTATAATTTCAGGATTTATATCTTTAGCGTTTGTTATTATTTGCAATGCATCAGGTGAGGAACAGGTGATGGCAGTTGTTGCTACATAATGAGGGTCTATTTCCCTGATTTTGTCATTTATCTCCTCATGCCCCACACCTTTCGTCATGGCGTCATAAAGGTGAACTTCCAGACCAGCCTCTCTTGCAGCCGCCGTAAGATAGACCATATTAAGAGGGACCCATCTGCCGGCGACTTCAACGACACCGGCATGGTAGGGAGGAGTTATAAAGAGTATTTTTTTCATTGAGTGCCTATTTAACCGGAATTGTTTTTATCTTATTGAGTGTTGACAGAAGGGTTTTTGTTAATGGAATAATTACTTTGCATATAGTGTGCCTGATATGTTATTTTTTGAAGGAAAAAGGCTGCTTTAACGATTAATTACAGATATTTATTATGTTTTATTCTAAATCCCTTATGGAATAGAGTCAAATTTAAACTGTTGTTTTATAAAATCTTTTATTTCAAAAGATGAATCTCTGTATCAATAGCGCTGATTTCTGTTATTTCCTCCTGCTTTTATGTTATATAGCATGCATGTGATGCCATGTTTGTTATTTGGCGGTTCCCGGCAGGTTTTATTTTACCGGGCGCCGAAAAGAATAATGTCTCTTTGATCTGGACAAGAGAATCCTCAATTAACTATAATCTAGGATTAGGTTAAGGATTTATTTTTTAAGTAAATAGAGGGCAGTTCCTGTGTTGCAAGTGCGGTTATGATCAAGTCCGGAATAAACGATAAAAATGAAACTGATAAGTACAAAAAGGCCCTGGTAAAGGCAGAAAGTGATTTATCACTAATGAAAGCCGAACTCGAACAGAAAACGAGGGAGCTTACCGAGGCTAATGATGAGCTTAAAAGTCTCGACCGGATGAAAAATGAGTTTATCCAGAGTATTTCTCATGAGCTTAGAACGCCACTTACTCCTGTTGTCGGTTATGTGGAACTCTTCCTGAATAATGATCTTGGAGATCTGTCACCGTCGCAACGGGAGATCATGGTAGATATTCATAAATGTTCCAGGCAACTGGCATTTAATATTGATTCCCTGCTTCATATGGTGGCGCTTCAGGATGAAGTGGGCAATGAAAACTATGAAGAAATAGAGATTAACTCCATAATAGAATATGTGGCATACTATATCAGGGAAGATGCAGAGAGCAATGGATTGTCATTTAAGGTTTCATGTGAAGCAAAGCTCGATCCTGTTTGGGGTGTAAGGGGGATGCTAATCCTCATGCTTAATCATATACTGAAAAATGCCATTAAATTTACCTCGAAAGATGGACATATTGCGATGTTAACAGAGAGTAAGGGTAATGGATTTATCGATATAATTATCAAGGATACGGGGGTGGGTATCGATTCTCTGAGAATATCCCGGATCTTTGAGCCTTTTTTTCAACGGGATTGCACTGCAACGAGTGGGTATGAAGGGATTGGACTTGGACTGGCCCTCGTAAAAAAGATTGTAGAATTGCATAAAGGCAGTATTTCCGTTAAGAGCCGGGAAGGGAAGGGAACCACCTTCAGAGTGTCTTTGCCCGTTGTGGCAAATCTCTAAGTTATAAACTAATCAATCTGCCTGTCACATCCCTTGTTAAATAGACCATCGACGGGTTTAATTTAAAAAGCCTCCCCGGGAGGCTTTTTAAATTAATACATTCTCATGCCATGCGCTTGGTCTGTATAAGTATTCCCCCATTTTAACGGGTGGTATTATTGACCTGAAATAGTGCAGGGTTAAGACTAGTCAATGCTGATCATTTCAGGTTCACAGAGAAGAGAACTATAGACAGCTACTCTGCCACATTTCTTGCAAGCGTATTCCAGGTTTTCAATCATGGGAGTGCAGATATGTCTTGGATTGTTAGTGTTTTTATTACAAAATTCACAGGTGTAAGGGATGTCTTCCCTGTTTGGATGGCAAAGGTGGCCTCTGCCACTTGCTTCCTTGCCGCATTCAGGGCATGAATAGGTTTTTACGTAATCCGTCATATGTAACTCCTCGGAAAGTATTTGTAACGAAATCTTTATACTATAGATGATTGGATACAGTCAAATAAAAAGGTTTTTCCTGAATTCCTTCATTGAAATTTGAACCTTTTCCCCTGTCTGCTCCAGGTGAATACTAAAGAAGGCTTATTCTTTATATGGAAGAAGAGTATACGGTAGAAGTTAAGGGGGGAAAGACATTGCTCCCTTTCAGTATTATGAGGGCCATTTTTGCGCTTGTCCTCCTGGTACTGTCGCTGGCTTCTTATCTGATCGGAATTCTTCTGACACTGACCATAATCGGCGCCCTTGTCGGCATTCCCATTATTATATCGACTTATGCCATCGATGCCCTTGCCCTTATGATGCTTATCAATATGAGGGAGAAAGTATATACCTTGAAATGCCCCGTATGCGAAAGAAAGAGATGGGTTATGCCGGCTATTAAAGCGTTTTTTTATTGCAAATCCTGCGCAAGCAGAGTGAATGTATCGATAGAAGAGGATGAATAAGGGGCTGCCCCTTATTCATCCTCAAAAAGATCACTTTTTTTATAGGTAAAGTTACTGATACCGGTTACCTCAAAAATCCAGTTAGAAAGTCTTTCATTGTCTTCAATGGCAATTTTATGGGGATTGGGTGTCGTTGCCGTGTTTTCCTCTTCCTTGCCGGCGCCCGTAAAAGAAGCTGATATTTTTATGAAATGTTTGCTTTGGCCCCCCATTGCTTTTTGCGCCGAAAGAACCTCATATTTTCTTCCATCTTTCAGCACTGCCACATAGGCATTGTCAAAGCTGAGATCTTTTACCCTTTCATTTTCTTTTCTCATGCTGTCTGTAAGGCGTAAATTACTTAAGGCATTGCTTATGCCGTTAATTACGTATGTTTTGAGTTTCTTCCCCTTGGGAACGGTAAAATCCCCGGGTTCAAATTCCTTACTCCCCCTGCTTCTCAACTCAAAGGAACCTCCCTTGCTGTCATGCTTTAGTTTGATGCTGTCAATTTCCTCCCCTTTAACCTGGAGAAGTTCTTTTGCAAGCCATTCAGCCGGTTTGGCCTGTAGAGGTGTTACCTTTGAAACAAGGAAAATGTCCGCTTTTCCTTTAGCCCTTACATAGCGTGAGCTGTTAAGCGCATAGCTTCTCTGGTTATCTCCCCTGTTTTTAGGGGCATTCCCGATGATGATCCCTCCCGGTTTATCATCACCGCTGGAAATGAGGGTAACAATAATAGCCTCTTTATTGTCATCTGAAAGTCCAAAGTTTCCATGTTTTTCCTTTTTAGAGGTTATCCATTCCGTTCCTTTCATGTTTAGCAGTTCCACAAGGAGCGCATCTGCTTTGCCTGTATCAGCCCCGTATCCTTCTTTCTCCTCGACGCTGTATCCATCATCACTTCTTAAGAGCGTTGTTTTTTCGTCCCCTTTTTCAATAATAATTTTTTTTACCTGATCAAGCTTGGCGTCTTTTAGCAGTTTCGAACCGGAGAGGTCCTTATGGCTTGAGGGGGACTGCATAAAAAGGGCTATGGCGAACAGTATTGCTGTCGAAAATACAAGAATGGGCAGGTTCTTTTTCATAGACTTCTCCTCCTTTTGGATCTTGTAATATGAAGAATAAATGCCGAAATAGCGACAAGTAGCGGCATAAGCCAGATATTTGCAATCTTCAGGTTTCTTTGAAGGTTTTCAACGTCTTCTCGTAAGTTTTTTCTGACCTGGCGGAGCTGTTTCTGGTAATCAAGCCTTTCTGCCTTAAAGTTTTCTATTTCCTGGAGTTGCTCGGCAGTGAGTACCTGTCCTTTAAATTTGTCGCCCCTTCGGCTCTGAAGTTCAGAGAGCTTTCTTTCCAGTTCCTCCACCTTGGTCTGAAGTTCAGCCTCCTTGGATCGCCACTTTTCCTGGGCTTCTCTCTGCATATCGGCTACTTTGGTAAAAGGTCTGTTGAATTTCCCTCTCGAACGGATGCTGATGAGATCCTGCGACCCTGCAAGGGTTTCTATCGTATTAAAGGCGAGATTAAGGTTGTCATTGATCAGGTTTATCACTCGCCGTCCGAAAAAGGTGGAAACATTGGCGCTTAACCTGTCTGTAATAAAATCGACATCGGAAAAAACAACCACTGTCGAGGCCTCTTTCGACTCTTTCACATCAGGCATTATTGTCGTGCCGTTATTATCGATGCCTTGAGGGAAGGCTGTTTTGAACTTTCCGCTTACCCTGTAGGCGAGAACCAGTTCAGATGAACCGGCCCTGAAATTTTTTTGAACAGAGTCGGGATTCATAAAAGGTTCTTTTTTAATAAAGTTTGCTTCTTTCGTCGTTTTAATAATAGGGCTTATTTCTATACCGTCCTTATTACCCTCCGCCCTTAATATTCCCGCCGTAGCCAGCACTATATTGTCAACGCCGCCACTTAATATTTCATCGCTCTTTAACTGTTCCTCTCCTATGTTGAGATAAACGGGGTAGGGGACGACCTGGTAGTTGGCGTTACGTACATTGGCGGCAATGTTCATGTCGGCTGCCAGTTCATCAGAACTCATGGAGAGCCCCCAGGCCGCCAGAAGTTCACCCAGGTTTGAAGATCTGTCGTAAAAGGCCGCCTCATAGGGGTTTTTCGGATTGGGAGGCGGGCTGTCCGATTCGCAGCTCGGATCGATAAAGGCGGCAACTTTCCCTCCCTTTAGCAGGTACTGGTCTATGGCCATTTTTGTTTTAGCCGGGATATTTTTCGGATGAATGAGGAGCAGAACGTCAATGTCATCATTGATTTTTTCCGTCTCCAGAGGAATGTCCCTCACTTTGTAAAGCTGCTCTAATTGCGCCATAATGGCCCAGGCATTACCGCCCTGATTTTGCCTGCCGAAAGGAGAGGGGCTCTGCTGCTTGTCGCCTGTTACGGGGAGGAAGCTCAAAATGCCGATATTTTTTCTTTCAGGATTTGTGATATTGACAATTGCCTTCGAGATATCATATTCGAGAAACTTCTCCCTGTCGGGATTAAAGAAAGGAATGACCTCCGAGTTGCCCGATTCATCAGCAATGACAAGGCCCATGTAGAGGGATTCTCCCTTTTGAAGGGGAACCTTCTGGAGACCATACTTTTGGGCAAGTTCCTCCTCTTCCGTGTCAGGTTTTGGATTAAGAGTTAAGAGCGTTGTTTTACCGCCCGATAGTTTTTTGTACTCTTCCAGAATCTCTTTTACTCTTGTTGAATAGGCCTTGATTCCCGGTATGCTCTCCGTTGCTTCTTTAGTGAGATAAAATTTAAATTTCAGATCATCTTCGAGCTTGCTCAGGATGTTTTGTGTGCCTTTTGAAAGGGTGTAAAGCTTCTCTTCCGTGAGGTCAATGCGAAAATGCCTGAACAGCGCCGAACTGACTAGATTAAGGAGTACAAGTATGACGATAATTAAAGCTATTGAAACAGCAGTCTTGTTGTTTTTATTCATAAGGGCCTCCTATATAGCTTTCTTCTCTTCGATGATAAGAGAAGAAATGACTAAGGAAAAAATGATGATTGTGGTGTAATAAATAAGATCTCTCAAATCGATAACACCTCTCTGGATTGAATCGAAATGATTGAGAAGACTTAAGGTTCCCAGCGCATCTGATGCCAGTGAGGGAATAAAAGAGGGCATCCAGAGAGAGGCCATGCCTGCAACCATGAGAAGAAAAATGGTGACGACGCTAATGATGAAACTCACTACCTGGCTTTTTACAAGCGCTGAAAAGCAGCTTCCTATGGCAAGATAGGCGCCTGCCATTAAAAGGCTTCCCATATAACCGGTGATGATGACGCCCATGTCCGGTTCGCCCAGATAGGTAACGGTGAATATCATGGGAAAGGTGAGGAAGAGAGATATGGCCACAATGATCCAGGCAGCAACAAACTTTCCGGCTACGGCATCGATCATGGAGACAGGCATGGTGAGCAGCAGCTCAATGGTGCCGGACCTTCGTTCTTCCGTCCATAATCTCATTGCCACGGCAGGCACGAAAAAGAGATATAGCCAGGGGTGCCAACTGAAAAAGGGTCTTAAATCTGCCTGGTGAGTTTCAAAGAAGTTGCCGATATTGAAAGTGAGAAACCCCGCCATAACGAGGAATATAATAATGAAAACATAGGCTACGGGTGTTGCAAAATAGCTTGCCAGTTCTCTTTTTAATATGGTTATGAATCCTTTTGTCATGCTCTTCCTCCTTCCGTAATTGTTCTGAATACTTCGTTCATATCGCCCTGGCTGAGTGAAACTTCATCAATATCCCAGCCATTTTCGTTGGCAAAGAGTATCACTTCATGAGATATGTTTTGTTTTGCCCTGGGATAAACGGTGATTGTTTTTTCATCTGTTTTTTCAGTCTCTTCCACTCCTGGAAAAGATAGCAGCTTTGTAAGGTGGTCATCTTCGGCTTTGCTATGCAGTTTGATTGTTACCGCATTGTGCTTTTTTGATTGCATCCTGAACTCATCAGGGGTTCCGTCAAATCTTATCTTCCCTTCCGAAATGACAACCGCTCTTGTGCAAAGGGCCTCTACTTCCTCAAGGATGTGGGTGGAGAGAATGATGATCTTGTCCTTTGCCATCTCTTTTATCAGTTTTCTAACACCCGCTTTCTGATTGGGATCAAGGCCGTCTGTGGGTTCGTCCATAATGAGCACTTCAGGGTCATGGATAATTGCCTGGGCCAGGGCCACTCTTCTTTTAAAGCCTTTTGAGAGGGTTTCAATCCGCTGATCGAGGACGGATTGGAGCGCGCATAATTTTACCACTCTTTCCACTGGCGCCTTGCCCTCAAGCTGCCTTATATCTCTAATAAAGTTGAGAAAGTCGAGAACCTTCATATCCGGGTAGAGAGCAGCGCTTTCGGGAAGATAACCTACCTTCTTTTTTGCTGCCATCGGCGCTTCCGATATGTTTGTGCCGAGGATAGATACGGAGCCTGATGTAGGTGTTATAAAGGACGTGATCATTTTCATGGTTGTTGATTTTCCGGCACCATTGGGGCCGAGAAAGCCAAAGACCTCCCCTTTGCTTACCTTAAAGGAGATGTTGTCGACGGCTTTGATGGGGCCGAAGTTTTTGGTAAGACCCGTTACTTCTATACATGGATACTCTGTTTGATTCATAGATACCTCCACCTTTCTCTTTGTTGCAGTGATAATGATAAAAAATAATTATTGTAAAATAGCTTGTCAAGGGGGAGGGAAGGCATTTTTTTTGTTTGACGTGTTTTAAGTGGCAAATAATTGGCAGGGAGTGGATTGATAGCGTTTTGGCTGATAAAAAAATCTTGCAAATTCAATGGCTTCATGTTATCTTCACAAGCTTGTAAATAATCTCACACGCCTTGCCAGTTTTGACCGGGGTCCTTTAAACACAGCGTAAAGGCCGGTCGAAATGCTTTGACGCATGGCGGCGGAAAAACCAAAAAAAGGAGAAAAAGATGACACCAGTTACAATGAAAGAACTTTTGGAGACGGGGGTTCATTTCGGGCACCAGACAAACAGGTGGAACCCGAAAATGAAGCCCTATATATTCTGTGCAAGAAATGGCATATATATTATCGATCTCCAGCAGACGGTAAAAATGTTTAACAATACCATGGAAATCATTCGGGACGAAGTTGCCGGCGGGAAGCAGGTGCTTTTTGTCGGTACCAAAAGGCAGGCTATGGATTCTGTTAAGGAAGAGGCAGAAAGGGCCGGCATGTTTTACGTTAACAACCGATGGCTCGGTGGAATGCTGACAAACTTTAGTACTGTCAAGGGCAGTATTGAAAGGCTTAAGGAACTTGAGCGTATGAAGGAAGACGGCACTTATGATCTTCTTACCAAGAAGGAAACGCTTAAACTGGAAAAAGAGAGAGAAAAGCTTGAAAAGACTATCGGTGGAATCAAGGACATGAATGGTCTTCCCGGGCTTCTGTTCGTTGTTGATCCCAAGAAAGAATCCATTGCCGTCACGGAAGCAAGGAAACTCGGTATTCCTATTGCGGCCATTGTTGATTCTAACTGTGATCCCGATGTGATCGACCATATTATTCCCGGTAATGATGATGCCATCAGGGCCATCAAACTTTTCTGCCAGAAAGTTGCCGATGCCTGTATTGACGGCGCCAACACTTACCAGGAGAAGCTCATGAGTGAATCAGACGATTCAGGTGAGGCGGCAGAAGAAGTGGCGGAAGCGCCGGAAGCTGCTGAAGAGTCGGCTCCCCGGAGGGCTAAAGAAACAGAGACTAAAGAAGAAATTGCGGCAGCTGAGTCTGTAGAGTAATTGATTGGAGGCTTTTTGATGGAAATTAGTGCAGCACAGGTTAGAGATTTAAGAGAAAAAACAGGGGCAGGTATAATGGACTGCAAGAAGGCGCTTGGTGAAACCGGGGGTGATCTCGAAAAAGCGGTTGATTACCTGAGGCAAAAAGGGCTTGCCGCCGCTTCAAAAAAAGCAGGCCGGGCAGCAACGGAAGGTCTTATCGGCTCCTACATCCATGGCGGTGGGAAGATCGGTGTTCTCGTGGAGGTAAACTGCGAAACTGATTTTGTTGCAAGAAATGAGGACTTTCAGACGCTCGTTAAAGATGTAGCCATGCATATTGCAGCGGCTAATCCGCTTTATGTTTCAAGAGATGAAATTTCTGCCGAACTTATTGAAAAAGAAAAAGAGATTTTCAAGGCCCAGGCCCTTGAAAGTGGAAAGCCTGAAAATATTGTTGAAAAAATCGTTGCAGGCAGGGTCGATAAGTTTTGTGCAGAAATCAGCCTAATGGAGCAGGCTTTTGTAAAAAATCCTGATATCACTGTCGAGCATCTTTTAAAAGAGTCTATTTCAAAGATTGGCGAAAATATTTCGATTAGGAGATTCTCCAGGTTTCACGTCGGTGAAGGAATGGAGAAGAAAGAATCTAATCTTGCCGAGGAGGTTGCTGCCCAGTTGGGTGGATGATCTCTATGGGATGTGCCCCTCAATATAAAAGAATACTCCTGAAATTGAGTGGAGAAGCCCTTGTCGGCGATGGTGAATACGGCATCAGCCCCGAAATTATCGGTGCTATTGCCGATGAAGTTAAGGAAGTGAGAGATCTTGGTGTCGAAGTTGCCATTGTTATCGGCGGAGGGAATATCTTCCGTGGTGTGGCGGCAAGTTCAAAAGGAATGGACAGGGCTTCGGCGGACTACATGGGCATGTTGGCCACTGTTATCAATGCTCTGGCGCTTCAGGATGCTCTTGAAAATAAGGATGTTTATACGAGGGTTCAGTCAGCTATCGAGATGCAGCAGGTTGCAGAACCTTATATAAGGCGAAGGGCGACCAGGCATCTGGAAAAAGGCAGAGTTGTAATTTTTGCTGCCGGTACGGGAAACCCCTACTTTACGACCGATACGGCGGCTGCACTGAGAGCAATGGAGGTGAACGCCAATGTTATTCTTAAGGCAACCAAGGTGGATGGCGTTTATGATGCCGATCCGATGAAGGTTGATAATGCGGTAAAGTTCGATGAACTAACCTATATCGATGTGCTGAAAAAAAATCTCAAGGTGATGGATTCAACGGCCATCTCTTTATGTATGGATAATAACCTGCCCATTATCATATTCAACCTGACTAAAAGGGGGAATATTGTCAAGGTGGCCATGGGTGAAAAAGTAGGAAGTGTTGTCAGGGGGATATCATGATCGAAGACACAATTGATGATATGAAAAAAGCAATGAACAAAGCCATTGATTCATTGCGCAGGGAACTTGCAAAGGTCAGAACGGGCAGGGCATCAACAGCCCTTCTTGACAGTATTGTGGTTGATTATTACGGTACCATGACGCCTGTCAATCAGATGGCGACTGTATCGGTGCCTGAGAGCAGGCTTGTTACTATTCAACCCTGGGATGCCACTGCCATAGAGGCTATAGAAAAGGCTATCCTCACCTCTGACCTCGGTCTTAATCCAAATAATGACGGAAAGCTGATCAGACTTTCCATTCCGCCCCTTACTGAAGAAACAAGGCGGGATATGGTAAAACTGGCAAAAAAATTTGCTGAAGACTCGAGAATTTCTGTCAGAAATGCCAGAAGGGATGCCAATGACCTTCTCAAAAGTCTTGAGAAGGAAAAAGAGATCTCTGAAGATGAACTCAAGCGTGCCCAGGATGAGGTTCAGAAAATCACCGATGAATATATAAAGAATGTAGACTCCATTATAAAAAATAAGGAAACCGATATAATGGAGATCTAGATCTCACCCCTGTTTTTTCATTGGTTCTAATCCCTGTAGAATCCTGCCTCCAAAACGGCGCTTTTTTGCCAGATAGCTATTGCACTGTAAATGCTTATAACATGACAGAACTTGAGAAAGATAATATTCCCCGGCACATAGCCATTATAATGGATGGTAACGGCAGATGGGCGCGAAAGCGTCTCCTTAACCGCATTAACGGTCACAGAAAGGGGATGGATGCCGTAAAGGAAGTTGTCACTGCTGCCCGTGAGATAGGCGTCAAATACCTTACGCTGTATGCTTTTTCGACGGAAAACTGGAAAAGACCGCCTGAAGAGATCAAGGCCCTGATGACGCTGCTCGGCAAATATTTAAAGTCTGAATTGCCCATGATGATGGATAACGGTATCAGGCTTGTTACGGTGGGAAAAATCGAAGATATTCCCGACAAGGAGAGGGGTGTACTTCAGGATACAATAGCAAAGACGTCCGGCAATAAGGGAATGGTTCTAAATCTTGCGCTCAGTTATGGTGGAAGGGATGAGATACTGTATTCTTGCCGGTTACTGGCAGAAAAGGTGAAGACTGGAGACCTCGCTCCTCAGCATATTACGGAAAATCTGTTCACGGAAAATCTCCTGACGGCAGGTATCCCCGATCCTGATCTTCTCATTAGAACGAGTGGTGAAATGAGGTTGAGCAACTTTCTCTTGTGGCAAAGCGCCTATACGGAACTCTATTTTTCCGATACGCTGTGGCCTGACTTTGGTGAAGCGGACCTTCTTCTCGCTATTAAGGATTATCAGTCAAGAGAGAGAAGATTCGGCAAGACGAGCGACCAGGTGACACCAGAGGTAAAGCCAAATTGAGCGCGCTAGGAAAAAGACTCATTTCGGCAGCCCTGTTTCTCCCGCTTTTTATTTATATTCTGGCAAAAGGAACACCTTTTTATTTTTTTGTACTGGTTTTTGTTGCCGCCTGTCTGGCCCTCTACGAATTTTATTCATTTAATATTACCCTGCTGACGAAAGAGTTAAAGCTTTTCGGTTTTTTGTGGGGAACCTTCATCCTGATTGCTGCTTATATGGGTGACTTTTCCCAAATGTCGGGGATTATCGCCGGAGGAGTGATTCTCCTTTTTCTAATCAGGCTTTTAAGGGGCAAAGAGTTAAGCGGTGTCATTAATGAAACCGCTTTTTTATGTCTTTCTGTTCTTTATGTTGTTTTTCTCCTCTCTTATCTGGTTCTTTTAAGAGGTCTCCATTACGGCCACCTCTGGATACTGTTCCTCTTCTTTATTACCTGGGGAGGTGACACGGCGGCCTATTTTTCCGGTGTCCATCTGGGAAAAAAGAGACTCTACCCTGAGATAAGTCCTAAAAAAAGTGTGGAAGGATGGATTGGCGGCTTTTTTGGTGGCATTACAGGTGGTCTCTTCTTCAAAGTGTTTTTCTTTCCTCATGTCGCTTTTTTTGACTGTATTCTTATGGCAGCCATTATTGGTATTGTGGGACCCCTGGGAGATCTGACGGAATCCATGATGAAGAGGTCAAGCAATATTAAGGATTCGGGAGGGTTAATTCCCGGTCACGGGGGCTTTCTCGACAGGCTTGACAGTATCATGTTTTCAGCGCCTGTCCTTTATTATTTTGCCGTCATGAGATACGGTCTGGAGGGTTAAGAAAGGGTGTCCGGAAAAAGAATTGCCATACTCGGTTCAACCGGTTCAATCGGGATAAGCGCTCTCGATGTTCTTGACCGCTACAGGGATCGTTTTGAAGTGACGGGTATGACGGCATGGGGAAATGCCTCAGAGCTTAAAAAACAGATTTTTTTCCATCGTCCCAAAATTGCCTGCATCATGGATGAAGAGAAGGCAAGAGAACTTTCTAAAGATTCCTCTCTCAAAGGGACGAAAATTGTATGGGGAACAGAAGGCCTCATTGAAATAGCCACAAGAGATGATGTGGATATGGTTCTTTCCGCCATTGTCGGTTCGGCAGGGCTTGTGCCGACCTATGCTGCTGTTAAAGCCGGTAAGGACATTGCCCTTGCCAATAAGGAGACCCTTGTTGCTGCCGGAAGCATTTTTATGAAGGAAGCTGAAAAAAAGGGGTGTAAGGTTTTTCCTGTAGACAGCGAACATAGTGCGATTTTCCAGTCTCTTTCGGGTCAGCGAAAGGAAGATGTGAAGCGACTCATTCTTACTGCCTCTGGGGGACCTTTCAGGAAAAAAAGCAGGGCAGAGCTTGAAAGCGTTACTGCCGGCGATGCACTTAATCATCCTACCTGGTCTATGGGAAGTAAAATTACTATCGATTCGGCGACACTCATGAATAAGGGGCTTGAGGTAATAGAGGCAAAATGGCTTTTTGATGTTTCTTCAGAGATGATAGATGTCATCATTCATCCCGAGAGTATTATTCACTCCATGGTGGAATATGTCGATGGTTCTGTCGTTGCCCAGCTTGGCATGCCTGATATGAAGGGTCCCATTGCCTATGCTCTGTCATGGCCCGAGAGGCTCCATACGGGAGTAAGGTCTCTCGACCTGGGTGTCAAGGGGGGGCTTACATTTGAAGAACCTGATACGGAGAGATTCCCGGCCCTCAAACTCTGTTACAGGGCCCTTGAAATGGGAGGTACGGCGCCGGCTGTTGCCAGTTCGTCAAACGAGATTGCCGTCGAAGCCTTTCTTGAAGAGAAAATAGGCTTTCTGCATATTCCACAGATTATTGAAAGGGTGCTTTCAAATCATAAAGTCACTGAACCAGAGAATATTGACGATGTGCTGAAAGCGGATCTCTGGGGCCGAAAAGAGGCTAAAGCTGCTATCGATCAAATGAAAAGAGAGGTTTAATTCCTGATGATGACAACAATTATTTCCTTCATTCTCGTTCTTGGTCTTCTTATCCTTGTCCATGAGCTGGGGCACTTTCTTGTTGCCAAGAAGCTTGATGTGAAGGTGGAAAAATTTTCCATTGGTTTCGGGCCAAAGCTTTTTGCCTTTACCCGGGGAGAAACGGAATACATGGTATCTGCATTTCCACTGGGTGGTTACGTGAAGATGAAGGGAGAAGAGCCGGGAGAGGCGCTTGAAAATGATCCGCGCGAATTTGCTTCAAAACCGGTGGGTCAGCGAATGGCCATTATTATCGCGGGTCCCCTTATGAACCTGATACTTACCTTCCTCTTGCTTCCTCTAGTGTTTATGATGGGTGTCAATATTCCCGCCTATTTGAAGGAAGAGGTGCAAATAGGCTGGGTTATGGATGATTCACCGGCTATGGATGCAGGGATAGAGCCCGGTGATATTATAAGAAAGATCGATGGTGAAGAGGTTGCCACCTGGGAAAAAGCGATCACAATAATAACATCGAGTCCCGGAAACAAGCTTTCTGTTGATATTGTGCGAAACGGTTTGCCCCGCCGGGTGGACCTTGTGCCTCACACGCAGAAGAACAATGGGGCCGGATATGCCGGTATTCTTCATCCTATGGAGGCGAGGGCCGCTGAAATAAGTCCGGGCCTTCCGGCGGAAAAAGCCGGCTTTGTTAAAGGGGACCTTATTACTGCAATTAACGGAAGGCAGGTAAGGCACTGGATTGAAATGTCCAACATTATCCAGGAGCTTGGTGAAAAAGAGGCCATAATTTCCCTCGCTAGAGACGGCAAAAGTCTGGAGCTGAAGTTAAAGCCTGTTATCGATGAAGCGAGCAAGAGAGCGATAATCGGTATTAGCCGCAGTGAACAGATGCGGATGGTTAAATATGGTTTTTCCGGCGCAATCAAAGAGGGGATGAATAAGGCCGTAGAGTTGACATCGCTAACCCTGGATATTCTTAAAAAACTTTTTACCTTTAACCTGTCCATTAAAAGTCTTGGCGGGCCCATCATGATAGCCCAGGCAACAGGCGCTGCTGCAGAGTCTGGACTTTCAGAACTTATTTATCTTATGGCATTTATCAGTCTTCAGCTCGGTGTGCTCAATTTACTTCCTATTCCCGTACTCGACGGGGGGCACGTATTTTTTCTGCTGGCCGAACTGGCTCTCAGGAAACCTGTAAGCACCAAAGCGAGGGAGATAGCCCAGCAGGTTGGATTTGCCATACTCATTACGCTTATGCTTATTGTGTCCTACAATGATGTTATGCGGGCAATATCGTTCTGATTAAGACACATTTTTTAACATGACAGCAGCTGATGTCTGCTGATTATTTATTCTTTAGTATCCATCGGTCAACTATGGTGGATCAAATTTTGTTTTCAATTTGGAAAAGAGGGTTTTTTTGCAAGGTCAAGGAAATCAAGGGTTTCGCCGATTCATACTGCTGTACGTCGCACAAGCAAATCTGAAGATTGACGCAGAGATTGCGAAAAAGCACCCTTGACCGATGAAAACTATTTAACTATTAGCCGGAGGAAGAGACATTGGCAGAAGGAATGGGAAAACTAAGGCGCACTAATCATTGCGCTGAACTTACCGCTAAAAACATTGGTGAAGAAGTAACGCTCACCGGTTGGATCCAGAGAAGAAGAGACCATGGGGGTGTTATTTTTGTTGACTTAAGGGACAGAAATGGCCTGACCCAGGTTGTTTTCAGCCCCGAGGTAAATGTTGAAGTGCATGAAAAGGCCCACCAGTTAAGAAATGAATATGTGCTGGCAGTAAGAGGCAAGGTAGCGGCCAGGCTGGAGGGGACCGTTAATCCCAACCTGGCTACCGGTGAGATAGAAGTTATGGTAGAAGAACTCAAGATTCTCAATGAGTCTAAAACGCCTCCATTTATGATAGAAGATAATATCGATATTGCTGAAAACCTGAGACTCAAGTACAGGTTTCTTGATCTTAGAAGACCCTCTGTGGCCAAGGGGCTTATATTAAGGCACAAGATTACGGCAGCAACGAGGGAATACCTTAATGGCAGCGGGTTTCTCGACATTGAGACTCCTATGCTCACCAAGAGCACACCTGAAGGCGCCAGGGACTATCTTGTGCCGAGCCGTGTCAATGGGGGCTCTTTTTATGCTCTGCCGCAGTCGCCCCAGCTTTTTAAACAAATACTCATGGTTTCCGGCTATGACAGGTATTACCAGATTGTCAAGTGTTTCAGGGATGAAGATTTAAGGGCTGACCGCCAGCCTGAATTTACCCAGATAGATATGGAAATGTCCTTTGTCGACAGGGAAGATGTGATGGCGCTTACGGAAGGGCTTATGAAACATCTTTTTAGAGAAGTTCATGGGGTAGATATGACTGACGATTTCCCCGTCATGACTTATGAAGAGGCCGAGAGCAGGTACGGTCTCGATAAACCCGATATCAGGTTCGGACTCGAACATGTTGATCTATCCGATGTTATGGACGGCTGTGGCTTTAAAGTCTTTGCCGATGCGGTAAAAAAAGGGGGGATTGTTAAGGCCATAAATGTGAAGGGAGGAGCCACCTTTTCAAGGAAGGATCTCGATGAGCTGACGGCCTATGTCGGTAATTACGGCGCAAAAGGGATGGCCTGGATAAAGATTACCGAAGAGGGGTGGCAGTCTCCTATCGTCAAGTTCTTTAAAGATGAAGAACTTGAAAAGATTAAAGAAAAGACAGGTGCCGAGACAGGTGACCTGCTTCTCTTTGGCGGTGATAAGAAAGGCATTGTTAATGAGAGTCTCGGCATGCTCAGGAACGAACTGGCAAAAAGACTTGAGCTTGTTAAGGATGACAGTTACAGTTTCCTCTGGGTTGTCGATTTTCCTCTCCTTGAGTATGACGGTCAAACAAAACGTCATGTAGCTATTCATCACCCCTTTACAGCGCCTCTCGATGAAGAAGTGGCGCTACTTGAAAGCGAACCGGCAAAGGTAAGGTCTAAAGCCTATGACCTTGTCCTTAACGGAAGCGAAGTGGGGGGAGGCAGTATCCGTATTCATGACCAGAGCCTGCAGCGTCGCATATTTAATCTTTTGAATATTTCAGATGAAGAAGCAAATGCCAAGTTCGGTTTTCTTCTCGATGCTCTCGAATATGGCGCACCGCCCCATGGCGGACTGGCTCTTGGTCTCGACAGGATTGCTATGATCATGAGTGGCAGTGACAGTATCAGAGATGTCATTGCCTTTCCGAAAACGCAGAAAGCTTCCTGTCTGATGACGGATGCGCCTTCGCCGGTTCAGGCGGAACAGCTGACAGAACTCAATATCAGCCTCAATATACCCAAAGCGGATTAAAAGGGTTCTTTTCAACTCCCCTTTGCAGGGTATAAGCAGCTTTACGAAATTATTTTTTGCCGGAAAATGCAGAAAATAATTTCTGAGATACTAAAAAGGAATAGGCTTAAATATTAGGGGAATTTTCTTCAAATGGACTTTCTGTCGGACATAAGTGAAGAAAAGATTGCTCATGAGCGGCGTAAGGCAAGAGAGCTGAGGCAATCTCAGTGGTGGAAAAACCGGAAGGGGAAAGGTCTCTGTTATTATTGCAGAAGACCTTTTCACCCTTCGGAACTCACCATGGATCACATTGTGCCGGTTATAAGAGGTGGAAAATCGGTTAAGTCCAATGTCGTTCCATGCTGTAAAGAGTGTAACAACAAGAAGAAACATATGCTCCCCTCCGAGTGGGGAGAGTATCTTGAAGGTTTGAAGACCTAGCCCGGATTTCTCATAAACTCGCTGCTGTGCACCTTACCCTGAACTGTTTTGCTGATAAACCTGGTGAAAAATCCAGGTTGGCAGGACCGCTTTTATATGTTTTAACCTGCTGCAGTCAAATATTCTTTACCTCTTCATCACAAGTTGCTTATAGTTGTTTTTTATCTCTTCCTGTCATCATTTATGAAAAAATTTCATAACCTTTTTACGTTTCTTCATAGCTAATAGCATTAGATTCCCAGTTAATAGTGATTATACTTTTTATGTTGTTTTGAAGCTTTCTTTTTTATATCAGGTAGTTGCACGTTATTGTTTTTTAAAATATGCTGATGGTATGATTGTTGCTTTTTCTTTAGACGAAAAGATGTTGAGTTAATCACCAACTCTGCTCAGAGCAAACCTCGGGAAACCTTGGGACGCAGAGCCACGGGGCTAAGAAAAGAGAAGTTTTATGTCAGCCGGGCCGCCAGAGTTTTTTAAACTTTGGCGGCCCGTTTTTTTATAAAAATTATTTAAAAGTACTAAAAGAACAAATATAAACTCTTAAAAAACTAAAAAGTAAGGGAGGGAAGGATATGAAAATGATGAAAGCAGGATTGTTAGCTATTATGGTTGTTTCAATGGTTATGTTCACGTCAAGTTCTATTTATGCTGGAGGCAAAAAAGCAGACAAGTCTGAGATGTGTCATGACGGCAAAGTTATTATGGTTTCAGGCAATGCGATTAAAGCTCATTTGGCTCATGGTGATCCGGACGTATTTGTGAAGGAAGGTAACAGTTGCCGGGAGTACGTAGCAGAGCAATCCGAACCGGAGCCAGTTGTACCGGAACCGACTCCTTCGCCAACATTTGATTTTTCATGGTAAATTGTAAAACTTATCTATATTGAATTAATAAGAAAGCGGATTAACAGCGAAACTGTTAATCCGCTTTTCTATGTCTAATGAGACAGCACTGTTAAGATACTTTTTTCTCTCCTGAGTTTTTTACTCTTCAAAAGAAATGGAAGAGTAAAACCGGTATGAAATAATTTCATATTCTCCTTGAAACCGCTTGCAAATATGGTACAATCGACATGTTTAAAGTGGGTAGATATGGAGTTAATATGCATTCAATTATTCTTTTTGCCAAGGCTCCTGTACCGGGCAAGGTGAAAACACGTCTCACGACAAACTTGTCTCCTCACCAGTCGGCAGCCCTGCATGAATCTTTTGTTATCGACACCCTGATGGAAATGTCGGTCATTAAAGATGCCGATACTTTTCTTGCATGTCACCCCACCTCGGAAGATCCCTTTTTTCTTTCACTTGAAAAACGTTTTCACCTGAACAGATTTGAGCAAAGAGGTCAAAACCTGGGAGAGAGGATGAAAAATGCTTTTCATCATTTGAAGTCTCAGGGCTATGATAAAATTGTCATCATAGGAAGTGATTCTCCTACACTTTCAGGCAGTATTGTTGAGGAAGCCTTTGAGTCTCTCGAAAAACATGATCTGGTTTTAGGCCCGAGTCTTGATGGCGGGTACTATTTGATTGCTATTTCCGGGGAGGTTCCTGAAATTTTTAATGGTATTCAGTGGGGTGGTGATACTGTCTTTGAAGATACTTTTAATAAGGCAAAGAGTCTCGGCCTTGATATGCATATACTTCCCTTTTGGTATGATGTGGACACGATAAAAGAGTTACGTTTTCTGTCAATACACCTCGCCGGACTTGATGATAGAGTTTGTGTGGAAACGAGAAACGTACTTGCAAGAATAGGGAAAACCGTCTGCTACCCTTAAAGAGGTGATAATATAAAACTCAGGACTGAAATAGTTATTAATATTCTCGCCATTATGGGAATTGCCATGATTACTATTGGTGTTATGGTAGTTAATATTTCAGAGAATAATATGGTTAGAATGAAAGAAAGAGATGGGAAAACACTTGTCACTTCATTTCGTTCTATCGTTGAAAGCGCAACGCTTTTTCATTCTGCTTCGGAGACTATTAATCTGCAAAACCTGGTCAATGTTTTTGCCATGGAAAGTGGCGCCAGTGAAGTTATTATTGCAAATGACAGATTCTCTATAATTGCTGATTATGTAAGTAGAGATGATAATATCATTGGTGTTGATAATAATTTAAGAAAATCGATTAGCGAGAATTTGGATTATACCTACCTAAAGAAAGGAAGGGCTTTAAAGGTTATTTCCATTTATGAATCATTATCTGTTTATAGTCCAATGATTGTAAATGGTAAAGTATCGGGAGGTCTAAAGGTTGTCTTTCCCTTGACTGAACTGAACAATACGCTTTTAAGAACGAAATGGCTGCTTCTTTTTTTTCTTTCTTTTGATCTTCTTGTTCTTCTTCTCTTCGGCAGTTATCTTTTGACAAGAAGGATTGTTCTGCCGCTAAGCAAGTTTGCCAAAGCTGCCGAGAATATAGCAAATGGAGATCTCAGTGAGCGCGTTGATGATTATGGGGAGAACGAACTGGGGCAATTATCGACGGCTTTTAATATTATGGCCGACAGTTTGTCGGATCATGTGGGCTATCTCCAGAGGGCTAACAGGGAACTAAGGCAAACAAGACTCGATTTAATCAGGTCTGAAAAGCTGGCTTCCGTTGGCCGGCTTGCTGCCGGTGTCGCTCATGAGATAGGTAACCCTCTGGGCGCAATTCTCGGTTATACCAATATGCTTATCAGTGGTGTTGATGATAAAGCGATGGAAAAGGATTTTGTGGAAAGAGTAGAAAAAGAGGTTAAAAAAATTGACCTTACAATCAGGGAACTCCTTGATTATTCAAGGCCATCATCGGTTGAAATGAGAGACGTTAATGTAAACGGTATTATCCATGAGGCGCTTTCACTTGTTTCTCATCAAAAAGGTTTTGAAAGCCTGGAACTTGAACTTAAATTGCTTGAAGGGTTGCCCCATATTTTGGCTGATGAACATCAAGTGAGGCAGATATTGCTTAACCTCATTCTTAACGCCGTTGATGCCATGCCTAATGGCGGGAGAATAACAGTTTCAACGGAAGCCTTTTATTTAAGTGAAGATAAAGAGGTCTTCCCTCCGAGAAGGAAGGAAGACCATCTTAGCGCTGAATTTACTATAAGGAAAAGAGTCAAGCCGGAAGGCGGCAAAGAGTGGATTAAGGTATCCATTGCCGATACAGGAATGGGCATGGAAAAGGAGGAACTCGGTAAAATCTTTGATCCCTTTTATACGACGAAAGATCCGGGAAAAGGAACAGGGCTGGGCTTATCCATTTCCCAAACCATAATTGAGACCTTTGATGGCAAGATAGAGGTAGAGAGTGAGCCAGGCCGTGGAACAGTCTTTTCACTTTTGCTCCCCGCATGTGAAAAGAAGAATAATGAGGTGTAGACCTTTTTTATTTTACTTGTATGCGTTAACTTGCATAAATTATTTTCAACAGGAGATGTGATATGTCAAATAAGAAAAGAATTCTCGTTATAGACGATGAAGAAGCTATGCGCCATGTGCTTACGTCCATGCTTGCAAAAGAGGGTTACCATGTCAAGGCCTGCGCCAATGGTGATGAAGGGATGAAGGCGCTCGATGAGGATGTCTATGACATGGTTCTTTGCGATGTGAGGATGCCTGGTATGGATGGTCTTACATTTTTTAAGGGGATAAAGAAGAAGGGGCATCACTTGCCTGTTATTATCATGTCTGCTTACGGGACGATAGATACTGCTGTTGAGGCTATAAAGGAGGGCGCTTACGATTACATTTCAAAACCTTTCAGGCAGGATGAAATTATTTTAACACTAAAGAAAGCGGAAGAGAGAGAGAAGCTTACCCGCGAAAATATGCGGCTAAGAGAGGCTGTTGAGAAGAGTTACAGCTTTTCCAGTATTATAGGCAAGGGGCCTAAAATGCAGGAAGTTTTTAATGCCATAAAAAAAGTGGCTGACGTGAGATCGACGGTGCTGCTTACCGGTGAAAGCGGTACGGGCAAGGAACTGGTTGCGCGGGCAATTCATTATAACAGCGTCAGGAAGGATGAATCTTTTATTGCTGTTAATTGCGGCGCTATTCCTGAAAACCTGATTGAAAGTGAACTTTTTGGTCATGTAAAGGGGGCCTTTACAGACGCCGTAAAAACGAGGAAGGGGCTTTTTGAAGAAGCTGATGGAGGGACCCTCTTTCTTGATGAGATTGGAGAACTCCCTCTTGTTTTGCAGGTAAAGCTGCTTAGAGCGTTGCAGGAGGGAGAAATAGCAAGGGTCGGCAGCGCGGCAATTATTAAAGTCGATGTGAGAATTGTTACAGCCACAACAAAGAACCTTGCTGAGGAGGTTAAAGAGGGACGTTTCAGGGATGATCTTTTTTACAGGCTAAACGTTTTTTCTCTTAAACTTCCTCCCTTAAGGGAGCGGAGTGAAGATATTCCCATGCTAATTGACCATTTCATAAGCAAGTACAGGGAAAGGCTTGGCATTAACATTACCGGTATAGACCGCAAAGCCATTGAACTTGCCATTAACTATTCCTGGCCGGGAAATGTCAGAGAACTTGAAAATGCAATAGAGCGGGCCATTGTTATGGCTGAAGGTGATAAAATAAAGGAAAATGATCTTCCGGCAGAACTTAAGGAGGGAGGTGGCGGTCAGCTTGTTCCATTAGCTGATGACGGTCTTTCCATAAAGAAAAACAGCAGAAATCTTGAGGAGAGATTGATCCGGAAGGCCCTTGAAGAAACAGGAGGGAACCGGACAAAGGCAGCCAAATTGCTGGAAATAAGCCATCGTGCCCTCATCTATAAAATAAAGGATTATAATCTTTGATCCGGTGTGTTTCCGCATTTGTTGGGAGGGGAATAAGTGGGGACTCAGGCCGCGATATTCCTGATCTTTTGCAGCTCTTCTTCTCCCAGTGAATTAACCTGGAAATATTCCCGTTCCAGTTCTTCAATATAGAACCTGTCGAGACCGCTGTTAACAAGGAAATCCTCTCGCAGGGCCGCGTCTTTTGTCTTGATGATCTGGGGAAGAAGGTTATGGAGGTAAACAGCCTCTTTCTTGATATTCATGATCACATTACTAAAGATATGGTCGGGAATTTCTTCTTCGAAATTTTCTTTTATCGCCAGATCTTTGGCGATTTCTCTTTTTAGAATTTCCTGCTCTTCCTTCGTATTTAGTTCCGAGTAGAAGGTTTTTATCCTTCCTTTTACATTTTCCTGAATCATGTTGTACATCGCTTCTTCACGGCTCGTGTGATAAAGATTATCAACAATTTCATGGAGCGTGGATTCTCCCTTTTCAACACCTTCAAGACCGTGAAGCAGATATTCGATCTTTTTTCTGCCAAAGTAGGTGAGGTAGTTGTTCTCCAGTATGGGGTCAAAAAAAAGTTCCTTGAAAAAGTCTGCTTTCAGGTCATCAAAAACCTTTTTATTTCCCAGCAGACTCCTAACCTGATCTTCATTAATATTGACTTTCTCCATAAAGGCCAGCTGGCTGATGACAGCTAACGTTGCGTCATACCGGTCAAAGAAGGTAACGATATAACCGAAGTTTTCAAAGGCCGTCGTATCCTTTTCTTCCTTCATTTTTTCATCGCAGATACGGCCTGTATCGAGGAGAATCCCTTCAAAAGTCCGGTCTCTTTTTTCGACGGACGTTCGCTTGGCTTTTAGAAGCCTTATGAGATCGTCATTAATAATAAGCTGGTTGTCCTCCTGGTTGAGAAGAAAAAGGCCCTCCAGTATTTCCCTCGTTTCAATGATATAGTCAGGTTCATTGGTGACAACGATCTTTTTGCCCTTAAGAATCATACTGTCCAGCGTATCGAAAAGATTGCTTGGAATATCGTTTCTCACGCTAAGGGTTCTCAGTCTTGTAAGCTTGGGATTAGCCAGCGCCTTGCCGTCACCGCCTACATCCTTTTCCATTGCAATGAGGATATCCTTATATTCATCGATGATTCGCTTGTTTGCCAGGTCCTTGTACATAACATCGATTTTTATTCTTTCCTGCTGATATTGGTCAATTCCGTACTTTTCGGCCAGTTTTTTAAGTTTTTCCTTATCTTCTTCTGTGACGGTCCTTTTTTCAGTGTATATTTTCCGGAATGTTTCGTAAAATTTTTTGTTGGGAAGGTTTATCAGTTTGAAAAGGAAGAGAACGGCTTCAGGAATACCGATGTCTTTAAGTATGTCTTTGGCGATTTCCGTATCGTTGCTGCTCCCGATATTGATGTTTCTTTTAAGGTCTTTTCCAATCTTTTTAAGGAGTCTTTCCTGCTTTGCTTCCTGCGTTCCCTGCATGTCGAAATGGAGAAAGAAATAATAATTGCTAACTGCATGCATGTTGAAAAATATGGTTTCATATTTTTCAAAACCGCTTGTTTGCTTTGTGAATGTCAGTTTGTCTTGTTCTTCGTCATAGTAGGTGCCGAAAATGGCGAGACGGTTAAGGACATCTTTTTTTACGAGGTCTCTGAAGGGTTGCTCAACGCCGAACATGTATTCACAAAAACTGCCGCCGTTACTGTTATAGGTCAGTCCATCATCACCGATAATAAATTCATTGCCCGGTGAAAAAAACCTGTCATATTCCTTGCCGTCTTCACTGGACGTTTCAAAGAAATAACGGTGGTTAATATCTTTGCCGGCAATGGTGGCATAAAATTCGATACTGTCACCAATCTGCCCATGTAACCTGATGTCCTGAATCATAGGGATAATAGTAGTTGAAACGATTTATAAATGCAAGATCAGAAGTTTTTAAACCGGCAATGCGGCAAGTATTTTAACGGTATTGCTTTTACATCAGAAAAACAATACCATTGCAGTGTAAATGAGATAGCCTGTAAAAAGTATGAAAAGTTTTCTATGAAAATTTTACTTCCGGAAGGTTTTGTAGTAATTTTTACTATGCAGGGCCTGTGGAAACGGTATAAAAGCACTGATAAACCTGCGCCACGCTGGCACTTGTTGTTGGCATGTTAATTGTATGTTTAAAAGACAGTGGAAGGTGATAATTATGAAAGCTTATTTAAATAATGAGAGCGGATTTACTATGATTGAGTTAATTCTGGTGATTGCCATCCTTGGTGTTTTAAGTTCCATTGCAGCGCTTTCGGGGAAAGACATGTATGACAATTACAAGACCAGGGGAGCAGCAAGACAGCTTTATTCCGATATGCAGTACGCCCGTTTGAGCGCTATCAAGGGGGGGCGCCCCTGGGTTGTTGATTTTATGGACGATAAAAGTTACCGTGTAATGATCAAAGATTCAACGGTTTATAAAACTATTAATATTCCTCTTCAATTTAAAGGTGTAAAAATATGCAATTATACCGATTCCTTGAGCCCGCTCAAGGATGCACAGTTTAATCCCAATGGCACTGCGGGAGGTACTGCCGCTGATTTTGGGGTGAAGGTTTCTTTAGGAGGCAAGGTATATAAAATTTATATACCTTCAATTGGCACGGGGATTGTCAGGGTCATTAACTTAAGCAGTAAAGAGCCCTTAAATGCTATCCCTTGCCCATAAAATAAAGGTGGTCGAAGAATATGAAAGGTGTGTATAAGCAGCGCGGATTTACGTTAATTGAGGTCCTTGTGGCAATGCTTCTTCTTACCGTCGGACTCATGTCGGCTTTAAACATGCAATCAACAGCAATTTTGGGAAACAAGGGCGCAAGAGATATGACCGTCGCAACGAACATGGCTGCAGAGATTGTCGAAAGAATGAGAATTAGCGGCAAATCATATGCATATAACGATCTTGATACGGATGCTGATTGTCCATTGGCGGACCCCGTAAAGGGAGATTGTGAACAGTGGAAATCAAGGCTGAATGATCCTGATATAGGTCTTGTGCGCGCAAGGGGGAGGGTCAGCGTTGTTAGTGGGGTGCCCTATGACAGGTTGACGACAGCAACTGTAACCGTCACATGGTTTACCAACAGGGAAAAAAAGATTGTCTACGAAACAATTATTAGAACCTGGTAATGTTAATAAAGTGCCGATAAGGAAGGATGTTTAGAGAGAGAAAAATGGATAGTAATAATAAAAATAAATGGGACATTCAATCCGACAGGGGATTTACTATCATTGAGCTTATCATTGCCATGCTTATCGCATCGGTCGTTGCCATGAGCGGCTTTGCGCTTTTTTCGGCGACAAATCGCTCCTACCAGGTTCAGGAGGGCGTTATCCAGGCCCAGCAAAGCGCCCGCGCTGCTTTGGGACGGCTAGCAAGAGATATACGTATGGCCGGTTTTGGCCTGGATAAAGAACGAGTGCCTTACCCTATAACTATTGGAGAAGATGTGGGCACTGCAATTACACTCGATGGTCCTATTACGGTATTCGACAGCGTTGCGGGGCCTGACAGAATTATTCTCCTTGGCATTGGTTCGCAGGCAGGCGTATTGCAAAACCTGTCAGGCTTTGAATATAACCAAAAGGAGCAGTATCTTTTACGCTTAAACAGTGTCGATGCCTTTATGACTAATGGCGGAGCATTTGTTCCCGAAAGGAAATTCATTACTATCGACGGAGCGTATATGCTAGAACTCAATACTGTCCAGGGGTCGCTTGACCAAAATATTCTGAGGGCTGCAAAAGAACTCCCTAAAGACTTTAAGGAAGATAGCCTTGTTTATATTGTTCAGGCCATCGAATATTCCATAGCGGACGATGTGACAGGGTGCTCACCGGAAAAACCCTGCCTGGTAAGCAAGGACTACACGTATATAAGGGGTGGCAGCGCAGGCAGTGCCCCCCAGCTATATGCTGAAAATATCGAAGATATCCAGTTTGCCTTTGGCTTCGGTCCTTTTGTCGATAAAAATGGAAACGGCTCTTATGACGCCGGTGATTTTGTCGATGGTTTAACTGCTTTGGAACAGCACCGTATTCAAGCGGTAAGGGTGACCGTAGTGGCCAGGGCCGGCCAGGACCCGTTAGGAAAAAAGTTTAAAAGGCCTGCTGTGGAAAACCACCCTGAAGGTGACATTAATTTTTACAGGCGGCGAGTTCTCTCCCAGGTCATTGATTTGAGGAATCCCTTTTAAGGAGGATTATTAGAGATGAGGAGACGGCAATGGAGATAAAATCAATAAACATTGCAAGAGATCACAGGAAGCGCTGGGGAATAATGTTTGACTGTATGAGCAATATTATTTCCGGGCACTATAGGCCGGGTAATAGAGGAAAAAATGCGCTTGCCGGGGCATTTAAAAATGAAAAGGGAATGATTTTGCTGACCGTCTTGATTCTTATGTTTATAGCCACTCTTCTCGGCATCATCGCATTGAACAGCACTACCGTAGAATTACAGATTACAGGGTATGATAAACGCGTTTCAACTGCCTTCGAATCGGCTGAGGGAGGCAACCGGATCGGACAGATGCTTATTGAGCGAACACATGACGAGGGCGCAGTGCCGGATGATATGGGTTTTACTATAAATACGAGCCTCTATAATGAGATTATCTATAAGCAGTTGGAGATTGCCCCTGATAGAGTCGATGTTGAAACCAGTATCGGTGGCGCTTCCGTTGCAATTGATATTGACTACCTTTATGATGTGGCTTTGCCGGGAAGAGCTACAGGGTTTGCCATGGGTTATGAAGGGCTGGGGACCGGTAGTTCTCTTGGTGATGATGCCGTTTTCTACAGACTCAGGTCCAGCGCAGTGGAATAAAGGATTGAAATATAATGAGAAGGCCATTTGAAAAAATGAAAATTTACAGACGTGAGGTGCCAGATATGCGTTATCCAATACTGATAAAGAGAGGACTGATCATGGCGGGATTTGTATTGTCCCTCCTGTCTTACGCCTTAACTGCCGGCGCTGCCGAGATGGCCGACTATACGGCCTTTCCGGCATTTCTTCCCAGAACGGTTTCACCCAACATCCTCTTCCTCCTCGATAATTCGGCGAGCACAGTGCGGCCGGCCTATGGGCGGTGCGACGAGGAGGTTTATAACTGTGCCGACACCTTTGTCAATATCTTTGATGACTATTCGAGCAGCAGAACCTATGACGGCTATTTTGATCCCGGCTTTTTATACCTCTGTGATACAGGGGGATGCGACAAAGAGAGCGCATCAGTTACGGGCAATCGCTCCGGCAACTGGTTGAACTGGCTTGTCATGACCCAGTTTGATATTGTGAAGAAGACCGCTGTCGGCGGTGACGTCGTTGGGTCACCGGAACAAGGAAACCCGCAGACGTTGAAAAGCAGACTTACTGCAAACAATGCCCTGGGAAACCCCATAAAAATAACCAAGGTAGTCAATCAGTCAAATTGTCCCGTAGATTGTTCCGGTCCGGCCATGGTTCCCCAGGAGATCCCCTATTCATGGGTGGCTACACCGGCCACATATACTCAACTTGCCTCCGGAAATGATAATGCATGGGTCGGTCAGATTGATTTCCCCTTTGCATTTACCCTCTATTCAACAACCTTTCCGGCAGACAGCGTGATGACCATAAATGTGAACGGTTGGGCTGCCTTTGAGCCGAGTGGCATAAGCAAATCGGCCAACTATAAAATGCCGACAACGGAACTTTATGATTATGCCATTGCGCCTTACTGGATAGACCAGGAACTTGTCTCGGTAGGCAACAGTGAAATACAATTTTTTATTAAGGGGACGGCGCCCAACCGGGTAGCCGTATTGACATTTTTAAATGTCGTCGATCAGATCTATGATGAAAAAAAGCTTAATCCCCTTACCTACCAGGTCCTCTTTTTCGAAAGAGGCAGCCATATCGTTTTCCAGTATCAAAATGTGCAGGAGGGAGCAACGACCTCTTCTACCCATACAACTCCCAGCACTTTGTGGGGCAATGGTGCGCTGGCTACCATCGGTGTTCAAGGGAATATTTCGGGAGGCAAAACGGGAGAGTATAAGCTGCGCTCACACAGAGGCTTGGCTTCTGATGATGCCACACCTTTTCTGCTCAGAAATAATCTGGCCCTGCTTATGACGCCGAAACATTTTGCATTTGATATAAGGCCTGTAGATAACAGTCCTACAGTTGTCGTTCCGTCAGCACCTTTCGCGTCCAGCGCTAATGAAAAAGCGATAAATATAGACCTGGATAATGCTGCCTTGCCCTGTGTGGAGGCAGATGGATGGTACCGCAATAAGTTAAGGGATGAATGTTATGACCATGAAACTGAGGGGCTTTATCATGAACTGAGGGACGGCCTTTTGGGAGGCAGCCTCGGTTTCAGGCTGGCAATCATGCAATTAAACGACGAGGATGGCGGCTCGGTAGTAAAATCTTTCAATGAAAAAGAAACGACGGGATGGCCCAGCCTGATGGCCGCTACGAGGAGCGCTGCTCCGGTCCAGCATGCGCCCCTGGCCGAGGCGCTCTATCTGGCGCAGGGATATTTCAGGGAGGATACTGCCTATCGTTGGGCCACAGGCAACTGGAATAATTCTGGAGCAGGCAGCTGCTCGACTACAGGTAATCAACTCGATCCTTTCTGTTACAAGAGCGCCGGTGTGATGGTGACCTGCTGCAAGAACTTCATTCTTCTCGTATCGGGAGGCAATTACAGCCATGACTTCAAATACAATATCTACGATGATGTCCCGTTAGCTACCGATCAAATACCCCTTGCCGGAGGGGTTAAGGCTACTGATGATTCAGGGGCAATGGGCACACGGGAAAATGAAGGATGGCTGGATAACGTGGCCTACAAGGCCCACGTGACCGATCTCAGAGACCTTCTCGACCCGGGTGATGACGACGACGGTATGCAAACGCTCAATTTTTATGCCGTAGATACCTATGGAGAGGGATACGGCAGGGGAACGGATACGCTGAAAAAAATGGCCAGGTACGGCGGTTTCAATGATTACACAGCTATAGGCCGGTTGACTGATTTAGATACTGACGGCAATGGCCGTTGTGATTTTACGGACGATAATGGCAATGGGGTTATGGATGGTGATGAAACGGGGGAAATGTGGGAGAGTGATATAGATTGTGATGGAACGCCCGACACTTATTTTTCTGCGTCAGGCGGTGAGAACTTGAAAGGGACCATCATGAGGGCCGTTATGGATATTCTCAAAAGCTCCGCATCGGGAACGTCCGTATCCGTTCTTTCCACATCGTCCAGCGGTGAAGGGGCCATGTACCAGGCCTACTTCTATCCTGCAAGGGTTAAAGCAGGCGGGAATGAGGTGCGCTGGCCGGGATATATACGCTCATATTTTGTCGATGCCGATCAGTATTTGCGTGATGACCACAGCAGTATGTCTTTGACGCCAAGCACCTCGCCCGACCGTAAACTTGTAAAAGGTGAGGACTATGTGGTTGAAATGGATGTTAATGAAGTAACGGGAGATGTTGCTGCAGTCCTGTCTCGTGATATCGGAGCGAGTGACGAAGAAACTGTTCTTCAACATGAACAAACAGTGCCTATCGAGGAGGTGACCTCCCTTTTTGAAGCGGGGGAAGTGCTTGCCAAAAAAGATAAAAGTACACGGAACATATATGCCTGGCTTGATTCTAATGCTGATAACATCATTGACAATACGGGGGATAGCGGGGATTTTAACAGCCTTGGCGGTTTTGACTCAAATGGCGAATTGATGAAGTTCAAGAGCAGCATGGCGGCAGAGCTTGCTCATTATCTGCGGGCCGGTGAAGGTACGGACGGCACATTCGCAAATAGCACCACAACGCTTATGGAGGCGGAAGACATTATTGCTTATGTAAGGGGGGAAAATGTGAGCGGTTTCAGGGCCAGATGCCTCCCTGTGGAGGGTGCGACGACAGAGACTTTTACCGGCGACCGACGTGAAGATTGCGGAACGAATCAGCGCATATGGGCGCTTGGAGACATTGTCTATTCGACGCCTACCCTTGTAGGGAATACGGCTGAGCGCTATTATCGTACCTATGGTGATACGCCCTACCGGCAGTTCCACGAAAAGTACCGTGACAGAAGGAGAGTTATTTACGTGGGAAGTAATGACGGGCTGCTCCATGCTTTTAATGCGGGCGTGTATGACAACAGGGATGACCCTTTGACGGCCAAGAAAGAAGATGGCACCTTCAGGGCCAATCCGGCCACCGGCAGCGGATGGGGCAGTCCTGAACTGGGTGAAGAACTCTGGGCATTTGTCCCTCACGATGTCCTGCCTCATCTTGTGTGGACGACTTGCAACGGTTCGGGCACGGACCCCTCTGCCTGCGGTACGGCGGAATACACGCATACCTACTATGTCGATCAAAGGCCGAAGGCGACAGATGCGCAAATATTTGCTGATGACACAGTTCATCCGGGAGGCTGGGGAACAATGATTATCGTGGGCATGCGCTTTGGCGGCGGGGCGATTAATGTCGATCTGGATCGTAACGGCAGCATGGCCGAAGCAGGAGAACAGGCTTTCAGGTCGGCATATTATGCCTTTGATGTTACCGATCCCGAGAGAAAACCGAGATTGTTATGGCGTTTTACCCATGAAAATCTCGGTTTTGCATCCTCTTATCCGGCCATAGCAAAGTCAGGTAATGCCTGGTTTATGGTTGTGGGGTCAGGCCCTGAAAATAACATGACAATAAGGGATTATGGAAGCAATAAAACAACTACAGGGGGGCATGTTTTTATAGTGGACCTTGCGACGGGAGAAATGTTAAAGAAGTTTGATTCAACTTCTACTCCTGTCGCTTTGCCCTCCGGAGATACTTATATGGGATCACCTTCTACCTTTGATTTTGATGAAGATTTTAGTTCCGAGACCATTTATATCGGGAGCACGACAAGAACAACAGTTAATGTGAGCGGCAATTCTGTCATCAAGAATATTGGAAAGGTCTTCAGGATAAATACCATGGAAAATGCCGATCCGAATACCTGGGTGCTGTCGACTTTCTTTAGCGACCCCGATATGGGGCCGCTCGTGGAACCTGTTGGTTCGGCTCAGGATGTCGGTGAGGGATCACGAATCTTTTTTGGCACGGGCCGCCTTCAGAACGCTGATGATATTTCGGACAGGTTCGAGCAGCGCTTTTACGGCATTGAGGACAAATGCATTGATGGCATTAATTCAATTGAATGCGACACCACGGCGGCTACGGAATACGGCTATACTTTGAGTGACCTCGTTGATACCACCTCTATCGTTGTCACGTCGGATAATGCCGGAGCTGTCTCTGTTGATGAAGGTTCAACCACCGTATGTACTGCCGGAACGAGTTGCAGCTACGAAGATATGGCGAATGATATTGAACTTAATTACAAAGGATGGTATATATCTCTTGAGGCAGATAATGTAAATGCAAGCCAGCGCGTATTGTCAAGGCCCGCCATACTGTCGAAAGTAGTCATGTTTACAGCCTATGAACCCGCCGGGGATCTTTGTTCCATATTTGGAGAGGGCACACTGTATGCCCTTGATTATCTGACAGGAACGGCAACGCAAGCAGCGGCTCTTGGGACGAAAGATATTGACGGCAACACAAAGCTGCATTTATCAAACGATTCCCTTGGGAAGGGGATGCCCACCTCCGTTGGCCTTGTAAGGGGCCGGGATGGTGTGTCAGGTTTTGTCCAGACCTCTTCGGGAAAAATAGTCCGCATCGATAAATTGAATCTGCCGGGCGGTACAAGCGCTGTAGAAAGTTGGCGTCAAAGTACCGAAGGAATGGGAACGATAGAAATTGAGGAAATTTATAAAATGTTTCAATAGTACTGTCGGTAATGTTAAATATGGTTCCTGTAAAGAAGAAATTTATTGTTTGCTTTTTTCTGCTTTTCCTGGGGGGGCTTTTAGCCGGCTGCAAGGGGAAGGAGGCAAGGCCTCCCTCCCCTGATTCAACTGCAACGATAAATACAGAACACGAATCTGCTGCTGAGCCGGACCCCATTTTATCAGATGACTCACTTTCTTCAGGCAATACTTATGAGGAGGAGAAGGAAGATGTCCCTCATGAAGAGGAAATTGGTCCTGAGAATTCACCGCCGGAAATTACGGCTCTCGAACTGACGCCTTCAGTCCTTTACCCCGGCGTGAAGGTAAAAGTTGATGTATCCGCCGTCGACGACGAGGATGACGAAATATATTATTATTATCGCTGGCAGAAAAACAAAAAATTCCTCCCTCGTGAGACAGGAGAGGAACTTGATACGGTGGGCTTTAAAAGAGGCGATTTTGTGACGGCTTTTGTGACGCCCTATGATGAGGAGGGGAAGGGCGATGAAAGAATGTCCCCTTCACTGCTTATTTTAAACAGACCGCCTGAAATCACATCGTCACCTTTGGGTAAGTTCTCAGATGGTATTTTTACTTACCAGGTCGAGGTTACAGATCCCGAAGGAGATGATTTGACATTCAGTTTGGAAAAATTTCCTCCGGCAATGATTATCGATCCTTCGTCAGGCTTGATAGAATGGAAAGTACCGGAGAATGGACAAGGTACGGTTGCCGTCAAGGTAGTTGTTTCCGATGGTAATGCCAGTGCATTTCAAGTTTTTAATCTTGATTATGGAAGATAAGGTTACTTTTAAAGAATATCCCCCCCCCTATATTGCTCAAATCCTGTGCAGGTACTTTTAGTTCCTCTCTATTTTATGCTTCCTAATAGATTCAGCTCCTGGGCAGAATCTTAATTACATATAATTACATATAATTATATGTAATTTATAATAAATTGTAAAAAAATGCTTGACATTGGTTTTAGATATGTTTTAATTGTGCATATTGATGCTAATATAACTTGTATTATTAGGTGGCGATTTGAAAAAAAATAAATTGAAAGAAATAAGAGAAAGTCTTCTTGTCAGTAAGGCAGAGCTTGCCAGAAATGCCGGTATTTCTCCGCTCACAGTGGATCGGGTGGAGAAAGGGATGGACTGCCGGATGGATACTAAAAGAAAGATTATAAAGGCTTTAGGATTGAAATTGTCCGATGCTTCCAGAGTTTTTGGGGACGATTAATTTTCTGCCATATAGTAGGTGCTCTTAATTTATGCTTTTTTTAAAGAAAAAAAATCTTTTTGCCCTGGATGTAGGGTCTTATTCAATTAAACTTGTTGAGCTCAAGCCTCTCAAGAAAGGCTATCAGCTTGTAAATCTGGCTATTGCCCCTTTGCCGCCTGAAGCAATTGTTGATGGCGCTTTGATGGATCCCAGCGCTATTGCTGAAGCAATAACAACGCTTGTGGGCAGCGTTAAAGGTAAAACTACCGATGTTGCTACCTCTGTTGCGGGCCACTCTGTAATTATCAAGAAGATAACTTTGGCCGCCATGACTGAAGATGAATTGGCTGATTCCATTCAATGGGAGGCTGAACAGTATGTTCCCTTTGATATTGCCGATGTAAACCTTGATTTTGAGATTCTTGGACCTGACCCGGCAGATGAGAGCCAAATGGAAGTGTTGCTCGTTGCTGCCAAGAAAGAAATTATTGATGACTATACGGCAGTTTTGGCGGAAGCGGGCCTGAACCCTGTTGTCATGGATATTGATGCCTTTGCCTGTCAGAACATGCTCGAAATAAATTATTCCCTTGCTGAGGGGGAGGCTGTAGCTGTAGTTAATATCGGTGCCAGCCTCTCTAATATCAATATCATTAAAGATGGTTTGTCACTTTTTACAAGAGATGTTGCCAATGGCGGTGGACAATTTACGGAGGAAATTGCAAAACGATTCGGATTAAGCTATGAAGATGCTGATGCGGCGAAGCTCGGCAGGAAGGTGGAGGGCGCTGACCCTGATGAGGTTAAGGCCGTTATCCAGGAATCTTGCGACTCTTTTTCTGCAGAGATCGCCAGAACACTTGATTTCTTTATGGCGACCAATCCTGATGATAATGTTTCCAAGGTTTATATCTGTGGTGGTGGCGCCAAAGTCCGAAATCTTGACAAGGTTATGTCTGATAAGCTGGGTATGCACGTTGAGGTGGCCAATCCTTTTAATGCCATTTCCAGTGGGAAAGCTTTTGATGGGCAATATCTTTCTGATGTCGGGCCGTCATTTGGTGTTGCTGTTGGTCTTGCCATAAGGACGGAGGGAGATTAAATGGTTAAAATTAATCTTCTTCCCGTCAGGGCGGCTGCCAAACGAGAGAGTTTAAGAGCCCAGGCAATGATTGCTGTTTTAATGCTTATCGCTTTGTTTGCCCTTATAGGTTTTCTTCATATGTCGATTACCGGGAAGATAGATGGTTTGAACGAAGATATAAAGCGAACGCAAGCTGAACTGACGAGACTTAATAAAATCAAGGCGAAAGTAGATAAATTCAAGGCTAACTCAAAAATGCTGGCGAAAAAGCTTGATGTTATTAAGAAGCTTAATTACGGGCGGACTGACGGCGTTAAATTGATGGATGAGTTGAGTAATGTCATTCCCGAAGGACTGTGGCTTGAGAGTCTGAAGGGAGGTAAAAAGGGATTGACTCTTCAAGGTATATCGCTGGACCATGATGCAGTAGCCGCCTTTATGACTAGGATGGAAAAGTCCGATTACTTCACTAATATCAAATTGAAGTCAACAAAAAAGAAAGTTATAGCAGGTGAGAATGTCCACCAATTTGATTTATTTGTTATTTATCAGCCGCCGGTACCGGAAGAAAAAGGGAAGTAAATGGCGTTAGATGCTGAAACTATAAAAACAGGCTATATAAAGCTTCCCGATTATCAGAAGACGCTGATATCCGCAGCCCTTATGCTTTTGCTCGGGGGGTTGTACTTTTATTTGTTTTATATGGATAAAATGGATGAGGTCGAAGGATTACAGCAAAAACTTACAGGTTTGCAAAGCAAGGTAAATCAGGTACGGGCTGTTGCTGATGAGTTGCCCAGATTTGAAGCTGAGAACAAAATTGTAAGTGAAAAGCTGGCTCAGGCACTCAAACAGTTGCCAGGTAGCGATGAGATTCCAGCACTGTTGGTGAATATGGAGAAAATGGGTGATCAATCCGGAATTGTTTTTGAAAGCATTATTCTTCAGAAAGAAAAAGCTAAGGACTTTTATGCCGAAGTTCCCATTAAATTAACGATTAAAGGAACATATCATGATACGGCAATCTTTTTTGATAATATCAGCAAACTGCCCAGGATCATTAATATTTCCAGGATTAGTATTGGAAAACCAAAGAATCTTGGGGGACGTTTAGAATTGAGTATTGACTGTATGGCTACTACTTATAAATTTATAGAGAAAAAGAATGTCCCTGCAAATAAGAGAAAGAAATAGAGCTAAATTTTCATGCTTAATTTAAGATTTTCACAGTTGATTTTTGCTTTGCTTGTGTTAGCTGTTATGGTCGGTTGTGGGGAGGAATCTTCTCAACCGCCTTCAGGTCAGAGGCCTGCCAAGGCGGTCAAGGCTAAAAAAGTGCCTAAAAAAGCTGTTGCTGTTAAAAAGCAGGATGCAAAGGTGAAAAAGGAGGAAGAGGTCGTCTATTTTTATGATCCATCAGGAAAGACAGATCCCTTTTTTCCTATTCTTGTGGAAAAAGCCGCTGAAAAAGAGGAAGAAATGATAGCAACGGAGACAGGAGAACCCAAGACCTTTCTTGAAACGCTTGAATTAAGTCAGTTGAAACTTGTCGCCGTTATGATTATGGGTAAGAGACGCATTGCCATGGTTGAGGATCCTGAAGGTAAAGGTCATACAATTTACATCGGCACTCCTATCGGTAAAAGTGGGGGGAAGGTAGCGGGTATTGCAGAAGGGAAAGTTTTGATTGAAGAAAAGTACAAAAAAAAGGGTGAGATTGTTCCGGTGATTAAGGAGCTTGTCATCCAATCTGCGGAGGACAAAAGAAGATGAAAGCGCTTTCAAAATGGATTTTATTGGGGATCTTTGTCCTCATAATTATTACGTATTCTGCAGGATGTACTTTTAAACAATTAGGTTCATCAGGCCTTTTTAATAGAATTGAGGCTGTAAACGCAGAGTTGTCTGAGGAAATAACGTCCATCGTTATTAATAGCGAGAAACCGGCAATTTATACAGCATTTAAGTTGGCGAATCCTTTAAGGATTGTTATTGATATTAGTGATGCTGATATCAGTAGTGTAAAGACGCCTGTTTTGGTTGAGAATGATACTGTTAAGGAAATTCGGATGACTCAATTTGATGAAGACGACGTTAATATAGGCAGGATTGAAATTTTACTAGAGCAAATAACCGGTTATAAGATTGAAAAAGATGGAAATAAATTAAGTGTTTTAGTGGATAATTATGCTGCTGCTTATGATGCTACTCAGGAAGATATGAACGCTGAAGCGCTTGAATCCATTGAACCCGGGCCGGAAATCGAAGCCGAAGCTAAGGTCGCTGCGCCGGAGAAAGCCTATCCGCCTGCAAAGGTAATAAATGATTTTTCTGTGATAAAAGAAGATGGCGCTGTGGCTGTCGTCGTTACCGGCGATGGAGCCATAGGAAACTATAATGCCTTTAGATTAGGGAAACCTGCAAGAGTTGTTGTCGATATTTTTAATGTTAAGAACCTTTACAAGAAAGATAAAATAAAGGTTGATGCAAGCCTGTTGAAAGCAATCAGAGTAGGGCAGCATAAAGGTAAGGTACGTTTGGTGCTGGATTCAAGAAATAATAAAGCTTCCGATTATTTTATCGTAAAAAGAGGTAAGTCACTTGTCATCTCTTTGGGGAAAAAAGGCGTGCTCGATAAAGCGGATTTATCACCGGCGATTGCTCCCTCTCCTGCTTTGCCTGCAAGAGAGGACCCTGGTGAGAGAGGGTTTGTTGTGACGGACCTGAAATTTACTCAACTGCCCGAGGCGTCAAGAATTATAGTCTCAGTGACAGGAAAAGTTAACTATTCGATCACTAAGAAATCTCCCGAGCAAGTCCTTTTAAATCTGCCAAATACTGCCATTCCGAAAGGATTGCAAAGAAGTCTCGATACGTCTGAATTTAACTCTCCTGTTTCACTGATTAGTTCATACCAGGAAAAGGTTGGCAGAGAGAAAAGAACGAGAATTGTTTTTAAGCTTAATAAAGAAGCAAAATATATAGCTGAACAGGATGATGGGACCATTTTTGTCGATTTTGAAAGAGATGCCTCTACTGACGGTGACGATGTTCAAGTGGTCAAACAGGTCCTGCCTGAAAGAAAATTAATTGAGGAGGAAGCTCCTTCTTTGCAAACTAAAGTAGCTGAAGTGGAGAAAATTGATGAACCTCAACTTCTTCCCGGGGTGACTGCGCCAGAGAGGGATGAGCCCTTAATAAAAGATGAAGAGGTTCCCTTTGAAAGTAAGAGCTTAAAAGTAAAACCGTTGAGCAAAGTTTATACCGGTCAAAGAGTCTCTTTAGACTATAAAGATGCAGACATAGGAAATGTGCTTAGGCTTTTTGCTGAGGTTAGTGGATTTAACGTTATAGCAGCAGATGATGTAAAAGGTACGGTTACTATAAAGTTAAGTGATGTTCCCTGGGACCAGGCTTTTGATATTGTTCTTAATGCTAAGGGACTGGGTATGGTCCAGGTGGGAAATGTCATTAGAGTTGCTCCTGCCGATAAGCTGAAGAAAGAAGAAGCTGAAACATTAACCTCCAAGAAAGACAGGGAAAAATTAGTAGAACTGGATTCTGAAATTATTCCTGTGAGCCATGCGCCTGTATCTGAGATGGCAGCCAAGATAAAGGAAATATTGACGGACAGAGGTTCTGTAACGGTAGATGATAGATCAAGCTTATTGATTATTAGAGATATAAGAAGAACAATAGAGGAAGCCAAACTTTTAGTGAAAGAATTGGACAAACCGACGCCTCAGGTTCTCATCGAGGCAAGAATAGTTGAAGTAGATACTAATTACAAAAAGGAACTGGGTGTTCAATGGGGAAGTCAATATGCAGTCGACGCAGCCCATGGAAATGCGCTTAATTATCAATTCCCTAATTCTGTCGGTGTCGGTATCGGCGCCGGAGGTGGAACGGTTTTAAATGCGCCTGTCGGATCAGGCTTTACCGGTACCGGCGTTACCGGAGGAAGTGCAGGCGGCGCTATTGGCATTAGTTTCGGGTCTATTGATAACACAATATCACTGGACCTTAAATTGTCAGCTCTTGAATCAAAAGGCGTGTCTAAAATCATCTCAAGGCCCAGAGTCGTTACAATCAATAAAAAACAGGCATCGATAGAACAGGGACTTTCTATCCCCTTTGAGACAACTTCTGCTGAAGGAACGCAGACTACCTTTGTTGATGCAAGTCTTAAGCTCACCGTTACACCTGAAGTTAAACAGGATAAAAGTATTATTTTAACGATTAAGGCATCAAAAAACGAACCTGACTTTGCAAGAGCAGGCGCCGGTGGCGCACCGAGTATTGCAAAGAAGGAAGCTCAAACAGAAGTGCTTATAAAAGATGGTGATACAACAGTCATCGGTGGAATTTTTACCCAAAAGAAAGGTAATAGTGAGGCTGGCGTTCCTTTTCTTTCAAAATTGCCCCTAATCGGCTGGATGTTTAAAACGATGACTAATAACGATGACAGGGCCGAGCTGCTAATATTTGTTACCCCTAGAATTATAGAAAAGGCACTTTAAATGCTGACCTACATTACTGCAGGAGAATCTCACGGAAAAGGACTTATCTCGGTTATTGAAGGCATGCCTTCAAATCTCACAGTTAAAAGTTCATATGTTAACAGTCAGTTAAAAAGGCGCCAGAAGGGATATGGACGGGGTGGCAGAATGAAGATCGAATCGGATACTGTAGAGTTTCTTTCAGGGATAAGACATGAGGTTACTACAGGGGCGCCTGTCTCACTTTTTATTGAGAATAAGGACTGGAAAAATTGGACAGATGTAATGAGTCCTCAATTGGTTGAAAGTCTTGATTCGGATAAGGCAAAGTATAATCCGGTAACAAAACCGAGGCCGGGGCATGCGGATCTTTCCGGCGCTATTAAGTATAATCAAAGGGATATTAGAAATATTCTGGAACGATCCAGCGCCAGAGAAACCGCTGCAAGGGTTGCTGCCGGTTCGGTTGCAAGGCAGTTGCTGGAACAGTTTGGTATAATTACATATAGCTGGGTAACCGGTATTGGTGGAGTGGAAGATGATAATTCACCCGTAAAAGGGTCTATTTATTATGGTAACCCAAAAGGCGACAAAAAAATACTCCATGAAATATACGAAGATGCAGAAAAGTCGGAAGTCAGTCATCCTGATGAGCAAATTTCTGAAAAAATGAAAAGAAGAATTGATGAGGCCAAAGAAAATGGTGATTCCCTTGGAGGAATTTTTGAAGTAGTCATAAGTGGGCTTCCTGTAGGTCTTGGAAGTCATGTACATAGTCATAGAAAGCTTGATTCCCTTCTTGCCGGCGCCATGATGGGTATTCAGGCCATAAAAGGTGTTGAAATAGGCCTTGGCTTTGAAGAAGGAAGAAGGCCTGGTTCGGCAGTTCATGATGAAATAAAATATGATGGAAAAGAATTTAGACGGCAAAGTAACTATGCTGGTGGAATTGAAGGGGGAATGAGCAATGGCGAAGATATTGTAATAAGAGCCGCTATGAAGCCTATTCCCACACTATACAAACCTTTAAGGTCTGTAGATATTAATAGTAAACAACCCTTTGAGGCAAGTATTGAAAGGTCTGATACCTGTGCTGTTCCTGCTGCGGCCGTAATCGGCGAAGCCGTTGCTGCATTTGAAATAGCAAGAGTTTTCCTGGAGAAATTTGGTGGTGATTCTATTGAAGAGATTAAAAAAAACCATGAAAATTATATGAATTATGTTTCAAACTTTTAATCACAGGGATACTGCCCATAATGGTGATATGGATAAGGGATGCATGGAAACAGTTGAAGTTGATTTGGGCGAACGATCGTACCCTATTTTTATTGGGAATGGCACGTTAAATAAAATCGGAAAAACCCTTGAAGGTTATACGAATAGCAGAACTTTAGCTATCGTTACAAATCCTACAGTATCCGATTTATATCTTGAAGAGGTTAAGGGTAGTTTTGAAAAATCAAAGTTTAC
>Ga0224514_10000050_pt1 | contig 45941 bp, 64 predicted proteins | sample SF_May12_sed_USG_3_FD_169107 | JGI IMG/M metagenome (GOLD analysis project Ga0224514, IMG submission 169107) | Sediment microbial communities from San Francisco Bay, California, United States - SF_May12_sed_USGS_24 | ecosystem: Environmental > Aquatic > Marine > Sediment | place: USA... | reverse complement strand
AGCGAAAATTACACCAAGATATTACAATGTCGGATATCGCTAGGAAAACAGGGATATATCTAGGCGGGAGTGTAATATATTAATAAATACCCCGGTAGCTCAGTTGGACAGAGCGGCGGATTCCTAAGCTGTATGGAATCGCAGCAAATCCAGTGGTTTGTTTTGGAGTGTCTACTTTTTTGAGGACGCAGCCGCTCAACTTGTGCAAACTGCTACATGGCGGAAGGGGTCTTGGCATTAGGGTTCGATGTCCTCAAACATCAATGATTGTCATCAATCAGATGGAATACATCGCCAGCCTTTGCAGCTAGGTGTTCTTCTCCGGGTTTCACTTTTCCGAACCACGTTGAGCGGTTGCATTTGGTACAAATAACTCGCGCAGTAGTCACTCGAAATGAGCCGTTTCCACAAGCCTTGCATGTAGCTGATTCTTCCACTTATTGCCCTTCAATATTTGATATGGCGGAAAGTTTTCCACCTATTACTCTGTTGTGTGGCCTAAGAAGCACAGAAAGCGGAACCACCCGCTCGCCGTCGTGCCTCCGGCCAGCTTGCACAGGGTTGCGCAACGCTTCACACATTTTCCATCATCTCCTCAAAAACGCACTGCGCCCGGTTGTTGTATCCATCTGCGGTCCCCGATCTCCACCACTCATAAACCCCTTCAGGGCTACCAAACTTATACCAAAACCGCTCAGTTCCAGATCGAACCCCTATCCTTCCCTTCCATTGCTTCCACATACGATCAAAACCCATCATCCAGAGTTTTTCGTATTTCGGCCATCGCTCAAATTCTCGCTTCTGCCCAGATGGTCCAGACAGTGGGCACCCAATGCAACCGAGACGCGAAAACCCCTCGTCATATAATTCGGAGTAAGGAATGCTTTCACCGTGTGTAAAATCCCAAACATCTTTGTCTGTCCAATACGCAATCGGAGCAATAATCAACCCCATGCGCTTATTGACGTTAACCTGTTTCCAGATTCCGGCGCGGCGTTTGCTTTCAGCAATTCGCACCCCAATAACTTTCGCTTTCCCATCACCGCCATACTCTTTGTATTCAGCGCAACACCACCGAGCGCAACGAGTCGGTGGATTTCCTTTTTCAGGCATACGATCCAGCACCATATGTTTTCCAACATGCGACCATTGCGTATCTGGATGCATTGCTTTACCAAATCTCAACAATTCCGGGGCGTCAATCGTTGTGTTGTTATGCCAGCCACCAAATTCAACACCTGCAAGCTGAAGAAGTTTTCGACACACACCAGAGTCCTTTCCAAATGAATCCGCCAAATGGAATCCATAAGGAGATAACTTTTTGGCGCGGCCTTCAAATTGTTGGAGAATCGCGATTGCGTTCTTAACCTTAAAATCAAGAGGTTGGGCCAAAGCCTGCTCCACAAGATCGGCATCGGTTGGTTCAAATGTAGGAAGCAATTCATGCATAATCATAAGTCCAGTTTCTGTTTTACCAGCCCGAGTTCGTGCCTCACTCCGGCTTACCTTTGTTTGAGAGGGCCACACAACCAGAGCCTGAACCCTACGAGTGCCACGCCCCCTTTTGATGCCCACGTCTCTAGCCTCGCGGGTTAGGCTGGTCGTTCTAAACCATTTGAGCTATCTTAAGCACCCTGTTATACAACGCCTGTGTGTTAGGGTGCTCAAAGCCTGTTTCAAGACCTGACATTTGGGAAACGAGCCTTTCTCTCTCCAGTTCGAATAGAGCCGTTTTTAGATCGTTAATGGTTGGTTTAGAACAAGCATCTTCAGAGGACGGCTGCCCCGCGACGTTTTCAGTTTGTTTCATAAGTCTCCTTTTCGGGCATCCGCCCCTGATCCGGGACGTTCTGTTTCTTTTCGATCCGATTACAGAGGTTCATAATCACCCTACGACATGCGTTGATTTGATCGGTGGTCTCAAGCCCTTCTTTGCTGCACATGGCTATGAACACCGCCTCAGAGATCATTGCAGCGTTAAGCTGCTGCCTAACCGAAGAAACAGAACCAGCCGATGGAGATTCGACGGGTAAAGGCTCGCGCTTTTCTTTTTCCGGGCATCGGCCGAGACGCCTTAACGTATCACATGTTGCACCACTCATTTCATTCACCGCCTTTCCCGCGTCTCATCTCTGCGTTATCCGTGCAAATAGGTTCGTACTCAAAGCCCTGCCAACATTTAGAGCCAAGCCCCTTCTCCTTATCGGAGATTTTGTGTCCGCAGCCGGGGCACACCCACTTCTTTTCACCGCCGAAATCCTTAAACTTGCAACTGTGCCCCGTCGCGTGTTTAGGTTGTTTCATAAGTCTCCTTTTGGGGCACCCGCCCCTGATCCGTAGCGTTGGATTTATTCCGAGTCATCATCGTGCTCATTGATTAAATCCTGTTTCTTAATCTCAAGCGTTCCTATCACCGCCGCCAAAGGTAAGTCGTACTCCGTCGCGTAGCGATCAACCAGCCGGTTCAGGTCCTTTGCGAAATGATTTATCTGATCAGTGGTTTTCATAATTTTGAGCATCCTCATAATAACGGCACAAGGCCCACGCGGTGTGGTACCCCACGCGGTTATATTTCATCCAGTCGGCCTCGCATAGCTCAACAGGATTAAGTCCATCTTGTTCAGCCATCCTTATTGCCCATCCCATATGGTCTGTTAATGCAATCTTCATTTGAATCCAACCAGTTCATGGAGCCTACTCGCTACGCTCGCGGCTCATAATTTTGTTGGGCGTCTTCCATTTGCACCGCGCACACATGCGGTTGTCGAGTTCCCCAGGACACGCCCTGTCTGGTGCTGGGCAATCGGCATGACGCCCAACAAAAGAGTCGAGGGTATCCGATGGAAGGCGCGTCACGGTCACAATCGGTTGATCCTTGTGAACAGGGCACCATCCCCCGTCAAAGCATCTGCATTGTTCAACTTCCATCGGAACCCTCACTCTCAGCGTTGGGTCTATATATTACGCGCATAGGTGAATTTACCCTTTGTGGTTTTGTAAAACGCCTCTCCTGTGTCTAGCGCCTCTTTAATCCGTTTTGCGAAAGGCTTGAGCTTTCCTTTATATTTTGTGCGGATGGTTTTGTCGTGGTATCTCTTCCCTCCAAACATAATCACTCGCGCCCCTTTGATTTCTCCAACCATTTCAAAGTTGCTGGCCTTGTAGATAGTTCCACCATGCCCGTATTCTTTGTCGGCGTATGAAACCACAACTCCCGATCCCCAATCTTTTTTCAGGAGCCTTAACGATCTCCCAATAAAAAAGCTTTCCGCGTTTCTTGGAGTTTCATCCACGCAGCACAGTCTGCGGAGTTCAATCACGTTATCCGGCTTGTCAGAGAACCTTTTCCACTGGTTCGCCGTCGCCATTCTGCCATAAAACATTGCGCCTTTCATTTTGCCTTCGCTGTCAAGTAGTGCGTAGCAAAAATCAGCAATACATCCGTTAATCGAGCCAGAATAGTGCCACCTCTCAATGAAGTCTCGCACTTCCCTTCGATCAACCTTCTTAACACTCCACCCTTCAAGAGCCATTTCATTCTCCTTTCAATTCTCGCAAGTGTTTTCTGTTAAATCAAAATCCATGCTCCAACCAAGGCGTTGACCTTACGAGGAAAACGCCCGTCCTCACGTTTGCAGTTTATGTGCCTCGCAGGTCACGCCCGTCGTTCTGTTTCAGTAATAGCCCAAGCAGGAATCACAGCGGTGCTCCCCAGTTTTTTCGTCATAATCACCCGCGCAGTGGGTGTCAAAAATGTCGTCGCATTCGCAACATTTCTCGAAGTGGTCAGGGAGCACCCCTGTGACTTCCTGCAAAAACCAAATCACGCTGAAAGCAACGTTTGAATCCAATTTCGGAGTTGGGCATGTAACACCTTCTGGCAACCCAGCGCCCGTGAGATAAGCATATAGTTCCTTGGTTTTTTCGAGCTGATCTTCATCAGAACCAGCGGCTGGACTCGTACAAGAAAAGGCTCCGCCATTTTCGTGTACTTCGTCCGTGTGCAATTCCTTCGATTTACGTTTCATCATTGAGCCCTTTCTTGCCGGTCACCCGTACCGTTATCTGCCTTTTGGCATTTCTTGCATTTAAGGATTGTTGGCAATTTCTCCCAATCTTCCCCGCGCTCATCGTTGCAGAGAAGGATTCCTCCGCACAAAGACAGTCCATCTTTTCCGAGTAAATGGAACTTTCTTCCTGATCCGCCCTTTGAGACTCGAAAGGAGGAATCCGGCAGATAACCAGCGCGTGGCATCCGTGTGTAGTATCCAATCCCATTTTCATTCTCCTTGTTTACCTGTCCCCCCTAAAACCCCCAAGGCACTCAATTCCAAAGCTAGTCTTGTATTCAAGATTGGTGCTTAGGCCCGCGACGATTAACGCGATGTGTCCGTAGTTCCAGTTTGTATCGGTCATCGACTCCCGCCAGCGCGAACCAATGGAAACCAGACCGTCTTTTTCCTCTTCGACAACCAACTGGTAAAAGCGACTACCCGGCCCTTCAAGCACGGCGAACAAGCTCATGTCCGTGCATTGCCACTGCTCGTTCGTGCTTCTGCGGTATTGGGGAACGATCTCGAACACCATGCGGCGCGGCGGGGGATTCGTGACATAGACGATTCCCGAGATCTCGGGTGGTGGAGGAAACGGAATCGGATCCGCGTTCGCCCGAGCCGATGCAACCACGGGCCAGAGGCTTGTGGGATAGCTCATAATAAGCAGTGCGTCGTCCGGATCGAATGTTTCCATCAACGCCGAGGCAAAACCACCGTTCGTAGACGGTTCGGGGATGGGCGGCGGGTCTGCAAGGGCCGCAGCGGCCAACACGACCATGGTTAGGAACGCAGACTGTCTATGGATTTTCATTTATGGGCTCTCCTTGATTAAGCATTGCCAGCAGACGCATGACTTCGTCTTCCCAGCAGTAGTGTGACTTTTCGGTTTCCCTGTAAATCGTGACTTCGCGGAACCGGGGATCGCGTTCGCATCGGGTATGCCACGAGCGGGCGTCTGTCAGCCCGCAGAGCCGCCTGGCTTCGCTGAACCTGATTCTCTTGCGGGGTTGGCCCATGTAGGCGTCCAGCACGCGAATACGGCTGTTCTTATCCAATCCCCGAGTCTCGCACACGGCGGCGATTAGATCGGCCCCGTTCTGATGGCTGGGATCGGCTGCAAAGTTGCCGACGGCAATCATGACCTCTGCGGTGTTCCCGCTCTTTTTTTTATCTACAGACATTGTTCCGCCAGTTCTTCCGTCATGTCGCCTACAACGGACTGTTGTGCTTCATCGAGAGGTGCCATCAGTACGCCGTGCGCGTCGAAGTCGATCTCCCGACAAAATTCATGGATGGCTCGGGCTTCCGCAGGAGTGGGGCCGCGATTGCTTCCGAGTTCTCCAACGTCGCAATAGGCCGTGGTGTTGCCCGTCGCGACTATCGCGGCGTGTTCATCGCGTCCCTGGGCAAGCAAATCCTGTATGGTTCGCTTGACACACTCCAAGTAAACAAAACTGACAATGCCGGCGTCCGCAGACTGGTGGTGCCTGTTGTAGATCCACACCCATAGGGCAAGGTCGCCGACGTTGAACCTGCTACCGGGATCTTTTCTTCCCGCCCTTTTGCGCGGCACGCTTTCCATCCCGGCGATATAGGGGATGACCTTGCAAAGGTGGCGGTTGATGATCTTTGCCTTCCCGTCCTTTGTCGGATCTTCGGTTTCGGCGTCGTATCCCCAGCCCCCGACCATGCGGCGCAGTTGGCTGAACCACACGGCCTGCATGCTCATATCCAGCTTGAAATTGAAGTGGCACTCCATGAGCGCCGCCCAATTCTCTTCAACCTCGGCGCTATTCATAGTTCAAGTAGTCCTCTCTCAGATTCTTGTTTTCCCAAGTGCGAACAGCTGCCTTCCAGTCTTTCATCGGCTGATTCCCGACCTTCCAGCCCTTGGATTCGTAGAAATTCCAAAACCGTTCGGCATCGACTTTCGGCTTGCCTTTGGCAACGCGCTCTTCGATGCATGCTTGTACCTCTTCAATGGTCGGCTTTTTGAATTGTCGGGCGGTTTCTTGGTTCGCAGCCTTAGTCTTTTGCGACGCCTTTGGGTCTCTCTGGTATTTGCCGTAGTTCACGATCTTAACAACCCCGAACCTGCCTTTGTCCGTGTCGATGGTTCTGGTTTCGATTTCTCCGCTCTCGCACATCCGCCGAATGCGGGTTTTAATCGACCGTTCGGAGATGCCCGTTGCCGTAGACAGCTTTTCGCAGCTCGTTACGAGTTCACCCCGCTTTATCTTTCGGTTACGGTACTGACCGTCGCGCCTTCTGGCCTTGAGAAGCATGTAGACGAACAGATGCACGCACTCGCTGTCCTGAAACCAGCCCCACTCTGAAAATCCGTCGTACAGGTCTATGTGGTCGTCCGGCACTTCTCCCTTAACTCCCTTAGTTGTTTCTCAAGGTCCAGAACCTGACGCTTGAGGCTCCATTTCGGGTGTAGTGATCTTCCTCATCAGCAGTTCCGCCTTTCTGTAATCGGCCCCAGCTCGATGGCGTAGTACCAGCCGCCTTCAATGAGCGGCTCGCCATTTTGGGGGTACAGGAAATACTTTTCGCGGTTTAAAGCGTGCCTATACATGTGCGTTTTAATAAACGTGCGCACAATCGCCGGTCGGCATCTTCCGTAGCCGTTGCAGATATGGACCTCATCAAAAGGCATTGGACCAACCACGGGAAATTCAAGGCGTTGTTTCCAGTATGGCTTGCACTCGCGGTACTCGATATCCTTCTTGCCCGCAACCATGAGGTCGAACCACTTCTTCTTGAGTATTAGATAGAGAATGTCGGGGGTGCTCATTGCTTGGCCTCTTCTGGTGGGAATATCTCAACAATTTCGGCGTAGCATTTTAGGTCACAATCTCGGCCATACACTTTCTTGCCTTCTCTGCCGTCATTCGGGTCGTATATGGTGATCCCGTCTTTAGAAGAATTGGCGTGTATGATGACGGCATGGTTCATAGCCTCGGCATTCAAGCTGGGAACAGTTATTAGGAACGTCCTCCCCCACGGCATAAAGCTACCGCTTGCATACTGAATAGATGGAACGCCCTCATCCGCGAGTGCGCTAATGGTTTCGTCAAACGCGATGCCACACTCGGGGTTGTGGAACTTCGCCATGATCTCTTTGACGGGTTTATTGCAGGCCATGGCAATGCAGGCCGCGACACACGAGTTGTCTGTTGGTTGGGTTTGGTGCTTTATCCAACACATCGCTCGACCCCTTCCTCTTCCATCAAGCCAAGCTTAAATAGTTCGTAGACGATGTGGGTGTGGGTGTGGGTGACCCAGTCGAACATATTGCCCTTTTGCTTGTTCATGCCCATTGTCAGTGCCTCCCGCAACCCCTCACAGAAGCGAGAACGCGAACTCCTTTGCTCGTACTAAACAATGCCGGGGAACAGGGACCGTTCGGTCGTACACACGGCTTGTTCTTGTTTGTCCAAACGGTGCGTTGACCCAGGCCGCACCGTTGTTGCCGGTGACATTAATCTCGCCGGAAAGATTACCGCCCCCTCAAGGGAGGCCGCCGAATACCTCTTCCGCCCCGTTCCCGGCAAATTCTAAACCTCGATCCTGTTGAGGAGATCCTCCCCATTGAAAGCGAATCGCTCAGCCTTGTGCGCCAGAGCCTCAAGGCTTTGCGCCAGAGGCGTTGCAAACTGGGTTTCCCTAGTTGTGTCGTCCGGGCTGGCTGAGGGCCCTTGTCTCAGAACAGACGCAGCCTTTATTTGGATTTCATCCACCACGCAACCGAGCTTGTCGATTGCGTGGTCCAACATATCTTGGGCCTGCACTACTTCGGGGTTTCGCTTTGCGGTACTTCCCTGATCCATGACTATTCTCCTTTGTTGTTTTAATCATAGTTCCTCGATTCTTATTCCTATTCCCGGCGCATCTCCCCATCCTTTCTCAACGTGGAGGGCGGCTACCTGCGAATCGTCATTCCAGAAGTTGAGCCGCGTTAGGCAGTCTTCGACCATTTTCACGATGTTCGAGCAGTCGGGGCGGGTGTCGCACCACTTTCTTCCGCCAGCCCTGTTTTTCTTTGGTTCCGATTTCCGCCAAGGGTATGTCCAGTAAACGGTTAGTTTTACCGCCCCTTGGAACGGCATGTCGGGACGGTGCTCTGCAAAGAGCGAAGTTATGGTGTCCTCCGCCTCCCTCACGTGTGCTTTTTTGAAGTGGCGCGGCTTCCCTCCAATCATCATGATTCCCTTTTGTTGGCTGGTGGCCTTCGGGGGGATGCACGGAACAAAAAAACGTAGGTTTCTCTTGTGTGTTTGTTCGCTCACTATGCACCGCCTCTCTTGACAGCCAACCGTTCGTCTAACAAACGCTGCTCTTTGATTCCGCCCCGGCATTCAATCGTAACGGTTTCATAGACAAGGTCTTTGTTGACGACTTCGTAGCCAAGTAGCGCCATCTTGCGTATTGCAGTCTCTCTTGTCGGGGCCTGAACCGAGATGGCGCACGAAACTACGACCCCATCAACGCGGTCGTGGAAGGCGGACGACCACCCGTGTATGAACTTCATTCTCCACCGCCCTTCTTGACAGCGTTTGCCGGGATCTCGAAGAATGGCCGCTTCCCTTCACTGACGGAAACCGCGATTCCGGTTGCGGAGACCGCTCCATAGGTCCGGCCCAGGTATTCAAAAAACGTGCTTCCCGCCGGGATGTCTTGCCTGAGCCACGGACACTCCTTGGTCGTTATTTCTCTGGTTGTTGTGACCTTCATTTCCCCTGCAACCCTCTTTGCTCTTCCAGTACCGCGTCGGCCCATGCGTAGGGCCATTGGATGAAGAGGGCGCGGGATTTCCCGGCCTCCCATTTGAGAATGGCCTTCCAATATTCTTCCCACCGGGCCACCCATTTAAGACCATCTGGCGAACAGCCTGCGGGGCGGATATCGAAGCAAGGATCGCTCCGCCAACTAGCGAGCAGCCGCCTTTCCGCATCGTCTGCAATCTCTTTCGGCGGTTCGAGTGGCGGCATTAGTGGGTGTTGTGGACCCACCGGCTTGAACCACTTTTGCGGGTCTGGCGGGGCATGCGCGGCGAGGTAGTCGCGCAAGGTCATGCCCGGAATATCAAAACTCTGTGCGGCTCCTTCAATCCGTTCTACCGTCTGCGTCGGGAAGGCAGGGCCGCCTTCGTATTCGTGCTTGTTCATAATTTATTCCCTTCCTTGGGTGTCGTCCAATCTGATCTTGAACGCCCCGTAATTGCCTTCGCCTTCCACACGCTCTACGTTGGGGTCGGCCCCGTTGTCGTAAATGGACAGATCGCGCACTAGCCCACCACCTTTATGCTTGGCGAGTTCTGCTTGGTTTCGATCAAGTCGCCGAGCATATCGGCAAGGTATTCCTTCTGGTTTTTCACCAGCACTCCCGCGTCTTTGAGTGGGTCCTTGAGTAGGGCCTCCAGATCGCCGATGGGGAGCGCCACAACGCGGAGGAAGGTGTCCGTGTCTACAAGCCCGTGGTCGCCCACAACAATGTTGTAGACGCTTTGAACGTCTGCGAGGGAGCGCACGGTGTTTCCGGGCTCGAGCTCGAACATGCCCTCCCATGCCTCGGGGTTCTCCACCACCTCGGTCTTGAGCATGGACATGAATTTTCTGCCGAAGGACTCGACCTGCTTGATGGCCTTGAAGACTCTCACAACCTCCTGCTTGTCGGCGGGAAGCCGGGGCTCCTCGGTCTTCATCAGCTCCATGCCGACAGCGGCCTGCCTGACCCAGTCCCGCGACTCGGGGCAACGGTCGGTACATTTGGCCGGACAGTACCGGCACTGCTCATTGCCGGGGCAGCGCGGCGCATCCTCGGCCATGCAGTCCATGGCGACTTTGCGGATATATTCGCCGGATTGGGCCAAGTGCTCTTTCGAGAATCTCGCACCCGTGAATGCCTTTTCGCTGCCGGAACTGAAAAGGTAGGAGTGGATTTGCTTAAAACCAACTTCCCCCGTCTCCCTTATTGTTTCAGCAACGCCCCAGCAATAGCCCACGAGCTGGAGGTTATTCTTCGCGGGCGGGACTTCGAGGAATCCCGATTTCCAATCAAAGATTAGTATAATGCCGTCTTCACAGATCACGACCAAATCGACGTGCCCCGTCAAAATAATATCTGTTCCGGGGATGGGGTTGCCGAGTACGTATTCGGGCAACACGCTCGATGCGCCGCCGTGCTTCTCGATAAGGGCGTCGGCCTCCTTGCGGAACCAGCGGAAGACCATGCTTTCGCGGTCGGTCAACCGCGATTCGTCGAACTCCACGCCGAGATAGTGCGATTGCAGCGCGAGATGCACGCGGTCGCCAGATTCCGATTCGGCGGTCTTCTTGCTTTCCAGCCCTTGGGACGCGGCAAACGAGCCCGGACAGAGCGCCAGTCTCGGAAGCGAGGACGTGCGGATTGTTTTTTGTTTTGCTGCCATGATGATTGCTTCTCCTATTTTGTCTCTACTTTGACTTTGAGGGTTTCGGTGAGTTCTTTGATTTTTATTTTGCACGCCTTCGCGATACCCTCGGCCAACTGCGAGTTCACATCGGAGAGAGCTTCTTCCATTGCGGTTTCGATGGAGTACTGAAGGTGCTTGTCTATTGCATAGGAGATGCGTGTTCCCGCCTCACGGAAACTAGAGCCCGAGCGTCGTGTTTCGTGCCGGCTTTTGCCCTCGTAGTCAACCGCTTCGAGCATGTATTCGTTGGCATGCTCAACGAGGTATTCAATGAAAGTGGTTTTCTTTCCTTTCGCTTCGCCCCACTCGTTTGTTTTTTGGAGGGTCAATTGTTCGATATACATGTCGAGCTGCGGAAAGACATGTTTATCGGCGAGTTCGCCGACTTTTTCTTCTATGCGCTGAGTCAGGAGCTCATCAAGCTTGCGAGCTACAACACCTGTCTCGAACTCATCACCATCATCAAGCGAACCGCGTGCAAGTAGTTCTTGCACAGCGCGGTTGATAATTCTCGTTTGCATCTCATCCTTGGTGATTCCAAGGGTCTTGAGAATGTCGTCACTCATATTTTTGTTCTCCTATTGTTTAAAAAGCGGGGGTGCTTTCGCAGCGGCGGGGGGATGAGGCAAAAACCGCCGCCCGGACTCCCGGCCCCCTTTTGAATTGATGCTTATGTTTCCTTGTCGGCCTCGGCCCTCAGGTCCGCGACTACATCGCGCAACGTGGAAGCGGGGCAGTCCTTGGGAGCGAAGTCGCCCGATATGTGCCGGGCCAGCACCTCGGCATAATAAGGTTTTTCGGCGTGAAGCCCCATTTCCGCCAGACAGGCGGGCTTGCCGAGTTCGTCAACGGGCGGCAAGCCCCTCCCTGCGGCGGCGGGCTTTTTGGCGGCTTCCCCTTTCTTCTTCTTGGCGGGTTCGCTCTTTTTCTTTTCTTCACCCACATCGGAAGAGGGCGGGATGCTGGGCTCTTCGAGGTCCGTGTCGGCGGCATGCTCTTTTGCCGGGGAATCCGAAACCTCTACATCGCGGGCCGCGATCTCGTGGGCCTCATCATTTGTGACCATGCCCATCGTCACGTCAGGGGCGTAGGTGCGGGCAAAAAAAGTGGCGGCGCGATAGCGCAGCATGAGTTCGGGCAGGGTCTTCCATTTGGATCCCGCCTTGCTTACCCAGCCCTCCGCCTTCGCCATTCCGATGGTGACTTCCGGCGACTCTAGGACTTCGCCGTCGTTCAGATCCTTGGCCCACGCAACGCATCCCCAAGTGTCGGTTCCCTTCTTCCCTGTCTGCTTGTAGCGCAGGGGCGAAAACCGTCCGCAAGCATTGATGCAGGACACGAGGAACTGAGCCGACCATGCGGGCTTGCCGTGGACAATGTAGAGGTTCTGCAAGACCGCAAAGGGACTCGCTCCTATCCTGCTCGCCATCTCAAGCGCGATGATGCAGTCGGGGATTTGGCCCTGAAAGTTTTTGGGTATGAGCTGCGAAGCCGCAAGCGCCCTGGCTTGGCGCTGCATGAGTTCAAAGCCGCCTGCGGTGCCGTACCCGGCAACTAGAGCCAGCTCTTGCGTTTCTTTCGGTTTGTCCAGCATATTGTTTTTTGTATCGTCCATGGTTCCGGTTCTCCTTGTTCTGTTGATCTGTTGTTGACTCGTTCAAAATTTTCGGGCACTATCCGCCCCGTTCTTTCGGAATCCTTTCTGATGGAGCTTGGTTGCCCCTCCCTTCGCAAGGAGGGGCTTTTTTCTTTCTCCTATTTCTTCTCCTGCAACGTCAGCTTCTTGCCCGACTCCATCCATCTGGTTAGGATGATCTTGCAGTACGCGCCTGTTGAGAGGTTCATCGACGCCGCACGGCGTTCCAGCTCAGCCGCCATTTCCTTCTTCATGTTGACGCCTATGGTTTTCTTGCTTGGGGTGTTCGATGGCATGGTCTTTTCTCCTTTTCGCTTGGTTGTTTTAATCAGTCGCTTTGAGAGTAGCCCCCGTCGTCGTCGCAGGGGTCGAACGCGGGGCGGTCCTCTTGATCGTCGTCGAGCAAGTCCTCGCCGCAGACGTGCGCCCAGTCGCGGCTTGATCCGAATCCGGGTGGGTAGCATCCGATCATTTTCTTGGTATCCACTTTGGGGCTACGGGATAGTGGGGCATGCACACCCCGCATTCGGGGGGCACGGGCTTTTCCTTGTCGAATCGCCCGCAGTTGCTGCACCGCTTCTCGGGCTTGCAACCCTCATCCTCTTTCCCAATCAGTAGGACCGCGAAGACGCAGCCCACGATTGCGGCGGAGATAATCGCCACCACAGCAGCCGCGATGACGGCCAAAACATGCTCGGGTTTTAGATTAATATATTGCATGGCGGATAAAAAAAATCAGTTCCCGTGGTTTTTGATATACAAGTCGGCCATGAGCTTTTCCCGCAGCCATTGATTGAACCAGAACTTGAACTTTGCCTCTTCTGGCTGGAGGTTTTTCGCCATTTCGAGGTTGCTGCGCGTAACCGCCATGGTAGTAAAAACGTCTCTCGTACTTCGGGGTTCGGACATTGGATGCGGCCTTTCGGTTGGTTAAGTGGTGGGAGGTGTTACACAATTATCTATCGCCGGTCAATAATAATATATAAAAATATATTGCAATCTACCGCGTGCGGGTGTCTTCTGTGGTCAGACCAAGCCAAATCAAGGAAGGAGACGGCCATGTCGGAAGTTCAGTTGATCGACGCCATAAGAGAGGCAATAATCGCGTTTCGAGACGAAGAGCAGTCCAGCAACAACATCTCCGACCGGCAGATCGCCATCATGCTGGGCATTTCAGCTCCGCAACTGGCCCGGCTTGTGGAGGGCGGCGGCACGGCGATACGGGCCAGTACCCTGAACGGCATGCTCCCCCATATCCGGAAATACCTCAACGAGGAAGAGCTGGCCTATTGCAGGGCAGGCGGGGAGGGCGACTGGACGGTTTCGGTCGGGCTGCATGTCAAGGGGCCCACCTTCTACGAGCAGCTCGCGCACTGGATCGCCTACGAGGCCAGGCCCGCCGACCGTGAAATGGTGGTGTCCATGGCCCAGCGTTGTGGATTTAAGGCCGATGGCGAACACCACGTGGACCTCGCCCAGGAGCTGATGAAGAAGAAGAGGGAAGGGCGGCGGCAGGGCAGGGGTTAGGATCTGGCGCACACCCCCCTGAACCCCGTGTGCTCGCCTCCATTCTCAGAAAACGTCATTTCTGCAATGCAGTAGAGTTCCATCTCTTTATACTGAATTGCATCACACCACTTGCTTCTCTTGCAGCACGCTAGTATGTGGGACAGCCTTTTTGCCGGTTTGCCTACAAGTGCGGCGTCGGGTATGCCTATCACGTTTTCAGCACCGTGGCTGTGCGTGAATACGCCGCCGCCGTCCACCGTCCACGACCAGATATAGTCTTCGCAGTTCACGGGGTCTCTCTTTTTCTATGCAAATGTGTGCATGATTTAAGCCTTTAGTTCAAATATGGCAAAAAATCTTCAATATCTGGTGAAAACACGGGTGTCTTTGGCAGTTTTTGTCACCAGCGGACAGGATCGAACCCTGGGATTCGTCTCAAAATTTGGAATGGCTTTTGCGGCCCCGGTTCCTGCATTGCAGGACCTCCATCTTCGCCATCCACACCCTGATTTCGGTCAGACTCACCCATCGTTCGCCGTATACCTCCACAGGTCGGATGTGGTCGCGACTGAGCAGGGTGTGGACGTATGCCCGGTCCTTGCCGACCACCCGGCCAGCCATGGCCTGCGGTACGATGTCGGGCCTGTGTTCGGTGTTTTCGTTGTCCATGCTTATTCCCAAATTGGCGTCGTTGATATACGACACGTGTTCGTTCAATTATTGTTAGCCTTACCAGATTTCCATTTCTTCACTTTCACCCTCAACGCATCCAAGCCCGCCACAATCTGGACATGGGACGTCGATCATTTTAAGCTCGCAAAGGTAATACCCATCTCCGTTGCAGCGTTCGCAGGCATGGCTAACCAGATCATGGAGCGCGACTTTGATGTTTTGACAAGCTCGCCAGCTTCGAAGTCACTCTCGGTGCCAGCGATATCGAATGAGTCGCCACAAAGGGTAAACTCGCCCCCGCTCTGGACTGATCTGCCCACGAGGTGTACCCCGTCTTTGTTTTCCCAAAATTCTTTCATATCAACTCCATATCAATTTGTATCAATTTGATATAAGGGCACCCGCCCCTGATCCGTGGCGTTAGGTATATCGCATCATGTCATCCATTGCTCGGGGCTGTAGCGTTTCATTCCGTAAAAAAACTTCACCTTTTTCGGTTTCAAACTTCCACGACCACACATAGCTGAACCACGTATCTCCATCCATGTGCATGACCATTGAGCGAGTCCCCGTCAGATTCTTAGTGTCTAAACCATGTTCTGATCTAAGGTGTTCCATCATCTCATCACGGCTTAGTTCTTCTTTGGTTTTGCAGGTTTCACACCACCAAACATCTTTCGGTTCTACTTCTACCGCCGCATCTCCCTTTGCTTTATTATCCATTTGTCTCCTCCTTAATTGTTCCGCGAACTAATCGCTTGAGATCGCTTTATGGTATCTACTCATTTACGTTGATTTCCTGATCATGTCGGCGTTCACGACCCACCTCTTTCGGCTTTGAAGATGGCCGTGGTTCCCAGCTTCGCGGCGCGATCAATCGCCTCTGCCGTTTTCTCTGGGTTGGTGCTTCCCCTCACGTCCGCTTCATAGATTTCCTTCATCGCATCCAGCGTGTCGGGATCTACGCTTGCCTCCGCCTTGGCGATGGCACTGCGGGCCTCTTCAAGCACGCTTTCCGATACTTTCTTTCGTGCGTTTTTGTACAGGGACAACCCCTTGTCGCTTACGATGTCCGCACGCAGATCCCTGCCTTTGCGTTCCGTGATCCACGCCAGCTTTGTTCTCGGACGCTGCCCGATCTGCTGGCCGTTCCACAATATCAATGCGTAGCCCAATGCTTTCGTCGTCATGCCGTAGCCCTCCAGTATTGCGCCCGCGACAACTCGATGGAGCCTTGTAGGGTCAAGAGACGGTCTTCAAGGATGGCGGCGCAAGCGCGCCGCTCTTCCCGCCCTCTGGCCGCATTGAGAGCCTCCCGGCTCTCCTGTACGGCCCCGACAAGGTCTGTGTGGCTCGCGGTCATGACGGCACCTCTTCCATCTTCTTGTTGAGTGCTCCGGGGAGGCGTTCGCGCCGCCCGCACCACGACCCGCGCCGCTCGGCCCTTCGTTCTAGTTTTTCTCTCCTGTTCATCTCTGCTTTCCTTTCTGTTTCGCTTGGTTTTTTGGTTCGTGTTCTTTCCTTGGGCTCATTCAAGGTTGAGGCGGCTAGGTCGCCACCCTTGCTATTTTATCCCCACTCCTTAGGTGAATTTGAACAGGCCGCGAATTAGTTCTTTTCTGATGTATCGTGTAACAAAATTCAGGATCATCCGCACAGTCAGGCATCCCGGTTGTTCTCGCTGAATGTGTCCGCATAAAAACGCCAGAGATAACGCAATGCATGATCACGCGTCCGGTTTTCCTGATGACGGAAACCTCGGTTCCTTTTTTGTATTTTGAATAGTTGTCGCAATACATCCCCCGTAATTTTGAGGCGTTCGCGCCGTGTTCCGCCTGTCTCGCGTCTTCTATGGCAATTTGTTGTTGGATTATTTCACGTTCCATTCATCTTCCCTTTCCGTTTCGCTTGGTTCCGACTCCCGAGAGACTGAGTATCTCCCCCTTGCCTTTCTCAAGCGTCGCCATGCTGTATAACATTATAAGATTACAGATGTCAACGCAGAAGTTAGATGAATATCTTACACGGGGAATAAAAAAAGTGGAGCGGACGCCACGAGAGGCTAGACCCTGCCTTCAAGAACAAGCCCCCTGATGGCTGCGAGCCCAACAGGAGGAATGTGGCCCCTCACCATCCAACTACGCACGGTGCTGGGATTGGTGCCCAGCAGTTTCGCCAGACGGTAGGCCGTGCAATTGCGCCGCTTGAGCCACGCCCCAAGGCCATCGCGAGCCAAGGCCACCAAGGCCCGGTCGGCCCGCTTCTTAAGATCCGCCACAACAAGCGGGTGGCTCTCCTTTTTCGCTATTGATTTTCCGCAGTGCGGGCAGATCATGTCAGTCCTCTTCCAAATTCTGTTCTTCTTCCGCCCACCAGTCGCCAGCTTCTCGCATGAGCCTTGCGCACTCTATACAACCTCAAACTCAATACCGTATTTATCCCTATGAGCGGCGCAATAGGCATCTATAAACTCTTGGTCTCCGCATGGAGCCATTATCCCATGCAAGGAATCGCGGATATTGTCATCCATCAAGTTGACCGCCGCATCCATGTCGACCTCGTGTCCGTTGACGATTACTGTTTTCATTTAGTTGCTCCGTTGGCGCTGTCTAGGGCCGCGCCGATGCCCCCTTGTTTATGGCCGTTGCGTATAGCGCAATGCGCCACATGATGTCAACGATTATTTTGGGTTTTCGTCCATGACGGCCTTGTTTAATAACGCCAAACCTCTTCGCACCCAACGGATTGCTACAAAGTTCCGGCCCCCGAAAAAATATTGCCAGCCACCCCCATAAACTCAACTCCACCCAATAACCACAGTCCTTAAACCCCGCTGCCCATCCCCTTCTTAACCACCCCTCCTTGCCCCCTTTCCCGCTCCTCAACCGCCCCATCCTTAACAAGTTCATTCCCCTCACAAACCCTTGATAACACGTAAATTGTAACTTTGTGCTTGACAACTCCAGCTTGGCATGACTTGCTCGCGCCAATTCACCCAAGGGCACACCGTCTGAGCGGCCTATTGAGCAGTTCAGCGATGCGCCGCTTGCGCGGTGCAGCGGGCGTGGCGGACATTCGTGGGCCTCAACACGACCTCACCAGACAGATCCCAGCGCCCCGAGCCCAGGTAACCCGCATCGGCAGCCGCCCGCACGCTCGCCGCGAGGCAGGCCAGTGCTCACTGGCTCTCGCCAGTTCCGGCATGGCCTACACACATAGATTCCTGCCCTCCGGTCTTGACACGGTGTAAGATCCTGATCTATCACACACACCATGGCTGTAACGCCAACATCTGACACAGAGGTTGTCAACCTCTCCCCGGCGGACATGGCCCAATCAATCCATGCCAAACCCCTCATGCCGAAGCCCAAATCAAAACGCAAACCAACGCCCACCGTCCGGAAAACCGCCACCCGAGCCAAAAACAGAAACGCAGAGCTCAGAGAAGACAATGGAAAGCTGTGTCAAAACCCTCTTAAAAAGAAAAACAATAAAAAAACAACCGCGAAACCCGAAAGCAACAACGTGGACGACGGCGCGCCCACCCGAAAAATAGGAGGACGGATTCCGCCGCCGGTCTTTGATGTCCGCACGCCTGATGGCATCCGCGAGCGGCTGGAGTGGATCGCGCAGCACGGCAGGGATGCGGAGTCAATCAAGGCGTGCAAGGATCTGCTGGCGCATCACGCAGCCCAGCCCGATCCAAACGAGGCTGTAGACCCGGCCAGTGTGTGCGCGGTCCTCGCACGTTGCCACCTCTACGGCGAGGACCCGGCCCGTGTGCTGATGCAGACGCACGGCTTGCGCAAGGTGGCAAAGGCATTGGTTCGCGCGCTGGGACTGGCGCGGATCTCCATCACGTTTGAGGACAATACGGTTGAGTACTGCAATGTGGCTCAATGTACAGAGGGCAGTGCTACGGATGGGGTGTCCGTTGGTGGTGGAGCGGGGGACGCCTCTATAGGTGGGGGGCACCCCCCCGGCGCAGATCACTAATATATATATCCCCCAACTGGGCGGGTTTAGCTGGAACGAACAAGCGACACAAGGCGGGCAATGAGTTGCGGCAAGATAATCGAATTTCCTGGTGGAGGGAGCTGGGGTGTTATCTCGGGGCCGTCGAGGGTTTGGTGTTTTGAAGACATGTTGGGGCGTGTTGCGGAGTTGAATTTGAAAGCTGGGGTTGATGTGGAGGCGCAGTGCTGCAATTTGGTTTTCATGTATGGGAACGCAGTTAGGTGCTATCCCCGGATAAGTGGGGCACCGTTGGGGTGTGCGACAGGGGATGTGAGGGAATGAAGGGGGGATGTGAGGGAGATGGTTGGAACCAGTATGAGAACAGAACTGACATTTAAACTTGAGTGTAGCGAGTGCGGTGCGCTCTTGGAGTGCGACAATCAGAAATCGAAATTCACATCAAACTCTGCATTCACGGAGAACGCCGTATTTTCAATCAATCCCTGTGCGAGGTGTATGAGCGCTGCCAAGAGGCCGGTGGAACTTTTGAAGGAAGCATTGTCTGGAATCGTATAGCAACCCTAACCAAAGGAGAGAAGCACCATGGGAAAAAGGGAGAAGGGAGAGAAGCGGGAAATCACGCTGGTCGAGGAGTTGAGGCTGGCTGCGAAGTCCGTGCCGGAGGCGACGGTGTCGGAAGACGATGCCAAGGTCATTTCCGGCAAGCTGTTGATTGCGGCGGACCGCATAGAGGAACTGGAAAGCCGGGGTGGAGGCGAATCGGGCGGAGAGGGTGTTGATTCCAATGCCTTGTCCGCGATTGGCGAGGCCCTGGAATTGATGGACCCGAAGGGCATCCGCACGCCCGAACCCGGCAGCAGGGGGCATATGATAGAGGTCTTCGACATCCTGTATGCGGCGGTGGATGGCGCAGCCCCCCCGGCGGCGGAGACCGAAGGTGGGGGAGACCAAGACTAGCGGCGCGTTATGGGGCACTCGTCTTCAATCGACACGAAGAGGCTGCACCGTTGCCACTGGTGCGCGAACGAGGCCTGCGGCTACCGGGGCCGTCGTCGGACGGTCGAGGGCGGGTGTCCCAAGTACGAGTATCTGGATCCCGCGTTGCGTCCGCGCAAGTGGGAGAACATGGACGGGACCAACAGGCGTCGCATCCGCAGGAGGGCGAAGGCGCATCTGTCGTCGGAAAACGTGGATTTCATAATCGAGCGCGTGCTGCCCTCCGATCCGAAGAAGTATCAGGGATATTTTACGCGGGGCCTGCACGAGTGCGTGGACGGGTGTCTGGAGCGTTTGGGCGGAAGGATTCCGGTTATTCCGCCCCGCGAGAGGGGGCAATTCAGTCTCGTACACAAGGACTTGGTGCTTTTGCCGGAGGCGTGGGAGGCGGTGGACCGCATTGTCGCGTACTGGAAGGAAACCAACGGCCAGTGCAGCCGCGCCAGAGTTGTCGATTACTTCGTTACGCTGATGCGGCTGGCGGATGAATTGGTCCGCGAAGGGGGCGGGGAGGGAGGGTCTGGAAATGGGAACCAACCTTGATCCGGGAATAAGGGATCCGAAGAAAAGATACTATGCCGACCGTGTTGGCAAGGGCCTGCATCGCCGGCCCAGCGGGGTTGGTGAAGAGGAGTTTGCCCGCAACTGGGACCGGGTATTCGGGAGGAAGAAAGAGGGGCGGAAATGAAGCGCCGAAACTTTAACGCAATGCTGTCGGCTGTTCCGGTTTTGGCGGCGTCCGCCACGAAACCGGCAGCACCTCTATGGGGGAAACCCCTATATAAGTGGCAGGAGACCATTCTTGCTTGGTCCCAAGAGTTCGGTGCCATGGTTGCGGTATCTACGTGTTTCGAGTCTGGTAAAACAAGTGTTCTCGTGCCCGGCTTGGCTCTGATTCACGTTGCCCTGCACCCCGGTTCTCAAGTCGTTGTTGTTTCACCATCTGAGCATGAGCGTGCCTCTCAGGCCGTTCCTGCTTTTGAAAACTCGGTTGGCCCTCATGTTTCAATGCGTGGCAATACCTTCTATCTTCCGTCTGTAGACGGGCTGCCGGAAAGCGAGATAATCTTCCTGTCGGCGGTGCACAGTCACGACACGCTAGAGGGCTTTAGCAGTAGAGTTTACAGGGACTGTCGAGGCAACGAACGTTTCGCGCCCATCATGGTTATTGTCGATAGCGCACAATCGGTGAGCGAGGCCACGTATGCTGTTCTGGACAAGATCAATCCCCTCAGCATCATGGTCTTGCTAGGGACAAGCCGTGCTCCAAACGACAGCCTCGATCGGCGCGTGAAATCGCCGCTGTGGAAATCCATGACGGTTTCGTGGGAGGAATGTCCCCATCTATTGTACCGCCCCGGTCGCAGGCGAATGATGAGAGTCTTGGAAGAGCGGGGCCACCCCGCATTAAAGTCCATTTTATACGGAGAGCCTTCTTAAATGCTTTCACGCGAAGACGGCAGGATAGTCAAGCCCGCCGACATCAACCAGGTGTTGTTCGACATGAGCAATGGCCCGGTTGTGCAGGCCGCCGACTGGAGTCCCTTCACGCCCTACGACTGGCAGCAGGCGATATGGGTTGCGTGCTGGCGTCCGGGTGCGATGGTGGCCGTCAGGACGTGCAACGAGAGCGGGAAAACGAGTGTGTGCGTTCCCGTCCTCGCCCTGTCGTGGGCCGCAGCGTTTCCGGGATCGCAGGTCGTTGTCACCTCGGCTTCGGAGCGCCAGTTCGAGAAGCAGCTCATACCCTCGTTCCAGAACATGATATCGAGGCGCAGGGGTTGGAAGAAGACGGGCAACACGATCTACGCGCCTCCGCAGGACGGCTTGCCGCGTTCGGAAATCGTGTGTTTCGCCACGCGAAGCGGCGAGACCTTCGAGGGCTTCCACAACCGCGTCTATACGGATGAAAACGGAAACGAACGCTTCTGCCCCCTGCTTATCATCACCGACGAAGCCAAGTCCATTAAGTCCGACATCTATACCGCGATAGAACGCTGCAACCCAACGGCGGAGCTTCGCATCAGCACATGCGGGGAGGACACGGGCGGGCACTACGACGCCTGTATGAACGAAGACGGGCTCTGGACGACGGGCTGCGTGTGGAAGGGCAGGCACATCGAGTTCAAGATACCCTGGACGGACTGCCCCCACCTGTTGATAGGCCACACCTACGAGCGCAAGATGGCGATGCTGGAGAACAAGGGCCCGAACGACCCCATTGTCCGCTCGATCCTGCTGGCCGAATTCTTCCGCAGCGGCGACCACATGATATTCACCGATGCCGACATGCTCGCGCTCCAAGAATGCCAGAGCGGGTTGATTCCCCACATACCGGGTCGGCGCAAGGCGTTCTGCGACCTTTCCGGGGGCGGGGACGAATTGACCTTCGGCCTGCGCGAAGGCAACAGGTTCCATCCCATCGTGGCCTGGAACACGGACAGCCACACCCCGCCCAGTGAAACCGCCGCGAAATACATCAGGCTCTTCAAGGCGCACAACCTCGACGGACAGGACATCTACTGCGACAACGGCGGACTTGGGGCGCAGATCATCAACGAAATGAACCGGCGCGGCTACAGGGTGCATCGCGTGAACTTCGGGGCGGGGGCCATCAACAGCACCTTGTTTAAAACCAGAATCACCGAACTTCACTGGGAGCTCAAGGAGCTCATGTCCGACCACGCCATCATCCTGCCCGTTGACGATGTCCTGCACAGGCAAATGCGCCGCAGGCGCTACACCATGAAGAACGACGACAGCAACCTTATTTCGCTGGAGGACAAGAAAAAGGCGCGGAGGGAAAGGCAGGAGGATAGCCCCGACCGCCTGGAAACCATTGTCGGGCTGCTGATCGACCACGAGCCCTTCGCCGGGGCCCGCGCATGGAAGGGCGAGGGCAGCGGGCACAGCCTCTGCGGCACTGTGAAGGAATACATGGACGAATTCCGGAGGCAAAAAGAAGAGGTGTCGGACGATGGTTTCGGGCACGGGTGGGAGGCCGGGAGCTAGGGAAGCAAGGCAACCCAAAGATATACAACAGGGTGCGTCGCGTATACAACAGGTTGACAAAAAGCGTTCCCCTGCGTACTTGCGGGGGCAATGCAATCCTCCTGCCCATATCTCGCGGACACCGACGCCGATCTACAGGCGCGACAGGAATGGAACCGTAAGGACGACGGCATTCTGGGCCGTCGTCTGGGCAAGCGCCCGAAGAAGCGCAACAAGCCCTACAAGGGCGCGCCGAACACCGTTGATCCCATCATCAACGACCTCGCCACCGACAAGACCGACCAGGAAATCAGCATGATTCTCAATGCGCCGGTGGTGGCGATCTTCATCCCGCTGGGCGACGTTCCGGCCAGCTACACGACGATGGCGCAGAAGGGATTCAACACCTATCTGCGGCACATGTGCGGCTATCGCCAGAAAAAAGAAGTGGCGGTAGATACCAAAAACGCTCGCGGCTTCGCCATCACGAAGCAGATTACCGAGAATACCGACGAATGGGGCGTCATCCCGAGTTTCGATACGGTGGACCCCAAGGACTTGATTGTTCCGCCCCGCACCACGGACATCCGCAGGGCCGAGCGCGTCACGCATGTCATGCGGCTTTCATTGCGGGAGTTCAAGGACAAGCCCAAGACCGGCGGCTGGAACCGCAAGGCCGTGGCCGCCGTTGCTAAAAAGCTCGTACACAAGGACTCCGAGGGCACCGAGCGGGTCGCGACATCGGACCACGACGATGAAAACACGTTTACGGTTACGAAGGCGTTGATCGGGCTCAACACCTCCGATGTTGACAACGACAAGATAGTGGTTTGGGAAATCTGCCATTATGCAACGCAATGGGATGTTGAAAAATCAAACGGCATCGTCGGCTTGGGCGACAAGTGCGTTTCGACCGTCTGCCCCGACTGTCCGGAAGAGCTCCTGCACATAGTCGCATGGCGCGAGGACAGCACCTTCGAGAATCTGGCGGGGGCCGAACTCGAAGCCGAAATGCGGAGCGCGCAGTTCGACTCTCGCGAGCCCGATGTTGTGCGCGAAGTCAGGGGCAGGGACAAGCCCTGGCCCTATATCCAGCACCGCTACGAAAACCGCTCGCTGCTGTGGTACGACAGCCGGGGCATCGGCCACACGTGCATGGACAACCAAATCATCGCGACCGCGATCCAAAACGGCAAGCTCATCCAGCTCGACTATGCCTCCATGCCCGTTTTCGAGGGCACCGGTACCCCCAACGAGCAGAACGTCACCGTCAAACCCGGCACTGTGCTGCCCGAAGGCTTGAAGCCAGTGACCATGAAGCCCGTCACGGCGGAGCTCGCGTTCGAGAACGACTACCAGCGGCGCTTGGCCTCGCAAAGAACGGCTTCCGGGGCGGGCACGTATTCGGCTGAGGTCAGTTCCAGCCGCAAGCTCGAAAAGACGGCGACCGAGGTTAAGTCGGAGAATGCCAAGGGCGATACCGTGTCCAGCGCCAGCGTTGACCGTTTCAACGACGCCGACCGCCAGCTTTTCCCCATGCTCTGGAACGAACTCAGGCGCATGGGCACCGAACTTCCCATGATCGGAGCCGGGTTGAAGTTTGAGGGCATGATGCCCGCCGACATCTACAAACACCGCTTTCTTATCGTGCCCGCCGCAAGCGAAAAGACGCTCAACCCCGATATGCAGTTCATCAAGGATCGCGAAATCATTGAGATGAACGCCGAACATGCGGAGGTCACTGGAGCCGACATAGGCGCGGGGCTGCGCCGCGTAACGGAGAAGGTCGATACGAACCTGGCCCACACCCTCTATCCCGACCCGAACAGCGGGGAACTGCCCATCGCGCCCGTGCTGATGAGACTCCAGCAGCAGGTCGAGCAGCTTGCGGCCAATGTCGAGCAGAATTCCAAGAGGGTCGATCAGGCCCTGCAACTCGGATCGGAGGTTGCCGGTGCGCTTTAGGAAAAAGAAAAGACATCCCCTGAAGGTTGTCCGGATCGCGAGGGTTGAGTGGGATCAGGAAGACGCCCTGAGTGTCAAGCAACTGGTGAAGTCCCCGACGTTCCTGAAACTGGTGGCCGTGCTCAACGGCTATCTCGTTACCAACATCCTACGCGGCGTGAACGATTCCTTCCGCCGGGGCTACCTCGCGTGCATGGCCGACATCCAGAACATAGGAAATGCGGAAGCGCCTCTCGAAGACAGTGCTGAGCAGGTTTCCATGCAGGATTTAGACGAAGACGATTTTTAAACACAGGCGACCGGGGCCTTGAAACCCGAGAGGGGACGCGAAACCCCTGAAAAGCGCAGGCCAGGGAAAAGGCTGGAAAAAACCAAAGGGAAGAAACCATGAGCGAAGAACGCAAAGATGAAGAACGTAAAGATGATGGACTCGAAGAGGAAGTGGGCGAAAAAAAGGCCGCGCTACAGGCCCTGATGGAAGAGGGCGATCCCGGGGTTTCCGATGCGGAAACCGAAGAGGAAAAGGCCGCCCGTCTCGCCGCCGAGCAGTCCGGGGAAACCGACGAGGAACGCGAAGCGCGTGAAAAGGCCGAGGCGGAAGCCGCCGAAGCCGAGCGCCTTGCCGGCCTATCGGAGGAAGAACGGACCGCCGAAGAGCAGAAGGCCAGGGAAGAAGCCGAGAAGGCCGCCGCTGAAAAGGAGGCGGAGGAAGAACGGCTCGCCGCCGAGGAACGGGAGCGCAACAAGGGCAGTGCCCATTTGAGGCACAAGGTTAAGAGGCTCGAAGAACGGCTTGCCCAATATGAGAAGAAGCCGCGCCCCTCGGGCGAGGCGGTCGAAGACACGGTCTCCAAGTTCGTCAAGGCGCTGGAGTCGGGCGGCGATGAAAACACCCATCTCGCCAGACTGCGCAATGCCGGATCGAAAGACCTGGTTGCAATTCACCAGAAAGCGGCAAGTGGCGAATACGGCGAATACTGCAACGAAGTGATCGACGCCGTTTCCCGCCTGCTTCCCGTCGCACAGGCACGCGAGGCCCAGGAGTTCGATGCGGAGAAGGCGAGAATCGAGGCCGCAAAAAAGAACATGGAGAACGAGCGGAAGCAGGCGCTTTCGGACTTCCCCGAATTTGCCGACGAAGAATCCGCCGCAGCCAAGAGTCTCAAGAGGTTCATGTCCGACTTGATCGGAACACTCGATCCCAAAACCGGCGATATGGACGACGGGGGCGCATTGCCCGAAGAGTTGTCGCTGTATCTGCACACCCATCCATACGCGCTTCATCAGATCGTAAACCACGCTCACGGCGTCTTGCAAACCAACGCAAGGGCCGCAACCGAAAAAGAAAACCTGCTGAGTGCCGAAGTCGCCAAGCTGAAGGAAGAGCTTGCGAAGTACAAGGGGCTCGGCACCCCGTCCGGAGCCGGTCAGGAGACCGAGAAGCCGGGCAAGGGAGCGGCCAAGACACGACTTAAAAATATGATGGCAGAAGAATAAGGAGTTTACCACATGTCAAACAATCTCAGTACCATCCTCGACAGCGACGGCGGCAGGCTCGCGGTTCGCGAATACCTGGATGAAGTCTTCCTCGAACGCAAAGAGGAACAGGGGGTTCTTGCAAACACCGCATACGCGATGCCCAAGGCCATCCCCGACCACAAGGGCCAATACATTGAAATGACCCGCAAGGACCACCTGCGCCGGCCCCAGAACATGCCGAGTCCGGGCGGTTCGGGAAGCGACCCGCTTTCCGGCGCGGTTCTCGGCGGCGAAAAGGTCAAGGTTCCGTTGGAGTTCATTCACGAGTTCCTCAAGATCGGTACCGTCGCCAACATGACTTCGTGGATCGACCTCGAAGAGTGGGCGGAACACGACCTTCCCGAAGCCCTCCGGAAACGCCGGCACGAAAAGATGCAGAACGCATTGGTTGTCGGGCGCATGAAGCCCGGCGTCTACGACGCCAACGGCGACCTTTCCACCGCGTTCGACGCGGAGGCCGAAGCCACCGTAACCCTGTACGGCTTCTCCTGGACATTCCAGCCCGCCGCCGTCAGCTATGCGGGCGGAGCCGATACGTGGGATGACATGGTTACCGACGGCAACAAGTTGACGTGGGACGATCTCAAGCGCAAGCGCGTCCAGCTATCGCTTTCGGGCGCACCGAAGATCAACGGCAAGTATGTCTGCGTGCTTTCCGACGCCGGCATGTACGACCTGCTCTCCGACGGTGAAATGGGAGAGGCGTTCGGCAAAGCCATGCAGGGCGGAAGCAAGCCGCTCATCAAGGGCGTGGAAGACCAGTGGATCGCGTCCTTCGCGGGATGGCACTTCGTCGAAGACGACCATCCGTTCACGATGGATTCCGCCGGTGGCGAGGAAAAGCGTGCCGAATGGGGCGACTACCACGCCGCCTTCTGTTTCGGCGGAAGCTCGTTCGGTTCGTTCCATTTGGGCGGATACGGCAAGGGCAAGCCGAAGTTCAAGGTTCAGGACATCACCCTGACGGGCTACGAAAAGAGCATCGGCTATCTCGTGCCCGACCAGGAGGCAGTCGTGAACCCCAATTGGTGCGCGGTCATCAAGCATGCCGTAACGGTTTCCAAGCCGAACAACTACAGCGCGGACAACAAGCAGCTTGCCGGATTCGAGCTGCCCTCCGCTGTCTAGTTGAGGCGGTTGCATGGAGGTGCGGGAGCAATCCCGCCCTTCATTAAAACCGAAACCCGACTCTAAAAATCAAAACCAAGGAATGAATAATGAAAAAAACGACTAGCTTGATCATGGCGCTTATCGCGACCGCCGGCATTGCCGGTGCCGCAGACACCATGTTCTTCGGCTCGGGAACCTATGGGGCGGATGTGGTCATTACCAAGGGCAGCGGTACCATCAGTGCGCAGGACGTGCTCATTAGTATCGAGACCAACGCGACGGCTACCATCCATCGCGGCAAGGCCAGCGCCGGGGCATCCGTGGCATCGACCGGAACCAACATTGTCGTGGCGACGGTCGGCACCAACACGATCGACGGCGTTACCGTCACCACCAGCGACTACGTAATCATCGGCGATCAGCTGCGGGATATCCACGCACTGGGTCCGGCGAGCGCGAGTTCGACCACCGTTACGGTAACAAGCGCCGCGACCGTGGAACTAGGCGAGCCCGTCTACGTGGCCGACGCAGGAGACGCCGTCTCTGTCGCGGTCCGAACCACATGGGGCAATACGCCGATTCCCTTCTTGTTCAAGGGATTCAGGGACGCACCCGCCGCAATTGACGTACCGGCTGCTGCCGGGGCGACGATGGTATCGGGCCGCGCTGCTCGCAAATAGGAACACATAGCCAGGGAGGGGGCTTTGCCCCCTTCCTATAACCGCTTTGCAGGGCCATGGCATATAATACCGTAGAGCAGATCATCAAGGCCGCAATAGGCGATGCCTTTAAGGTGTACGAAAACATTCCCCCCGATTACATCCAGCAGGCCGTCTATTTTTACAATCAGAGCGAACCGTTTATTTGGCGTAGGTGGCCCTGGCATGATCGCAAGGTCGATGAGATCAGCGCCACGCCCGACGCCAACGGCATCATCGTATTCGACGGCGATAATTCTGATGTCGATATGGTAAGGGCGGTCAGCGCCGTTGCAAGCGACGGCGACAGCCAGGGGATTGTCTGGAACGAAGACGCCATCCGGTCGGCGATCAACGGGGATTCGATTGGTTCCGGCAGGTTCGACCATCTCAGCCACGACGACAACGGAAACCGTCGCATAAGGGTATGCGTAGATGATGGAGTCACGACCTACAAGGTTCTGGCATTCCGGCGCTTCGTACAAGCCGAAGTAAACAGCTCCTACGACGAAGGAAATCCTTCCGCCACGCCCTACGACTATCGCGTGCTGACGTGGAAGATCGACCGCGCATATGCGCCGCTGGTCGCCTTCATATCCAATGAACTGAAAAAGTGGAAGGGTGGGGAAGGCACCGGCGATTGGATACACGGACTCAATGGATTGATAAGGGACATCCGCGAGCAGGAAGCGAAGGAGTACCGGATCACGCCCGAAGAGGGCATGTTCGCGGAAACGGGAGAGTTCTAGAATGAAAGTAAGATGCCTTATATTAATTGCAGCACTCGGAAGCCACGAAATTGCGGCGTTTGCCGGAACGGTGAACTACAGCGTATCCGTCGGCATCAATGCGGTTGTGTTGGTTCCCGATACCGAGCCTTCCAGTACAACCACATGGAGCAATGAGCTCGTTGTCGCCCAAGGCGATTACGTGATGAACACCAACAGCCCGGAATACGTATACTTTGCGGTTTCGCCCGGAACATCAACCAACATGCCTACGCACACCGACGGAATCAACACGACAAACGACGCGGTTGAGTGGCTTAAACTGCACAAGCGATATCAGGAAAAGCAGCGCGAGAACGCAATCATCTTCGCTGATCTGGGAACAACGGTCTACTATGCAAAGGGCGGGAAAACGCCGACATCGTCGGCATCTATTCTGGATACCGTTCGACCCGCTCGTTCGTTCCCCGACTATCAAAACGAGGTCCGGGGCGTTGTCTCAAACGGAACAGCGACCGTCAATGTTGAGTTGGACTACTAGCCATGAAGCTGCGATCCACAATGTCCGTCGCCGTGTATTGGATGCTCTGCATTTCAGCGCCGGCGATGCTTGGCGATGCCGACGATATCGGCATCTTCAACGGTGTTTCGGGCGGCGGCGCAGTGCTTTATCCCCCGCAGAGCGGATTGACACAGTGGCTGGTCGGTCGCGGATCCCTAACGGAGTATTCCGATGGAGAGATGAGCCGAAAGGCGGGGGGCACGCCCGTATATTATCTCGCCCAGTCGCTTGGGCACAATGGGATCTGCGAGTACGAGGAAGTCGGGGGCACCACCAATTCCTTTGAGCCCGGGACGAACAACCTAGTAGTCGAGTGGACCGGGGAGGTGTTGGAATCGACCGCTGCCTACCGGACTTTGGTCGGCAAGGCCGATCTGAATGCCGCCGGCGGCTGGGCCCTTATGCAGGACATCGGCGAAATCAAATTGTGGATGTACGATGCAGACGATCCGGGCAAGTACCGATGGATCAAGCCCACAACACCCGTTTCCGCCGGAGTGCGCGAGATTAGTTTTAGCAAGTCCGGAACCAACGTCCAGTTGTATGTGGATGGCGTGGAGATTACCTCGCTGACCGAGGGTGGCGACGCATCCGGTATTCCGGCCAACATAGAGGCATCTGGTTTCACGTTGCTTGTTGGTGCAGGCAGACACGGCGGCTCAAAAAATTATTATACTCCCCATACCATGTTGCACCTTAAGGTGCAGTCGGGTTCCGACGTGTTCGAGACACACTTTTCCGAAGGTGCCGGAACGACACTCTATTGCGTTGCGGGTTCCGGGTTGACAGCCACGCTCTATCAGTCTGTCGGAGTGGAGGTGCGCTGGGATAACCATCTCGAAGGGGATCCTTGGAATATCCGGAAGGGTTACAAGTTAAGCGGTGGTGTTCAGATTCCAAGCCTAGCCGACGGCTCTGGTCCCGTAGGCGGCGGGGACCTCACCAACGACGGCGGGTTTTTACACAACGGCTCCTCGGACAAGCTGTACGTCGGTGAGGAGAAGACGTATTCCTCTACGGTTGTCGAGTTTTATGCTGAAGGATATACATCTTGGAATGGAGACTATGACCAAGTAACAGCCGTTCTATGGGAGGCGGTAAGCGAATTCACGTTGAGTTACGAATACAACGAGGTTGAGGAAACTGACTTGTGGCAGGGATTCGAGGACGGCGAACCTCCCGTTCTCGTGTGGGTAGATTGGGACTCCAACGGCCATAATGATCCGACCGGGGAGTATGAGCACGAAACAGAAACCGATATAGCCACGGTCGAGTTCAAACAAAATCCTTACTCTTATCCGGAATGGGATGGACCCGACGGAAGAGCATATACCTATCTGGCGGCCAACAACGGGGATTCGGATTTGATCCGCACGATCTACGACGCAAACGGAAACATGCTTGAGTTGTTGTGGTATCGCCCGGTCTTGACGGGAGGGATGCTTGCGCATCTGAACACCTATCTGGAGAACATGTGATGGGTGCGTATGACAAATTCTATGTACCGAAACTCGGGTCTTATTACGCATTTGCGGAAGTTCCGATCTCGATGCTGGATACCGTTGTTCCGGATGGGATCAAGTGGAGCCAGCGGGACGACGGCAGCCAAAAAATAGCGCGGGAATTCCTGCTTTACTGGCGAGAGTCGCTCGACGGAACAAAGTGTGCCGCCTTGCTTGCCGCCTCCGAGAAGAACCAGTCGAGGGACAAGCCCGTGACGGAGGAAGACTTGGCCCTTTGGGAGTCGGTCCTGACCGACCTCGGCGTTCCCCTGTCGTCGTGGCTGACGGCTGAGGAATACAAGGAACTGATAACAACGGCGGATTATACATCGCCGCTTCCCTAGCCATCAAAACATTGGAGCACTTATGAAGCGGAAAACGGAGACGGGAAATCGGAGCGGAAGCATTGTGGCCGTGGTCTGTTCGGTGATTCTGGCCCTGGGTTGCGCCGGCACGGCGTTTATTGCGGTGGGGGTGACCAAAAACACCGTTGCGTCGGATCACCGCACCGTTGCGGACCTCGCGAAACGCGTTCCTGTAGTCGAAGGCGACGTGAGGGTTTTGTCTGCAAAAACCGACGCCATAAACGCGGTGATGCGCGATATGCGCGACCAGATAGTGGGGCTGCGCAAAGACGTGATGACAGTTGTTAGGGAAAACAGACGATAAGGGAGGAACGATGAAGACAATCGCACACATCACAATCACTGCGGTCATGCTGTTGTCGGCTGGCTGCGCTTTGTTCCACGGCAACGACGGGCTGGGTGCACCGTACCAAGCGGGATACGACTTCGTGCTCCTCGACACCATAACCGAACCCTTTCAACCCGAAGAGGTGGGGTTCGTTATAGACCAGGTCTATGCCGCAGCAGAGATCGGATTGGGCACCGAGGGCCTGCCGGACGAAGTCGTGCGGGCCGAAATCGACCGCCTATACGCAGACTCCACACCCGAAGCCCGGCAGGCGATCTTCAACATCTACAAGGCCGTACTTGCCCGTATAACCAACCAGATCGGGGCCAATCCCGACCTGCCAAAACCAGAGGTCTTGAACGAGTTTTTCCGGGGCGTGAGGGATGCGCTGGCGGTCTACAGGCAAGGGGAGTAGTGCCGTGCTTTTTGAATCCATAGTCCTTGCGTTTGTGGGAGCGGCGTGCGTGCTGGGTTCGCACTTCTGTTCGTCCCCGCCGACTGCGTACATTCTGTCGGGCATCGGGGCCTTGCTTTGCTATGTCGCGGGGAGGCTGCTGGCGTGAACCACCACGGACCCATCATTGGAATGTTCGGGGGCTGCCATCGCGCCGAAGGTTTCGTTGCCGCTGTAATCATGGTTTTTACGACGTGGTTTTGGCGCTGGTTCAAACCCATGGACGTGAGTACGCATTCAAGCGTGGGCTTCATCTATGCCGATGGCCATCGCGAAATCTACGAATCTCGCGAGGGCAAGTGCTGGCTGGGACCGATTCCCGTGGAAAAGGTGGAGGCGTGGGTGGCGCGAAAACCGAAGAAGCGGCGATTCACGATGTACGATATTCCGGCCTACTTGATCAGCGGCGAGGCGGCACGCCGCAAACACTCGCGTTGTGAAGACATGCTTTTCGTGTGGGTCTATCCAATCAAGCAACTTCCGAGAATGGGGATAAGAAAGTACTTGCCGTTCCTGCCAATGAAGCCGACTCCAAACGCCCCGCCGTGTAGCGAGTCCGCCACAATCATTTTCGATCCCGAGGTCGATGTCTGCAAGTTGGTTGGCAAAAGCATTCCCGACCTCATCACACCCTACGATTTTGAACATGCCATGAAGGCGGTTTGCGCCGCGCATCGACACAAGCCCACCGATACCGCCGATGCGTATTCACAGTAAGCAAGGAGAACCATGAAAACAAATAGAATTGGATTACTGGCGGGCTGCCTGGCCCTGCTTCCCGTTTTGGCGTTCGCTGATTTGGTAACCATCACAAATGGGGCTCCATGGGGGTATTACCGCACGAACATCAATGAAAATACGCTACAGACCAACACGAATACTTGGAACACCGTAGCGAATGCGGCCAACAACTCTTCCACCAGCAACGCTTTCGTAGTTGCCGACGCCGTCTTGAGTAACACCTTGGCAGTGGCCTACACAATCGCCTACACGCTGGCCGACACTTCCGTCTCGAACGGCATGACAACGGCCTACACGCTGGCCGACACCGCCGTCTCGAACGGCTTGGTTCTTGAGTTCACTTCGGCAGACACCGCCGTCTCGAACGGCGTAACAACAGCCTATACGCTGGCCGACACCGCTGTCTCGAACGGCTTGGTTCTTGAATTCACTTCGGCAGACACTTCCGCCTCGAATGGGATAACAACTGCGTACACGGCTTCGGATACAACTGTTTCCAACGGCCTAACGACTGCATATGAGACTGCGATAGCGGGAGCCACAAACGAAATGCTGTCCGCGCAGGCCGTAACCAATATTTCACAGGCAGTTGTCGCGGCGAGCGACGTTACCAACCTTGTTTCTGGGTCGGCGACATCCGGGCATGTTCCAACGGCTGATGGGGCGGGAGGGATATCTTGGGCGGCCCAATCAGGAGGTGGCGGCGGAGGGTCCGTATATTATCCCGTTAATCCATCTGAACTAATAATTGCGTTCCCGTTTGACGGATATATGACCAATGACTGGTGGGGCGGGCACGTCTCAACCAACAACGGTGCGGCCTATATCGGCTTCAATGACGTGCGGGGCAACTATCTGACCTACTCGAACGGCAATTACGCCGGCATTACCTCTCCATCGGTTAGCACGCTTACAAACTGGAGCATCTCAACGTGGTTTAAGGCGAACAATCTTACCGGAGCAGGCGGCGGAGTATGGTTTTTCCGACTTATCGACAGTGAAGATGAAGTCGTTCTATATCTCGATACCAGCACCGAGGAGTTGACCTATACGGTAGACACCTGGGATGGCGCTGCTCAAGTAACGGCAGAGCACGCCCATTCAGTGGCGGAGTCGGCGCAAACCAACTGGATGCACGTCGGCCTTGTTATGGATGGCGCAGATATCTTCGCTTATTATAACGGGTCCCGGATCTACACAACCAACGTGTCTTCGGACTTTGATTACACCGGGTTGGTTTACATCGGTGCCTATGATGGTGGGGAGCTCGACCCCGCAAGCGTGGATAACGTCTATCTCTACAATCGCTCCCTTGGTTCTAACGAAATTTCACGCATATACGACTTGGAGCTCAATGGGCAATATGGAGTTCAGGGGTTGCGGAGGCCGTAGATACAATGTCAATGACCCTTCAAGAAGAGGCGGCGTGCCGCGAAATATTAGCCGAAGAAAAAGCCAAATTGGCTCGCGTTGAAGACGAGGTTGTTTCGGCTTTAAACGGCGTGTTGGTTCGATATTGGGAGGGGATTCCGGAAACGGTCCAAGACAACTGCCGCGAATTCTTGAAAACAGTACTTTCGAGCGACAACAAGGAAGTGGTGGAGGTATCCGGATCGCCTTCGCCGTATGATGTGAGCGGCGAATATTTCGATGTGCATGAAACGAGTGCGGGTTATCCCGTTCGGAAGACGCCAAACAACGATTTCATTCTAAAGGTAGTCGAAGACGGAGGCGATTACTACTGGCAGATTAGTAATGAGTGGGATGAAGTCCTTTACGCTTCAAACTCGCAAGTCGATGCCCCCGTAGACATAGATGAAGCCGTTTGGACGGCGGCGGGTAAAATCTATGTTAATCTGGTCGATGGCCGCATTATGGAGGACTGGTTCCAAACCGACGACACGGGACCTTACTACACGACAAGCGGAAGCGTTGCGGCGGAAGAAGTGTATCCCAGTACCGGAGTCTACGGCACGGTCGTGGATCCGCAGGCGGATAACAAAATACGAGGTGGCACGTACAGAGGCGGCAAGGTCTGGACCGAGAAAGACGACAAGGGCACTTGGACGATCTACCAGACCCTGCACATTCTCAACGAAGCGCACACCTACGTATTGGTGGGCTCGCGCAAAACGGATCGGACGACGGAGACCCGGCGGCTTTACGAGCGCATACCCGAGGCCCATGTTGACAGCCTGGTCGCGTCGTTGGCTGCACTTGGCAGCTACGCGGTGGTGGATGTCGATGCGCAAAAAACGGACTTGGAGGGCGTGTTCGATGTCTATATCACGCTTGTTGCAGTAAACACCGGCGGAGACAGCATCCCGTCGGGAAGAAAAGAGACGGCCTATTATATCGAGCTGGAGACCCTTTACCCCAATGTCGCGGCATCAGGCGTTTCCGCACTCATAAACACCGCGCTTGGCTCAGCCGTGCTCGTTTCAAGCGATCTCAGGAAAACGAGATGGGACGACGTGTTCGATGTCTATGTCCGGATCCGGACGCTGAAAACCACGGGGATGGGATTGACCCTCGGCGGCTCGGGGGGGCTGTTCAAGACCAGTCTCAAGGTGATTCTCTACGTTAAAGAAGCCAATCTTGCGAGTGAGGTCGCCTCGCTCACGGCCTTGCCGCTGATAGAGAATGTGCGCTCGTCGAAATCGGGCGAAGACGGTTATTGGGACATCTATTATTCGGAGATCGTCGTTCCGCCGTCGCATATAGAGTACCGCAACGCGCAGCAGTTTAGGGAAAACGGCTACGACGGAGCGTTTTACAGCTATGTGGACGGGAAGAAAAAAGTGATAAGCGGCGTCGATGAGAACGGCAAGGAAACTTTTGCCTACTACGATCACAAATTCCGCGTTGTCTCCAGTTACTGGGATTACTATTCCAAGCAATGGAAAATAGACGGCCAGGTAATCACGGTGTCCTATTCTTCGACCCAGCCGGCGGCACCGTCCGTTGGCGAGGTCAGGCGTCTTTCCAACGGACTATTTGAAAAAAGAAGCGTTGTGAACAACCACGCATGGTGGAACTAATATGGGAACCGACGGTAGTTTTGATTTTCGGTTTACGCCGATAGAGCACGAGCGACAACCAGGGGCCGACCCGTCTGAGCACGGCCTCGACGACAAATTGATCGAGCAAATGCTTCGCGGCGCGGAACTCCGTCAGATCTACACCGTTCTTAACATGATCGGCACGCAACTGAGCCGCGTAAGCGGGTTTGTCGGCGGCATACAATCCGACGATATCGACATCGAAGTTGACCCGGAAACGGGACGAAGCAACTGGTCCATCAAGCGGGAAGTTGTCGAGGAGGCGGTCGCCCAAGTAGACCTGGGCACCGCAGAGAAGGAACGCATGGTCTACCAGCGACTGGACGACGACGAGGGAACACCTGTCTACGGCTGGGATTTCGTGCGCAGCGTGGCGGCAACGGAAGAATGATGAGCACGCCTTTTACAGTGAACGACGACAACTGGCAGGAAAAGGCCGAGGAGCTGCGGCTGGCCTATTCCGAGCGCCGTCATGCAACGCATGGGAACTACCGCAAATATGCTTGGCGCATTACCGACGAGGAGACTGGAGAAGGTGTTTGGGAATGGCAGGATGGCGACGGTACCGAAAACGATGTTTTGCCGGAAGGGACCAATCTACAGGCGTCCTCGTTCTGGGGCGGGTTGCAGAACTATGCGCATTCATACTATCTGGCGTGGTGCGATCCCGATTTGAGTCCGGCTGGAAAGTTTTATTATGAGGTCGGTCCTTACGCTTCATTCAAGCAGCTATGTGAACGCGCAGGAGACGTGCTTTACGTCGATGACGATGATTACGGATGGCCGAGATCGTTTGAAGTGAACGAAGAGACTGGCGATCCGGTAATGACACGCGGCGCCCACCAGGAAGGCGACATCATCGGTGCGTGGATCATTGATTCACTGGTGTCGGTTTTTAACGTAATGACCCACAGATTCGTGTTCGGGAGCGAAAATTTAGGCCAATGGCGGAAATATATAGGGTCGGGTATGTCGAGAGAAGAGGCAATCTCGAACGCCAAAGATAGTTCTCCAGTAGAGACCCGCACGATGAATGGCTGCATCATTGGGACTATTGACTGCTCTGTTGGTTATATAGGGCCCTCTTGGGCCTGCTTAATTTACGCCTGCGGGGTTCCCGCGGGCCTGACCCCCATCGACGGACCCATCGTTTCAAGAAAATACTACGCCAAAGCGGAGGGCGCGATTGTCGGTGACGGAGCGGACATCCTTGCCGGCCTCGGAGTGACAGTTGATGGCAAGCTTTCACTTGTCAGTACGACAGGTGGCAGCATCGGCTATTTCAATCCCAACTTCCCTCCTTTCGAGGCCGATTCGTCGATAGGAAAAGCTAGTTTGGATAGAGAACTAGTTGAATATGATTTCACAAATGGACCAGAGGAATAAGTCCCACCCCGTTCAACGGGTTGGAAAAGAGGGAGAGCCATCATGCCATCGACAATAGACAAAAAGCGCAGGCGCAACATCTTCGACCGCCAGCCCCTGACTGGCTCGGACCCGTTGACGGCATCGCTTCAAACTCAATCCCAACCCTATGCGTATGTCGGGTCCAGCAAACCCGCAGCCGCTGCGTCCGCTTTTGACAAGCGCATGGCCGAGATTCGTGAGTTCACCCTCACCAATCCTGAGATGCGGCACCAGCATGAATCCGCCCTTGCAAGCCGCATGCCGACCGAGGAACTGCGCAAATCGACACTGGAAGACCTGACAAGACAACGCCTTGCGGAAAGCGCGAACGAACGCTTGCAGGCCATGAAGGGGGCCTCTGATCTGGAAGTAGTGAGGGAGCGGGGGCGGGGAAATATTAGAATGGCCGAACTCAACGCCATGGGGAAGGAAGGGGCCGCCGCAGTCAAGCGTTTGGATGCGCTTAACTACGCGGTCTACGGATGGCAAAAGTTGATCAACGATCCCGAGACCGACGATCTCGCCAAGAAGGGCTACGCCGCACTGCGGGACAAGGCCATGGCGGAGACCGAGGCGTTGATGGGCGGGGGGTCTCAAGGGGGGCCCGCTGTAACTGATATGACAACCGACCAGATAGCAGCCGCCGTGCGGAGCGGAAAGATGTCGCGTGAAGAAGGCGAGGCGAGGCTTCGGAAAATGGGATACGAATAGGGAGATGCAATGCCCACTGTTGACAGCATTCTAGGGCCGCCGCCTCGAAAACGGATCGAGGATGTTCTGGGCCCGTTGCCCGAAGATCCGGCTTCGACGGTGGAAGGCATCTTGGGGCCACCTCCTGCTCGCCTTGAGCCGACTCCTGCCCCTTTTGAGCCGTCTTCTCCGGGCGGGGCGATGGGCGTTATGAAAGAGCTTCCGGGCGCAGCTTTGGAGACGCTTGGAACCGCAGGTAAAGCCTTAGTTGTCGGAACGACGAAAGGCGTTGGTAGTGCCGGCTTGGGCTTGTCGCAATTCGGCGACGCAAAGATTGCGGGCGGAATGTCCGAGGCAGAGATTCTGGCGCAATTGGCGGACCGCTACCCTGAAGACACGGCGTTACGCGCAGACGCCGACAAAGCCTCCCAACGCTCGTTTCAGCAGCGGCAAAAAGCCTTGCAGTTCTACGACAAGGTAACCGGCTCTACCAAGAAGTGGGAAGAGGACGTAAACAGGTTCAGGCAGGAGATCCCTTCCTCAAGCCCGTTGTTGGGCTTGGCCGAGAACGCGTTTATTATGGTTGAGGCAGCGGCGGCTTCTGCATTGGGTGGTCCGGCGGGGGCGTACACGGGCTATGCGGCCATGACCGCCAACGAAAGCGCGGCGTTCTACAAGGAAACCTTCGAGCAACTGAAAAAGGCGGGCCTTGATGAGCAAACCGCCGACAAGTACGCGAGCGAATACGCGGCCAAATACGGCATGCTTTCCGGCGCGGTTGAATACGCTTCAAATGCCTACCAGTTGAAGGGGTGGCTCAAGGGTCTGAAAGGAACGCAGGCGCAGGACGCCACTATTGATGCACTCAAGAAAACCGGGGCGTTCAAGCAGATTTTGAAAATCTTGCCACGCGGCATATCGGAAGGGCTGGAAGAGCTGGGCCAAGGCGGCATCTCCAACCACATGAAAAAGAAGATGGCCGAACAGATCGCCAGTGAACAGGGGGTTCGCGCCGGGCTAGAGGGGGAAAATCTTGGGGAATCGTTCAAGCAGGGGGCCGGCGTAGGCTTACTTATGGCGACCCTCGGGTTGCCGGTAGAGGCTGGCGCTATTCAATCGCAAGCCAAGGAAAAGGGTGCCGTTGAAGGATCGCCAACAATAGAAGCTCCAGAAGCTGACAAGGAAATACAGGCCGCCGCTAAGACAAAAGAGTCCCCCCTCACCGAAAAGGTTGTCCAGCCCGGAGTCACGACCCCCGAAGGCCGCCCTGTTACCCTGGAGCAAGAGGTCGTCTCAGATGATCGGGGGCAGCCGGTCAAGGAAGCGAAGTCCCGGTCAACCGAAGAGCTTAAACAGGCTGAACAGCCCATCGCGAAACCGACGCCAGATGAGGCGGTTTCCTCCTATTCCGCCAAACCACCCAAATCCGCGAGAGCTGTTCAGCCTTCTACATCCTCAGATGTTGAAGGAACGAATGTCCGCACCTTTGTTATGGATGATGGGAAGACCACTGTCAGGGGCGAGTTTGTCACGGAAGATGAAAACACCGTTACGATCAGCACCGGCCCCAACAAGACCCGGACGCTCAATAAGAAGTTCTGGAGCGAGCAAGGGCCTGCCCAGAAGGAAGAAGCGGCGGCTCCATCGCAGACTCCCGCACCGTCCGGGGTCTATGCCGTTGAGGGCACGCGGACCACAAACAAATCCAGTAAAGAGCAGGTTCAGACGGCAGCCGAAGAGGTGGGGGCGGTCTACGGCGGAGTGTTCCCGACCGAGGAGGGCGATGTTCATACGATCCGCGTCTCCGAAACGGGTGGGAATATCGCGATGGAAGGCGATCAGACATTTCGCGAGGCCCACATTGAACATCTCCGGCGATTTCTAAAGGGTCATCTAAGGCAATCGAGGGAACATCCGGACCGTACCCCCATTTTGTCGCCAGAGCAAGAGAAGGCGGTAGTGGACCAGTTGCGCCGCTATAAGGAGGCCGAAGAGGTTGAGACGGTTAGTGTCTCACAAACGGCGGCGGATGAGTCGCAAACCGAATTGCCGCGCACAGATGAGTCGCAAAGAGCGGACCCCGCCCTTGAAGAGCGGTCCCGACAACTGCGCAAGGCGGGATACGTCGGTGTCCCGGACCGGGCTGGGGCGTCCCGCATTGTCCGGCAGGCCGGACGTTTGATCCGTCGAAAGTTTACGCGCACACGTGGAATGGATGCCGACACCCACGCCTCTACAATCGAACGCAAGCATGCCCGTGAGGCCGCCAAACTTGTCGGGCAGGCAACAAGGCAGGACTTCCAAAGGGCTAGAGCGCGGCTAATCAAAAAGCACGACAAACAGAAGGTCGGCCAATGGATGCAGGATGTCGTCTATGGAGAAAAAACCATTGATGAATTCCGCAACGAATTCGGATTGCCTCGCGATCATATCGCCGTGCGGGCTCTAAATGGGTTTAATATTCAGCGCAGGGCCAATAGCCAGCGTCTGGCCCAATTACTCGAAGAGCAGGGAGCCCCTGCCGACCTCGTTGCGAAAGTGGCGGAAAACGACTACTACGTGTCGCGCTTCTACTTGAAGCACTTGCTTGGTGATGAATTCGTTCCAAAGCAGGAGGATTACGACGCGGCTGTGATGGAGATTCAGGCCGGGATTGAAGAGTCCCTTGAGAACCTCGTGGAATCCGCAACGAAAGCCAGGGGCAAGCAGCGGCGCACGACCATCGACATTGTCGGATATTTACAAACCCGAGACGCTACCATGCTTGAGGGCATGAGTGATTCCAGAAGAGAGCAGATTCAGCGCGTCGCCAATAAGTTCGATAAGCTAAGCCAGGTAATTGAGTCCATCGCATATGATGAAGACGGAAACGTGCGGGTCGAACCCAATACCGACGCCCTGCTGGACGCCGCGCAGTCCACCGTGGATTACTTTTTGAACCGCGAGCAGGCCGGCGGGGGCGCTATCGACACCAGTAACTTGAAGAAACGCTTCCTCGAAGGTGCGTTCCGCGTCCTCTATCAAGAGGTTACCGATCCGCAGTTCGCTGCCGCCAAAACCATCGAGTCGCAGGAACTGCTGATTGCCAACATGACAATGTTCAATCTGCTGGCACGGAACGGGAGGGGAAAGGTCTGGACAGACTTTCGCTCAAGGGAGGCCGGAACAGAGGTTCCATTGGGCGAGGCCACAAATCCCGCCGACAAAATGAAATATGGGAAGCTGGCCGGCAAGTATGTCACCAAGGAACTCCACGACGCCGTCACGGGCGGCACCAAGCCGGGATGGATTAGGTCGAACCTGTGGTTCAAACCGATGGGTGTCATGCGGGGATTGAAGCTCCTTGGTCCGAAGACCATTGGCCGGAACTATACGGAAGCCTATGTCGGATTCGCCGTTGGCAGTGGCGACGCCTTGCGGAAGGGGTACGGCAAAAACATCAGGAAGGCGCACGCGCTGGCCGGGGATTTTGTCGCCCGGAAGCCGAAAGCTCTGCGCGAGGTTTCCGAGCTGGTCAAAAAAGGCGTCTTCTCCCTTCGCGGGAACACGCAGGCCGAAGAGGTGTTGAACCTCCTGACGACAGATCCCCGCAATTGGGCGGGGCAAAAGTTCCAGAGAGCCATGGAGCTTTACTCCATAATCGACTTCCCGACAAAAATAGCGGCGTACTGGTCGGCCCTGGATAGGGGCATGACCGAGGCCCAAGCGGTCGAACACGTCCGCAAGTTCTACCAGAATCCGGAAAGCGTTCCCGAATTCACGCACGGCCTGTCCAGAACCGGCATTACCGACTATGTAGGGTATTTCGTTGATTCGATCCGCATAAGGGCGAATCAGGTCAGGCATGCGATGGACAGTGCCAAGAAGGGGGATTTCGTTCCGATGGTCGGCCTGACGACCTCCGCATCCATCGACACCCTGCGACGGACGGGCAAGATAGCCCTGATATCGACCGGCCTAAAAGGGGCTTGGGTTGCCATTCAGCAGGCCATCAGGGACGATGACGACGAAATCGACAAGGTTGAACTGCTGGAGGACGGGGGCAGGCAGACGGCCTTGCGCGAATTCATGCCGGATTGGTATCAGGACGCGCCCTTGATAGTGTGGGAGGAAACCAAGAAGGACGGCGGCAGGGCGGTCTTCTACACGGCTCTTGGCGGCAACAGCGCCTTCCCTCTTGAAGACATGATATACGGTGCCCTGCAAGCCGAGGAAAGCGATATCGAGGCTCCCGCCAATGTTTTGAAGCAAGTGTGGCGGGACAAGATCAACCCCCTCCGTCCGGGCATGTATCCCTCCGCCCTTTATAAATGGTTTACCGGCGATTCCCTCGGCGGCGACTACAAGAGCACGGGCATACAGGACGTGCTTGTCGGAGAACATCCGCGCAAGAGCGAAATCATAAGGGAGGCCACCATCAATCTGGGCCTGGATGTACTCGGCGGCCAGTTTGGCCCGAAGGTCACGCAAACAAGAGCCATTGGCCGGAAACAATCGGGGGATGTTGAACCGAGGGCGGGAACCTATACTCCTTATCGTTCGGTTCGCGAGGTCTGGACCAGTCTTGCCAACCCAACACGCACCTACGGCATCGACAAGAACGAAGCCTCCATACTTGTCAGGAACAAGGTTGTTGGCTTGCGTGACGCGCTCAGGGCCAGCAAGGGCATGGTTTCGATGCGAGAGAAGGCATTGCGCAACCTGGGCGACTCTACGGCCTACCTGGACAAGAGCGCCGGCCTTGGACAGGCCAAGCGGTATGAATACCTCAAGAAGGCCGAGGGCGTGTTCAAAAACGCCCAGACCGCATTCGGCGGGATCCTGAAAGACCACGAGATTGAGGCCATCTTAAAGGACGGGATGGATGTCAGTGCCGACGAAGCCAAGGCCGTCCGCTACGGCAAGGTGGATAATTTGAGGAAGTACAGGCCCGATCCCAGGAAGACGGCCTTGCAGCGCGGAAGTTCTTCCCGCTCTCGGCGCAGACCCTCCGCGCCCAAGCGACGCGCCCCCGCGTTCCCGTAGGGTTAATCGTTAAAACTATCAAGCATGGCCTCGTCGGCAGCCAGTTTGGCGCTCAAGGCAGCGGACTCCGCAGCTTCGACCCTGCGTTCGAGTTCTTCGAGGCGAACGATCTCCAGCGCCTTTGCCTCGGCCTCTCCCTGCCTCATGCCGCCCTGCACGAATTTCTTGGCGAGGTTCCTTACGCGGCGCTCTTCGTTGGCCTGTTGCTTGCCGACCTCTTGAACCCGAAGCTCGTAGCGCAGGCGTTCGTCCCGTTCGGCCTGTTCCTTCGCAAACCTCCGCCTGTGTTCGAGTGCCGACCGGCGCTCGTATTCAAGCTGTCTTTCCAGTGCGCTCGGTTGGCCGGAGTTTCTTTGTTGCTTCGCAATGCGGGCGCTCTCGACCTTGGCAATCAGTTTCCGGGCGAGTTCTTCACGGGTGTAGTAATACGCCGTAACAACGACGTTGCTTTGCAGGGAGAACTCCGCGAGGTCGTACATCATTATGCGGTTCCCCCCGCTTGCCGCGTTGATGTTGGGCTCGCCCAAGGATCGGATGACTTCCTCGTAGGTGGAGCCAACGGTCGGGGCGGCGTTGGTCGCGGCATTTACGGTAAATGCCGACAATAGAATCAATCCTGCAAGTATGATCTTCATTGCGACCTCTCTAATTTGATGACTCCCTCCAATACACCCTTACACTTCGCGGGTCAATAAAGCTCTTTTTGTGCCAATCGCCCGTCGCGGCCAAGATCTTCAAGGAGACAGTTCTTTTTGAGCCTTATCCTTGCCGACTGCCGAAAGTCCGGTTACGCTCCCGATTTCAATCGAGAGGTGGGGGATAATGAAAACGTTTATTGTTGCGGCCATTGCGCTGTTGGTTGGGCTGTTGCTGGGGGTGGCCTACAGACCATATGAGGTTGTTGTCAAACGCACAGCCGTCAGGCATGGACGCCCCAGTCTATCGGAGCCTTGGAGTGGCTATTACAAAGACGAGGCTGTTCGCGTGAACCGCTTCACTGGAAAAATTCTAGAACCCGGCGAACATGCATCTCTATTCGCTTGGCTGTTCGAGAATAAAGGAGAGGCCCCCGCCGAGTGACGGGGGCGTTCGGTGGGTGGGGAATTAATCTTTATGGGGTGGCAGCGATACGCCGCACTCGCTAAATATTTCGCAGTCGATGCACAGTGGGCGGAACACTTTGGCCCTGCATAGGTTTTCTTCCTTGCCCAAGGATATGGGAACCGCCTTAACCAGCATGTAGATATGCGACATCATTTCCCTCGCTCGCTTTAATTCAGCATAGGTTCTGATCTCTTTGCTCACCCCGCACCCCCTTCCAGCAACTTGGGTTCCCGTTGGGAGAATTCGCGGTAGCGTTGCATGATGAGTTGCGCCATCTGTGGCGTCCACTTTACGTAGATGTTCTGCAATAGCACGAAGGCTCCCGAATATTTCGTTGCCGCCTTGTCCGTAGGCATGTAGCAATACCCTTCCCGCCGAAGCATCCCGTGAGTCTCCAGCCATCCGGCTAATGTGTGGTACTGGATGCCGAGCATGGATGCGATGCGTCCCGTTGCCCAGTAGTCTCGGGTATCGTTGCCGGGGATCGAGATCGGCAACTGGCCGTAAGACCCCGTCTTGCGGATCGCAGGCAGGACTTCATGCGTGACCCACCGCTTGAACGCCTTGGCCTCTGGCTTCCGACTCTTGAATATCAGGCAATACATGCCCGACTCATTGACGGCGTTGACCTCTCGTTTTTGACCACCTGATTTGCCTACCGGATACAAAAAGAGGCCTGCGCCCACTCTCGGCAAAGAACATCACGGAAGGATGCTACCCCGAAGGGTAAAGCAGGCACAGACCAACATTGGTTTTGTGCGGGCGATTCCGCTTAGTTCTTTGCCGAGAACTTCACGAATCTCCCACAACATGTGTACAAATGTCAACATTTAAATTTGTGAAATTGATGAAGCCGAATGGTTTCTTAGAAGATCCGGCATGGACTTCATGATGGCGTCCCTGACTTCCTGATCGCTGACGTGGGAATAGTCCTGCGCTTCCGAGCGGCTGTCCTTGTGGCCCAAGATCTGCAAGCGGACCATGATGTCAATCCCGGCTTCGCGCATGCGGTCGGAAAGCGCCTTGCGATGCGAATGCGCACCGTAGACCGCAATGGCCCTCTTGCGGCCCGGAGCCCTGACGCAGCACGCCAGTTCCGTTGCCGTGTGGATCTGCTGCTGGATATGTTTGCTGACCGCAGACTTATCCCGCTGGTACTCTGATGCGATGTGACATAGGAAGTATCCCGATGTCCTCCCCAACATGAGCGTTCGCAGCACCACGCCGAGGACGGGATGGATTCCGATCTTCGCATACATGGGGTCGTCGCCCCGGAAGCGGGTCTTTTGGGGAGCGAGTTCGATAACGCCACGCCCGAAGAAAACCTCTTCAAGCGTCAACATGCAGGCATCGACCAAGCGAAGCCCGGTATAGGCCATGATGATGTGCAGCGCCTTGTATTCGATGGACGCTTGCTCCCGCTCTTGCGGCGGCATGTAGTCCGCATGCTCGAAGTAGCGGCCCGTATCGTGGATGATCTGGCTCTGATGGTCGAGAGTGAATGGTCTCTTGCCGACCTTCCCGCCGAAGCCCTGTGCTTTCTTGCGCTTCCAGGGATTCTCGATGCGGGGGGCTATCGTGTCCCACAGGCGGCGGAAGAACGTCAGGTACTTGGTTGCCGTAGCCTTCCCGATGCCTTCGGCAGCAAGGTACTTGATGAACTCGCCGGCGTCTTCGGACCCAAAATCCGCAAGCGTTGCGATACCCCTGCGCTCCATGAAGGGCTTGAGGCCGGTTTTCCCTTTCCAATAGCTGGCATACCCTTGAAGGGTGGCGTGCTGAATGGGCTCCGTGTCTGTCGATTCCATGAACGCCTTCCAGACGTTATCAATATGCAGGGCGGCTTGGGCCTCTTCGCGCAGCTGCTCTCCTTCGAGACGGGCGAGCTTGGCTTTGAGGATCGCGATTTCGTCGCGGCGGTCGGGGACATAGTTGTCGATGAGCTTTTGTCGTTCGCGCTTGGCTTTTTCTGGGTCTCGAGTCCCCAAGCTTCGGTATTCCCATTCTCCGCCGAAAGGTTTCCATGCGAGTTGATAGATGCTGTTCCGGGCGTAGAGCTTGGTAAGGAGCTGCTTCTTCTGGGCCATTTCCGGCTTCCTTTCTGAGCTTGGTTTATGCTTTAACTACACCCTTATGAAGGGCGAGTCAACAGAGAGTGTCAACCAAACTGTCAACTTTTTGGTGACGGTTTCGGGCCGTGATAGATTAATATGTAACATATGCAGATTACTGCGTAAAGCGAAAATTACACCAAGATATTACAATGTCGGATATCGCTAGGAAAACAGGGATATATCTAGGCGGGAGTGTAATATATTAATAAATACCCCGGTAGCTCAGTTGGACAGAGCGGCGGATTCCTAA
>Ga0224514_10000049_pt1 | contig 46362 bp, 86 predicted proteins | sample SF_May12_sed_USG_3_FD_169107 | JGI IMG/M metagenome (GOLD analysis project Ga0224514, IMG submission 169107) | Sediment microbial communities from San Francisco Bay, California, United States - SF_May12_sed_USGS_24 | ecosystem: Environmental > Aquatic > Marine > Sediment | place: USA... | reverse complement strand
TAATTCATGATGGTGATTGGAAGCTGCCTACTGCAATTCTACTTATATTGATTGCTAATAATATCAAGAATGAAAGGGGAGACTAAACCATGAATATTATTGAAGAGGACACTTTACCAAAACGTGAAGATTGTATACACCATGTAGTCTGTAAGCATAACGATGGTTGTTGTCCTATGGAATGTGGGTATTTTAATCCCCCGGTGCAGGACAATAACATTGAAAGGGTGGAGATAGCTGAAGTGGGGCTGGCTTGTGGAAGGCAGTACCTAAAAGTTGCCGGGGTGATAGTAGCAGTCGAGAATGACATTTGCAGAGACCCGGGAATACCCAAAGAATATCATCATCCAAGAGATGAACACCACCTGAAATGGATGCCAGAAATGTTGGAATACGCTGCAAAAATTATAAATCTTGAATACAAGAAGAAGGGGGAAGGATGAATGACCTTGAAAGATTCGAGGCAGTACATGGAAAACCTCTTTACGTGGGAATGTCTGTAACGGTAGACCCATCAAATCAATATGCTTCTGAATGGCAAGGGCAGTTTGTTGTTTTAGGAATACAATTTCAACAAAGCCGCCACAAATTGTTGCCAGGGGGTTTTAATATAACAATCGGAGATGATTGGAATGATAGCGGGTGTGATGGATGGAAGCCAGATGACTTGCGGCCTGCCAGATAACCCCCAAACAGGAGATTTTGAATGGAAAACCATAGAAAGGTAATATGCGATATAATAAGTGAAATGCTGGATAATCCAGATGAGTATGGGATATTCCCGACTACCATTGCTTACGATAAACTTGAAGAATATATTAAGTCTATTGAAAGAAAGACAAAAATAGAAAACAGGATTATGGAACTGAGAGCGCAAGAATACATAGTTTCTATTGATGAAAAGAAGGATATCAAAAAGTGCCGAAGGGAGAGCCTTGATAACCAGAAAATAACTATTAAGTTATTGTTGGCGGAGATTATAATTGTCGTTGTCTGGTTCATATCTTGGGTAATTAAATAAAGAGAGGGAAGATGGAATCTGATGCAGCTACTTTAGCATATTTAATACAAAGCAGGGAGCTACCCTCAGACTGCCTCAGGGAGCGTGAATAAGATGAGTACAAAATATAAAAGCAGTAAAGAAGTCCCAACTGAAGTATTGATAGAAAGATTAAAGGAGTTATCTAGGGCGGTGGCACATAGAAAACTTAACAACTTTGAAAATGAATTTACTATGAGAATCCCAGCAGAATGTGATAGGGACGCTGATCTTGTATTGTCAGAGGCTGCAAATAGATTGAAATTGCTATTAAAGGAGGATAGCTAAATGAACACACACAAAATTACATTTAAACTTGTTAGATCGTTCGGTATTGGTTTTACGATATATTCTCCAACACTGAATGGGATTTGTTTTGAAATAGACTTAGCTTGTTTTTCAATGACTATCTGGGGCAAGGGGGAAGAATTAATTGGCTTTGAGAGCTATTGGGAGCGTGAATAATGGAAGAGAGAGAAGAGTTAATAAACGGATTAAAACACATGGCTGATGACCATGACTGTTGCAGGGGAACGATAGAGCTTGCAATCAAAGAATTATCTATTGAGAGAGACTGGATAAGTGTCCATGATGAGCTACCGAAAGCAGATCAGGAAGTTATATTGTATAGCGAAAATAAATATGGGGTTAGGCAAGGATGGTGTGATAATCAATGGCCTGTACTAGTGAGATGGTATGATATGTTTCATAATTCAGCAGGAGAAGTCACTCACTGGCAACCTCTTCCAGATCCCCCAAAGGACTCAAAAGGAGTGTGAATAATGGAAGAGAGAGAATGGATAAGTGTTGAAGATAGATTGCCGGAAATACATACTCCAGTCCTTTGCAATTTTAGGCATTGGAATAAAAAAGTTGATAGGCAAGATGTGTTGATAAGAGTTATTGAGAGTGATTGTATGTGGAGAGTATGGGATTTAGGGGCTTATTTATCTGAGTTATCACATGATTATAATGTAACTCATTGGAAGCCAATATATCCCCCAAAGGACTCAAAATGAATACATATAAAGGGCTAAAGGTGCCGGAGTATAGGTATAGCATTGATTCGCGAGCACGTATGGATGAAAAGTGCGGTGAAATTCAGGGAGCCTCAGCTTGTTTAGAGGTTTTCTGCGGTGAATGCGTATTTAATGATGTCAAGGTCTTTGAACAATGGGAGAAAGACAATAACAACCCAATAGTAGAAACAATTGAAATCGAAGGCGTGGAGTGGATAGAAGGGGAAACAATTTACCCTACCGGCATGGGTCTAAGAGAAACGCTTGTAAAACTGGTTGGTGAGCATGGAATGAAGATGATACTTGAAATTCCGAGGGATTAACTTGACATATTATCTCATTTGATTGATAATGGAAAAGGAAAATATGGAAAGTGATAAAATATAAAAAGGATTTAGTATTGACAGATTTAAGCCTAGACTTAAGCTCTCTTGATATTACCTCAGATTCGTTTCTGGATGATATTAATCTAAACGATGACAATGAAGCCCTCGCTGTAAACAAGAGTGCAACTGCAAAGCAAATCAAAGACAGAAAAGCCTATTTTAAATTCCTAGACAGGCAAGCCCTCAGAATAAAATCAATCGATGAATTGATCTCACTTCCTGAAAACAACCAACAAATCAGAATAATCACAGAGAAAGCCTTTAACACATACGCGATTTTACGTTATATATTATTGTATGAAAAAATTGAGGAATGTTACATAACAACATTTAACGTTGATTCCAAAAGCATCAGAGGTCTAAGGGAATTAGTTGACAATAAAAGCGTAGGCAAACTGACTATCCTGGTATCAGCATTTGTAAATCACAGCATGCAAAAAAGATCGGAAGAATTAAAGGCTGCGTCAGGGGACGGCATATCTATTATTTATGCTTGGAATCATACGAAGATACTGCTATGTAAAACCAAAGACAATCATTACATTATCGAAGGATCAGGGAACTTATCCGCAAGTGCAAGGATAGAGCAATATTTATTCGAGGAATCTAAATATATGTACGATTTTCATAAAGAGTGGATTGAAGATGTTGAGTCATTTTGTGGCAAAGAAGTGGAAAGGGTGAGATAATGCCAGCAGGCAGACCTAAATTTAAGATAGATTATGAGCAAGTTGGGAAACTTGCCAATTTACAGTGCACTCAGGAGGAGATAGCCCATTTTCTTGGTTGTAGTGTTGATACATTGCAGCGAGATGATGAATTTTGCGGTATCTATAAAAACGGTATGGCTTTAGGTCGCATGAGTCTAAGGCGTAAACAATGGAAAGCTGCTGAGGATGGAAACACAACAATGCTTATATGGTTGGGCAAGCAGTATTTAGATCAAAGAGACAAAAGAGATATCATAGGCGAAATAAAAACCAATCCATTAGATGCTGTAGCAAAACAGCTTGAATCAAACCCTGAATTAAATAAAAAGCTCAAGGATGATCTAACTGATTGAACGTAAACCGACAATAAAAGAGTTTGCAGCCTTAGCCCGTGATAATTTATGGTTATTTCCTAAGTTAATATCGGGATTTAAAAGCCCTGGATATTTGAGGAAAGTCTCTGAAATATTCATGGAGACGTTTCATAAGAGGACCAATAAGATCAAGGTATTGATCGTACATGGCCCTCCCAGACATGGAAAATTGATAGCTGACCACATTCCAGTATTGACTATAAATGGCTGGAAAACACATGGAGAAATCAAAGTTGGTGATTATGTGTTTTCTCCATACGGCAAAGCAATTAAAGTTTTAGCTCTGAGTTCCCCAGGCAAAGCAGATTATAAAGTTGAATTCACAAATGGTGAAATAATTTATTGCCATGGAAATCATGAATGGACTGTTATAGAGCACCGTCGAACATGGAAAACATTAGAGACGGCTCACATGAAGCCGCCATACAAAGAAAGATGCCGATATCAAGTTCAGGATATTGAATGTCTTGAATTCCCCTCGCGAAAACATCTTCTACATCCCTATGCTTTAGGTGCTTGGTTGGGTGATGGCTCAACAACAAAGCCGTGCATCACTCATGCCAAAGAAGATCAAGCGATTATAAATAAAATAAGTTCCCTTGGCTACACAATATCAGCGAAATGGATACATAAAATCACAGGAGTATGCATGACTTCTTTTGGTGGCAAAGTCGGGGTAGGTGGTAAGTTCTGGAATGCTCTGAAATCTATTAATGTAAATAAAGGAAAATTCATACCGGACAATTATAAATATACAAACAAAAATGATAGGCTGGAATTAATGGCTGGATTAATAGATACAGATGGTCATGTAGAAAAAGAGACGGGCCGAGTCAGGATTGTGACAGTATCGTTGATGCTTGCAGAAGATATCAAAGATGTAGCAATGTCGCTTGGATGGAGGCCATATATAACAATGCAGAAACCAATAATTTCTACATCTGGGATTATTGGAAGACAAAATGTTTATACAGTAGGATTTCAGCCTACTTGTAAAATACCAGTAGCATTGAAACGTAAAGAAATAAAATGTCATGCTCTGAGGCGAAAAATAGGCATAAAGAGTATTTCTGTTGACTCTCGGGGATACAAAGGCAAGTGTATACAGGTAGACTCCAAAGATGGTCTTTATTTAGTAGGTAAAACATTAATCCCTACGCATAATTCAGAACAATTCCCCATTCATGCCCCACCTTTTCTACTGGGCAACTTTCCAAAACTTAAAATCATCATTACAGCATATGCCGCTACATTGGCCGAGAATCATAGTTCTAAAGGCCGTGATATTTTTCAAAAATGGGGGCCAATACTTTGGAATACTCATCCAAGTAAAAAAGTCTTTAGCCGTGGTTTATGGCAGACTGAAGAAGGCGGCGAAGTGCTTGCAGTTGGGATGGAGGGAGGCGCGTCAGGTTTTGGGGCTGATGTTTTATTTATTGATGATTATCACAAAACCCGTAAGCAAGCAGAATCATTAGGTGAACGTGAATCAAATTGGACATGGTGGGAGAGTGTAGCCGGGACTCGTATACATCCGGGGGGAGTGGTTTTTTTATTTGCTACCCGGTGGCATGATGATGATTTGGTAGGCAGAATATTAGCTCAGCATAAAGAATTAGGAGATGATAGCCCCTATGATTTACAGCACATTGTTTTAACTGCATTAGCTAAAGAAAACGATATTCTAGGCAGAGAGCCAGGAGAGGCCTTGTGGCCTTGGCGCTACAACGAAGAGCGATTAAATCATATTAAAAAAATGGTTGGGCCTTATGAATGGGCGGCTTTATTCGATGGTGACCCGGTAGCAATAGGAGGCAATCTATTTAAGACGGAAGATTTCAGATATTACACTATCGATAAAATGACATCTGATATACTCTGCTGGCGTAAAGACATTGAAGAGCCGTTAAGGTTAAAAAGCCGGGAATTAATAAGGCATGTATATGTTGACCCGGCTATTGAGATAAAGACAAGCAATGATCCTACAGGGATGGCAGCATGGGGTTATTCCAGAAAAGAACGAGTATGGGTATTATTAGACAGAATCAACGAACGCATTGAGCATCAAAAGATAATGGGAAGGATAAAACTCTTTGCCTTTAAAAACAGATGTACAAGCATTGGAATTGAGAATGAGAAGCTTGGGAAAGTCTTAGTTAAACAATCTGCTGGTAATGACTCAGTAGGCGGTGTTAAGATACCATTTAAGGAAATACCTACAGAGGGTTTAGACAAATACGCCAGAGCCACACCAATGGCAACATATTTTCAAAATGAACGTGTCTTTATACATAGAGATGCTCCATATAAAGCAAAATATGAAACGAGTTTAGTTAAATTTCCAAATGCTGCCCATGATGAAGACGTAGACATCACTGCAATGGCTCAACACATGGAACAAAATTTAACATTAGCTGAAATCATGGCTGGTAAATGTTAGGAGATAATATGGGAAAAGATGAAGTACAATCCAGAATAGATGCTGCTGTAGCGGCGGCAAAATGTGATGCTTATGCTAATATTGCCAATATGATGGGTACATCCAGGGATCCTTACGTTCAAACAGGCTTTAAGCTTGGCACGGTGTTCGGGCAGCAAGAACTTGAGGCCATGTATAGGTTTGATTGGATGAGCCGAAAAATAATAGAAGTCATTCCAGAAGATGCAACGCGAGAATGGATAGATTTTACGACAGAAGATGAAGACATTGTTACAGCAATAACTACCAAACTTAAAGAGCTCAAAGCTAAAGAGAGATTCAAAAACGCTCTAACTGATTCGAGATTATATGGCGGCTCTATTGTTATTATCGGTGCCATTGATTCAGGGGGACCAGAGGAACCATTAGATGAAAACAACATAAGTGATATACAGTTTTTGACTTTAATGGACAGGTGGCAAGTTGTCATTGAGTCAACCTTTGATGACCCCTTGCAGCCCAATTTTGGAGAACCGGAACTTTATAAACTCACCCCTCGGAAAGGCAGTCAATCACAAAAAACCATACATGCCAGCCGGGTACTTAGGTTTGATGGTGCCAGACTGACAGAACAAGACCGTATCAACAACGATGGATGGGATGATTCAATTTTAATTGCCCTTCAGGACGCGTTAAAAAGCTTTGGTATATCGCTGCAAACAGGCGCTCAATTGTTTCTGGATTTTGTAACCAAGGTCTTGCAGATAGAGAATGTACAAGACCTTATGCAAACGACTGAAGGAAGATCGGTCTTGCAAGTGAGAATGAGAGCAGCTATTGCAAACCTGTCTAATATGGGAATAGTGCTTACTGATGGCAAGGATGGCTCTAAAGAATCATTCACGAAAATACAAACGCCCATTCAAGGCTTTGTTGATCTTGTTGGACTTTATATCGATATCATGGCCGGGGCTTCAAATATTCCTAAGACAAGATTGTTTGGTCAACAGATAGGAACGACTAAGGCCGGGGCTGAGGAAGATACCAGGGGCTATTATGATCGAGTAAGTGCATTTCAAAAAGATAAGCTTGAATCACCTTTGGAGAGACTTATCACTCTTATTCTCAAGTCACGAAATGGCCCAACTTCAGGAAATGAACCTGAATCATGGGATGTTGAATTTAATCCATTATGGCAACCGAGCGAAAAAGAGAAAGCTGAAACGCGGGAAATCATGTCTAAGGCTGACAAAAACTATGCTGATTCTGGTATACTGTTTGGGGAAGAAATAGCAGAAAGCCGCTTTCCTGAAGATGGCTTTTCAGTGGATACTAAACTTGATATCGAAACCAGGGAGGAGATGGGGGAAATTGAAGAGGTGAAAATGGAGGAAGAATAGAAGTGAAACCCCTTCTTTATACAATAGCCCTTATGATAACAACCTCGTTTATGCTGTTAGTTTTGAGTTTTGGCCATTGGCTAGGGTCGAGTCAGTATCATAGAGTCTTCCAGGATCAGCAAATAATGATTGCACACATGGAGCGTGAGAATAAGCGATTGGCATTGACCAATAATTACAGGTTTGAGGCTTGTCAGAATGTACTTGATAAGCTCGGGCTTATTGATCAGTACAAAATGTCTATGGGTGGAGAATAATGGCAACCGGCGTTAAATTACCATCAAATAAAAAAGTACCCAGACAAGCAGAAGGTCGCACCCTTGAGTTTTCTTATTTTAGAACGCTAAATAGATTTTTAACGCCTTATTTTACAGATATAAGAGAAAGGCTTATTCCTGGATTATCGGACATTGTAGAGCAATTTAAAAGTGAAGTTAGAGTTGATGTAAAATTAGATCAAACTTACGGACAGACTTTAACCAAGGCTATTGATGATATCAAAATAGGCATAGCTATCCAGATGACGGATACCGGAAGGCGCAATATTGCAGATACCCAGGCGCAGTCAATATCTGATTTCGATAAAAAGCAATTCAACCGGCAGATTAAAACAGTGCTTGGCCTTGATCCGATAATTAATGAGCCCTTTTTACAGCCTCAAATTGATTCATTTGTTGAAAACAATGTTGCCCTCATAACCGATATACCTGAAGAATCATTACAAAGAATTGAATCAAAATTGAGGGTTGGAATAGAGCGGGGCTTTTCTTCAAAGGAATTGGAGAAAATTGTCATAAATGAACTGGGAGTTGCTAAAAACCGGGCTAAGCTTATCGCCAGGGATCAGACAAATAAATTTCTAGGCAAACTTACCGAGCTAAGACAGACAACTTTAGGGGTGGAAGAATATATATGGTCAACATCGAGGGATGAAAGAGTTCGACCGGAGCATAGGAGAAGAGACGGGAAGAAGTTCAAATGGAGTGATCCCCCTTCGGACGGGCACCCAGGGGAACCGATACAATGCAGATGTAGGGCAATTCCTGTATTGGATGATTTTGAATAAAGGAAATCAAATGAATGTATATATTGAGCAAGAAATAAAAAAAATTGACAAATAACTTTAAATTATGCTATAGGTAGATTATTGATACAAAAATACTTATTAATTAAAGAGTTATTAACTCGGTTAGTAAAAAGCAAGTATAGCGGTGAGGTAAATATCCGCTTGACGTTTAATCAAGGTGGCATACGTGCCATGAAGTTCTTTAAAGAAACAGAAGTTTGATTGATCAGGGCCATGAGTTAGACATGGAACGGTTTATGAGGTGGAACTATTCAAGTAAATGGAGACCGTAATGTCGTAAAAATAATACATGTATTATCATGTATGAGGTTTCGATACCTCCTTGACAAACCCCTCCCCTGATCAATTAATTAAATAAACGGATATCAATTAAGCCCCTCATCCTCCTTGATTAGGGATTTCTTAAATTGCCCGGTGTTCTCGAAAGAGAATAACCGGGCTTTTTTTTGGAGTAAATTTGAGAACAGAAACGCTAAAACTTGATGCAAGAAAGAATGATAAGTTTGAGATTACTTCTCATGGATTTCTTGTTGCTGATGCAAATCTCACTAGAGCCGGAGTTTTTGATTATCGTGATGAAAATGGAAACCTTGTAAGAGAATTACGCCCCCCCGAAGAAGTCTTTAAGCAATCGTCTCTTGATTCCTTAAAATTCGCTCCCATTACTAAATTACATCCACATGAAATGGTTGATTCTACCAATATCAAGCAGGTTCAGGTTGGTTCTGTTGGTGAGAATATATTCAGACGCGGTGATTTTGTATCCAGTAAAGTCGTTATTACTGATAAGAAAGAAGTTGAAGAAATCCTTGCTAAATGGGATAGAGGCGAAGATATTGAGCTTTCTATGGGCTATGACGCCGAAGTTGTAGACACGCCAGGGAGTCACCATTCAGATGGTCATTATGACAAGATACAAACGAATATTTTGTATAATCATGGCTCCATCGTGCCGAAAGGCAGGGCCGGACGTGAAGTTAAATTGATCATGGATGCAGAACAGGAAGTAATTAATAAATCTAAAAATTTGGAGGTAAAAGTGAAATTTAAAAAGAAAGCGATTGATGTAGGTGGTTTTCATATGGATGCAATATCGGGAGAAGTTGAGGAAAGCCCGGTTATTGAAGTGCTTGACACCAAGCTAGACGAAGCTGTTGAGATCATCAAGGGTCATGAAGATGCAATGACCGCAGCAACCAAGGGGAAAGACGAACTACAGGCCAAATATGATCAACTTGAGTCAGACAATAAGAAGCTTAAGGCTGATTATGACGAATTGGCAAGCCCTGATTCTCCCAAGCTTCAGACAATGATCAAGGCGCGGGCAGATATGGAAGAAGTTGCCGGAGTCCTTGAAGTCAAGACCAAAAAGGAAGATGGCAGTTCTAAAGAAACCGTTGCTTTGAGAAATGAAATCATTGCTGCTGCTTCCGGTGGGAAATTCGATGCAGAAGGGAAGTCTGAAGATTATCTGTCTGCCAGATATGACGCTGTTGTCGAAATGGTAGAAACGGCTAAAAAAGAAGATGGTAATACAAAGCTTGGTTCATTTATCAAAACAAGCAAAAAAGATGCAGATGTAAAAGACCCAAAGAAGGAATTTATAAAAAAGTCTGATGCTGCATGGCAAAAATCTAATTAAGGAGAGAATATCATGCCACAAACAAGTGTTGAAGAAAGTATGGAAATCGGTATGCCGGGGATGCCTGCAGACTCAGGTTTTCATGATGTAATAACAGGTATAAACAACAGCAAGCAGCAAATCGAAGTAACGGTGACTCTTGATAGTACAAATACTACTGTAACAATCAATGGTACAGCATTTACAGAACTTGCTGCTGTAGGAACGAAAGATTTGATTGCAGCCGCCTTGATTGTACAGATTAATGCAGGATCAGAACCGGTCACGGCGAGGGCAGGTAGTTCGACGGATAAAATCTTGATTGATGCCGATGAGTCAGGAACCGGATTTACTTATGCTGCAACGGCTAACGTTACGATTGCAGATATTATCTTAAACGAGGCAAGTATACCTTTTGGTGTGTTTGTTTCGCTTAATGATGCAGGTCAGCAGGTAGGTGATAGAAAGCTTGTACATCTACCACAGCTTGCAACCGATGTTACTAATCCACGGACTGCCCAGGGATTTGCTCTACATACTCAGGCCGTTGAGAATGCACTTTCTGGTGAGGGACTTGGATATAATCCTCAGAGTGCGGTTAGTATTCTAAAAAGAGGCCGCGTTTATGTTCAGGTCGAGGATGCGGTTGCCGATGGCGGGCAGGTCTTTATTAGACATGTAGCCGGAGCCGGTGAGCAACTTGGCGCAGCAAGAAGTGATGCTGATGGCAGTGACGCTTCTGCCTTGCCTAATGCGTCCTATGTTCTGGCAGCGAATGCGGGTGAACTGGCAATTGTTGACATTAACTTGCCATAATTAAAATTAAGGAGAATTTATTATGATACGAATGGATAATGGCGTTAAAGAAAAACTTGATGCTATCACGCCTAATGCAAGTGTCTTCTTTGCAAGGGAACTTGAAAGCATTGAATCACGGCTCTACGATTTTAAGAAAAGAGAGCTTAAATATAGGGAGCTTATCCCTGTAAGCAATAGAGATTCGGCCGGAGCCGAAACAATCACATACAGAATGTTTGATAAGGTTGGTATGGCGCAAATCATTGCTAACTGGTCAGATGATCTTCCGAGAGCTGATGTATTCGGCAAGGAATTTACACAGCCAGTCAAATCATTGGGTATTGCTGTCGGTTGGAATGTCCAGGAAATCGAAGCAGCTTCAATGGCTGGTGTGCCTCTTGAAACAATGAAAGCTGATGCTCAAAGAAGGGGATTGAGAGAGAAGGAAAATCGCATAGCCTGGACTGGTGATCCAGATTCAGGACTGCAAGGATTTTTGACAAATCCCAACATCCCGGTAATTCCTGCGCCTACCGGATCAACCGGTATTCCCTGGTCAGTAAAAAGCCCTGATGAAATTCTGAACGATATCAGGCTTGCAACTTCTCAAATAAGGGATACCTCAAAAGGTATTTTTGAGGCTAATACCCTTTTGCTGCCGCAAGCTCAATACGATATCATTGCTGGCACGCCAAGAAGCACAACGAGCGATACAACAATCCTTCAATATATCCTTAATAATCGCGAAGCCTATGGAATTGATACAATCGCTGTTTTGAATGGTGAACTTGATTTAGCCTTTACTGGTGGAACAGAGGATGGTGGTGTATTTTACGAGAGAACGCCGGAAGTTCTTGAGCAAAGGATTCCAAAAGAGTTGACTTTGATGCCGGTTGAAACTCGTGGTCTTGAGTTTATCGTAAACGGTCATTCAAGAAACGGTGGTGTTGTTGTGAGATATCCAATTGCTTGCGCATTCTTAACAGGTATTTAAAAGGAGGTAATATGATAGTTATTTATGATAAAGCAAATACATTAACGCTGTCTTATACTGACGAAGATAAAAAAGTACAATATAAAAGATTTATTCCTGGAACAAACGAAGTCGAAGCGAGTACATGGGAAAAAATCAAAGAAGCTATACTTGCCCGGCCAAAGGGTGACGAGCAATGGGCATATTATCAGCGGTTTCTTAGAACAATGGCTGAAGATAATGACACGCTTAATTATGATGATCTCAATGGCGGCGAATTAGCTGATTTAATTGAGAATACTATGGAAATAGATGCTCTTGCCGAAATCGAAGCATATGAGGACGGCAGGGATAAGCCGAGAAAATCAGTTAAGACAGCTATTGAAAAGCAAATCAAGAAAATCAGTGATTTTAACGAATCTGTAGAAAATGGCTGATACAACGGCGGATAATGTTAAGCTTATCGCTCCTGAGCTTGCAACCTTCATCGATGCAAACACGGTGCTTGTTGATTTAATTCTTGATGATGTTGCCGGACAGGTAGATACAACTTACGGTAGCAAGGAAGAAAGAGCCCAGAGATATCTGGCGGCGCATTTGCTCACCTTGTCACAACAGGGGTCAACAGGGGGAAGCTCGGGAGTGTCAGGGCCGATTAAACGCGAGAAAGTAGGTCAGGTTGAACGTGAGTATGCAACTGCATCCGGTAGTGGTGCGGTAGGGTCATCGAGGCTTGACGAAACAAAGTACGGTCGCATATTCGTAGATATAAGAAAGAGTTGTGTCATGGGATTTAATGCGTTTACACCATAATGGCTGCTAAATTTAAAGTCAGGGATTCTGACCCAGGATTTAAGGATTTTAGAAGACAATTAAAAGAAGGCCCAAATCAGGTAAATATTGGTTTATTCGGAGAGCAAGGAAGAGACCTTGTAATTTATGCAGCTTCAAATGAATTTGGAACTGTAAAAATCCCAGAACGTTCTTTTTTAAGATCAGCAATTGATGAAAACAGACGAGAGTTTAGAAAGTTCATTGACAAAAGAAAAACTCAGATTGTTATTAATCCGACTCAAAGAGAACGAGTTTTAAAAGGTCTTGGCTTGCTTGCTGAATCGAAAGTAGTTAAAAAGATCAATGAGGGAGGAACACCGTTTACACCGAATAAGCCAGCAACAATACTCAAAAAAGGGTCAAGTAAACCTTTAATTGACACTAGCAGAATGAGGCAAAGCATTATATCTAAGGTAGTAAAATGAGCTTACTGCAAACAGAATTAGTTACTGTAACACGGTTTTCAAAATCATATACAGATGAAGGAAGGGTACAAACTGATTCAACAACTGTTTTCCCTGATATAGGAATGAATATCCAGCCGTTAAAGGGCAATGAGATTCTACAATTACCGGAAGGCGATAGAGAGCGAGAAAATATGTGGAGTTTCAGCGAATTTACTTTACTGGTGGATGATGAAATCACAAGGGAAGATGGTAGAAAGTATGAAACTCAAGAAGCGGAAAAATGGGATTCTTTCGGAATGCTTGTGCATACTAGAGGGCGAATCATGTTAAAGGAACGGCAATAATGGCTTCTGATGCTTTAGACCCGACATTACAAGATGCAATTCAGTCTTTTGTTGTTGCTGCTACGGGTTTGGCAGGGAGTAAAGTAATATGGCTCAATCAAGATACGCTCCGTCCGGCTGTGCCTTATGTAGGATTAAATATTTCGTCAGGCCCGAGAAAGACCGGTCATGCGGAAATAAAGTACAAGGAATTAGATACTTTTACTTACCCCTTTCGAAAAGAAATAACATTATCAGTAAATGTTTATGCAGATTCAGGTTGGTTGAATACTATACAAGATATAATCAATGCCCTGGAATTACCCACTAAACAACTGATTCTGCAAAATGCCGGGATAGCGATTTTAGACAATACAGACCCGCTTGATGTAAGCGAACTGCTTAATGACATTACAGAGGGCAGGGGGGCAGTTGATATTTTCCTTGGTTATGCAACTGAAGTTGATGACATATCAGGAGAAATTGAATCTGTTAAAATTGATCAAACAGTGGGTGATTTCGAATCAACCCAAATTATAGGAGGCTCATAATGGGTACAAAAATTGAAGATATAATTGTCGTCAATATCACGAGAGAAACGGCTAAAATTACTCGTGTTGGATTTGGAACTGGCTTGATCTTTGGTATACATACAAATTTTGCTGAAGATTATCGCGAGTATGGATCCATTGAAGCGGTAGGAGAGGATTTTTTAACAACTGATGAAGAATACAAAGCTGCTGCTAAATATTTCGGACAAGAACTTAAACCTGAAAAAGTTATTATAGGTAAGCGAGCTACTAACGTTGCACAGAGTGAAGTTGTTACGGTTGCAAATGTACAAAATAATGTAACGTATACAACTACAATTAATGGGACTCCTTTTAATTTCCTATCTGATGCAGATGCGACAAATCTTGAGATCGCAGCCGGTTTGGTATCGGCAATTAATCTTGGCTCGGAACCGGTCACAGCAACAGATAACGTTGACGGTACTTTTGATCTTGATGCTGATGTAGCCGGAGAACCATTTACCGTTGCAGTATCGGATGATGGAGTAGGTAATGGCCTTACTGTAGCTCCTGCGGTTACCAATGTTAATGTAGCAACTGAACTTAATGACCTGATTCAGGCAGGTGGAACTGATTGGTATTTTCTTATACTCACCAGAAGGGCAACCGAGGCGGAACAACTTCAAGATATCGAGCAAGCGGCTGATTTCATTGAAGCCTTATCAGCGCCTAAACTTTATTTTACCGCCATTGACCAAGCAAGTTTGCTTACTTCTGCTACAACTGATATTGCTTCTGTTCTTAAAGCCAAAACTTACGATAGAACAGTTGTCTTGTATTCAGCCGATCAAGCTAATTATCCCGATGCTGCATGGGTTGGTGATGGTGCTCCACATGATGCAGGTAGCCGGACATGGAAATTTAAGACTCTTGTGGGTATTACACCCGATCAATTGTCTGATACAGAGATTTCAAACCTTGGTTCTAAGAATGCAAATTACTACGAAACCATTGCTAATGCAAATGTAATATCAAGCGAAGCAGTTGTTGTCGGCGGGGAGTACATCGATGTAATAAGAGGTTCAGACGAACTTCAGGTAAGGATTGGAGAAGATATATTTACACAACTTATTAATACTGAAAAAATCCCTTTTACGACAAATGGTATCGCTGCAATAGAATCGACTTTAAGAGCCAGATTGCAACGCTCTGTAAATAGTGGCTTTTTAAGTGATGATCCTGATGCTATCACAGTCATAGTGCCTAAAATAAGCGATATTGCCCCCGCAGATAAAGCGGCTAGATTTTTACAAGGTCTTGAATTCTCCGCTGTCTTGGCCGGTGCAGTTCATAAAGTTCAGATTGATGGAAAACTAACATTATAGGAGGTACAAAATGCCTGATGTAAAAACATATAGTCCGGTACAGGGATCGTTAATAGTCGGCGGCTCGATTGTGGAAAGTTGGCGGACTGTTTCGGTTGCTGAAGATGAGGACGGTTGGACTTTTGATGTAGATTCCAACTCCGGGGAAACAACGAGGACAGAAAATGCTAGTAAACTTGGGACATTTACTGTTACTCTTCCCCAGGCCTCAACTGACAATGCAACTTTAAGTGCTTTTAAAGCTGCAAAATCACTGATCGCTGTTTCATTTATTGATAATTCAGGGGCTTCGCTGCATGTCATGCCTCTAGGAACAATCGTTAAAGTTGCTGATGCTGAATATGCAAAAGAAGCGGGCGACAGGGAATGGACTATTCGTGGTAATTTGGACGTTAATATTCTTGGCGGGAACCTATAGGAGGGATTATGGCAAGAGAAGTGATTGAAAAGGAAATTGATGATGAAGTCTATAAATTTCATCAAATGGGAGCAATAAAGTCTCATAATCTGCTTCGAAAGATAGCGTCCATCCTCGGGCCTGTGCTGGGTTCTTTAGGCAGTATTGATGATAACAATATTCTTGATGCTGATGTAGATTTAAAGATAGCTATTGAAACTTTGTTTGATAGAGCGAGTGAATCAGAACTTGAAAAAATCATTGTTACCCTATTGTCACAAACGCATCACAGTGGCACCGGACATTTAAAAGATCAAGCAAAAATAGATACTCATTTCAAAGGTAGATTAGCACATATGTATAAGGTAGTTTATGCAGCTTTTGAGGCTGAGTATTCTGATTTTTTCGGCGAAGGTGGTATTCTCGAAAATATAACCCAAAAAATACAGGGTTTAAGCCTGAAGGGGTAAATCTTAACTGGTTTGCATGGCGTATTGTACTTGCGGGAAAAGCCACCTTACAAGAAATAGAAGAGCATTATTCAATCAATGATTTAGCAGATGTAAACGAAGCTTTAGACATAGAGCAAGACCTTGAAGAGCATATGAGGCTAAAAAATGGCAAGCATCCGTGATTTATTTGTAACTTTAGGGTTTGATATAGATGAAAAACCCTTACAAAAAATCGACAGAAATATTAAAAACGTCACAACGAGTGCTAAGAGATTATCACTTGTATTTCTGGGCGCAAGTGCTGCCATTGGTGTGTTTCTTAAGCAGGCGGGTGATTTTGAACAAGTCGAAATTGCTTTTGAAACTATGCTTGGTTCGGCTGATAAAGCCAAAGAATTGCTCGATGGTCTTAAAGAAGATGCCAGACGAACACCTTTCACCCTTCCCGGAATATTAAATAACGCCAAACTTCTCTTAGCTATGGGTATCGAGGCTGAAAATGTCCGTGATACCATAACAACGCTTGGCAATATAGCTGCCGGTGTTGGTCGTGAAAAACTTCCACAATTAGCTTTAGCTCTTGGTCAAGTACGGGCTGCAACCAAACTAAGAGGTCAGGAATTAAGACAATTCACTGAGGCCGGTGTGCCGCTCCTGGATGAACTTTCAAAAATACTTGGTAAGCCTGTTAAAGAAATGCAAGACTTAGTTTCTAAAGGTGAAGTTTCTTTTGAAATGGTTAATCAAGCCTTAGTGAATCTTACTACCGGTTCCGGGCGCTTTGCAAATTTAATGGAAAAGCAGAGTACAACATTTCTTGGTATTCTTTCAAACTTACAAGATTTTATTATTATCAATGCAATTGCAATCGGCAAGGAACTCTTACCGCAAGCAAAAGCCATTGCTAATGAATTGCTGCGTTTTTTAGAGATAAACAGGAAAATAATCAGAGCCAGGTTTGTTAAGTTTTTTAAAGGCCTTGCTAATATAATGGGAATCCTCTTTAGAGCATTTAAAGCTGTCATCGAAGGTGTAATGACTCTGAGTGAAGCATTAGGCGGATTAGAGAATGTCATCATGGGTGTGGTTTTGGGTATGCTGGCATTTACAAGTTTACAAATATTGTCAGGTATCGGTTCTATAACTCAGGCTATTTTTGGATTAGCTACGAGGTTCAAGGCTTTAGGGGTTGCTGCTACTTTAGCGCAGGCAAAAATATTTATCATACCTATCCTCATAGGCGCTGCTGTTGTTGCTTTAGGTTTAATAATTGAAGATATAGTTGGTTTTTTTCAAGGCAAAGACTCTCTGACAGGCGTATTAATCGAAGCTTTTGAACGTAAGTTTCCCGATGCGTTTATAAACACAAAAGCGGCTTTATTAGCTATTAGAGATACAATCACCTTAATAATTGATGAGGCGAAATTATTAATAGGTTTTCTTACTGAACTTATAGTTTTTGAAAAACTTGAAAGACTTGCAAAAGTTAGAGAATTTATTAGCGGTCTTAGTTTAGAAAAAGCAGCAAGAGCCATTGGATTTGGCGAAGAAATAACACCTGTTGGAGGAGCTACACAATCAAATCAAGTAAGAGTCAACGCTCCGGTAACAGTTAATGTGCCGGAAGGAACACCGGCAGAAGTTATAACCCCTGCGATACAGACAGGTATGAGAGAAGCATTTGACACAATCTTACGAGAAACATCGAGAGCAACAGCCCCACAGGTGGCTCAATAATGGCAAGCTTATTTGACACAGTTACAGGTGCATCAAAGCGAACAACATTACAATATGTTGATCCTGATGGTACGACATTTGAGCTTTTAAAAATCGATGCTGCAACAAGTTTAACTCACAAAATGACAGCAAAGCCAACACAGCATGCCATTGAAGATGGGAGTTTTATATCAGACCATGTAATAATAAATCCCAGAGGGTTGACTATCAGGGGTGTGATTTCTGACAATCCCATAAATCTACTAGCTTCTACGGCAGGGAATGTCGGCGGTGTTGTGGGTAGTGTAGTTGGTGGAATACCGGGGGCTGTAGCAACTGGAGCAGTATCTAAAATAGGAAGCACTTTATTATCAAGTGGGGAAGGTAAGCCTTCAAAAAATGCTATTGATATGCTTGATTATATTTATGAAAATAGTGTTCCTTTAACAATCATAACCGACTTAAAGACGTATATAAATATGATTATGCGTGACTTTACAGCCCCTAGAAGTGCCAAGAATTCCGGTTCTTTAGTATTTACCGGAAGTTTTGAAGAGGTTGTTATAAGGGAGAGTGAAGAAATATTAATCCCGGTTACCGCTACAGAAAACGAGAGTGCTGTAAAAACAGTTGAAGAAGGTAAAAAGCCGGTAGCTGAGCTTGATGAGGCGACAAGTGGAAAAAGCAGTACAATACTTTTTAAGATATTTGGTGGATAATGGCTGTTGAAATACCACTTAGAAATGATATACCAAGCTATTCTTTCAGGGTTGACTTAGGAATAACAACTTACACATTAGCCATACACTACAATGCTCGTATGGATAGATGGACTATGGATTTCAAAACGGAAAATAATGAAAACATAGTAACCGGTATTCCGTTGTTGTTGGGTACAAGCCTTTTAAGGAGGTTTCAGGACGAGAGACTTCCTAACGGTGATTTATATATGATTAATATTGAAAATGAAAACGTGGAGGGTAACAGGGACAATTTCGGAACAAATGTAAAGCTGCTTTTTGAGGCTACTTAATGGGTTTGTTGTGGGATAGAAAAGCTATCTTGACTTTTGGACTTAAAGGCGAAAAAGGGAAAAGAATTGAAGGTCTAAGGGTTAATTTTGATATTGAAAAGACTTCGCCATCAGACCCTAATACTGCCAAAATACAAATATACAATCTTAACGAAGATAGCCGGGGATTGCTTAAAACAAAAGAGGACTCCGTTGTAGTTTTAGAGGGTGGATATGGAAATGACATTGATCAACTATTTGTAGGGGATATTGCAAGAAGTTCGACGCAAAGACAAGGGGCTGATTTTGTCACTACAATTGAGGCTGGGGATGCTGAAAAATCATTGACAGAGGCAAAGCTTGATAAAAGTTATACCGCAGGGACTAATGTTAAAACAGTGATAGATGATGCTTTTAATTCAATGGTAGAGACTGGTCAAGTTGTGATAGGTGCTGTTTCAAACATAAAGGATGAAATTATTCAAAATGGTTTGACAGTTTCAGGATTGGCAAAAACTGTTGTTGATAATATAACATCTAAACAAGATTTAGAATTTAGTATTCAAGACAATGAAACACAAATACTAGACCCGTTAGTTGATTCAGGAGAGCCGGTTATTTTATTGACACCACAAACAGGATTGATTGGGAGCCCGTCTTTAGGATTAATAGGCAAAAAGGCAAGCAAAATCGAAGGGGTAGTATTTAAAGCTTTAATACAGACAACTAAATTCCGCCCCGGTAGAGCGGTAAAAATAGAATCAAGGGATTTTACCGGATTGACAAGATTATCAAAAGTTAGATTAAACGGTGATACACATGGAAAAGAATGGTTTGCTAATTGTGAGGCAACAATATTATGAGTGAAACACCAACATTGGCAGAAGTTTTGAAAGATGCTATGAGGGCCGAATTACTAGACGTTCACACAATGCTGCCCTGCTCTGTGAAAAGCTATGATTCTGAAACTCAAAAAGCAAGTCTTATTCCATTGCTGAGAAAAAAATATAGAGATGAAACGATTGTTGATTTGCCGGTGATAAATGATGTACCTGTTCAGTGGCCTTCTGGCGGTGGCGCTTTTATCCACTTTCCTTTGAGTGAGGGTGATACAGGAATGGCGATATTTTGTGAACGGTCGTTAGATATTTGGTTGTCTGGGGAAGGTGAAACGGTTACACCCAATGATCCGAGACATCATGACATAACTGATGCTGTTTTTATTCCATGCGTTCGAACATTTAAAACAGCTTTTAGTGGAATAATAGGAACAAGTATACATATCAAACACGGTGATGCTGAGATTGAATTAACTTCAGGGGGAAATGTTAACATCCTTGGAGGTAATATTAAATTAGACGCTGCAACATTAATTGATGTTTTGGCTGCAACTATTAATCTGGGTACCGGAGCCGAAAAAGCAGTTTTGGGCGATACCTTAGCTTCATTGTATGCTGCCCACACTCATTCCGGCGTTACGTCCGGCCCAAGTGTAACAGGACCACCGAGTAATGTCTTGACAAGTGCTTTATCGGGAAAGGTCAATCTTGAGTGATTTATTATTAATAGATGGTGATGTTGCTGTTGTAGGTAACGATCTTGCGTTAACGACCGGTTCTGAAGCGGTTCAGCAACATCTTAGTCAACGGCTAAAAACATTTTTAAGTGAATGGTTTTTAGATAAACGAATTGGGATTGCATACTTAGAGCAAATTCTTATAAAAAACCCGGATCCTGTTGTGGTTGATAGTATTTTAAAGAAGGAAATTGTAACCACTCCGGGGATTTTAGAATTAACGCAATTTATATTGGATTTCGATCCATCGTCACGAGAAATGACCTTAACGTTTAGTGCAAGAACGTCTGATGGAGTGATAAACTTTAGTGAGGTAATACCATAATGGCCGGACTTGATGCAAATGGACTAACGATAAAAAGACTTGCGGATATTAAAACAGAGATAGAGGCCTCATTGAGGGCGACTATTGGCGATCAAATTAATACACTTCCGCAGTCAATATTTGGTCAATTGGTAGGGATATATGCAGAAAGAGAAGCTTTAGTGTGGGAACTCGCACAAGCAATTTATGACTCACAATATCCCGATACGGCCGAGGGGGTGAGTTTTGACAATGTAGGCGCTTTGACAGGATTTACACGCAGTCCTGCTTTAGCTTCTACGATTGCATTGCAGGCTTTTTTTGGTACACCATCAACCGTTATCCCCGCCGGGACTATTTTGAGTGTCTTAAATGATTCTGATTCCAAATTTAGCACAGACAATGAGGTTATTCTTGGTACAGGCACTGATGAAATACAAGATATTTCTTTCAGTGCAACGCCCACAAGTGGTAGTTTTAAACTTGTTTTCGAGGGAGAAACCACTGTTGCTATAGACTGGAATGATTCCAACACGGATGTGCAAACAGCTTTAAACAATCTTAATGCTTTATCAGGCGTTGTGGTGACAGGAACATTTGCCGCAGGATTTACTGTAACCTTCTCAGGCTCAGACGGTAAACAACCTCAATCTGATTTAACGTTTACTGACAATACATTAGATGCAGGCGGTTCAGTCACAATTACTATAGTCGAGACAACGCCCGGAGTTTACCAGGGTACAACAACAATGACCGCTACCGCTACAGGCGAAATAATTGCTAATGCTGAAACATTAACAGTCATAGACAACCCTATAGGCGGTTTAAGCTCGACTATTAACCCAGAGGACGCAACGGTAGGGAGAGAAATAGAAACAGACGCTGAGGCCCGTATACGGCGTAATAATAGATTACAAATAAGTATTGCCGGGCCTACGGAAGCTATCGCTAATAACATACTAAGATTAAATGATATCGAAGGATCTATACAATTAGAAGATGTAAAGGTTTTCGAAAATGTAACATTAATTACAGATGCAAGAGGGATTCCGGCCAAAGCATTTGAAGCTTTCGTTTTTCAGGCGGGTGGAGTTACAACAAGAGATCAGGAAATTATTGATGCTATAGGACAATCAAAACCAGCGGGAATTGAAGCACATGGGGATGTATCAGGAACTTATACAGATAGCCAGGGATTTACACATACGATTAAATTTTCAAGACCAACTGAGATTGATATTTATCTTATTCTTGATTTAACAGTAACCTCAGATTATCCTACTGATGGAGATACGCAGGTTGAAAACACAATGGTGGCATGGGGTGACGGATTAGGAACCGGGCAAGATGTGATTGTTTTTGGTTCAGATTCTCTTATAGCTCAGTTGAATGATATTCCAGGAATAACGGACGTTGTGGTTAAAATAGGAACGTCAGCAAGTCCGACACTTGATAATAACATTGTTATCGATGATGGGGTTACGCCGGGTGTCGATGTTGAAAAATCCAGTTGGGATACTTCGAGAATAACGGTAAATCAAGTATGAATGTAACTAAAATAACAGATCATGCACAGGCGGCCAAGGATAGGCTTCTTTTCCAATATAAGGGAAAAGTCAATATAGAGGCACTTCTTGATTCGCTTGGTGGACAGCAGATACAGGACCTTGAGGATATTTTATTTGATATTAATTCCCGTCTTGATATTGAAAACAGTGAAGGCGTTCAGTTAGATAATATCGGTATCATTGTTGGTCAGCCGAGAAGCGGTCAAGATGATATAACTTACCGATTATTTTTAAGAGCCAAAGCTGGTAGAAATGTTTCAGAGGGTGATATTGAAAGAGTTTTGTCAGTATGGAAAATCATCACAGGTGGAACAGTAGTTCAGCTTTTTGAAAATTATCCGGCTGAAGTTGAATTATCTTCTGATGTTTCAGTTCCTGATGCCTTGGCAAGTGATGCTTTTGCTTTAATGCAAGATGTTGTATCGGCAGGGGTCAGGGTTGTTTCATCTATTATATCTCCTGAAAATGCTTTTGGATTCGAGGGGAGTGTTGGAACGTTGGGATATGATACTATTATTTCAACTGGAACAAATACCTCCACGGGTGCATTTAAATTAATTGATTCAGGGGCAAATTTTACAGGCGATGGCGTTGCAATAGATAATGAAGTTGTTAATACTGACGAGGATTTAACCGCTAAAGTTACAAATGTTGATAGCGCAATTCAATTAACATTGGATGCTGATATATTTTCATCAACACCACTTGATTATGATGTGATAAATGGTGGTGGCGGTGGATATTCAAAAGTTCAAGCAGCATAAAGGAGAAATATAATGGCAAGAGGTAATCCAAAACCAACAGAAAAACCAGATTGGGTTCCAGATGATTCAAGCAATATAGTTACACCTTCGGCTGGACGAAAAACTTCAGGATGGTTATTTAATGTAAAACCTCCGGCTGAAAATCATAATTGGTTCTGGAATCTTATTTCAAGATTTACAGACTATTTCGGCGCTCAAGTTGAAGATTGGATTGTTATTGATTCCGATGCTGATGAGGGTGATTATGCGACATTGGCGGCTTATATTGCAGATGCCCCGGCAGCAAATGATAGAATACTTGTCAAGGAAGATCAGACAATTACGGGACAGCTTGATTTGGGTTCTGATAAAACCATTAAATTTATTGACGGTGCTAGGCTTCTTTCTTCAACAAACATTGCGACTTCAGCACTGAAATTAATCAACAACATTATAATTGAAGGCATTTTAAATATTGTCCTCAGTCAAACCGGAACAACCGGAAAAGCCGTTGAGCTTGATGGAGATAATTGCACTGGAAAGATTAATGTTGAAAACTCATCAACCGGGACATTAACAACGGGATACCATATCAATGCCAATAAAACAGGCAATCAAATCACAGGATTTATTGATAATACAGGCGGCGGTACTTTGACAAATGAATGGGTTGATAATTCAACTGAAGATAGCAACAATATAACTATAGTTGATGCTGTCAATAATGTTGTTATATCAACAGGTCTTGTTGACCGAACATCAGCACAAACGATTGGAGGAATAAAAACTTTTTCTGATGAAATTATAGCATCTTCAGGCATTCAAACGGATGGGGTCAACACTATTAAAACCAAAGTAATAGATATTGGTGATTGGGACATGGATACTGTGAATAAGGTCAATGTATCATTAGGATTATCTATTGACAATGTAAGATCAGTTGATTGTATTATTAGAGATGACAGCGATATTCTTAGAACAAAATTGAATAGACCTCTAGATTGGACAAACCCAACGCCACAAGGTGGAATCACCGAAGGGACTGTCGGCGGCACAACTGTTGCTTTAGTCAGGCTTACTGGTGGTTTTTACGACAATGTCAACTTTAATGCTACTTCATATAATCGTGGATGGGTAATCATAACTTTTATAGCATGATAAGATTATTATTTATAGTATTGCTATTTATACCGATAGATGTTTATGCAGATAATTGGTCTCATGAAGATACGATGATTCAGATTTTATATTCAGCTTACCATATAGGAGACTGGAATCAAACTTTACAAATAACAGAATCTGAGGATTATGAAGAAACTAACAAAATACTTGGACGCAATCCAAGTGATGATCAAGTTAATTTATATTTTGCAAGTACATTATTAGCTCATTATTATATAGCTCAAAGATTATCACAACCATACAGAGCTTATTGGCAGTCTTTCTGGATAAGTGTGGAGCATGATTATTTGAGGCGAAATACACGACATGGCTTTAAAGTAAATATTAAATTTTAAAGGAGGAGTTATGAAAAAACTATTGATTATCTTGTTGCTTTTAACATCACAACGCCATTATCTGTAGATATATTTTATCTTTCATAATCCATTATTCTTCTCCCTCTTTTTCAATAACACAATCTTTTACAACCTTTGGATATCGATTGTAAAACTCGGCTAAACTCTCACACTTCTCTAAATCCATTACTGACGTTTCCTTCTCTTCGCCAGTTATTAGATCTCTCCATTTTACCTTGGCTTTCATTTAAAGCTTCCTGATAAAAAATTATTTAAACCAAAAGCATCCATATTTGCCGGAATAAAAGGAACATCTGAACTTTCAATTAACATAACAAATGCGCAGTTAATACATAATCCGTGTGAGATCCCGGAATTCGAAGCAATCTTGAATCCCATTATCCGCTTGCACCTTGCACACATTCTTGTAATCATGACTCCCTCCACCGATTAAATTAATCTTCTTTTTTAATTCCTTAGACCCGATCACCTGGGAGTGAGCGGGGTAAAGAATTAAAACTCTTTTAAATTGGCCTCGTGGGTAAGTTGTTCTCGTGCTTGAACTAAATTATGGAGTATACTGTCATCAATTACAGCATCTTCCTCGATTTGTAGCCGATCTAAATCTCTCAGTATTGTACTTATATCACCGGCCGCAGACCTTAATGCATTAACTACTCTTTTTCGCTTCTCAGTCATCTCTCTACCTCCCCTTGTTTTACTGCTTGTTTTTTTTATTGATCAAATGCAGAATTACGCATAATATAGCTATTAGAAGAAATTGAATAATTTTCAGATTTAACATAATCGGATCATTTTCTGTAACAGCATTTACACCGAGTACTGTAGTAATTATGACTAATAATATTGTTATAATTGTTTTCAGAATTTTATTTATTTTCATTTTAACTTTCCTCTATGATTATTAATCGTTTATGTATTTTTCGTATTCGGGCAACAATAAATCCTTGATGTTGTCATGATCATTGCAGTCCTCGATGGGATATCCTTCAGAATCCAACAATGACAAATCCCCGCCTTTATCAGCCACGCAATATTTTTCGCCATCGACATCAAACCAGTATTTTGTTGTTTCGTTTTGCCAAACTTCCTCTTTTTCTATGAATTCAATCATTCCCCTTCCTCCTCTTCTTCTGGCTCCATTAGATTCCCCATGACACCCTCCACCGATTAGTTAATCTTCTTTTTTAATTCCTTATTCCCGATCACCTGGGAGTGGGCGGGGTAAAGAATTAATTATCATATTCACCATTTATAATTTTTTCAAAAACTTCAATTGAATATCCCAACAGGATTACTCCGTTAGCTATATCAGAACTACTTTTTTTAATTATTCTACCTGTATCGGTTTTGTGCTCTGTATTAATTAAGCTAATCTTGACATGTCCATCTAATTTTTTTGCATATTCAATGGCTCGTAATTCTTTATCAGCGCCACCAAATCCTTTACTGAATACTGCTATGCCATTAATTAATGTTGCAATTGCTATAATCTCATTCATTTTCTTACCTCCCCTTGTTTTACTTAATATAAATGCAGTACTCATGCCAAATATGCAAAACGAGGCAAATTAACGTGTAAGTCCTTAATTAATAAGGCTTTTTAATTTCACAGGAATTTATCCAGCTTTCCATGAATTCCATTTTGTAAAAAAACCTGACGTTTTTGGGGGTTTTTGGGTGTCCAAATCCTGACAGTTTTTTGATTGATTTTGTAAGTGCTTGTTTTGATTATGTTTTCTTGTTTTCAGGTGTAAAAAAAGTTGACTATTCGATTAAATATATAGATTTAATTGATTGAATAATATAATATTAATAAAAACATGGAGGTATTAAAATGAAAAGAATACTACTATTAATTTTATTGCTTATACCATTAACTGTTTATGCTACTCCTAAGTATCGGGGTACAAGTGAAGGCCTTTGGCCTCCGGGAACACCGGTTGTTCAGGTTTTCGATAATGTATCAACCATAGGAACAACATTTTCAATTCCCCCTGGATTTCTGCCGGACCAAGGAACGATGCAAATTGTCATTAATGGAAGTCCGGCAATTTATGATATCTCGGTAGATGCTTCCTTGATTAGTTCATCCGGGCCATTTGTGCCTATATTATCATTGACGGAATCAGATTTAACTATGGGGCATTGGGCATTAAAACCGTTACCATATGGACAGGTTACTTTAAATAATATATCGGGTGGTGGTTCTCTCGATGCATATATAATTTATAGGGGGAATTAATGAAAAAATTACTTCTTTTATTTTTCTTATTGGTTTCCCCTGTTTACGCTGTCGAGACTACAGTTATTCAGGGGCCGGAAACTATATTTGATGGTACTGATATAAATCCTGAAACCGTAATATCAACACGGATTGATGCAATAACAGGTGTTTTTGATGGTGTGACAACTATTGGTAATTTGATTATACGTTTGCCGGGAGGTACGCCTGGAACAAATGAATTGCAAATTAGGCCGGAAATCGGCAAATTTGCAATTGAATCAGGATTTGGTGTAATTGAACTTGATTCCGATGCTGGCGCCGGTGCAATTAGATTGAGCAATATACGGATCGGGATATTGTCAGGTGGACTAAGATTCGGTTTGGCAGCAAATGCAGGTATACGGTGGTCAAATTTAGACGATAATTATTTAGCTACAGCAGATCTCGGATTAGATAAGTTCGGCTCAGGTATTCTAAAAATAACCAATGGTGATTCAGGGACTGGCAGTTTAAGGTTATCAGGTTTATCAGCAGCATTCAGGAATTTATCAAGTGCATCTGAAACATTAACAATAGCGGATTATTTTGTGACTTGTCTCGCAAATGATAATAGTGTGACCATAACTTTTCCGCCTGTTGATTCTGATACTTCGCAGATATTGTCAGTTAAATACGTCGATACAGGGTCTACAAACAAATGCTATTTAGACGGCAATGGCTCGGATCAAATCGAGGGTTTCGATACTTACAGTTTACTTGATACATTCAGAGAGTGTGCTACTTTCCATAGTGATGGGTCAAGCTGGTGGAAAACAGGAGGTTGTCAATGAGATATTTAATATTATTGCTTTTATTTGCAACGCCTGTTTTTGCTGATTCTCCAGCGTGGGAGTCTACGCCGGACGGAACTATAATGCGTGAACCCATCAAAGAAGAAAGCTTGTCTTTGTGGGATAATGAGGTCGGTCATGTTACAGGTGTCAATGGTGTACATACTCATGTCTATGGTATTAATGCATGCAAAGCGAGTGAACGTGATGCAAATACAATAACATTTCATCCATGCACCGTGCATATTGATGGTCCAGTTTACGATATAAATACGACAGTATTTCCTGGATTGACATCTATTATATTAGATTTTGATTCAGCTTTTGTAGGTGCGGTAATGAGCGGATATACTCAGCAAGATACATATTTTACCGATGAGAACTTAAAAACAGTTATTCCTTTAGCTCGGGTACAAAAACAAGCTGCCGGGACTTTATCTATTATTGATCAGCGTAATATTGTAAGTGCTGTGGACAACAAAGATTATCAATATAGACGTGGAGCGATAGGAGCCCCTATGAGTTTGGATGGCGGATTAATACCAACAGAAACAGGTGTTAGAAATCTGAATTTAAGCGAGGGTTCTTTTTATGATGAGGAAGGAGAAAGACATGGTATTCCTGTTTTTAATTTACTATCTACAATCCCGCTGTGGCGAACAACTTCATCATTTAATTCCTGGACAACTACAGGCAAAGAGGTTTTCCAGCTAGATAATGTTAATTATAACGATATAACTACAGGTGGACTTGTTCCTGCACTCAATCCAACAAGGTTTATTTATCAGTTAATAGCATGCTCTACGGAAGGTGGCGTTGTTAGAGGAATTGACACCGGAAGAAAACCGACTTGCTTTGCGTTTTATGGGCCGGATGAATATGGGAGCTTAGAAGCTGCAAGAACATCAAATATTGATATCGGTTCTTTTGGGGCAGCTAAGCCAGGGCTAATTATTATTGCAAAGATAATCACCAATAAAAACAATGCCAGCATAGTTGATATTTGGGATGAACGAAGATTCTTAACAACTCCGTCCGGTACTTCGGTTTCAATCCCCTCTACTGCATCGTTACAAACTACATATGATAATAGCCCCAATGGTGGGATAGCTGAAATAATTACAAATGACATTAATGGTGCTCTTGACATAAAACATGGTGATGTCGGAGCAGAACCTAAAATATTGGGTACTCGTCTTGATGATGGCACTAATGTTTTTGATGTATATACAAGTGAAATAAGGGTTGCTTTTAGCAATGGAACATCGGCAGTTTTTGATGACTGGACGGGTACTGGCGAAACCAGATTTTTAATACACGACATTGATAACGGAACCCTAGAGCGAGTATCGGTGGGTGCTGATGATAGTTGCGGGACGGGTTATAAATGTCTAAGAATAATAAATTAAGGAGATGAAATGAGAAAATTTATAGTAATATTGCTTATTTTGCTTTTTGCAAGCTCAGCAATAGCTGCGGAGATTTGCTTTAATGTAACGGCTGCAAGGGATGCTCAGGCAGGAAAACAATCAACTAGAAAAGGAATTACTAAAACGGAGTTTGCGCGAAGATCATTATTGAAGGAAATGGATTATAATCAGGCGGTGCAAACTGACAGAGCATTTTTTGAAAACATGACTGCTATTTGTAATATTTACGAATGTGATGACTAATGGAGCATTTAAAATTCTTATTCGATCATAACATAAAATTTTTATTCGATCATAATATATTGCCATGTTTACCTTTCTTTATGTCTGTATCATCTAAGACTCAAGTCAATGTATCGCGTATTATAGAGGCTATTATAATAGCTATTTTAGCAGGTAGTTTATCAGCATACATGACGCTTCAAAATATTGAATTACGAATGATGATGATTGAAGAAAAAGTTGATAAAATTTATACAGATATTTATAAACCACATATAGGAGGTAATTATGAAAACTCTATGGAATAGTTTAAGTGGAAAGAAGACTGTAATATCTGCGATTTTAAAAGCTATAGCTGACATATTAACTGCAATGAATTATCCCGAGATTGCGAATGCAGTAGATGTAATTGGAAATACTTTGCTAACTATAGGGTTGACCCATAAGGGAGTTAAGAAAATTAATAATTGACAAGTTCGGAATGATTTGATTTAATGACCTTGCCTAGTTTTTTCACCTGCTCCCCCCTCCTTATGGCCCCTTAGTGGGGCCATTTTTATTGGAGATAATTATTCAGTAATAATCTTAATAATCATCAAAATCCCCAACAAAGCATAATAGCATCTCTCGCATGCTGTGATGTTCTCTTTTTCCAGCCAGTTAACTTTTTAATGTAAGCCGCATCAACTTTCCCCTGCGGATGTTGCCGGAGAACTTTATAGCCTAATCGCTCAATGCCTTCTGCTAGCAAATGAGATTGATCATAAATCATGCCTACATTAGCCGATGTTATGTCGCATCCTTCTTTGTGCCAATTCTTTTTGGTTCTTGGTACCTCAATAATGACTTTTTTAATCGGATTATCAAGTGATAAAAGTTCCGCTTCTTCATTGTGCCCGACAAAGATTTGATAGCATCCCCAAAAGTCAGTTGATCTCACATCGATGATTTTTTTTAACTGTTTGTCGTAAAAAGCTATAGCTGTGTTTTTGCCAGGGTCAATGCCTACAATTAAATTTTTCAAGTCACCTCCTTAAATACTAAATCTGTAGTTATTAGTAGTAAATTAGTAGTTCGGCTCTCCTAACAGTTAACCCAGTGGACTAAAGCCACTGATTGCGAATGTTAGGCTGCAAAATCCTCCTTAGTTTAATTGTTCTCAAGTAAAATCCGTTTTAGAAGGGTATATCCTCCTCCTCAAAGTCATCTGCCCCACTATTATTTGAGTTACCAGCACCGCCTGCCTGACCGAGCATGGTCATATTGCTGGCGACAATCTCTGTTGTTTGCCTCTTGTTGCCGTCTTTATCTTCCCACTCCCTCGTTTGTAATTTACCCTCAATATAAACCTGATTCCCCTTGGAAAGGTATTCTCCGCAGATTTCGCCAAGTTTTCCCCATGCAATTATTCGATGCCACTCTGTTTTTTTGTTCTTATTGCCTGATTCGTCAGTCCATTTTTCCGTAGTTGCGATACTGAATGAAGCAACCGCTTTACCAGACTTCGTGTATCTCACTTCTGGATCACGGCCCAGATTTCCTATAAGATGAACCTTATTCAAACTAGCCATATCAAACCTCCTTCAACTTTTTATAAGCTCCCTCAAGCTCTTCGCAAAATTCACTGATAATCTTTGAAAATTTAGCAATCCATATTTCGTCGCGCTCTACAATTATGTGAAAAGGCTTGATTCCAGGATAGTAAGAGAAAAAATGCCAACGCTCACAGCCTGTAATGTAAAGGCTGCTTTGAACTTGCTGAAAGTAATCAGTTGGGAGTTTATTTTTTATCAGATACCCAACATGAACAGCCAGCGAAGGACATTTGATCTCCAGTCCTTCATTATCACCTATAAGGCCATCAGGAGAGCATCCCAAGGACTTTTTATCATCAAAGTAGCATAGACCTATCTCTTGAACGTCAAGGCCAGTCAGAAGCTCAAATAGAGCCCTTGCTTCTGGTTCTAACTCTATGCCTCTTTCCATTGCAGCGTTTGTGTAGGTCTCTTCCTTTTTCCCTATTATCCTTTCACCGGCCAGTTTCCACATGAGCTTTTCACCCTGCTTTGAAACTTCGCCTTTAGTTGTTATGACTTGATTCATAACTGAGGCCGTAGGCAGGCCCACCCTTGCAGATTGCCACTCTTCACTGCCCTGTGGGCAATCTAAGGCAATCACTTATCTACCTCTATGAGTTTTAGGCTTTGAATAGCTCTGTTGTAATCAGAAGACAGCACTTTTTCTAAACTATCAACTTTCAGATAATTTAACAATGCTTCCAGTGCCGCGCCCTTTTCCTCCAAGAGTTTGTTTATTTCCTCAATTTGACTTTCAGAAATATAGATAAAATCATCATTGGCACCGTCAATCTCATGGCTAAGTGCCACCGCTTCGGCCAATGCCCCTTTTTGCGGCAAGTATTTACAGATCCTTTTGATCACTGTTTTTCTGCAACCTTCGCCAAAGAAGTCTTTCCACATCATGCCATCAGGCTGCTTTGACATTCTTCGGATTTCGTTTACTTCTGCTATGGTCATGACTTCAAATTTCTTTATGTTGTGATGTAGGCTGGCGATAGCATAGACGTGGGTAGCCTCCCCTCGATCTTGCTCTAAAGAAACAATATGCTTAATTTGTGGAGTAGTTCCCTGCTCAATATAAAAGTCATCCTTCTTGTATGCTACATGAGCAGAAATGTCATACACTGCGCCAGATTGAACTGCTATATGACAAAGGCCTTTATAGGAGAAATCAAGGCAGCAGGATTGAAATTGGTCTGTTCTCTTAGCTTTTCTCGGAACCAAATAGGCCAATCCCTGCGATGGGTTCAAAGTTATACCTGTCAAAGCTACATTCTTAACTGCATTCCTTATAGTATCCGGCTTGCATTTTTGGAGATATTCATTTCCCTGTAGGATTTGGAGAGCGAAGTTTATTTCCCTCACAAGTGCTTCTTTACTTGCATTGCTAAGAAAAGCTTCCTCAACATCTGGGCTGCTAATAGCTTTCTTTATTTCATTCTCCTTCACTAAAGAATTGCTCATTTAATTCTCCTTACAAACTAAAATATTAATTTTCCCATTTAAGCCCTTTACCTCAAGGAATCCTTGCTCTGCATCCTCCTCAAGATAACCACCGTCAGAATCAACCATATTAAGTCTATGACGCTCGAATTCTTCGGTACTCACTTCTATTGTGTGTCTGGTTTCCATTCTATCCCTCCATTTATTTAGGGGTAAGGGAAGGATTTACACCTTCAATCTACAAATAATTATTTGGCTTATAATTATTATTATGTAGATACCACTTGCCATTGTGTGCTGTATGTTCTTTGCCAAGAACTTGAGCCACCTTACCATTTATTTGAAGCGGAGGCAGGGAATCCTTACGGAATCGAACCGTTCTGACCTTGTTAGGGCTTCTCTCCAAGAGCGTCTCTATGAGAAGATGGGAATCGAACCCACATTTTTTACTCCCTACACTCCGCTTGTTTTAGGGGTTATTTAACACTAATGTCTATCATCTGTTGAGCTATATCAAAAGCATCATCATATAATTGATCGACTACTTGATCGTCAGTCAATGTTTCAAGCTCTTCTTCTGTATATAAACCCTCTTCTATTAAATCTATTTTTTCTGTTGTTTCTGTTCCGACATATCCCATTGATGTAGTTACTTCCCAATATCTTTTAGCCATTTCTTCCTCCCTTTAATTATGTAAATGTTAGTACTCCTTTAGTACGCAAATTAATTAATTGATTCCTTGTTTCAATCGCTAAGACTGAGTTATTCTCCATGCCAACAAAAAATATCTCGGCCATTTTTCTTACAAATTCAGGCCTACCCATATTGCCCATTTTATACATAGTCATAAGATTATATTCTGGATATGTATCACAACAGTTCTTAAGATATTTCTTCCAAATCATCGCTTTCCTCTTTAATTTTGAATTGAGGCTGCAAAGAGGCTATATCTACTTACTACTATCAAGATAAATAAGTAGCCCTCGATGCAGCCTCAAACTGTTATTTGTCTGCCCAACCAACTATATTATCAAAAACATCCTCAATAAGTTTGAGTTATTTATCTGCGTTTCAGCCTTGACTTGTCCTTCTCCCCATTTCTTTATATGCTTTGCTAAAGAATCAGGCGTTTCAAAAGCCCACATTTTGCCTTGCATTCCTGGACTATTAAATGCTTCTACAACAAACCCATTCTCAGCTACAATGATTTTAAGTTCTTTCTCCATTATCTTCCTCCTTAACAATAGCTAATATAGCCCTAAGTTTATCAAGCGATAAATTTAAATGGTTTTTTCTATATTCAAAGGCTTTATATATTTCCGTGCAAATGTCTGATTCTTCTTTTTCATCCAACCACTCTTTCTCAGCAGCATAAAGACGATGATCTGATAGATAATTTGATTTCTCACACCATGTATCAATATAAAATTGCAGACGACAACGTGATGGCCAGTCCCTATCCTTTTCTTGTAAATAGAAATATTTTTTACCGACACTTACAACAGTCATAGGTGTGAGAAATTGTTCTCTGTTACCTCGACAGGCGTTACCAACATTCAGGCTGTAGATAGTTTGCCCCACTTCTGGTTTATCTCTCTTCATGTTCTTCTCTCCTTTCAACACATCCCCGGCACAAACAATCATCATCATGATTACATATACACATACCATGATAAGGTCTATCACAAGTGCAATCATCTGCGTTTCTGGGATCACTTTTGTCGCTAGCACTGTTATATACTTGATAATCAGCCATTTATCAGTTTAGCCAGATTTCTTACTCCAAATCCAGTTTTACCTTTCCGTGTTTTCCATCTACCAGTTCCAGGCCAGAAATCTATATAACCGTCTTTGCCCTCCACTATCAAGTGCGCCCCATTATTGTTAGCGGAAAACAATATTCCTCTATCTCTCAAGTGCTGTGCTGACTGTTCCCTATTGCCTGCTCTTTTTTTCTTGCTATGTTCCTTCATAGCCTTAAAATCATCTCCCATATCGCCCATTTTCCCTCCTTAACTACCAATACAGCGGACTACGCCGCTGAGTTAATTGTTAAATGCCCAATTTCTCTTTGAGCTCTTTTGCTGCGTCCATAAATGCGTTTGCCTGAATTTTGCGTTCAGCAGCTTCATAATATTTTCCTCTTTTCCCTAATTGTTCGGCTTGTAACAAACAATTTCTCCAACGGTTTTCCCATAGAGGAACAAGGGCATTTAACCCCTCATTCAACTCGGACTTGCTACCAAGCATGGCTTTTGCAACTTGTTCTTTTGTCCACGGCTTTTCATATTCTTCCATCATCCCCTCCTTTGGCCCGCAAGCCAGTTAATTCAAATTTATTTGCTTAAAATAATGGCGTATCAGCATCAGGCTCGCCAGCGTTGCGCCCATAAAGCTGGTGGAAAAGCTCTTGCAGTTCGCCAAAATCTTCTATACCGTCAGCAATATCACTCTCTCGACCTTTTAGCCAAATTAAAAAATCCTGCACCGTATCGTCATCTACTTTCTCCATATATAACCCTCGCATATAACAAGTCGTTGCACTCGGACAGAATGCCGCGATATTTCAATGTGTAATTCAAGTTATTCACTCGGCATTCTGCCGGTGAACTCAATCGTTATTTTTCCCATTCCGACATCAACCAAATACCTAGGGCCTGGGATATTAAATAAAGCTGTTGTGGCGTAAAGTCTGCACCGCTTTCGATTTCTTTTAACTTACCCACGGATATCTCAGTCAGTCCAGAAAGAACTTCTAGGGACATATCAAGTAGCTCTCTTTGAGCGTTTATCTTTTTATGATAATTCATTATTCCCCTCCCTTTTTTTGACTTTAACAGCCTGTAGTTCATAGCCACATTTAGTTAGATATTTATTTAGAGTATTATAGTTTGATATTCTACCGGCTTCAAGTTTGTGTGTCGTATGCTGCGACACTCCGACATATAAATCCATTTCAGCCTGTGATTTTTTTAGCACGATAATCCGCTCGACTCTAACCAGTTCAATAAATTTTTCCATAACTACTCCTTAATTGATTTAAAGTGATATTACCTCATTTAAAAACATAATGCAACAAAAAAAGTAAATTAATTTTTTTATTGGTTGACAATCGCAATAAAACAATGATAGATTGTCTACAAAAAGGAGGGATGAAAATATGAATTGCAATAGAACATGCTGTGATAAATTCCATAGAGACTATAAAGACAATTGTGGATTACATTATGGCCCAACAGGCTGTATTGATGAATCCATAGTAACACACAGAAAAACACTTTTAGGCAGTCTCTTATACTGGGGGATTATCGGTGGGATTATCGGTGGCATGACCGGGGGAATAATTACTCAATTATTAATTAAATCAGGAGTTTTATAAGGAGGTATGAAATGAATTTATTAGATGGTGAATTTACAACTGAGGTTAAAGAAACATTTAATATAGCCATTACGCAAGAAAGTGATTGTTCATTAGACGGTGGCTATACTTTTGAAAATGTAACAAATATGTTTGAGTTGGACGTATCAAATGCAAAAAAACTACTTAATGAGCTAACAGACTTTATAAAAAAACACTCTAACAAACAAATCAACTGCAAGTAGAAAAGGAGAATAATGGATATATTCGATGATTTCTTTGAGATATACAATATCTCTGAAAAAGACAAACAGGAATTACTTACAAGATTTAAAGAAGTAAAAGCCGAGCTCAATCTTTATAAGCAAGCACTGACAAGATCCGTTGCATTGCCAAAAGGACAATTACCACACGGACAGGGGTATTTTTCTTGTATGTTGGGCGGTAATGTTGTTGTTAAAAAAGAGTTGTTATCTCGGCCTTATAAGCAGGAGATAAATAATGAAATCCGGCTACTGAAAAACAACCAGAACAGAACTGATACAGATTTAGAGTGGATTGAAGAGTTTTATCAATTTTTACAAGGTGAATGTCCTGATAGCATTACATTGGCATGGGGAGACCAACCCAAATTGACATCGAAAAAGGCGTTTACAATTATTTGGTATTTGCAGGTACATTTCCCCATTTTGCCGGATCGCATTGAAAAATGTTGGAACTGTGATGATTTATTTGATACGTGGAGCGGGGGACTATATTGGGAAAGTAAAGGACGGCATTATTGCGATGGTTGCGAGAATCTGGTTCCTGAAAATTATGACAATAATCGAAGGAAGTAGGAGAGGATATGGGAGAAAACAGTAAAATAGCATGGACTGATCACACTTGGAATCCGTGGCAAGGTTGCCATAAAGTAAGTGATGGCTGTAAGAACTGTTATATGTATAGAGATAAAAAACGCTATGGTCAAGATGCATCAATAGTTGTGAGATCGGCACTTGCTACTTTCAATAAGCCTTTAACATGGAAGGAACCTGCAAAAGTCTTTGTTTGCTCGTGGAGTGACTTTTTTATAAAAGAGGCAGATAAATGGAGGATGGACGCGTACAAAATAATGGAGAAAACGCCACATCTTACATATTTGTTATTAACTAAACGTCCAGATCGGATGATAAATATTTTGAGTGACAATCAATGGATAGGCGTTACGGTTGAGAATGCAAAAAACAAATGGCGAATTGATAGGCTTAGATATAAAATTGCACCTGTTAAATTTCTATCGATAGAACCGCTTATTGGTGATATCGGCAACTTAAATTTAAATGGTATAGATTGGGTGATAGTTGGGGCGGAATCAGGGCCAAATAGACGGCCATGTAATCTTGAGTGGATATGGGATATTATCAGGCAATGTGATGATATGGAAATACCTGTATTTATAAAACAGCTTGATTTTGGCAATAAGTTGTCAACTAATCCTAAAGAATGGCCTGAAGATTTGAGGCGACAAGAATTTCCAAAGTAAGTATTTTCATTGAAAAGCAAAGAAAAAACAGGGGAGTTGTTTTGAGTGTTGAGGCCTGTGAAAAGCCGATGGCAATGGCTCTGGCAATGGCTCTGGCTAATAAACCCCTTGCATCAAACAAAGTAATTTAATATAATACTTGCATTCATTCTAAGCCGGAAAGGTTGGGAGGCATCCCTTAATTGACAGTGCGTGTACACTGCCTTCCTTTCCTGCTCCATTAAACCTTTTACACGGAGGGTATCATGCAAAACCAATCTAGCAGTACACATTCAGAAAAACCAATACTATACAATACCGCAATGGTCAAGGCTGTTTTGTCTGGGAGAAAGACTCAGACGAGAAGAGTTATAAAACCTCAGCCATACAAGCACAAATATGGAAGCATTGGAATGTTTGTTTGGCGGTGGCTATATAAAAAGAAGTATGAATTTCAAGACCAACAAAACTGGATAAACGCTTGCCCTTATGGTCAGGTAGGTGATCGGCTTTGGGTGCGAGAAAGATTTTGCATAGGTGAGATAGTAGCCGGTGACAGTTTACCTGAAGAAGAAGACCCAATATACATTGAACAATTAGCAGATAGTAAATGTGCCATCCCTTACGAATACGCCATTAGTAATGACATAGGGATTGAAAACGTTAAATGGAAACCCTCTATTTTTATGCGTAGAGAATATTCTCGTACCAATCTTGAAATAACAAATATCAGGGTTGAGAGGGTGCAGGATATTACGCCTGAGGACGCACTTGCAGAAGGCATAAACATGGAATCAGAACATGCTTTAATGTGTATTGATATAGCTGATTCTTCATATAACAATAGTTTACCAAATAATAGCCCAGAAAAAGCCGTTTTTATAAAGCTTTGGGACTCAATCAATCAAAAACGTGGCTATGGTTGGGACGTTAACCCTTGGGTGTGGGTAGTTGAGTTTAAAGTTCTATGAAGCACGGAAACTGGATAGCCCTACATAAAGAGCTTGTTCATTTCCTGCCACATGGACGGCCCTACACGCTCCTTGAAGCGATGTTTAGCTACACTTTAGACCTTGACAATGGCAAAGAAGGGACCATCTCTGGATACTCAAAACTATGGACTTGGAACCGTAAAAAGGTGCGTAAATTCATAAAAGAGATAGGGACAGGTAAGGGACACTTAGGGGACAGGAAGGGGACAGGTAAGGGACATCGGATATTGTTAAAGATCAATAACTTAGACGAAGAAAAGGACACGATAGGGACAGGTAAGGGACAGGTAAGGGGACAGGAAGGGGACACTACTATAAATCCTAATCCTAAACCTAATCCTAAAGTAAATATATATGAGCAAAAATTTCTTGTGTTTTGGAAAGAATATCCTAAGAAAAAATCAAAGGGTCAGGCTGAGAAAGCTTGGTTAAAAATCAAGCCGACACAAGAGATGTTTATTATCATTATGGAGGGATTAGAAAAAGCTAAGAATTCTCAGGAGTGGGAAAATAAAGAAGGAGAATATATTCCCTATCCTGCAACGTGGTTAAATGCTAAAGGTTGGGAAGATGAATATAAACCTAAGAAAGAAAGGTTGTGGGCATGAAAGATATTGATTTAGTCGATAGACTCATAGAACTTAAAGAGTACAAAGGTGAGGATAAAATTGTAAGCTCTTATGACAAATTGGAGGAATTATCCAAAATAACCGATCCACCTATCTATAAATTTGGGATTCCATTCTTGGATAAAACGTGTGACGGGATGGAAGGGGGAGAACTTATAGCAATAAGCGGCCCCCGTAAATCAGGTAAGACTTTATTAAGCCAGACTATGACGGTTAATCTGCAAAATCAAAATAAAGTCTGTATGTGGTTTAGTTACGAAGTTACACCCAAACAATTTTTCAATCGCTTTGAAGGAAACCTACCTTTTTTTATTCTTCCTAATAAATTAAAAATGCACTCTCTTGATTGGGTGAGAGATAGAATATTAGAGGCAATAGCTAAATGTGGGGTTCAGGTGGTGTTTATAGACCATCTTCATTATCTGTTTGATATTGCTAAATCAAGAAATGTAAGCATTGAAATAGGGCAGGTAATAAGATTTCTCAAGCTGCTGGCAATAGAGCTTGAAATAGTCATAGTTTTAATGTGTCACATGACCAAGCTTGATCCTTATTTAGAGCCGTCAGATTATGACATGAGGGATTCAAGCATGATAAGTGCTGAAACAGATACAAGTTTTGTAGTGTGGCGGTCAAACGAAGATAAGAATATCGGCAATGTAAAAGTGTGCTTTCATCGTAGGACAGGGGCTTTGGATGAAAAATTTCAAGTGACAAAAGTAAAAGGTTTGTTTCAGGAATACACAAAAACAGATAGGTGGTCAATATGATACAGACAATAGAGCAGATAAGAAGTAAAGCAATAGATTTTAACATGCCGATAGATTGGGCTATTCATAAAAAGAAAGAGTATGTTAAAGAACGTTTGCAGGGAATTGAGGCACAGAAAAGAATCCTCTCTAAATATCTTATTAAACCAACGCTGAATAAAGCAGAAAGAGAATTGATATTTCTTGCTTTGACGGATATTAAAAAATGGGAAAGCGATTTACTTAGATATCATAAGCTTCTAAATTCTAAATACAGAGAAAATAAAATAACTGATGACATGATAAGGATTGCCAAAGAATATCCCATTGAGAAACTTGTAGACGTACAAAAAGGCAAATCTCTTTGCATAAATCACAAAGACACTAACCCTTCTATGGACTGCCGGAAGAACTTTGCTCATTGTTATGTATGTGATGAAACTTGGGACACAATTGATATAGTCATGAAGACACAAGGAATGGAATTCGGGGAAGCGGTGAGGTACTTAAATGAATGAACAGGAAGTAATAAACGAACTCAGAAGGCACAAGGTAACTAAGAACAGCCGGTCAATGTTGGAATATGAAAGAGCTAAGAGACTTTTATTTAAAGGCCCAATGAGTGCCGAGGAGTATTCTTCTAAAATTAAAATTATCACAGATTATATTAATATTTAACCGGGAGAGTCATAGAGGAGGGATATGAAAGCTTTAGAATTAATATACAAGACAAGAAAGTATTTAGATTATCTAGAAGAGCATATAAGTAATGTCGATAAAGCGTGGAGGGAATTACAAGACAATTGCAAAGATATGCGTTTTATGTGGGATGATTATGTTTTTTGGTTAATTGACGCGGAAGTGAAATCACATGACATTTCAAAATTATCAGAACAAGAATTTATACAATATAGAAAGTCATTTTATCCGATTAAAGGTGAATCTAAATATGATATGTCTGAAGCATGGGAGCACCACAAGAAAAACAATCCTCATCATTGGGAAAATTGGGCAAGTAGGGATTACTACAATCCTTACGAGGGAGAAGTTCATTGTGTCCATATGGTTGTTGATTGGATGGCTATGGGTTATAAGTTTGGAGATACAGCACAAGAATATTATGAAAATAATAAGGATAAGATAAAGCTGCCGAAATGGGCTATTGAATTTATATACCAGATATTTGAAAGATTAAAAAAATAGGTCATAGGGAGAGTCACAGAGGTAAGTAAAGGAGGGATATGACAGAAAATGAAAGAAATGAGCAGGAGATTTCAAACGACGAGAGGTTTGTTGAAATTCATTCTTGTGGAGGAAATATTGTTACAGACGGAAAATGCACGTGGTGTAAAAAATGCATGCAATATTTTTGTGGTTGTGCATGCGGATAATTGATAAATAAGGAGGGAGAGAATGAAAACAAAGACGGATAAACGCGATAAAAATCATGATTTGCATAAAAAGGCGTATGATGAAATCTTGACGCACTTACAGGATTCGGAATTAGCTGCCAGAAACAAACAGTATTTAACAGCAAGAACCCGTGCTATGAATGCGGTAGATTGTGCAGCTAAATGGCATAAAGCTTTGTTAAGCGATGGATTAAGCCGATTTGCTGATATAGAGGATTGTACATGGTTTATATTGCCGAACGATCCTGATAGAAAAAAATATTTTAAATGCAACAGCAAAAGTGCTATTGGCCGCGATTACAAGAGTTTTATTGTTGATGCCAATGAGCTTATTGAGGCAACATCAGCCTAACAATTAAATCAGCGGCGTAGTCCGCTGTATTGGTAGTTAGGGAGGGAGAGAGTGAAACCACAAATAAAACGCATGGACAATAAATTAAGAAAACTCGTACAGGACCGGGATAAAATTTGTCAAAAATGTTCACACGACGGCAGCTTCTATCCTTTGGAAGTTCACCACGCTTATAAACGGGATAAGTTTGGGACTCGCTGGATGATAGCAGCATGTATTTTGCTTTGTAAAAAGTGCCACAACTGGGCTGAGGTACATCCTAAAGATTTTAAGGAGTGGTGGCTCGATCGAGTTGGAGAAGAAAAAGCGGAAATTATGAGGCTGGAGAGTGAGAGGTTAAAGGTTGATCTGGACGAAATAGAGAGGGGGTTACGGTATGAGTGAATCAACAGAACAGGCAGCATTAATATCGTGGTTTAATTTTAAATATCCTGGGTTATGGTTATTTGCTATACCCAATGGTCAATGGATTGCTGGAAGCGGTGGGGAAAAATTTGCTCTTATTAACAAGTATAAATCGGAGGGTATGACAAATGGGGTTGCTGATTTATTTCTGGCGGCGCCAAATCACAAGTATCATGGTTTATTTATTGAGATGAAAGACAAAGGCAAGACATGGTGCAGTGTTACTACTGACCAAAGAGCGTTTCTTAGTGATATGAGCGATAAGGGATATTTAGCAGTGTGGGCGGCAGGATACGATGATGCTAAGGCAATAATTGAAAGTTACTTAGAAGGGGATTAGATAATGGAAGTGTTAATTGCTTGTGAATTTAGCGGAATAGTAAGGGATGCTTTTATAGCAAAAGGTCATGATGCTATGAGTTGTGATTTGCTGCCAACAGAGAGACCGGGGCCGCATTATCAGGGAGATGTTTTCGATATTATTAACGACGGTTTTGATTTGATGATAGCTCATGTACCGTGTACTCATTTAGCGGTTAGTGGGGCTGCATGGTTTGAGCAAAAAAGAAAAGATGGCAGACAACAACAAGGTATAGATTTTTTTATGAGAGTAGTAAATGCTAAATGCGATAAAATAGCAATTGAAAATCCTGTTGGGATAATGTCTACAGTATGGCGCAAGCCAGATCAAATAATACAACCATACCAATTTGGAGATCCTTTCAAGAAAAAAACATGTTTATGGCTGAAATCATTGCCTTTGCTAAGTCCTACTAAAATAGTAGATGAAGGAGAGCAACTTAAATACAATAGTGGCAAGACAATGCCTAAATGGTATGCCGACGCATATAAGTTGCCAGCAGCAGAAAGAACAAAAGTTAGAAGCAGAACGTTTCAAGGTATAGCTGACGCAATGGCTAATCAATGGGGATAAATATGGAAGATATAAATTCAATAACATTCGAACTAGATAATTATACAATTCAATTAGTAAACGACAGAGTTTTAATCTGGAAGGGCTCACCAATTGGCGAACCTGACTTTGACATGAGCGCAACACTTTTAAACAGCATGATACAAAGAGCCTACATGTTGAGGAAATCTAACGAGGGAGAATAAAATGGGTGGAATATATTACAGGGTTGGTGATTATGGCTTGACAATTATGGACTATGCTTTAGATGACTTGCCTGAAGATGGGTCGGAAACAGCCGATATTTACGATACAATATTTATTGATTGTGAAATAACAAGAGTAAGCAGTAGACGCAAGAAGGGTATAAAAATTAGGGCGTCTGATCTATATAGCATAAAAAAATATGACGATGGTAAGTACTCAATTGACTGGGACAATGATGCAAGGGGGCCAAGAGATTGCTTGTTCAATGAACTTAAAAGAAAAAAAATTCCTATAGAAGCTAGTCCAGTACTTTCAATCCATGCAACAGGTAGGGATTGGAAATTAATTCCGAAATATTATTTAAATTCTGACATTAAAAATGAAGATATTATCGTCACCATTAAACCGAGAGTATTCACGATAAAAAGTATTGATGAGCTTGAATGGTTGGGCCAGAGAGGTTTTAATTATGACTAAGACATTCATAATACACACAGAGAAGGCCCGTATATCGTTTTTGATCCGTTTAAATAAAAAATCAATATGGAGGTTAGGGTGAAAGCTGAAACAATCTATCTGGACTCTTTACAGGCTATTAAAAAAGCCGTTAGCCGAATCATGGATATATTGCCAGAACATAAATTAAAGATTGTGATATCTGGTATAGGAACAAAGTCAGACCGTCAAAGGGGGTTGCAATGGATGTGGTATGAAGATATAGCCAACTCAGGGAAAGGTGACAAATATTGTGACACAAAAGAGGGTGTTCATCTTATCAGTAAATATCGTTTTGGAGTGCCTATATTTAAGCGTGATGATGATTTTTTTGCTGATTTATGGTACGGATGGCAAACGAGGTGTAGTTTTCTGGAGGATAGAGGAGAAAGAATGCTCTATTTTGTAGATAATCATGTATCAACTGAAAAATTCACAGTATCGCAAATGGCAGAATATTTAACTGAGATGCAAAGATATTGTATAAATAATCAGATTGAATTGAGAGAGCCGCAATTTAGAGGGCTTTTAGGTTAGCTATGGGAATAAAGAAAGGGTGATTGAGGAGATAATTGGTTTTGACTAATAAGAGAGGCAATGGAATGACTTTAATACATTTAGCTGTAGCATCACCAGTTATCAGGTTAAGAGTTGGCAAGATATATCATACGTTTGAGATGCACAGTTATTGCGGGCCAATGCGTTTATATGCCGATGGTGAAACGGTTAACGATAATTCGTGGAGTGAGAATAGCAGTTTTTGGCCTGTGTTTCAAAAGTGGTTGAAGCAGGGAGCAAGGGTTGATGAGTGCGGCAGGGGAATTGTCAGTGAGGGTGATTGATGGGGTATGCTTAAAATAGTCCTTGCATTACTTAAGTAGTTATGTAATAATTATAGAAAATCAATTAAAGTGATGGGAAAGGTTTGACAAGAAAAATGATTAAATGCCCTAAATGCAGCTATGAGTTTAAGAACCCTGAAAAGGTAAAAGGCGGTAAGAGGCCTAAAAAAGGTAAACGCCCTGATTTAAAAAGAGGCGGCAAGACCTGGTTAAAAATACACCGTCCTGACTGCCGGATAAACAAAGATAGAATGTTTGTTAAGTGTAAATTAGGTACAGAGGGCTGTTATATAAACCATAAATAAAAAATAAAAAAAGTGCATTTTCTTGTTGACACCATCTAACCTGTTAGGTATAATTATAATCAAGAGGTAAGGGAAAACAAACTAACAGGAGGTATAGAGATGATAAACAAAAAAGAACTGATAAAAGAGGTAAGCGAAAGATTAAAATCAAAGCCTGGTTTTGATTTTTCGGAAAAAGTAATTGAGCAAGTGATAAATGATGGAATAGATGCTATCCCTAATGGGGATATCATTCAATATGCAGGGGCTAACATTGCCAGAAAAGAGGGTAATAAATTAGTAATTTATAAAAGGGATGAAAATAACAATGAGGAAAAAATAAATGAAATCCCGATAGAAGGGAACGAAAGAAATATACTTGCTAGTTACGCATCTATTCAATCTCAAAAAAACAGGGGTTCTAGTTTTGGCACCCCAAAATCTTAAGAGGGGAAGGAGTTAAGGTTATGAAATCAATTAAGGACTTAGATAGATCAGTGCTGTGGGTAGTGGGGTGAAAAATAATGACTTCAAAGAAGCCCGACTAACATTAGGCCTCACTCAGCAGAAAATGGCTGACTTATGCGGAATACATTTACAGACATGGGTTAAATGGGAGCGGGGAGAACAAAAGTCCCCGGCTATCGCTAGACAACATGTAAAGACTTTATTGTGGCTGTTGGATAAAAACTTATTAGAGAAGTATATTATAAACCATAAATAGGGGAGAGTGATGCAGATAAGTAATATAGTTTTAATTTATTTTTATGTTGAGGCTGGATGCGATACCAAAGAAGAAGTCTCAGTTAGTTTTAAGCCGGTAAATTTTCAAGCAGATTTTGAAGAAATTAGTTATATAGAGGAAGCTTCCGAAGAATATATTAGCGATAATGACTTTAAACATGAAGTAACTTATGAGGTATTGTTTAGGAAAGTGGTTGAATTTGACGGTGCCGGAGCTACTACTGGTATTTATTACGAGCCATTTTATAGCCAATATCAATCATGGTAGACACACGGAAAGGGGAAAGATGATGGATAAGAAAGAATATGATGAAAGGCTCCAGAAAATAAGATTAAAGTTTGAGAATGAAAATTTAGCACTCAAAAGAGAGTATGCTTTCTCAAATAGTAATGTAAAAATTGGCGATAAAATAACAGACCATTGTGGAAGCATAGAAGTCGAAAAGATAAAAGTTACTCTTGGTTTCATGAAAAAATACCCTGAGTGTGTGTATTATGGCACAAGCCTCAAGAAAGATATGACTCCATGGTTCAAGTTTTGGAATAATTTCTATAAATAAAAAGAGCTTTTTAAAAAGGTGGTGGCATAAATTATTTCACTGTCCTACATTTTGGCGACTGAAACCAGCGTTTACTTGTCCGGGATGCGGCAAAAAATATCGTTGTTATTGGGATGGTAACGATGTAACTGGAGTTGGTATTGATTTTTGTAATTCATGTGCTGCGGATCTTGAGGGGAGAAGTAATGAAAGAGATTAGAGAGTGTCCATTCTGTGAAAGAAATCTCCCTGACATATCACAAGTGGAAATAATAGAAGACTGCAGGGAATGTAGTGGAGCAGGATATATTGAACACAAAGATAGAAATATAATAATAGGTATCGCATGTGAAAATTGCGAAGGCACCGGCAAAGTCTCACGTCCGGCAACATTGGATGATATTGTAAGCGAAACACTTTCAACGTTAGGGATAGGCTCAGGCGGATTGAACCTTCCTTCAGGCGGGATATTAAAATTAAAAGAGGGGTGAGTAATGGATAGATTTTTAACATGGTTTTTATTTATATTATTCGGTACACCAGGGTTTGCATTGCTATGGATAATTCATGATGGTGATTGGAAGCTGCCTACTGCAATTCTACTTATATTG